>LSQX01001983.1_pt1 | contig 54436 bp, 54 predicted proteins | sample 654561 | NCBI WGS metagenome assembly LSQX01 (sample SAMN04489861, study PRJNA283612) | anaerobic digester metagenome | isolation source: 4 biogas reactors fed with cattle manure at either 37C or 55C with and... | place: Denmark: Kongens Lyngby | collected 2014 | reverse complement strand
CTTCACTAGTAATTATAACCACAAATAGCTTTAATTTAAAATTGATTGCTTAGAAAATACATCCCAAGCACTTTATTTTTTCGCCAGAGAACTGCTTTATAAACCTGCCATCTATATCTTAGCTTGTGACTCCATACTGCTTAATATAAGCTAATGGCTCATATTTCAGGGTCAGGTTTCTATCATGACCTGTTTCCATGACTAAATGACGGTTTAAATCCAGTTTGAAATGTAGTAATTTTAAATAGGAGCTATATTTTCATAAAACATAATACCAAGTGGAGGAAATGAATATGGCAGTATATGCATTTGAAGGCAATCGCCCGGAAATAAGCAAACTGGCTTATATCCACCCCAGCGCATCGGTAATAGGCAATGTAATAATAGGTGATCAGTGTTTTATAGGTCCCGGAGCAGTTATCAGGGCAGACTATGGCAAAATATGTTTGGGATCCGGCTGTGCAATTGAAGACAATTGCATCATACACTCTGAACCTGACAGCATAGTATTAATGGAAAATGACATAATTGTAGGCCATGGTGCCATAGTACATGGTCCTTGTTTGATAAAAAACAATTCCATCATCGGCATGGGATCTATCATATCAACCGGCTGCGAAGTTGGCTCTTATTGTTTTTTGGCCGCTGGCAGTCTGCTATTGCCCGGTCAGCATATTCCCGCCCGAACCATGGCCGCCGGCAACCCGGCCAGGCCCAAAAAAGCAGTGGATGGAAAGCTTTTGTTTTATTGCCAAAAAGCACCTGCCCTTTACCGTCAACTCTCAGAACGCTATATTAAAGGGCTTGAACTATTAAGCCCTTAAACTGCCATACCAGCCAGGGGCAGCCCAATAGCAGCAGACAATGGACTTACATGGGGAGACTGGGGCAGACAGCCAGCTGCAGCATACTCTTAATAAGTATGGATACTGCTGTGGTAGTGCCAACGGTATGGACTCTATGACTTATGACCAGGAAAATAAAGTATTTTTATATTATTAAGAAAAGAAAAAAATAGGCTCAGGCAGGGAAATATAAGCTCAAAGTAGAACTTCTTATTTTGTGATTGTAGGATTAAAGGGGGCATTAGATTGCGTTTAGCAGTTTACCCGGGAAGCTTCGATCCAATTACCAACGGCCATATCGACGTACTGGAGAGAAGTAGTAAACTATTTGACCGGATTATTATTGCAGTTGTACACAACTTAACCAAAAAAGCCATGTTTTCTCTGGATGAAAGAGTAGAGATGATAAGACAAAGTGTTGCTCATATACCAAATGTGGAAATTGATTGCTTCAGCGGGTTACTAGCCCATTATCTGGCGGAAAAGAAAGCCTGTGCCATAATAAGAGGTTTAAGGACAGTAACCGACTTTGAGTATGAAATGCACATGGCCATGATTAACCGGGAACTTATACCAGAAATTGATACCATATTTATAACCTCAGATAAAAATTATATCTTTATCTCTTCCAGCGCAGTAAAGGAGGCGGCCATGGTAGGGGGCAAAGTTGAACAAATGGTACCCCCAATAGTATACCAGGCCTTAAAAGATAAGTATTTATCTACCCGAAGCTGATAAAGAAGATGCTTAGTGAAGGATGATATAATTCCCACGCCCATATTGAGTCATTGCTTTTTCTGTATAGGCAAATTAGTTTTTGCTTTAACGGCATTAGCAGTTGACCCCCCAGTAAAAGGAGATCTCTAAAGTGATGTTCTCGCCGGTTTTTTCCAATGTAACTACAGCAACACTGCAAAACCCATTACAAATAAGAACCTGGCTGGAAGAATTGATGCAAGCTTATCCTGTGGAAATAAGTACTCCTCTGGCCTCTTACATTTATGCCAGAGGAGTAAGACCCGAATATGCCGGAATCAATAAGCGGATTATTAAACAAGCTACCCTGATGGACTGGTTCATCGGGCGAATGACCCTGGATATATATCAATTAGCAAGAACTCCCGAAGCTGAGTACGAGCATTTTCTCGACTTGCTTGATCTCAAATCATCCCAGGCTCTCTTACAACTAGGCCAGATAGCAGTCAATTATGATCTTTATCCATGCGACTATAATGAAAGCAATCTGAGCCGAATAAATTGTGCCGATGCACGTCTAGCTTTTGAAAGGAGCTTTTTGGAGGAAGCGGTTTTAAACTCTGCCTTTGCTATATTGGCAGGGATTTTTTATTATGTCCACGGAAAATTGTACCCGGTTAAGACCTAACACTATACTATCGCTTTACCCGGATGATTATTTACTTCCAATTAACCTTCTGAACTTAGCCCTACTCCCAAACAAAATAGATTCCAATAAAGTTAAAGCATAAAAGCCGCTCTTATAATAAAAGCTAAGTACAAATCCAAATCAATGGGAAGGAAGATAGATTTGAGAACTCTTTGGAAGGGAGCAGTCAGTTTTGGCCTGGTCAATATTCCAGTGAAAATGTACGTGGCTACTGAAAAAAAAGATATAAAGTTTAATTATCTGCATAAAGAGTGCATGTCGCCGGTTAAATATCGTAAATACTGCCCCAACTGCGACCGGGAGCTAAGCAGTGAGGAAATCGTCCGGGGCTATGAGTATCAGAAAGACCAATATGTAATAATCAACGAGGAAGATATGGAACGTATCCCCATTAATAATACCAAAACCATTGATATACTGGACTTCGTAGATCTGAATCAACTGGACCCCATCTATTTTGATAAAAGCTATTATCTGGAAGCTTCTGTAGGGGGTGAGAAAGCTTACACCCTCTTGACTCAAGCTATGGAGCAAACCGGCAAAGTAGCAGTAGCCAAGGTACTAATTCGCAGCAAGCAGAGCCTGGCCGCCCTGCGTATAAAGGATAGGATCTTGGTAATGGAAACCATCTTCTATCCTGATGAAATCCGTTCTCCCGCCTCTCTAAATGTAGGAATAGAGTCAGTCAAGCTACATGATAATGAAATGAAAATGGCAGTTAATCTGATCCAAAACCTTTCTACCGATTTTGATCCCGCCAAATACCAGGATGAATACCGGGAGGCGCTCTGGGAGATGATACAGGCCAAGGTTTCAGGTCAGGAAGTGGTGGTATCCCCGGAAGCCCCAGCCGCAGGTAATGTGGTAGACCTGATGGAAGCCTTGAAAGCCAGTGTGGAACTGGCTGAGAGCAAAAGAAAGGCCAGCGGGGCTAAGAAGCCGGGCCGTCGTAAAAAAACCGGCAGCTAAAGATAAAGCCTTAGTAAACTCTGCTCGATCTTACGAATAAAATACCTATGGGTACTCAAATCATCGGTAAGTTCGGGATGAAAGGAGGTAGCCAAAATATTCCCCTGTTTCACCGCTACCGCCTTCCCCTCCAATTCCAGCAGAACTTCCACTTCCCTGCCCCACTGCTCTATATAGGGAGCCCGAATAAAGATTAGGGGTATTTCATGAGGAGCTATTTTCTCTATAACAGCGGTTCTGCTAAAGCTGTCCAGCTGGCCGCCATAGGCATTGCGCCTAAGAGTAACATCCAAAAGACCCAGATGCACATCATCTTGTTGAACTATATTCCGGGCCAGCAGTATCATGCCGGCACAGGTACCCCAAACCGGTAAGCCGTCCTGGATCAGCTCCCGTAAGGGTTCCAAGATTCCTAATTCCCGGGCCAGTTTACCCATAGTGGTGCTCTCCCCTCCCGGCAGAATAATACCGTCTATTCCAGACAATTGCTGGGGTTTCCTCACCTGAATAATATCTATTCCTGGAATCTTTTGCAGGCATTGAACATGTTCCATAACCGATCCCTGCAGGGCCAGCACCCCCACCTGCAAACCTTTACCAACCTCGCCGGGCATATTGGTCCTCCAGTTTATCAATCTCCAAACCGGCCATAGCTTCACCCAATCCTCCCGAAACTTCCATTATGATCTGGGGATCCTGGTAGTGAGTAGTGGCCTTGACTATAGCCCGGGCTCTCCCTTCCGGATCTGACGATTTAAAGATACCGGAACCAACAAATATTCCATCACAGCCCAGCTGCATCATCAAAGCAGCATCAGCGGGAGTAGCTATTCCCCCTGCAGCAAAATTGACCACCGGCAATTTCTTGTTTTCTGCAATATAGTCTAGCATTTCAAATGGAGCGCCAATCTCTTTGGCATAAGTCATCCGTTCCTCCCGGGGCATAAGTTGTACCCGACGCATCTCAGAGCTAATGGAGCGCATATGCCTGACCGCCTCTACCACATTACCAGTGCCAGCTTCACCTTTGGTACGAATCATGGCCGCCCCTTCACCAATCCTGCGCAAAGCCTCTCCCAAATCCCTGGCTCCACACACAAAAGGAATGTCAAAGCTCTTTTTATCAATATGGAAGAGCTCATCTGCCGGCGTCAGCACTTCGCTTTCATCAATGAAGTCAATGCCAATAGCCTGAAGTATTTGGGCCTCTACAAAATGCCCTATTCTAACTTTGGCCATGACCGGAATACTAACCGCTCTTTTGATCTCTTTGATCATTTTAGGATCAGACATGCGTGCTACTCCACCCTGTTTCCTGATATCGGCCGGCACTCTTTCCAAAGCCATAACTGCAACTGCTCCTGCCCTTTCGGCAATCAGCGCCTGCTCTACATTGGTTACATCCATAATTACTCCGCCCTTTAACATCTGGGCCAGGTTCTTGTTAAGGGTATAACGATCCATTTATTGCCTCCTCCTTCACCTATACGCTATAATATTTGTATCGCAACAATTTTCACTACCATCCAAATTGATAGAAATTAGTATCACATAGCATTGGTCCCCTGTCAATAGCTGAAGGAGAATAGTTATATGTCGTTATTTGTATCGTTACAATTAGACAGAAGCCAGAGTACCCCTCTCTACCAGCAATTGGCTGGAGAGATCAGAAACCTGATAAACTCCGGCCAGCTTAAGGAATGGGAAAAACTTCCCCCCATAAGAAAACTGGCTCGAGAATTGTCGGTCAACAATATCACTGTTGTCCATGCCTATCAAGAGCTGGAACAGGAAGGATTGCTTTATTCCCAGGTAGGTAGAGGAACTTTTGTGAAAGCCCGGCTCCACCAGCCAGAGCCTTTACTCAAGTCCACCCCTGAGGGCCAGGATTATTACCCTCCAGGTCTGAAGGTCATGGATCAAGGTCGCCTGCAGATACCCATGGGAGCCTATAATTTTGCCAGCGCCATCCCCACCCCGGAACTTTTTCCAGTTGCCGACTTCAAGGTTATTCTCAATGAGGTGCTGGATCGAGATGGGGGTAAGGCCTTTGGTTATCAGGAGGGCCAAGGGTATTTACCTCTGCGGGAAAGCCTAGTTGAATACCTGAGAGAAAATGCAATTGAGGCCTATGAAAACTGTATCCAGATTATCTCTGGGGCCCAGCAGGGTATAGATATTATTGCCAAGTCATTGCTTAAAGCAGGAGATTTTGTTATTACCGAAAATCCTACTTATACCGGCGCTTTGGCAGCTTTTAAATCCCGCGGAGCCCGTATTATACCGGTGCCCTTGGAGGAAGATGGGGTTTCCATCTCATCTTTGAAAAAGGCACTGGCAAAATATCATCCCTCCTTGATCTATGTAATACCTAATTTCCAAACTCCCACCGGTATTTCTTATAGTGAAGAAAAAAAGCTAGCTCTGCTGGACTTATGCCAGGCCTATAAGGTGAATATTATTGAGGATGATTCGTTTACCGATTTATCTTATGATTACCCCCGTCAACCTATTAAGGTGCTAGATCAATATGGGCAGGTAATATACATCAAAAGCTTTTCCAAAATACTGATGCCAGGCTTAAGACTGGCCTTTCTATCAGCTCCGGAAAAGATCATTCCTGGTCTGCTCACAGCCAAGCACTCTTCCGATATATCCACCCCGGGTTTGATACAACGGACCTTTGATCTCTATTTAAGAAAAGGCCTATGGTCAAAACACCTGAAGTATATGAGAGACAGTTATCAAGAACGTTACCATACTATGCTAAAAGCCATGGAAGCTCACCTTCCCCAAGAGATAAGCTACACTAAGCCAGGGGGAGGCCTGAGTTTCTGGTTAAGGCTGCCACCCGGCAGTTCAGCCAACTATTTATATACCCGCTGTCTTGAAAACCAGGTCATTATCAGCCCAGGCAGCCTCTTTTCTGCTTCTGAGGAGCGGGACAGCGAATGTTTCCGCTTGAGCTTTGCCGGACTATATCCAGATGACATAGAAAAAGGCATTTTAGCTATCAATACTGCCTATCAAGAACAGGATTCTAAACCCCTCTACTCCCCCCTGCTCTAAACTTAACAAGAGGCCTGGCCCCCAGTTAACTTATAGGATAAAATTACTAAAAAGAGAGAGGAAGCCGTCACATGTATCTTCATACTATTTCTTGGATATTGTTTTTAGTTATGATGCTCTTGGCTATAGTATTGCTGGCTAAAGAAAAACCATGGGTTAAAAGAGATAAATATCCGGAAGGATATTGGATGGGTGTAGGCCTGGGAGCCGGAATCGGCATATGCATGCCCCTGGGTGTGTTATTAGGGCTCTTTATGGATAATATTCCCATAGGTGTAGCTCTGGGACCGGCTCTAGGTGCCGGCTTGGGCAGTGCTATGGGCAGCAGATGGGAAAAGAAGCATTCGGACCAGCAGCAGAATGAAAAAGAGCAAGTCCTGGGCAAGTGGCTAAAAAAAGGAGCTATATTAATCCTTTTGCTGGGTGTGATTATCGTTATATTGCTGCTCACTACCAGAAAATAGCCATTATGTTGGTGGTTTTTCAGCCCTTGATCCAGCTTATATTTAACCTCCGACAAATCCATAAACAAAGGGTGTAAAATCAGCTGAGCTGAACCGCCCATCAGGATTCTGCTCCTGATAGTTGGATCTTCTCATCAGTCAGTGCTGAATCTCTATCAGCATTGACTTCAAGTGGAATCCGATATATTTCAACATATCTGATTCCAAGCTCGGTAATTTTACACCCTGCTTATATTGTTAACCCTGAACAAAATTTTATTCATTTTTTATTTCCAGCCATCTTATTCCTCGTCCTCCAATAAGGCGGATTGCCCGGATAATCTTCTTTCCCCAATCAGTAGGTCTAGCATCCGGCCATAACTATTTATACCCTCCTCTTGTCCATTAAACTGAAGATAAGCATCATTCACCCGGGCTGAGGTTCTGGACACCGGCCCCTGATATTGCTGCCAATACTCGCTTATGGCAACAAAGTCCCTTTGCACCCCAGCTGCATATCCCGAATGCAAATCCTGGTATTGTTCATAATCTAATCTGGCCAGAGCATTCATGGCGTTAAGCAGAGCCAGCAGGGTCCCTGAATACTGATGGTATGGATCCGGGTGCTGCCTGCAGCTCAGGTAGGCAATATAATTCGCTTCATCTTCTCTGGCGAATCCTCTCTGATGAGCCATTTCATGAGCTACCGTAGCTGGAAAGAGTGGATCGGGTATACCCATATTAAGATTAGCCTCACCAGTAAAAGGAAAATAGATACCAGATATGGCTAGATAGGATAAGAGCTCAGACATAATCAGAGCCTTGGGTTTAGCATAATTCCCACCCAGCTGTTCGTAAATACCGGCCAGTTCAGTATAACCTTCACCGGCCCTGCCCAGTACTTCTGCTTTATCCCCCATCACTACTCCCTCACTATCCTCAGGCAAAACCATACGCATTTCATTACTCTCCTGTATTAATTGTAGACATAAGGATTCAAGTTCCTCGGCTCTTATCTGTGTAGTATCCAAGCCCATCAATTCAGAAAGCGGAAGTCGATAGTAATTAAATCCCCATACCAGTAAAAATAAAAAATACCCCAGACTAAATGACATTAGAAGCAGCAATGCTCCCTTTTTTAGCGCAGATTGCAAAGATAGGGTTCCTACCTTAATATTTATACCTTGCTTTATTAGCCCCAAAAGCAAGCCCAGTATTACCAGTAATACCAATAATTCTGCCAGGGAGAAGGGCATCCAGTGACTAAGATAGCCTAAAGCCTGACCTAGCAGGGGATATAAGCCTTGAGAATAGCATTTTTCAACTAGATCCGGGCACATAGAGACAAGCCAGGTCAATATCAATGCACTCGGCAACAGGAACAGTATTATAATTTGCTTTTTCCTTGTCTTCTTCATTTTTTACCCACATAAAAGGTTGGGCCTTTCCCCCAAAGGATTAAGGTCTTTGGTAAGCTTGTCTATGAATCAGGCAATTAATAACCAGATTGATACAAAATCTAATCAAGCTGATTCAGATTTGCTTTTCTGATAATGATATGGTTTAGCGGCCTTTTCCAGTCCCTGCAACCACAAAGCCACCAGCTGGCTACCGTTAATAAGCATTATATTAAGGTCTTCTGCATATTTTCGGGCATGAGCTGTAAAATCGCTGGTGGTTACTACATATCCCCCTTTAGCTTGCTGCCTGTTCATTTGGGAGTGAATAATTGCTATCGGTTCATACGGGACCAAGTGTTCTGGAGCATAACACTTCACCTGGCCCAGATGCTTACCGCTCTGATGATCATGTTCAATATCAACCCCATAATCTCCAGTACCGCCAGTAACGAAAGCTTGGCCACCGTAATAGCTTACCATCACCCGAGCCACAAAATTTTCAAATTCCAGGGGGTTTTCTTTTTTCCCTTCTCCTCGGCCTTCCTCCTGCTTAAAGCGTTCATACAGTCCAACCGCCATGGTTCCATACATATCCTGACTGGTTTGTAAAATATCAAGTCTGATTCTTTTTAACTGCTGGTACTTTTGACGGTACTTGAAGGAATAATAAAATGCAATTGCTATACCTATTAACAGCAGGCCAGTTAAACTAAGGTTCATAACAGTCTCCACCCCTAATCATAAATCTATCTTTAATATCTGCATTTGCAGGCATATTAACCCTATTTATGAATAAAGGCAGCCAGCAGCCAAATCATTACTAAAATATTGACAGTTGAGAACCTTCCCCGCTGTCAACCCCCTGCGGCTCCCTTCAGACCCCACCATTACCTGTTAGGCCCTGGCCCTCGGGTTATTTTCCCCCTGTTTGAGTGCTAGGGTTTCCTTGAACCCATAGGCTCAGCAAAGATGCTGGTCAAACTTGTAGGGGCGGTCTTTGACCGCCCGTTTCCGGCCTAGCACAAATTTTCATATTAACTTGGTTTTGCCGATCATGGGGCTGGTTAAGATAGTAACCTGAACTCGGTAGCAACTACCGCTAGCAGTTTGCGTTGTTCATTGTAAAAGTCAAGCTGCCAGACTGAAGATGTCCTGCCTCTGGATCTAGCCTTGGCTTCAGCCCGGACTGTTTCTCCTTCATTTACTGCCCGCATGTAATTAACTGACATGCTTACGGCTACCATGGCTTGACCTGGATAACTGGCCACCATTCCAGCTGTAACCGTAGTCGATGAAATGGCTGGAATTACTCCCGCATGCAGGTGATTACCCTGGCTTAAATGCCGCTTTCCAACCAGCAGTTCACCCACTGCCCAGCCTGGTTCCAACTCCACTATCTTGATTCCAATATCATCCTGAAAAGTACCTGCCGCTGTTTGATTAATTTTTTCCAGCATATTCAACCTCCTGCTTAAAAAGCTCCAAGCCGGGAGCCTTATTATTTCACTTATAAATTATACTCCATAGGGGACGAGTTTGACTTATCCATCCCAGTATTTATTGTAAATCTTGCTTCTCTGGACTATATTCTTATTCTTTCTATTGTTTCTCTTTCTTCCAGGGCAGAAAAATCGCCCCATTAGGGAAGGGACGATTTTGCTGTTCTTAACAATGCTTTAATCTAAAATCTCAAAATGCATGGAATCGGAATAGGAATTGCCCCAGCTAAATCCCGCCGGCTTAAAGGCTTTTTCCCATAGTATAAAATTAGGATCATAGGGCTCCCGAGAAGGATTAACATATCTAAAATGATCACTGGCGTTAATATCGATGGCTATACCCCAGGAATGATTACTTAAGCCCCGGGAAGAACTCCAATTTACATGACGGCTGACCCAGGTTCCATCCATAGTTTTGATTAAACTTAATAAAGGTACTTCTTGGCCATTTATTTTGGCCTTGCCGTTTTTTATGTAAGTGAAGGCCTGGATAAAATTATCTGCCGCATCTTTATGTACCTGTACCTTCTGATTTAAGCCGGGTAAGGTTATGGTGACTATATTAGCCTCTACCCATTTAGGATCAATTTCTATCCTTCCCCCGCTGATATCCCGGTAATAGAACTGTCCAAATGCCCCCTGGACTTTGCTTAATTTAGGATATTTATATGTATTGCTAGTCCCCACTGATCTGGAAACATTCTGGGTAGCCGGTTTGCTGGCCTGCTGTTGGGATGGGGGCTGCGGCGCTGGCTGAAGCTCCGCAACTGTTTTAGTTTCCGGCTTGGCCTCCAGCTTTACCACTAGTTGTTCATATCCTTCCTGTCTTCCATCCTGAGCTGTAATCTTGATTTGATATTCACCTGGGCTTAAACTGGCGGTATCCCAAACATAATTCAAGGCATCCCCTTTTAAGCTATGAATTAGCTCCTCGTTGATAAAGAGGCTGATTAACTCTATTTTTCCATCGTCCTTGGCTGCGGCCTTTATGCTGAGCTTGTCCCCTCGAATAATACGGGATTTATCTCCGGGAACACTTATACTAACCATGGGCGCTTCATTGACTGGTACGGTGAAACTTTTCAACTCTCCATAGCTGCTCCCCTTAACATTTACAGCAAAAGCCTGATAGTAATAGGTATGACCAGGCTCCAGATCTTTTAGCTGGAAGGAAAATGACTTGTCCTTAGCAATTGCTTCCGTACAGATGAGATCCTTTCCTAACTCGTTACTTTCTCCCCATTGGAAGCCATATTTGCTTACTTCTTTTCCTCCTTCATCATTGATCAAACCATGGATAAGAGCTGCACCATCCTCCTGGGACTTGGCATTCACAGTAGAAACTACCGGCTTGTCCCCTGCATAAAGTGACCCATAGAGAAACAGAGTCAGAAATAGGGCTGCCAAGCTGATAATGGCCACCCTCCCATAATACATTTTCTTCATAAAGATTCTCCTCATCCATTGAATTCCTTTATTGAAAGGAATTGTCGTATTAATCTTCAAATGTCATAACTGTATTTACTTTGCCAATTATACATTCAATTCTATCTATAGCGTTAAGTTAATTGCAAAGGTAAAAATAGGATACAATTCCAATATTGCTGTAGCCAAGACTAGTCTCCTTATCAACAAATACCTGTTGATTTTCAGGTATAAGCAGGCTGATTAGTATAATAATAATCTTAGTGCCATTAGGGCCTTTTCATTAGGTCAATAAGCTTCCTTGGCTATAAATTCAATAAAATACATTTATGGCTAACAAGCTATATTTTTATAGCTCACAAAATGGATAATTAAAGTTAAAATATTATCATAAACTCATTGTTTTATTCCGCCGGAGTCTATAGAAGAAATAGTTTTCCATATGCTTGCAAAATATGGTTTTCAAAATGTTGAACCAGGAAGTAAAGGGAGTTCGTTCCCAGGATTAGAGGGAAAGGATGATTACTATGTGGGTATAAGTTTTTGAAAAACGAAATACGAAGGAGGTTATTGTATTGTCAGAATTAGACATGTTGGTAATTCCTGAGCAGGTCGAGGCCGAGGGTGGATATGTCATTGCTACCTATTTCATTGAAACTGGCATTAACACTGACATTGTAAAAAAGATCGCTTCCATAGGAATAGAACAAACTACCGGAACCTGGGTAGCTGTTCCCGAGGAAACCTCCGAAGTTAGAGCCAAACATGTGGCCCGGGTAGTGGGAATCTATGAAGTTCCAGCCCATGAGTTTGAAGTTCCGCCAGATCAGAAAACCCGCCGATTTGTGTTTCAACTGGCTTATCCAGTAATTAACTTCGGAGCTCAAATCCCTATGATGCTGAGTACCATTATTGGTAATATTTCCATGGCCGGAAGGCTTAAGCTGCTGGATATTAAGTTTCCTCCAGAATATATGAATGGCTTTCAGGGTCCCAAGTTCGGTGTGAAGGGTATACGGGATTTACTGGGGGTCCATGATCGTCCCCTCTTGAACAATATGGTTAAACCTTGCACCGGTTATACCCCTGAGGTGGGCTGCAAGCTTTTCTCCCTGGCCATTGAGGGAGGAGTAGATATAGTAAAAGACGATGAATTGATCGCTGATCCTCCTTTCTGTCCCCGAGATGATAGAATTAAGCTCTATATGCAGGCCATTAATCGTCATTACGAAGAAACCGGCCACAAAGTACTCTATTGTCCCAATATCACCGATTCAGCCGGCAAAATAATTGATAATGCCAAACGGTCTATTGACGCCGGGGCCAATGCTCTTTTGATCAACTACTTGACTGTGGGCATATCTAATTTGCAGGCTCTGGCCGAAGACCCCAATATCAATGTGCCTATCATGGCCCACCTGGATTTTGCCGGAACCATGTATGAATCTCCCATTTCCGGCTTGAGTTCACATCTTATCCTGGGCAAACTGGTGCGTTTAGCTGGAGCCGATATGGTAGTATACCCCAGTCCTTTTGGAAAATTCCCCCTATTAAGAGAACGATATCTGCAAATAGGTCATCATTTGAACAGCCCCTGGTGCAACATTAAGCGGGCACTTCCCATGCCGGGTGGAGGTGTTATGCATAATTGCGTTCATGCCATTATTCGAGATCTGGGCATTGACAGCATACTGGGAGTAGGCGGTGCCATTCACGGCCATCCTATGGGACCGGTGGCAGGTGCCAGATCCATGCGCTATGTAATAGATGCAGCGGTAAAAGGTGTTTCATTCCACGATGCAGCTAAAGAAAACCCTGAAGTGAAAGCGGCTTATGATGCTTGGGGAGTGATGGAAGAAGAAGAAACAATGCTTTTTGATATTAAAGGTTAATTGTTAAGGAGGTTTTAAGTTTGGCTAAACAATATACGCGGGAAGAAGTATTAAACAGACTGAAAAACAGTATTGCGGCTGGAAAACCCATCATAATTGCCGGAGCAGGTACCGGTATTTCGGGCAAATTCTCCGAGCAAGGCGGAGTTGATTTAATTGGAGTATACAATTCTGGCCTGTACCGCATGGATGGTAAAGGTTCCCTGGCTGGGCTGATGCCATACGGGGATGCCAATCAGATTGTCATCGACCTGGCTAACCGGGTTTTCCCAGTAATCAAGGAAACCCCTATGATAGCCGGTATATGCGGAACCGACCCAACCCGGGAAATGGCTCCCTATTTTAAATCCCTGATTAATTTGGGCTTTTCAGCGGTTATGAACTTCCCAACCGTAGGCCTTATCGACGGCAGATTCCGGCAGGAACTGGAGGACACCGGTATGGGCTACGGGGTAGAAATTGAAACTCTGAAAATCGCTAAATCACTGGGTATGTTTACTCTGGGCTATGCCTTTAATGTTGAAGAAGCCAGACTGGTGGGGCAAGCCCAGTTGGATGTATTGATTTGCCACATGGGTCTCACCGCCGGAGGATCTATTGGTTCCAAATACGCCGAGAATAAACTGACTCTGGAAAAATCGGCAGATTTGATTAATGAAATGACAGCTGCGGCCAAGGAAGGATACAAAGATATAATGATCTTCTCCCACGGTGGTCCTATAGCTTATCCGGAAGATACCCGCTACATCTATGAGAAGACTGAATCAGTAGGTTTCCTGGGCGCTTCCAGTATCGAACGTATACCTATCGAAGTGCCTCTTAAGGAGGCTTGCCAACAGTTTAAGAATATCCCTTTGAAAAAATAGGGGGTCTAACCCGGACCTGGGCCCACTCAGGACCAGGTCCGAACAGGCCTATGGCCTGAATAATACGGTCCCTAATTTAAGCCGAAACGGAAATAAACGGTTCACCAGTATGGTGAATAATAAAGGAGGGTGTTAATGATGACCAATCAACCGCAAATTCTAGTAGCAGGTATTTTGGATACTAAAGGTGATGAAATAAAGTTTCTGGCTGAACGAGTTACAGCTGCCGGTGGCAAAGCAACCATTTTGGAACTAAGCGTAGGACATGAAGTAGGCTGGGCTGATATCGGTGTTAGCCAGGTAGTAGCCAAGATGGGAAAAACCAAGGAAGAAATTTTTGCTCTAGATCGAGGCCAGGCTTCAGATATGATAGCGGCCGGGGCCATTAAACTAGCCGATGAGTTATTAAGTGCCGGCCAACTGGATGGAATAATTGCCTATGGCGGTTCCATGGGGGCCAGCATCGCCACTCGGATAATGCAGTCCCTCCCCATTGGGGTACCAAAATTTATGCTTACTACCATGGCCTCGGGAGACGTTTCTCCTTATGTGGGTACCCGGGACATCTGTCTGATGTATCCAATAGCGGAAGCGGGGTTAAACAAGGTTACCCGGCAAGTGCTTAATAATGCGGCAGGAGCAATCATAGGTATGGCTACCGCCCCCAAGATGGAAAACATTGAAGAAAAACCTTTGATAGGTTGTATGATGTTTGGAGTTACTACCCCCTGTGTTTTGAAAGCCTCTCAATATATGGAAGACAAAGGATACGATGTCATCATTAACCACGCGGTAGGCAGCGGTGGAAGATCTATGGAGGAACTGATTCGGGATGGGTTTATTGCCGGAGTCCTGGATATCACCACTCATGAAATAGGGGATGAAATGCTGGGTGGTGTACTGGGAGCTGGAGAAGACCGGATGACTGCAGCGGGCGATATGGGAATTCCTCAAGTGGTAGCTCCGGGAGGATTGGATCTGATTAATTTTGGTCCTCGAAATACCGTGCCCGAAAAATTTATCCAAGAAACCGACCAGCCGGGCCGTGGTTTATACGTACACAATCCAACGGTAACCTGTGTTGGTGTATCCTTGGAAGAGATTTATCGCATTGGTGAACACATGGCAGTCAAATTGAACCGGGCCCAGGGACCAAGTGTGCTGGCTATACCCATGCGAGGCTGGGGAGCTTGTGACCTGGCTGAGGCCGATATTGAGCTGGGCTGGGCCGGGCCGGGATCTGGGCCGGTTTGGGTAGCTGATCCTGGTCAACCCCAGTGGTCCTTGAGATCGGTTCGCTATGTGGAGGCATTACGTAATAGCATAGATAGAAACAAGGAAAACCTGGAAGTTATTCTGGTAGACAAGCATATGAACCAACCTGAGTTTGCAGTGTTTATGGCCGAACTACTTTCCGAAATGCTGGAGGGCCGTTGGAAAAAAGGAAGTCATTCCCACCGTCCCGATATTATTCCTTTTTAAAACTGGAGGTGGAGTAAATGGTAGCCAAGTATGGCCGCGAGGAAATAATAAAAGGCCTCCAGGAACAGCTTAAACAACAGCATGCCCTTTTGATGTTTGGAGCAGGAACTGGATTAACCGCCAAATGTGCCGACATTGGAGGAGCCGACCTGATCGCAGTATATTCCACCGCCAAATTTCGTATGATCGGTCAGCCTACTCTCTTGGCCTGGATGCCTTATGAAGACTGTAATGCCTGTGTAAAAGAAATGGCTCGGGAAATTATCCCGGTAATCAAACGAGCTCCCTGCATAGCTGGCATTGGCGCTCACAACCCGGCTGTGAATCTGTCTCGTATCATTGATGAAATGATGGAACTCGGCTTTTCCGGAATAACCAACGAGCCTTTTGCCGGTTTGTATGGAGACTTCTTTGCCCAGCAGCTGGAGGCAGCCGGTATCGGCTTCTCCCGGGAAGTTGAGCTGATTCAAACTGCTCACGCCAAGGATATCTTTACTGTAGCCTGGGCTTTTAATGCTCAGGAAGCCCGGATAATGGCCCAGGCTGGAGCCGATGTAATTGGAGCCATTGTGGGAGTTACCAGCGGCGGTTTGACCGGAGCCCAGGAGCTTATGACCATGGAGCAAGCAGTAGAAACTGTGCAGCAAATCATGGAGGCTGCCCAGGCGGTGAATTCCAAGATTTTGATCTTGACTCATGGAGGTCCATTCAAGGATGTTCAGACCGCAGCCTATTCTGTTCAATATTCTGCTGCCCATGGTTATGCCTCCGGTTCCAGCGGCGAAAGGATGCCAACGGAAAATGCGGTAATAGAAATTACCAGGCAATATAAAGGGATCAAGTTAAAGTAAATATACAATAACTGGCGGTCACAGACCGCCCCTACAATTCGTTTATCAGGCAATTTCATCAACAATACGATAAACGGCCTGTAGGGGCCACCTGTGGTCGCCTCCTTGTGATCCACAGTTTAACATGAGAAAGGATTGTTATCATGATCAAGCTCTGTGTTTTTGATTTGGATGGAACCCTGGTCAATTCTCTGGAAGATCTAGCCGCTAGTACCAACTATGCTTTGATAAAAAATGGTTTTCCCCCTCGCCAAATCCACGAATTCCCCTATTTGATCGGAGATGGGGTATTGATTCTTTTGCAGCGCGCCATGGGAGAAATTTACCAAGAAGAACAGGTACAACAGCTACTGGAGGATTTTGATTATTACTACAACGGCCATTACGCAGATCTTACCCGTCCTTATGCCGGTTGCGTAGAATTGTTAAGAGATCTGCAAGAGGAGGGTTTACAGCTTGCGGTTCTGTCTAACAAACCTGATCGATTTACCAAAATCATAGTAGAGGAAATGTTTCCTGACATCACTTTCGCTAGGATTAAAGGGAAATCAGAGCATTATCCCACCAAGCCGGACCCTGCTTCTTTGAATAGTATTTTGGAAGAACTGCAGCTTGCTCCGGAACAAGCTCTATATATAGGTGACACCAATGTGGATGTTTTGACTGCTCACAATGCCGGGATCAAAATAGCCGGAGCGGCCTGGGGCTTTAGAGGTCGAGAAGAACTACGGCAAAACGGCGCTGATTATCTAATAGAATCTCCCCATGAGATAAAAAATCTCATCAAGCAAATCTCCTGAATTCTACTAACCCAAACATTAGTCCCTTTGGGATAGCCGACTTATGTGGCCTGCCAGGCAGATAGCTCTATTTATTACCAGAATTTATAAAAAATCAAGCCATATGGAATATATGTTAATTTTGGACAAATGCCTGCTTTTCTGCCTTCTGCTTGTGCTATGATTTAATTATTATCGAATTGAATATTTAATCTGCTGTGCTTTATATGTTCTCAAGCCAAGAGGGAGGTGAACAGATTGTTCTTCGAAGATGTTGAACAGGGTTATACCTTTACAACTGGCAGCAAACCCATTACCGGCACTGAAATCGATATGGTGGCCCAGCTTTCCGGAGCCGACTTGCCCGGCTTTCTTGACAACGAATTTGCTCAAGGCTGGGGTTTTAAGGCCCGAGTAGCTCCTGGTGCCTATCTTATTTTATGTATGATGGGATTAATGGCCAAACATGGTTTCCTGGCCGATGCGGTATGGACCTCCGCTGATGCTATTTCATGGAAAAACCCGGTGCATCCAAATGACAAAATTCATGTTGATTGTGAAGTATTAAGCACCAAAGAAATAAAGCGCGGTGGTGGCCTGGTAAGCTATCAGTGGAAGATATCAAATCAAAATGACCAGCTGGTGGCCCAGGGACAGAATACTTGAATGTTCCCTGGCAAACCATCTAGTTAGATGATTAAGGGGAAAAATAAATAGACTTAAAAAACCACCTTATCCTTTACCGATAGGGTGGTTTTTACCAGTGATGGTCCAGGTTCTGTTATTTATAATTCAGCCATAATCTCGCCCATCTGGGAAGTATCGTAACCTCCCAATCCATTAACCTCTTCCTTGAACTCAATGGATTTTAAGATCGAAAGCAAGGTTTGAAAATTGGATTTTTCTAAATCATTCCTATATAAAACCAGGTCATAGCGTTCCTTGCTTAGGGGTACAAATTCCACCTCATCTACTTGCAAAGCAGCTTTTTCTGTACCCAATCCAACATCAGCCATCCCCCTGGCCACGGCACTGGCAACTGCTATGTGGCTCATTTCTTCATTTTCATAACCTTTGATATCCCGTGAATCAATATTGAGATTGCGTAAATGTTCATCAAGCATTACCCGGGTTCCTGACCCTTTATCCCGGTTGATAATGGTCACATCGGGCCCTAGCAAGTCAGGCCAATCATAAATGCCTTGCGGATTGCCAGGAGCCACATAAAACCCCAAAGTCCGATAAACCAGATTAATAATTGTGGTCCGTTGTCCTGGTAGCAATCTACGGACATAGGGTATATTGTATTCTCCTGTTTCACCATCCCAGAGATGAGTGGCGGTTATATTGGCGGTTCCCTTATAGAGGGCCAGCAAACCGTCAATGCTTCCTACATAGGAGCGCAATGAACGGAGCATGGGATTCTGCTTTTCCAAATAGCGGGTCAATATATCCAAGACAATGTCCTGACCGCAGATAATAAGGCCCTGGTTTTCTATAATCATTTTTTCCAATGAGACTTGTATGTTTGCCGGGGTGGACTTGGTGGGTGTATCTGCAACGTGCATGTATACTTGCAGGTCTGCCTGACTAATACGGATTTGCTTCCCCACACGATAGGAGGGAATATCCCCACGTTTTAATAATTCATAAACTGTTCCCTTGGAAATTTTTAAGAGCTTGGCTATTTCTTCCGGTGAATAGGATAACGGATCCTTCATCTTATCACTTCCTACCAATATAATGGGCAGTTGTTTTAAAAACACTTGTTAATTATTATAACATTTTGTAAAATTAGCTTAAGTATCATTTAGTATCAAATAGTACATATTGAGATAATATTATATTTCATTTAGTAACAAATAGCATTGTTTCGTTTGAGGGGAGCTTTGGGAAAAGGATCCTTTTAAGAGAGGATGGTGTAGAATGAGGCAATACTGGCAATTTGAGTACTTAAGTGATTTTGGGAAGAAGATACGGTACTTCTATGGTACTGAGGCGGCTGTGCAAAGACGGATCAAACGCTACCAAGGCGATGGTAAAGAACTTAAGAATTTGAACAGATCCAAAGCCAAATATCTCAAAATGGAAAACAAAGTGAACTTTATCACTTTATAATCTTCGTGCCACTCACCAGCTTGTCACCTTATTGAATATTCTGACAATTAACACAATGCAAACGAGATCTCAAAGAGGACAGAAGTAATGTCCATAAGCCAAACAGCAATTCACTATAAAAGCCAAAAAGCCCAGCAAAGCTGGGCTTCCCAATAATACATTATCAAATGGTCGGAGTGACTGGATTTGAACCAGCGGCCTCTACGTCCCCAACGTAGCGCTCATACCAAACTGAGCTACACCCCGACGCAAAGAATATTTTATAACACATAAGCTTATTCGTCAAGGTTTGTCATGAATTCTTGGCTAATCAACCTTATCCAAATCAAACTTCCTGTGCAGAGCTCTTACCGCTGTTTCGATGCACTCCTTGTCAATCAGACAGGATACCTTGATTTCGGAAGTACTGATCATATGAATATTTATATCCTCATCGGCCAGAGCCTCAAACATATCTGCAGCTACTCCTGGGTTAGTCTGCATGCCGGCTCCTACAATAGATACCTTGGCTACATCATCTCCATAAGTCATTCCAGAAGCCCCAATTTCTTCCACCAGTTTTCCTATCACTTGCACTGCCTTCTCCAGGTCATCTCTTCCTATGGTAAAGGCAATATCATTGCGGCCGTTGCGCATAGCAGCCTGTATTACCATGTCAACATTTATCCCCTCTACTGCCAGAGCCTTAAACAAAGTCTTGGCAATCCCTGGCTGATCAGGTACATCAAATATGGCAAAGCGGGCGCAATTTACATCGTGAGCAATTCCACTGACCATTACTTCTTTTTCCATCATATCCTCCTTGGTAATTATCGTTCCCGGATGATTATTGAAGCTGCACCTAACTTCCACATCTACCTGGTAAATGAGAGCTACTTCCACAGCCCGGGGCTGCATTACTACCGCTCCCAGTACAGCCAGTTCCAGCATCTCATCGTAAGAAATCCGGTTCAGCTTACGGGCTTCAGACACGATACGAGGATCTGCTGTATATACTCCATCCACATCGGTAAATATCAGACAGCGGTCAGCTTTTAGACTGGCTGCTAAAGCTACTGCAGTGGTATCAGACCCTCCCCGTCCCAGGGTAGTAATATCTCCCTGGGGAGATATACCCTGAAAACCAGCAATGACTACTATATTACCGGCCTCAATCTCCTTTTTGATACGACAGTTCTCAATTCCATTGATTTTGGCTTTATTATGAGTTGAATCACTTTTAATGCCTGCCTGCCATCCGGTCAGAGATATAGCCGGACATCCCATACTGTTAAGGGTTAAAGCCAAGAGGGCTGCAGACTGCTGTTCTCCCGTAGCCAGCAGCATATCCATTTCTCGACAATTAAGATCCTCCCCAGTAGCCCCGGCCAGTTGAATAAGGTCATCTGTGGTATCTCCCATTGCTGATACTACTATCACCACCTGCTGTCCTTCCATTTTCATTTCCCGTACCCGGCAGGCAATATCCTTGATTTTTTCTATTGAGGCTACTGAACTTCCTCCAAATTTTGCTACTACTAATGACAAACTACTCACTCCCTGGATAATTTCACATCATCCGCTTAATAATAATGCACGCCCTGCATGTCTGGCTTAAGATATAAGACCTGGACCTTTACTCCTGCCCCATCAAAGGCTTCTTCCATAGCCTGGCCTACCACTGTTTCCTGCCCGGAAGTGGTGAAAGCCATTATGGAGGGACCAGCTCCACTTAGGGCGGCCCCTAGAGCTCCTGCTTCCAGGGCCGACTGTAAAACCTGCTGAAAACCTGGAATAAACTGCTTACGTAAAGGCTGATAAATCATATCCTGCATGGCTTTGTTTATATGGGTAAAATCCCCATTTTGTAGGCTAGCCAATAGAAAACAGGCTTGCTGCAAATTTGATATTACCGCCGGCAAGGCAATTTGAGCCGGCAGTACCGAACGAGAGCGCTCGGTAGATAGTATAAATTCAGGAACTGCTACTACTACTTGCAGTTCTTTACCGGGTTTGACCTGTTGATAAAATACTTCTCCTTGGCAAACCATGGCTACCGTCAGTCCTCCGGTAGTGCAGGGCACTATATTATCGGCATGTCCTTCCATAGTTACGGCCCAGCGCAACAATTCCTCCGGCGAAAAACAGTCTCCGATTAAACGATTGGCAGTAAACATGCCTGCCACTATGGCCGCTGCACTGCTGCCCAGCCCCTTACCAATAGGAATATCATTATCAATTTCTATATATAAACCCGTAGGTCGATAAAGGGCCTGTTTAAACACAAAATTCATGGCTTTATAAATCAAATTTTCCTGGGGGCTTTCCATTATAGATCTATCCCGCACCCCACTAAATACGATTTCTATGCCACTGCCCAACAATTCAACTTCTACCTGTAGGTACAGATTCAAGGCCATACCCAGGGTGTCAAATCCCGGTCCTAGGTTAGCCGTTGTAGCTGGTGCTCTTGCTTTAACCATCTTGCCTCCACAAATGCTTATATTTTATCCATACCCTCCAGGCGGATAACATTATCTATGTTTCCAACTAAAGGCATACCCCTTAATACCACCAGTGAATCATTTAGATCCCGCTCTTCTACCTGGTGGGTGATTAAAATCAATTCTGCCATCTCACCTCCATAGGTGGTCTGCAATACAGTGGCCAGGCTGACATTATTGCTGCCAAAGACACCGGCGATCCCGGCTAGGACTCCGGGCTGATCTTTAACCGTCATCCTGATATAGAACTGTGCTCTTAACTGACTCACATCCAGTATTTTTTTATCCTCATAACAGGTACAGCTGATACGGCCATTAGCTTTATATAGTATATTTCTACCAATATCTATAATATCTCCCAGCACCGAACTGGCGGTGGGCAGTTTGCCGGCTCCCTGTCCGTAATGCATTATTTCCCCAACTGCGTCTCCGCGAACGAATACCGCATTATAGACATCATTGACTGCCGCCAGGGGATGTTTACGGGGTAAAAAGGCCGGGTGAACCCGGGCCTGGATGGATCCATCCTCTCCCTGTTTAGCAACTGCCAGCAGTTTTATTACATAACCTAGTTCCCGGGCAAATTTAATATCATTGAGGGTTATTTTGCTGATACCTTCCACATAGACATCATCTACCGTCACTCGGCTGTTAAAAGCTATTGAGGCCAGGATAGCTATTTTCCTGCCCGCATCCAATCCCTCTATATCAGCAGTAGGATCAGCTTCTGCATACCCCAGTTCCTGGGCTTCTCTTAATACATCTGCAAAAGCACGACCTTCTTCACTCATTTTGCTTAGAATATAGTTGGTAGTACCATTTAGTATCCCTATTACTTCCTGAATCTGGTTGCCAGCCAGAGACTGCTTGAGAGGATAGATAATGGGTATACCCCCTGCTACGCTAGCTTCAAAATAGAAGTCCACCTTATGGGTTTGGGCCATATCAAACAGCTCTTTCCCTTTTTCGGCAATCAAATCCTTATTGGCAGTTACAACATGCTTGCCATGCTCCATGGCCTTCATAATAAAAGTCAAGGCCGGTTCAATTCCACCTATCAATTCAACTACAATATCTATTTCATCATCATACAATATATCATCAAAATTTCTGCTTAGTTTGGATTCTTTTATTCCCAAGGCACGGCATTTATCCAGGTCCTGGTCCACGACCCTTTTTAGTTCAATTACATCTCCGGTCCGCCTGGATATGATCCCCAGGTTCTTATCCAGTAGTTCAACTACTCCTGAACCTACAGTCCCACAGCCCAGTAACCCAACATTGATCATAGTATCTCCTCCTGCATTAGCTCTTTCCAACTACTTCCACTTCAAGTACCCCATCGAGTTCTGCCAGATTAGCCAAAAGCTTATCCACCGACACGGTCATTTCTTGAACACTTATAGAGATGGTTAAATAAGCAACTCCATGCATGGGCAGGTTCTGGTTAATGGTTAGAATGTTGCCGTTCAGCTTGGCAATATGGTTTAATACGGCCGATAATATACCTGGCATATGCTTTAATAGTAGGGAAATATTAACGATTTCAAAATTCTCCGCATTAAACAGGGCAAAAACACCATCTTTATATTTATAAAAGGTACTTCTGGCAATGCCTACCCCATCAACTGCTTGCTGAATATTCAGGGCGTCTCCTCGGGCCAGCTTCTCCTTGGCTTCTGCCGTCTTCAGAATAGACTCGGGCAGAATATCTTCCCTAACCATGTAAAATTTCTTGTCCGGTCCCGGCATAAGATACCTCCGTCCGTTCCTGGCGGATTTTGTTCTTTCACACTCGGACATTATACCATCATTCTGATCCACTGGCAATGAATTTTTATTGTGGTTTTATCAAAATCCGAGCTTGACTCTCCTGCGGAAAACTAGCACAACTGGTTGATGCAGGGAACGTCAATGATGAGCTAAAAAATAAGCCCTGCGTGGCTTAAGCTTTGCTTCACGCAGGGTTCTGAATAGATATGGTTTAATTTTTCTAGCTCAGTTGCTCCAAAATTTCATCGGGTATGTTCATATTGGTATAAACCCGCTGTATGTCTTCATGATCTTCAAATAAATCGATAAGCCTGATGATTTTAGCCGCAGTTTCCACATCATTGATATCCACAGTATTCACCGGCATCATAATCAGGTCAGCCTCTTCAAAGCTAATACCTGACCCTTCCAAGGCTTCTTTGATTTCCATGAAGTTGTCGGGACTGGTTATTACTTCAAAATTATCTTCTTCATCCTTAAAATCATCAGCACCGGATTCCAGAACCAGCATCATCAACTCATCTTCATCCATTTTTAATTCTTCCTTGCTAATGCTCAAATAGCCTACCCGTCTAAACATCCAGCTAACGCAGCCTGTCTCCCCCATATTTCCATTGTGTTTGGAAAAAAGATGCCTGATATCGGGAGCAGTGCGATTGCGATTATCGGTGGCAATTTCCAACATAACCGCTACTCCGGCTGTAGCATATCCTTCATATATGATTTCTTCCAGTATTTCACTATCCAATTCTCCGGTTCCCTTTTTTACAGCCCGGCTAATATTATCATTAGGCATATTGATAGCCTTGGCTCTTTGGATAGCCAGTTTTAGTTTGGAATTGGCTTCCGGATCTCCCCCGCCTCCAGTTTTTACCGCAATAGTAATTTCCTTGGCTACTTTAGTAAACTCTTTTCCCTTTTTTTCATCGGAGCGGGCTTTCTTATGTTTAATTGTCGACCATTTAGAATGTCCAGACATTTTTGCAGCCTCCCTGTTATTTGATAAATCCTGGCAGGATTCCATTGCTTTGGTCCATGTACTCTTTGTATTCCTTTCCAAAATGCCTAAGTAAAAACGCTTCTTCAATCTTAATCCGATATATTAATGCGGGGATGGTTAAAAAAACAATTATCAATAGTCCTCCCCAGGAACTAAAAATAAGGGGTATGGCTAGAAAGCTCAGCAAATTACCTAAATAAATGGGGTGGCGAATGCGGCTATAGATGCCGCTCTTAACCAGGCGATGATCCTGATATAAGGCTACCCGATGGTTGAAGAATTTTCCTATGCTCTTAAATCCTTGCCATCTTATGGGGCAGGATATTAAAAACAAAATAAATCCACTTACAATGACCCAGGGTTCTATAAAATACATGCGTGTATAATGAGAACCGGCAAAATCTATGGATGAATATAAAAGGGCCAGGAAAAAGGATAATTGCAGCCATAAAAAAGTATGATGGTCTTCATCTTCAATAACATATACGTCTGGAGCCTGGTATACCATGGTTTCTGATAATAAGGTCCAGCTAAGAAAAATGGCAAAGAACAACATAATAACCCGGAAATCAAAGGGGGGAAGCAATGCATAAGCCAAATAACCGATATATACAAAGACTAAGAGGAAAATAAAAATCCGTATAATAACTCTCCGTTGCCTTGGTTCCAACCTCTATCCCTCCGTTACTGTTTATTCAAAGGTGCTGGACCTGGGTATGCGGGCTATGACCGGCAGCCTCCGCTTATGCTCACTAGCCCTGATCATGGCTTCGATTCGCTCCAGGCTTTGAATGCCCGTACGCTCTCCCTCCAGGTAACGATCCAGTTCCTGGTAGGTGACCCCCATTTCCTCTTCATCGGTCTGACCCTCCCACAGTCCTCCCGATGGAGCTTTATCAATTATTACCTGAGGTATCTGTAAAAAACGGGCGATTTGGTATACTTCAGTTTTAGTTAGATCTCCCAATAATTGAAGGTCCACAGCACTGTCCCCATGCTTGGTACAATAGCCGGTACAGAGTTCGCTCTTGTTACTGGTTCCAACCACCAGATAGTTGCGAGCCTGGGCTGAATAGTAGAGAGCAATCATCCTCAAGCGAGGTTTCAAATTAGCCCTGAGCATCCTGCCCGCTTCACCCTCCAGCCGTATATAAGATTCAAATTGGGTTACCAACAGCTGGTAGGCGTTGTCTAAATCCACGATGTGGTGAGGTATTCCCAATTCCTCAGCTAACATTTGCCCGTGTACCAAATCTGAAACCTGACTCTCACAAGGTAAAATAAGGGCCATACAGTTATCGCCAAAAGCTTTACGAACAATAACTGCTGCCACCGCTGAATCTACTCCTCCGCTTAAACCAAGAACTGCACCAGAAAAGCCGGCTTCCCTTACTTTCTGCCGGAGCCAGTCAACCAGATAATTGACCTTAGCCTCAGCGTTCATCTCATAATCCCCCTTATTCAAACAATTCGGTTGACATGTATTTGTCTGCCCCATCCGCTGCAATGGCTAGAACTTTTGCCCCTTTACCCATTCGCCTTGCCACGTGTAAGGCAGCATAGACAGCTGCTCCCGAAGATATTCCCACCAGAACTGCATCCTTGGCCGCCAGTTCTCGACAGGTTTGTATAGCCAGGTCACTCTCTACGGGAAAAATTTTGTCAATTAATTCTAAATTCAACGCCAAAGGGACAAATCCTGCCCCAATCCCTTGAATTTTATGAGGCCCGGCACTGCCACCACTCAGAACTGCTGATTCCGCCGGTTCAACCGCCACTATCTGAACTCTTGGTATTTTCTCCTTCAGGGTTTTAGCAATACCGCTAATAGTGCCCCCGCTTCCTACCCCACAAACCAGAGCATCAAGTTTCCCTTCCATCTGTTGATAGATTTCCAGGGCCGTTGATACTTGATGGCTTTCAGCATTGGCCGGATTTTCAAATTGCTTGATAGGAAAGTATCTACTGTCTTCCTGAGACAGCTGTTCGGCTTTTCTCACTGCTCCCGGAACTCCATCCTCAGCTGGAGTCAGTACCAGTTGTGCTCCATAAGCCCTTAATATTTTCTTGCGTTCCTCACTCATGTTTTCCGGCATTACGATTACCAGGGGATAAGACTTTATAGATGCTGCCATGGCCAATCCAATACCGGTATTGCCACTGGTAGCTTCCAGAATAATTGAGTCCGGCTTAAGTTTGCCTTCCTCTTCCGCCTTCTCAATCATATACAGACCTGGACGATCCTTAATGCTGCCACCTGGATTAAAGCCCTCCAATTTCAAATATACCTGGGCTGCACCGGTATTATGGGCAGAACTCAGTCTAATCACTGGAGTTTCTCCAATTAGCTCCAAAATACTATTAACCACTTTCATTCGATTTCCTCCTGTTTATGGGTACTACTTCTATTTTACCCCAAGCTGCCATAGTATCCTCTTTTATGGCCAAAATTCCAGTAATCCCACTGATCTTCTGTGCCATTTCTATTGCTTTCATCAGATCAGCGGAAGTCTTGACCCGGTTAGCTGCTGCTGTAGCCACTGCATCGCTGAGAGCGGTGGGAAAACCCGTTATTACTACCGCATCAGCCCTACCCCAACTCAAGCTGGGACCAACAGTGCCGGAAGAAGTGCAGATTCCCAGGGGAGTCTCCCCAGCTTTAATCTTAATCCCTATCTTGTAGGTAAATTTGGAGGGACCAGCAAAGACCGCAATGATCCGGTCCGACTCTGAACTGAGAAATATATCACCGCCGTTTTCCACTACCACTTGACCACATCGGGTCAGCAGTTGCTCCCCCAACGCCTGAGCAATGGCACCAGCCACCGCAGCCATTGGTCCTACCCCGGCGGCCCAGGCGGCTCCATTCATACGCCGAACAATTTCTGGAGCTCCAGCTAATAGATAAATTGGAGCCAGCGAAGTCTTAAATTCTGGCTGCCTTTTAATATAGTCTTCCAAATCCATTCTTAAACCCAGAAGAATCTCATAAGACCAGGATACCAGGCTATCGGTATAGCTCTCTTTATCTACTCCGATAGCCAGGTCACTTTCTCGGATGCTTATCTTGTAATACTTGAGGTTGGTTCCCTCATGTAAGGAGCGATAATGCCGGTTAACATAGTCATACTCTTCCCTCTTGTTCATATAGAACCCTACATGGCCTCCCTGATGTCAAAATGGAGGTTTATGGCCCGGGTGGGACAGCACTCCAGACACATACCACAAACTACGCATTTTGAATTATCAAATGATACCTCCATACTTTCCCGATCCATAAACAAGGCTTCGGTAGGACAGAAGGAGGCGCAGGCTCCGCACTGGATACAAAGAGCTTCATCCCACATCACGGTCTGACTTAAGGGTTCGCAGGATACTCCTAAACCGCTTAAATAATTAATTCCGGACTCATAATTGTCCTTATCTCCGGTTAGTTCCATAACCATTAATCCTTCTTTTTGTGGATTAATATTAGCCTTTAGAATATTTACTACCAGATCATATTCTTTAACCAACTGGTATATGATAGGCTGTTCTGATTGGGCAGCGGAAAAATACAATACAATCCTGTTTTTCACCTTTACTTACCTCCCATCCTGGAATTGAAGATGATCCCATTAACCGGCCGTCTATCGGGTATGGATTTAAAATCGATATTAGCATCTGCTCCAGGCAGCATCTGTACTGGTTGGCTTATTTCAAATTTACCGTTAGCGATCCAGTCTTTTAAGATGCTGGCAATTTTCTTGGCTCTTGGATAACTGGATTGGGGGGTAGTAACTACCTGCTTGCCGTTAATATTTATCCGGCCGCTTTTTAGCTCTTTAAAATTGGCCAAGCCCAAATCTATATCTTTTTTATAGGGATAACCCTCAAAAAAGTCTACTATGGGGCAGTAAATATCTTCATCTTTAACTGCCGTATAGTGTAGAATTTCTTCATCCAATATGGGTATGGGTATTCCTATGCCAACGGCCATAGTCGCTCCATAACCTATATAGCTCAAACCTACCAGCCAGTTGGGATCCATCTGTTTAAGATCGCCAATAACGGAAAGAGTGCCGGCTGGGGTTTGGGGAACCCCATTTTCGCCCCTGCTTACATTGGGATGATGCTGGGTCCCATTCCAGGCTACATAACCTATACCACCACCCAAGAATATCCGAGTACCGATTCCAATGGTCTTGTAATGGGGGTCATTCAACAAGGGACTCAACTGCCCGGAGGTGGAATAAGCGGCATTTCCCAGGCGGGGCCGTAATATACCCATATAGGTATAAAGGGGACGATCGCCCAGGTTAACCGCACAATTATAATTTTGATAGGCATTGCGAGGGTTAAACATAAAGGCCTCATTCACATCGTCCAGGGTAATTATAGTCTCCAGCTTACGGTTGGGATAACAGTCGGTGCCATAAGCCACAGCTTCCAATCTGATTTCTTTCCCAGCTACCAAATCTTGTATTACATGGCCGCCTCCATAGCTAAATCGGCCCGGATAAACCTTGTTTTCAGGATCTGATTCCGGCAGCTGTCCTGCCCCCAGATAAACATCAACTGCTGCTATACCAGTATATGCTTCTACTCCATTCAGCCATACTTTCTTCATTTTAATACGAGGATTGGAATGACCAAAATTTATAAATGCGCCTGAAGAGCACATCGGACCAAATGTGCCGGTGGTAACTACATCAATTTCCCGGGCTGCTTGGGCGTAGCCTTTTTCCTTCACAATATCTATTACTTCTTCTGCAGTTACTACTACCGCTTGGCCTTTTTTTATCTTCTCATTTATCTCTTCATAAGTTTTAGTGTATGACATAATAGTCCTCCTGATTTTCATAATTAATCTATGGTTTTATCATATTATCCCCGCCGCTGCTTGAGCAGACCAAGGATCAATATAGTCTCAATAAACTCTGGGCTACCAATACCGCTTGTCGGGCATCTTTTCCATAGGCGTCAGCACTAATGCTGTCGGCATACTCCTGGTTCAAGACTGCGCCTCCCACCATCACGCGGCAATTAAGGCCCTGAGCCTTGACTCCCTCAATAACTTCCTTCATTCTAGGCATAGTAGTAGTCATTAAAGCACTTAATCCGATGATCTCCGCCTCCTGCTCCTGGGCTGCCTGCAGAATATCAGCAGCCTTTACATCTTTGCCCAGATCCAGCACCTTAAAGCCATAATTCTCCAGCAACACGCATACAATATTTTTCCCTATGTCATGTATGTCTCCCTCCACCGTAGCCATTACAATAACACCGCTACTTTTTCCTTCCTCTTCCTGCAAATGGGGTTTAATAAAAGCAAAGGCTTTTTTCATGGTTTCGGCGGCCATCATCAACTGAGGCAGAAAATATTTCTTTTTATCATATAATTGCCCAGCTTCTTCAATACCGGGAATAAGATACTGGTTAACCAGCTGTAAAGGATCCAGTTTCTCCTCCCTTAAGGCCCGTTCCAGAAGGGATTCGATATCATCTTTATCCCCATTGAGAATGGCCTGTTGTAGAAGATGTCCGATCCCGGATTCACCTGCAACGTTTTCGGGCTTGACAGTCTTGACAGTATCCGAAACCGCTGCAGCCTTTTCCGGGCTAATTAGTTCCGGTATGTTGCACATCGAACATACCGGGTGTCTGAGCAGCCCGGCATCACTAGTACCTCCTGATTTATAATCCTTATATTTTTCAATATATCCGCTGCAATTCTGATCCCGGTTTAATAGCACCGCTGCAGCTTGGGTAGTATCCATTACTTTTTCATCAAAGGGATTCATTATCGGCAGATCCAAGCCGGCGGCCCAAGCCATAGCCAGGTAGGCCGAAGTCAAAATGTCTCGGGCCGGCAGACCATGGGATACATTGCTTATCCCCAATACTGTCCTGACTGGAAGCTCTCTTTTTACCAACTGTAAGGTTTTCAGGGTTTCCATTACCTGTCCCTGTTCGGCACTGGCAGTTTTAACCAGGCAGTCAATATATATGTCCTCATCCCGCAAACCGTATTCGAGAGCCCGATTATAAATGCGGCGGGCAATTTCCAATCGGCCTTGAGCGGTATCCGGGATGCCATTTTCATCCAAACAAAGTCCCAAAACAGCCGCTCCATATTTTTTGGCCAAAGGCAACACCAGGCTAAGCTGTTTTTCTTCTCCAGTAGTGGAATTTATCAAAGCCCTGCCCACAAAGTATTTTAAGCCGTTTTCAACCGCTTCGAGGTTGACCGAATCAATTGATAGCGGAGCATCCACCGCTGCCTGTACCTGGATTACAGCTTTTTTCATGGCAGCCGCCTCGTCAATCCCAGGCACGCCCATGTTTACGTCTAGGATGGGAGCCCCTGCCTCCCGCTGCTTTCGGGCTTCTTCTACTACCATTTGCATACTGCCTTCTTTAATGTCCTGGGCTAGTTTCTTTCTGGCGGTGGGATTGATGCGTTCCCCGATAAAGGCCAAAGGGTATTCTTCTCCTATTAATGTGCAATGGCTGCGGGAAGCAAGCCCCCTTAAGCCCTGCTTGTTTCTGCTTAGGGGAGGAATTCCTTTGAGAGCTCTGGCCATAGCCTGTATGTGCTCTGGGGTAGTCCCACAACAGCCCCCTATAATATTGGCTCCGACCTCCCGGAGTTTAAGGGCATATTCTGCCATTTCTTCAGGTGAATCAGGGAAAACCGTATTACCGTTAATTAGTTGGGGCAAACCTGCATTGGGTTCCACCGATAGGAATAGCTTGGAATAACGGCCCATGGCCTCAATAACCGGCAGCAGTTCTCTAGCTCCTCCCGAACAATTGGCTCCGATAGCCAAAGGCTGCAAAGCCTCTAGGATGATAAGAGCTGTAAGGGGATCGGTTCCCATCATAGTCCTTCCCCCATTTTCAAAAGTCATATGAGCTATTATGGGCAAACGGGTATGTTGCCGGGCAGCAATTAGGGCCGCCCTCATCTCCCCTATATCGGTCATGGTTTCTATTGAAATAAGATGGGCTCCGGCCTTTTCACAGGCTGCTGCCTGCTCCCCAAAAACCTGGTAAAGATAATCAAAATCCGTATCCCCTATGGGATGGAGCAGTTTACCAGTAGGACCAATGGAAGCAGCTACCAAAGCCTTTTCCCTGGCTGCTTGCCGGGCTATTCTCACTGCTTCCCCATTTATTTCCTGCACTTTATCAGCCAGACCAAATTCATTCAGCTTGCAACGGTTTCCTCCAAAGGTATTGGTCTGAATAATGTGGGCACCTGCTTGTACATACTGATAATGTATTTCTTCCAATAGCCTCGGATTTTGGATTCCAAACCACTCTGGACATTCACCGGGCTGCATACCTTGATTTTGCAACATGGTTCCCATGGCTCCATCAAGTATTAGAATTCTATCTTTCAACTCTGTAATAATGTCTCTATTCATTCTATCCCTCCTTCTACAGCCGGCAAATACTGACAATAAAAACCCTCTTATTAGAGGGTTCAAATCTCTTAGCCCTCTCTCATCTTTCAGGATAATCCTGCAGGAATTGGCACCTTACCTTAACGGGCGGTTGCCGGGCTTCATCGGGCCTTTCCCTCCACCTCTCTGGATAAGAGCATTCAAGCGTATATATTGGCTTATACAGCGGCCAGGGGCACTAATTACACCTGACTACCGTCTTCTCTCTGTTCCTCACTTGTTTCCTCACCCCCGGGTTCAATATCCCGAACCTTTTCCTTCCCTGTACTCTTGATGGCTTCGTGTCCATTTTTGCCCGGGCTGGCTTTATCATCATCGAATTTCATCACTTCATTAATTTCTTTTTGAACCCCGCTGGTAGCCTTTTTGAATTCCCGGGTAGCTTTTCCTATGCCTTTGGCAACTTCCGGCAACTTGCCTGGTCCCACCACAATCAGTGCAATTAATAATATGACTATTAATTCCCAGGGCCCAATATTACCTATAAATCCAAACATAAGACTATCTCCTTATAGCAATAACTTATTTATGAAATCACTGCCTACTATTTTCGCTATTAATTTTACTGGTATTTATCCATATTAGCAATGTCAATTTTTCTAGAGTATTAATCAATATGGGCCTCTTCCGTTACATTTCTTATCTCATATGACCGGTGTCTAATCCTTCTATGCTCTCTATTCCATCCTATAATTATGCCACATAAGAAAAGGTCCATAAAGAAATAATTGGGATTTCTTACATGGACCTATTCCTTATTTCTAGGGTTGGCACATTTCTCAAGCCATCAGCTTTGGGCTCACCTCAGCTCGGTGGGCACAAAAGCGTCTATCAATCCTATAACCAGTGCTGCCAAAAGGCTTCCCAGCAAAGAAACGGACAGATAATTAGGAATGATAAACTGGGCCAGATAGATAACCACTGCAGCTGTAACAAAACCCACAATTCCACGAGATCGCGGGGAAATCCGATCACCGAATGCCATTTCTATCAGGTAACCAATACCGGCAATTACCACGGCCGCTATTAGGGCCCCTACAAAGCCCGATACCCTTATACCAGGAATCAGGTAGGCTACCAACATTAATACTATCGCTGACACCACGAAGCGGACAATTGTTCCTATCCAGCTTCCACTCATATAAAAACCCCTTTCCTTTTTCGATAATATTATGTTTTTCCGACAATCTTATAATGCCAAAGAAATGAGAGAATTATACCATTAAATGATTTCGGGTAGATGTGGCTTTCCAAGTCAACTTTTACATAAAACCGGCTTAAATATGAAACATTATTGATGTATGGAAAAAGAGGAGGAACGGGACCTATGTTCGGATTCCTGAAGAAAAAGGTCAGGGCGACACAATTGCATCGAATCAATGAAAAAAAACAATCCCCAGCACCTGACTCTGCTACAGCAGGGGAACAGTTAAACACCGATTTGGATGAAAACCTGATCCGACTCCGTGAAATAATAGGCAGTAGTCCGGATATGGTGGTACGGAAATTCAATTTTGGTCCCCGTTACAGCTATAAGGCTGCTCTTTTTTTCGTAGATGGATTGGTGGACAAGAAAATCATAAATGAAACTATAATCAAACCACTCATGTATGATATGCATCTGCTGGATACCCAGCAGATTAGGCCTATGAAGGATGCCAGCCAGCTTCAGAGCATATTGCTGTCGGTAGGGGATGTAAAAGAAGTCAGCTCTTTCGAGGAGTTAATAAAGGCCTCGTTATATGGAAATACTGTTTTGCTAGTGGATGGCTTCAGCAAGGCTCTGGATATTGATACCAAGGGCTGGCAGGCCCGATCGGTACAAGAGCCAACCATCGAACAAGTGGTGAGAGGACCCCGGGAAGGTTTTACAGAGACCCTTCGCTATAATACTGCCCTTTTACGAAGAAAGATATTGAATCCCAATCTCATCATAGAACAGATGATAGTGGGAGAACAGACTCGTACCCATATAGCCATAGCCTATCTGAAGGGGGTTAGCAGCCCGGAATTGCTAGCAGAAGTAAGGTCCCGTTTAAGTAGAATAAAGACTGACGCCATACTGGAATCCGGTTATATCGAGCAGTTCATCGAGGATGCTCCCTATTCATTGTTTTCCACCGTGGGTAATACGGAAAAGCCTGATATTGCCGCTGCCCGTATCCTGGAGGGACGGGTAGCTATACTGGTAGATGGCACTCCATTTGCCCTCACCGTTCCCATGCTTTTTATTGAAGGCTTCCAGGCGGCGGAAGACTATTACTCCCGGCCTTACTACGCCAGCTTTATCAGATTACTACGCTTCGCCGCTTTTTTCCTGAGCATCCTGGCCCCGGCTGTTTATGTAGCCCTGTTAACCTACCACCAGGAATTCATCCCTACTCCCTTGTTGATAACCATGGCCCTGTCGGTACAGGGTATCCCTTTCCCGGCCCTAGTGGAAGCTATTCTTATGGGCTTGATATTCGAAATACTACGGGAAGGTGGGATTCGTCTGCCCCAGCAGGTGGGACAGGCAATAAGCATAGTGGGAGCTCTGGTTATCGGACAGGCAGCAGTTCAGGCGGGCCTGGTGGACCAGGCCATGATTATTTTAATCGCCTTTACTGCAGTATCATCATTCCTGGTAGTAACCCATACCGATGCCAGTACTTTGATTAGGTTTTTGCTGGTACTAATGGCAGGAGTCCTAGGAGCCTTTGGCATAGTAATTGGATTGCTGGCCTTGCTGGTCCACTTGGCTGCTCTGCGTTCTTTTGGGGTACCATACCTGGAACCCATAGCCCCCCTGGTTATAGGAGATCTTAAAGACAGTTATATAAGAGCCCCCTGGTGGACTATGCTAAAGCGCCCCCACCTAATAGCAGTCCAAAATCCTACACGTCAATCGGACAATTTAAGACCATCACCGCCGCAACCAGATCAAACCGAGGCCGATTAAAGCCAGCTATCAAACACAAGAGGTGAGTAAACTGCAGAATTGTATTAAATACAGGCTATTGAAAATAATTTCCCTCTTCCTGTGTCTGAGCATAGCTCTGAGCGGATGCTGGGACAAAAATGAACTTACATCGCTGGCTATCACCACCGGTGTAGCCTTTGATACAGAAGAATCTGAAGAAGATATCCAGATGACGGCCCAGATAATTAACCTGGGTACCTTGGCCCCGGCTGCTGTTCAATCCAGCATAGCAAATCCGCCCTATTGGAACCTTAAGACCAGGGGTAAGACTGTATTCGATTGTATTCGCAATGCTACCATGCAGTCACCCAAGAAACTGTACTGGGCCCACAACCAGATCATAGTCTTTTCCGAAGACCTGGCCCGGCAAGAAGGGGTGGGCGAATACCTGGATTTTTTCTTCCGGGATGCTGAACCACGTATTTCTATTTGGCTCCTGGTCAGTAAAGGCTCGGCCAGTGATATCCTGAAAATGGACTCTAAACTGGATCCTATTCCAGCTATGAATATCAGCAGCCTTATTGAAAACCGCAGCAATAACGCCAAGGCTTCTGCAGTTGACCTGTATGAATTCAGCAACCGTCAGCTGAGTCAAGCTACCGCTCCGGTTATGTCCTATATACAGCTGCTTAGTGCTAATGGGGAAAAAACACCTCTCCTTTCCGGGACCGCTGTGTTCAACCGGGACTTTAAAATGATAGGCACCCTGAATGAGCGGGAAACCCGGGGCATGCTATGGGTAATCAACCATTTGGATAACGGACTGCTGGTAATGCCAAGCCCTCAAGATGAGGTGAATATAAGCATTGAGGTTATCAGCGCCAAGACCAAGATTGAGCCTCAGATAATAAACGGAGAATTGAAGATCAAAATACTGGTAAGGGAGAAAGGTGTCTTAGGGGATGCGGATGGTTTTGTGGATGTACTTGACAAGGAGTTATGGAACCGCATTAACCAGGGACAGGCTGCAGTCATCCGCCAGGATATTTTATTATCTCTAGAGCAAGCCCGGCTGCTAAAAGCTGATATTTTTGGATTTGGTGATGCAGTGTATAAAAAATATCCCCGGGAATGGAAAGAAATCAAAGAAGACTGGATAGATATCTTCCCAGCCCTGGAAGTGGAAATCCAAGTTCAGACTGCCCTGGTTCGGCCTAACATGATACTGCATAGTATCAATAAATAGACCAAGAAGGAAACAATTAACTATGAGTATAGAAAAAGAAAAAATTAGCTCTCTTCAGCTAATGGCCCTAATATTCTTCTCCATGTCCGGCTCAGTAGGTGTTTTCTACTCGGGCAGCATAGCTGGCAATAATATGTGGCTGGCCTACATAGCTGGTTTTGCTGCCGCTTTGTTTCTGGTCTGGATAGTCATTAAACTTTATTCTTATTATCCGGGAAAAAATCTGATCGAGATAAACCAATGTATTTATGGACCCCTATGGGGCAAAATAGTATCCCTTTTATACGTCTGGTATTTCTTTCATCTGGCTTCCATGATGTTGCACAATTATGCTGCCTATATATCAACGGTTATGCTCCGTTATACTCCCTCAGATGTACTGATTCTCTGCACCCTGGCTATGTCCGCCTATATGGTACGCAATGGTGCGGAAGTCATGGGCCGGTGTGCAGTCAATCTTCTACCCTTGATACTGCTCACCTTCCTATTAATCCTAACTACTATCAGTAATGAAATTGAGCTGGAGGCTTTGCTGCCCATTATGGATATTCCTGCCCGGGATTTTATCAGGGCCTGCTTTCAAACTCTCATTTATCCTTTTGGAGAAATAATAATATTCCTCATGCTCTTCCCCTTTCTGAAGGACCAAAATAAATTGGGTTCAAGCATAGTATGGGGTATGAGCTTGGGAATGGCCAATATTGTAGTTCTCACTCTCTTGGCTATAACTGTATTGCAGGCTCTGGGCGGCATATTCACCTATCCCGTCCATGCCATGATTATTCGGATCGATATTGCAGACATCATAACTCGGGTGGATATCTTAGGGGCATCAGCCGGCTTATTGTTGGGAATAATTAAAATTACGGTTCTTTATTATGCCGCGACTCTGGGGGCTGCCCAGCTGCTTAAGCTGCCTTCTTATACCTCGATAGTGCTGCCTATTGGATTACTGCTCTTTGATCTCAGCATCCTGCAGTTTCCTGATGCGTCCAGTAGTTTCAACTTTCATGCCTTAATTTATCCCTACTATGCAATGCTGTTTGAAGTTTTTCTCCCGGCCTTGACCTTGCTGTTGGCCCTGGCCAGGAAGAAAATCCTAGGAAGAGCAGCTGAAATATATCGAGGAAAGGAGATTTAAGAACTATGGATTCCACCAGAATATCTTCAAATCAATTAGGGGCTTTGATTATCGGATTCGTACTGGGATCTTCGGTTATTCTCTCCCCGGGCTTAAATGCCGGTAGTGCTTCTTGGCTAACCGTAATCACCGGTGTAGCCCTGGCTTCCCCTATAGTAGCTGTGATAATCAAGCTGAGCTCAGTCTACCCTGGAAAAACCCTGGTGGAGATTAATGACCTGGTCCTGGGCCCTATCGGGGGTAAACTGTTTAGCCTGTTATATCTATGGTACTTCTTTCATCTGGGTGCACTGGTTTTAAATGATATAGCCGATTTCATCAGCAGCATCATGCCTACCACTCCCTATCCCGTTTTCCTGGTGGTTACCGCTGCAGTAGTAATATACCTGAGCCGAAATGGGATTGAAGTTATGGCCCGATGCAGCTCGGTCATCGTTTTCTATTCATTCCTCTTTATCCTTATTGTATTAATTCTTATGTTCAACCACATTGACCTGGCTAATTTCCTCCCTATAAGCAGCATAAGTATAAGAGACTTTCTTAAAGCCAGTTACGAAGTAACTGTTTTTCCCTTTGGCGATATCATAGTGTTCACCATGCTGATTGGATTCATCAATGATCGTAATAAAACCAGTAGCACTATAGTCACTGCCCTCATTATCTGTACTATTTATGGTACCCTTTTCAATTCCATAGCTGTTGCTGGCCTGGGTAATTTAATGGAATCAGCTATTTATCCAGGATACAATATGGTGCGGCGGATAGATATTTACAGCATCATTACCCGAGTCGATATAATTGGAGCCAGTGCCAATCTTACCCTGGGAATACTTAAAACCTCGGTCACCTTATATGCTGTTTCCCTGGGATGTGCCCAGATGTTTAAACTGCGCACCTCTGCCCCCTTGGTATTGCCAATCGGCACTCTGATGATACTGATGAGCTTGATACAGTTTGACAGCGTTATACACAACCTGGTTTTTCATGAAAAAACCTATATCTATTATGCCCCCTTTTTCCAGGCTTTCCTGCCCCTCGTCACCCTTTTGATGTACCTGCTCAAGCAACATCTGCCCAGCGAAAAAAGCAAGTCTGTAGCCTGAACCTGCTTATGCAGGTATAAAATGACCGGGAAAGCCTAAGAATTAGAACTAGAGCAAGATAAAGGAAGTGCTTATGATGATGGTGCTGCTATCGATTGTGATTTTTATTTTTATAGCCCTGATAGAAGTGCCCGGACTGCTCAGGAAAAATCAAAAGCGAGAGTTGATAGCTTTTGTGGCCTTGCTGCTTCCCGGTATGGCCATCACTATCATGCTCAGTTTAAATATTAGGGTTCCCAACCCGGTGAAGGGCATCGAGTACCTGGTTCAACACCTACTGCAATATCTTTCCACAATTATGACTTAAGCAATCCATATTGGGAATCCGCCTCATCTTATCATCCACCATGCTTTCCGTCAGTACCCGTTGGAGACCTTAGGTTCTCTGGGTCAATGTTCCACTGAGCTTCTCTTGCTTTGGCTTCCTTAAACCAGGTCTGTATTCTTTCTCTTGCCCCTTTGTATATCACCTTTCCTGGATTATGGAGGATATTACACCGCTGGCAAGAATACTAATATATGGGAGGTGATTGTTTATGAAAGAACCCAGGAAAACCAAAAAGGATAGGAAACTGGAAAAACAAAAACAGCTGGAAATAGATCAGGATTTGGCCCTGGAATTAGAAGAAAAGCGAACCCGGCGCAGAAAAACCATTAATACTCTCTGGAAAATATGGTGGATCGGTCTAGTTATCATTTTTGCCATAGTCTTCATTCAAACCTATATAATTAAATTTGGCTCCTAAGCATCCTTCCCAAAAGTATTAAAATGAACTTTGTCATATGGAAGTTGGCTCTCATTATGGGGAGGTTTATTTTCGGCCGGGTAGCCCATAGCAATTATAGACTCAACCTGGTATGGTTCGGGAATATTTAAAAGAGTTTTGATATAATCCCCTGCCCTCTGCCCAGAATCATGCCATCTCTCCCGAATTTGAATCCAACATGATCCCAAGCCTATTGATTCTCCCATTAGCTGCAGTATTATGGATGCAATAGAGCTGTCTTCTACCCATACATCGCTTTTTTGGGAATCAGCAATAATAACTATACCCAATGCTGCTCCACTAAGAAAGGTAGCACTGCCTGTTTTACTAGTGGCCAACTTCTTAAGCAGTTCTCTATCATCTACCACAATAAACTCCCAGGGTTTTTTATCCCTGGATGAAGGGGAGAGCAAAAGGGCCTTTATCAATTCCTTGATTTTTCCCGATTCAATGGGTTTGTCTTGATATTTGCGGATACTCCTGCGTTTAAATAAAACGTCCAGCATTGCTTAACCTCCATTTCATGATCTTGGGTAATTCTGTATCACCTATTATTATTAGAATATTCTATCCAAGTACGCCCCTTGAGATTTATCAAAGCTTAGGTTCAGTTGCCTCCTCTGTTGATTGAGTATGCATCCGGCCCCGGGAATAGGAAAAATAAATACCTATGAGGCAGAGCAAGGCAAAAATACCAAAACTAAGCCTACTGCTGTTCAGAAATAGATGGTAATTGGACGGGGAAATGGGTGCATCCCCCAGGTTAATGGTAATCAACAGGGTAGCCATAGCCATACTGAAATTCTGTCCCAGCAAGCGCATGGTTGACACCGCTCCCGAGGCAATTCCATAATACTGCCGGGTCACCGAACCCATAATAGCGTTGGTGTTAGGAGATCCAAAAAGAGCAAATCCTATGCCCAGCACAATTAAAGCAGTAATAACATAGGGCAGAGAGGTTTCAAAGGTCAGGAAAATCAACAAAAACAAGCCCAGAGCAGTACTGCCCATACCCAGGGAGGAAATCAGACGCGGCTCAATACGGTCGGACAATTTACCCGCAGTGGGTGACAAAAGGGCTTGCACAATAGGCTGAACAATTAAAACCAATCCTGCAGTCTGGGGGGGCATTCCTTTAATATACTGCAGATACAAACTCAGCAAGAAGGTTACTCCAGCGGTAGCTCCGTAATTAATCAGGGCCGCCATATTGGAATAGGCGAAAACCCGGTTGTTTTTAAAGACCCGCACATTAAAAACCGGATACCTGGCCTTTAGCTGACTGGCCACGAAAGCCACTGCCCCCAGTAAACCTAAAACAATGTATAGCAAACCAGATAAAGCAGGCAATAATGTTAATCCATAGGTCACCAGGATAACGCTCACCGCATAAATCAAGCTGCCTGGTATATCCAAGCTCTCCCCTTGGGCATCAGCCCACTCCCCTTTCAGACAATAGAGGGTGAGCAGAATGATGATTACTCCCAGGGGAACCGGCATATAGAAAATACTTCTCCAACCCAGGTGGGCAGTTAGTAGTCCGCCCAAGGTGGGGCCACTGGCTAGACCAATATAGACCATGGATACATTAATTCCTAATGCTTTTCCTCTTTCCTGAGGAGGAAATACGGAAGTAAGAATAGCAACGGCAGTAGTCATAACGATGGATCCACCCATGCCTTGCAGGATCCGCATCCCAATCAGCCAATGGATGGCTGGTACAAAGGCAGAAAACAGTGAAGCCAGGGTAAATATTATAATTCCCAGCATAAACAGTTTTTTACGACCATAAATGTCAGCGATCTTTCCCGCCGGCACCAGAAATACCGCGGTAGACAAAAGATATGAAGTAGCAACCCAGCTTAGGGTTACCGCTTTAGCAGCAAATTCAGCTTGTATGGAAGGCAAAGCAATATTGGTAGCGGAAATCATGAAGGGAGCTAGAAACGAAGCGATGGCAATAATTAATGAAACCTGCTTTTTTGAATGCTGTTCCTTCATTGGCATTTCTCCTATAAAAGTGATTATTAGGCAAATACTATCTGTTTATTACAACTATTATAATGCTTAAGAGCTTACAGAGGGAAGTCCGAGACCACTGAAAAAGTCTCTTAAATGTGTCATGCTGAGCGTAAGAGAAGCATCTTGTAACTATATAAACACTAATAATACGCTATTGTTGATGAGATCCTTCGTCGCCTTCGGCTCCTTTAGGATACCAAACAGGTACTTTTTGAGTGGTCTTTGAAGTCCCCAGCCCAATTGCAATACTAAGGCCACCCTAATCAACTATTCTTATTATATTGGGGATACCAGGAAAAGCTTTGGGTTCCCATCAGGGTATTTTTATAAAGCGGGCTTTTCTTTCCTCATAGGCATTAATATATTTATACCCGATCTCTCTTAGCAAAGTATAAGCCGCATTAAAGTCTGAGCACAACTCTTGGGGATGATGGGCATCAGAGCCTACCGTTATTATTTCCCCTCCCATCTTATAGTAACGCCTTATTATATCTTCCTGCGGGTGCATCTGTCCCAGACCGTAGCGATATCCGGAAGTATTAATTTCTATTCCGCACCCCCCGTATATAATATCTCTTAGTATTTTGTCTATTATAGCTGCATGTTCTAAATAAGAAAGGGATTTGGAATCATAATGGCCATAGCGTACAATAAAATCCAGGTGCCCATATACATTAAAATTGGCCGGAGCTCTTATACTCTGCAATACATTTTCAAAGTACCGGTTATAGGCCAGCTCCCTTTCTTTGCCATTGAAAAAGGCCCCGGTATAAAAATCCAGTTTATCAGCCATATGGGTTGAGTAAATAACAAAATCGAAATCCACTTTAGTCAGTAAATCCTCAATCCTGGATTCCACATGAGCTTGGTAACCGATTTCCACTCCCATCAAGAGCTTGATATCTTTTCGGTACTTTTCTTTACAGTATTTGAAACTATTAATATAATCCTGAAAATCAATTTTCTCAAAAACCGGATCAGCATAATCATAATCAACATGATCGGTAAAAACCAATTCACTTAATCCCAGTTCAACTCCTCGCTTTACCATTAACTCCATAGGAGCCTGGCTATCCCCGGAGAAATCGGTGTGGGTATGATAGTCGGCAAAATAGCGCATTAGATAGATCTCCTTCAGCAACAATCTAAATCATATTATAGCACCTTAAGCGGGCAAAGAAATAGAGTCACCCTTCAGGCTGATTTAGTTCACACGAAAATGAATTATCCGCCGAAAAATTAGCAATCGTTGCGGGCGACCACAGGTCGCCCCTACAGACTCGCATCGTTAAGTATGGATTTCAGCCGGCCTATGTGTAGGGGCGGTCTTTGACCGCCCGCCGGGCATAGCCACAAATTTTCATGCTCGGTTGTGATCCCTGATCATGGGGGTTGATAAGTTGGTGTCAGACACCAGCACATAATTTAACCTTGTATTATAATTACATTTGAGTTAATTTATGTATATATTATAGAAGGATGTAATGCTATGCTGGCGAAATTAAACTCCATGGTCTTATCCGGGATCGAAGCCATCCCGGTAAAGGTGGAAATAGATGTTCAAGGGGGTTTACCGGCGGTTGAGATTGTGGGATTAGCGTCTACCTCGGTTAAAGAGGCTAGGGAACGAGTTCGTTCGGCTATAAAGAACAGCGGTTATGAATTCCCCAACCGCAGAATAGTGGTCAATCTTTCACCTGCCGACATGAAAAAGGAAGGGACCCATTTCGATTTGCCTATTGCTCTGGGGATACTCCTGGCATCGGGGCAGATTGAGACCTCTCTTACCGACTCCTGCTATATGGCCGGAGAGCTATCCCTTTACGGTGATTTGCAAAAGATAGCCGGAGTACTGCCAATGGCTCTGGAACTGGCTAGATATAAAGGCCCCATAGACCTTCTGGTGCCGGCCGAAAATGTAGGAGAGGCAGCTTTGGTGGAGGAAGTGCGCACTTTTACTGTGCACAATCTAAAGCAAGCTATCGACTTCGTCAGCTCTACCGGAGAGTTACCGGAGGTAAAGGCGGGAGCCCCCGAAATGATGGAAAACAAGGTGCAGTACTATGACTTTGCGGATGTAAGGGGGCAGGATACGGCCAAGCGAGCCCTGCAGGTAGCCACTGCCGGCCACCATAATGTATTGTTGATCGGTCCCCCCGGTTCGGGGAAAACCATGCTGGCCCGGCGCATACCGAGCATCTTGCCAGAGATGAAGCGTAGTGAAATATTGGAGACTACCCGCATCTATTCAGTAGCCAATCTATTGCATTCAGAACAGCCTCTAGTTAATAACAGGCCTTTTCGAGCTCCCCATAAAAACGCTTCCAGTGTTAGTATAATAGGGGGAGGCCGAGATCCTCGGCCTGGGGAAATCAGCTTGGCTCACAATGGAGTTCTCTTTATGGATGAGTTCCCCGAGTTCAACCGTGACGTACTGGAATCCTTGCGCCAGCCCTTGGAAGACAAGTTGGTAACCATAGCCAGGGCTCAAGCCACCTATACTTATCCCTGCAATTTCAGTCTGGTGGCTGCTATGAATCCCTGCCCCTGTGGTTATTACGGTTCTGATAACGAATGCCTGTGCACTCCTACCCAGATTAACAGATACCTTAATCGCATTAGCGGACCTCTGCTGGACCGTATGGACATGCATATAGAAATTGGCCGGGTTAAATTTGAACAACTCCAGAATAAAGCGCCGGGAGAAAACTCTTCGCTGATGCGGGAAAGAGTTAATAGAGCTCGAGAGATACAGGCCTTGCGATTTAAGGACCTTGATATAAGTTTTAATGCCCAAATGGGTCCATCCCAGATAAGACTATTTTGCGGGTTGAACCGAAAGGCTCAGGAGGTTTTCAAAAAGGCATTTGATGCCTTGAATATGAGCGCTCGGACTTATGACCGGATCTTGAAGGTAGCTCGTTCAATAGCTGATTTGGAGGGATCTGATAAAATTAGTCTCAATCATTTGGCGGAAGCATTACGTTACCGGAGCCTGGATCGTAAATACTGGAATGTGTAATGCAGCCCCCGGTGCTGTCACCAACTTATCAACCTCCATGATTAGGGAACACAACCGAGTATGAAAATTTTGAGCTATGCCTAGCTGGCGGTCAAAGACCGGCCCTACATATGCCTGCATGAGATCCATATTACCGGTGCGAGTCTGTGGGGGCGACCTGTGGTCGCCCCCAATTACTAACTTTTCGGATTCATTTTCGGGTGAACTTATCCGTTTTTCTAATGAGCTGAAATTGATATCTACCCATATCATCCGTTTCTGGCCCAGCGCACAAAATGTTCACAATTATTGAATACTAAATTATACTGGTTTTCTCCATATCTGCTTAAAGCCCGTTTAATGATTTCTTCCCCGAGATAAGAACTGGGACTATCTTCCTCGGCTTTTTTATGTATTGGGGACCCCTCTGAAAATTCCTCCCAACCGGTTATTTTCACCAGCCCCATATGGTAGTGTAGTATCAGGCTTTCTTTCATATATAAGCCATGGTGAGTAAAACCTGGACGCTGGACATATAGATGATCTCCAGGGCTTAAATCCACGACATCGTCAGCCAGCAACATACGGTTCAAACCATTATTGCTGCTTTCGATATAATTGTCCAATGTGTCCAGCAGTTTATGATAAGTATGGACAGCTCGACCCAGTTTAGGATTCATATCATGGCTAATCTTTTGAATCTCTTTTCTATTCTGACGATTAATTTTTATTAATTCATGCATGCGATCCATCTTCTCCCGGCGTTTAACAGTCTTTTCTCTGTATTCCTCCGCATTTTTTCTGGAGCGCTTTGTTTTTCTTCGAGCCAATCTGCTCCGTAAGAATTCCATATTTATTTTAGCCTCCTATAAACTAATGAGCTTTAATGGTATACTCTCGACCTGAACTACCAGGTGTCCTTATCAAGTTTTAAAACCAGTTGGATTAGGTACTCATTGTATTTTCTTAATATTAATATTCAATCGGCCCTAATTGGATTCGGCCCTGTCATTAGAGCAGCGTAATTATTATATCCATTCGGTGACCATATGTAAGGTGGATTCGACTTGAAACCCCTAATAGGCAATCAAAAATTTTACGCAGTTGGTTTAAAGAGCTCAACTCTCTACCACACACCATAATTGAGCACTTTTGGTGCGCAGAACTCTCGGCAGATACCCTAATCGCGATGTAATTTGAGCATCAGCCTTCCAGCCGATTTATCGAGGGCTGGATTGGAGAATCTACCTGTTATCTCAGCTCGTTTTGCAGATCTCCAGAGTGAATCAAGCTGGTAAAATTCGACTTATTGCTAGGTTTTCTATTGATTAATCCATTACGCTGTGTTAAACTTAGCCTAATCTTAATATAACTCCGAGTCAATATGCCTAAGGCAGAGGCTAAGGTATCTTGACCTGGGTGCAGGGGGAAACGCCTGTGCCTCCCCGTATTGTGGAAAGGAGACCAGACTTGAACAAACCGAGCCTGTTGTTTTTTGTGAAAACAGGTATGCGGCTGCATTTGTTGCCCTTGGTTTAGTTAATTATTGTCGTGTCTATCTATCCATAGGCACGATTTTTTATTTGGTAAATGGCTCTTTTCGGAGCTTTTGCATACAATCCCAATCTTTTTTTACCCGCTGCAACGGCGGGCTTTTTCTTATCAACCCCTATGATTAGGGAAAACAACCAAGTATGAAAATTGGGTTATGCCGGAAGGGCGGTCGAAGACCGCCCCTACAAATATTAGGCGACTAGAAAGATTGGGAAAATTGAGATAAAGTATTTTTGTGGGAATAGATAATAAGGATTGATTATTATCTATCGATACCGTAAACTATTTCGCAAGCTATGGCTCGATAAAAAGACTATTATTAATACAGGAGGTTTTGGCTTTGTTTTATCAGCAACTAATGGATAAATTTAGACAAATTGTAAAAGATAACGGCCTGGAGGAGGAAGAGGTCTTGATTAAGGGCCGAACTCTTTCTGCCGAGGAAGCAATAGGAAGTCCGGAGAGAAGAGACTTTCCTATCCTAAAAGGCAAAGAGAAGCTTATGGAGGCGGTATTCAAGGGAGCCAAAGGCCAGGCCTTTACCGATATGCCCGGTGATTTTCAAGGCAACCTGCAGCAGGTGCTGGCTATGAAACCGGAAAACAATTTCCAGCGGGCAGTTTTAATATCTACTATGAATGCGGTGTTAAGATACCTGGGACGGATAGATAAGACTATTCACTGCCATAATGAAGATCCCGAGCTCTGCTCGGCAGAACTAGCCCAGCATATCAAACAGCGGTTTGGCAACCCCCGAGTGGCCTTGGTGGGGTTTCAGCCGGCAATGCTGGATAATCTGCAAAGGCATTTTAAAGTCAGGGTCTTGGATCTGGATGCAGATAATCTTGCTCAGATTAAATACGGCGTGCTGGTGGAAGGACCGGATAAAATGCAGGAAGTACTGGAATGGTGCGACCTAATCGTTGCTACAGGCAGCACGGTAGTCAACGCCACCATTACAGATTATTGCTATCTCAAACCAGCTATATTCTACGGCACTACCGGGGCTGCAGCAGCGGAACTAATGGGACTGGATCGTTGGTGCCACCTGGGCAGTTAATACCATTTTAATTAATAAAAGCTGAAATTGAACTGCACAACTGTTATGCCAGCAACCGGGCGGGAAGCTGGTGCCCGCCCTGAAATCTCGGTGTCAAAACAACTTTCTGAGTTAAAGGATTCTAAAATAATTCGGGATCAGCCTCTTCTTCTGTTTTCTGCAGCTGTTCTTCGATTATTGCCATCCTCTTTTCCATGGACAGCATTTTAAGTACCACCACTAGAGGAAGGACTAGCAATCCTATAAGCAGTAGTATAAAAACGATCTCCCATGGTCCCACGTTCATCATCAATATCCCCCCCTTAACAACTCAGTTCCAATATTTCTATATTTTAAGACTATAATACTCACCCCGACATCGGCATCCAAATATGATTCTTCTGCGAAAGCCCCAGCACAACCGGGAACCCTTCATGCCCGCAAGGCACAACCAAGAAAGAAAATACTTAGCGCTACTTTTGGTAATAAGCTTGCATACATATTGGGTTTTCAAAGATCAGTGACATTGCTATCCAGGTATTATTATCCAACTAATCAATATCAGGCTCATCTAGACTAAAATTTTAGAAAGCATTTTCTATATGATTGATATTCTCCCTACCCTGATAATCTATAAATATGGTGATCACATCAAAACGCAGGCCTCGAAAGGCTGCCGGATAGTCATGCAAATACTTCAGAGCGGCTTTCTTTATATTCTGCATTTTTTTATAGGTTATGGATTCTTCTGGGCTTCCAAAGAGCTTGGTTTTTCTGGTTTTCACCTCAACAAATATTATTTCCCCTTGTTTCTGGCACACAATGTCCAGCTCTCCATAGCGGGTATAATAATTCCTGCTGATAATTGTATATCCATGTCTTTCCAGGTATTGGGCAGCACGTTGTTCCCCATACCTTCCCAGTTCTTTTTTCATATTTACCCCGAGTTTCCTGGTCCATCCCTCATCAATTTGAAGGTAATAGCTTAATATCATCGGCAAAGAGACTAGCCTGCTGGGTACTTGGTCCTCCAGACAGTATGCTTTTAACCGGCTCAAAGCTCTGTCTGTGCAGAGGACAAGGACCCTTCCCAAATAGATGCTCTAAATGTTCCCGGGTAGCATAACCTTTATGGCGGGAGAAATTGTAGCCGGGATATACTCTATCCATATTCTGCATCAATTCATCCCGCTCCACTTTGGCTATAATGGAGGCACAGGCAATGGAAATGCTAAGACTGTCCCCTTTAATTACAGCACTTTGAGGGATAGGAATATCTTTAAGTTCCAGGGCATCTATGAGCAAATAATCCGGCTCCAGGGTAAGGTGTTTGACTGCCAAGCCCATAGCCTGCCGGGTAGCATTTAAAATATTTATCCGGTCCAGATAAGGAGGATTAATAGCTGCTATTGACCAGGCCAGAGCCTGCTTTTTAATCTCCCCTGAAAGTTTTTCCCTTTTATTAACGCTCAATTTCTTGGAATCATTAACTCCCGGTAGAAGAAATCCCTGGGGCAGAATAACCGCTGCGGCTACTACCGGACCAGCTATAGGTCCTCGTCCCACTTCGTCCAGACCTGCTATATAAAGATATCCTTCCCCAAAGGCCTGTTCCTCCATAATACTTAAACTTTGCAGCCTCTGCCTTTCTTCCAGGCTTATCTTGCTTTCTTCTGTTTTACTCATTCAAGAACTCCTTAATAGGATTAAATACCAAGCTTTTGCCGGGCAATCATGCTGACCGTGAGTTCAGCCTCCAGTATGGCACTTTTAAAACCTCTTACCCTCAGGGCATCACCTATTATATATAAATTGTCACCCAGTTGCTTTAAGTCTTTATAAAGGGGATGATAGGGTTTATATCCCACGGCAAGAACTATAGCGTCGGCCTCAATTATTTCCGGACTCTCTTGCTCTCTGGCTATCCAAACCCGGTTCTTATCTATTTTAATGACCTGGCTGGATGTCTTTCTTACTACCCCCCTTGTCTGTAAACGGTTCATAAGATCCCGGCGGTTCTTTTTTTCCATACCGGGAGCCAGAATCCTGCCAGCTTCTATGATAGTGACCTTATTGCCGGCCTGAGCTAAGAAATCTGCAGTTTCACAACCATTTTCGCCCCCACCTATGACCAGGAGATGCTGAGAACGGGGACAAACTTTTCCGGTCAAAATCTCCTCCAAGCTTAGATGACCCTTTGGTTCAATGCCTTCAATATCTGGAATCACCGGCACCGAACCGGTAGCCATTACTATAAAATCAGGCTTAAGCCGATCCACATCTTCTGGTCTAAACTCGTAGGAATAAACCTGCTCCACCTTACTCTGCTTTAACTGGCCTAGCATATAATCCCTCAGATCCAGTATCCTCTGTTTATGGGGAGGCATGCCGGCCAGATTCATCAGGCCTCCCCCCTGAATCTCTTTTTCGAATAGGGTAACTTCCAAGCCCAGGCGGGACAGTGAAATTGCGGCCTGGAGTCCGGCGGGTCCACTGCCTATAACAGCACTGCGATATTTAGGAACCGGTTTTGTTGTCCACTGGAATTGCTTTTCCCTGCCGGTATGCGGGTTCACCGTACAGCTAACCGGCATGCCCTTAAAATTGCTGCTAATACATTGGTTACACCTTATACAAGGTCTTATATCAGCAAGCTCACCCTGTCTAGCCTTATTGGGCCAGTGTGGATCAGCCAGCAAAGTCCGACCCAAGAAAATTAGATCACAACGCCCTTCTTCCAGCAGTTGGCTGGCAAATTGGGGGCTACTGACCATGCCTCCGCCAATCACGGGTATAGACACCGCTTTTTTAACCGCCTCGGCCAGGTATATTTTCCACCCTTGCTGGTAGGAAGCGGGCTCGATACTGGTAAGCCCTGATTCGTAAGTGCCGCAGCTGCAGTGGATTAAGCTGGCCCCGGCTGGCTCTAGGTGGCGGCATATCTCTATACTTTCATCTTCCTTCAAGCCCTGGGGAACAAAATCATCTATATTAATCCTTACAGATATGGCCAGTTCTGGATTTATGTTTCTGATCCCCTTTACAATGTTCATCAATATGCGCATCCTGTTTTCCAGACTTCCTCCATATTCATCATGGCGTTGATTGCTATGGGGGGACAGAAACTGGTTAATCAAATAACCATGAGCTGCATGAATTTCTACTCCATCAAAGCCAGCTGACCGGGCATAGTGAGCAGCCTTAATGAACTTTTCTTCTATGACCTTAATCTCCCTACTATCCAGCTGCCGAGGCTCCTCATTAATCATAGGACAGGAAATAGGTGAAGGCGCCACCGGCTGTACCCCGGTTATACTCTTTTTAGTTTGACGGCCAGCATGAAACAATTGAATAAATGCTCCTGCTCCATGCTGCTTGATAGCCTGAGCCAGACGGGCCAGACCTTCAACACAAGTGTCTTCATCAACCCGCAGCTGGCCCATACCTTCTAATCCCGCCGGGCTATCAACACAGGCTGCTTCTACAAAAATCAATCCTGCTCCCCCTTGAGCCCGGGTCTCATAATAATCTATGACCGATTGGCTAACCCTACCGTCCTGATGGGCATAACCTACCAACATGGGAGCCATAGCTATACGGTTTTTTAGCTTTAAACTGCCAATCTGGACAGGAGCAAACAGGGCTGGAAAATGTTCCATATTTTTTCTAATACCTTCCTTCTAATTAATTTCTCTTCCTATTTTAACCTATATATTTACATCTTCGGAGCTAATTTTTTCCCAACGTGGAAATCAAGCAGCTAGGGCCGCATTAAAACATGTGATTCCAGCTGCAAGCCCTGGCCTTCTATGGACTGATTAACAATCACCCTCAAGCTGATCAGGGAACACAAGCGAGGCTAAATTTTTTTGGTTATGCCCAAACGGACGGTCAAAGACCGCCCCTACAAATATTTGGCAAGCAAAAGCATTGGGCAAATCAGCATAATTCGTTTTCGTGTGACCTATATTGGAATTTCCGGGCTCTATTAACCGGCAAACAAATACTCATAAAAAGCAGAACTTCAAGATTATCAATGTTCTTGAAGTTCCACCGGAATTCATAGATTATATTATTGTATGAGTCCCAGATATGGTCATGAGGCTCAGCCGCCTCCGCAAATCATCTAAATCAGATTTTTATTCTCCCTTAAAGATTGCCTCTCGACGTTCCATAAAAGCCTGCATGCCTTCTTTCTGATCCCGGGTAGCAAAAAGACTGCAGCATTTATCCATCTCCATTTTCATGGCCGTAGCCAGATCAGTATTTATCCCCTGTTGAATGGACTCTTTAAGCTTCATCAAAGCCAAGGGCGGTTTTTGGCTCAGTTTTAAGGCCAATTGCTTTGCCTCTTCCATAAGCTGTTCGGTGGGCACTACCTGGTCTACCAGTCCCAGGGCTATTGCTGTAGCAGCGTTTATGGTTTCTCCGGTAAACATCAGTCTTTTGCAGCCCTGAACACCTATCAAACGGGGAAGCCTTTGGCTTCCTCCAGCCGCCGGGAAAATACCCAAGTTTATCTCAGGAAAACCAAACTTGGCATTTTCCGCTGCTATCCTAAAGTCGCAGGCAAGACTAAGTTCCACTCCTCCGCCAAAAGCAAACCCCGAAATAGCAGCTATGCTTGCTTGGGGTAAACTTGCCATGTCATCGAACACCTGGTGAATTGGCTCAATATAAGCTCGTGCTTGCTCCGGGTTGCATTCTGCCATGGCTTTGATATCCCCTCCGGCCGCAAAAACCTTTTGACTGCCTGATATAAGCAGTACTCGCACTTGCTTGTTATTCTTCACCATATTCACGGCAGTGCCAAGTTCGCCCATTAATTCACTACTGAGAGCGTTCATGGTCTGGGGACTGTTCAGAAGCAAAGTGGCAATGCCTTGATCTATACTTAAAGCTATGGTTTTAAAATCCATCTTAACACCTCCCTCGCAAAGGCTAATCAACCTCCATGATCAGCAAACACAACCGAGTATGAAATTTGTGCTATACCCGACGGGCAGTCAAAGACCGCCCCTACAAGTATTAGGAGCTTTGAAACACTGGTTCAATTGAGATAAACCATTTTCACTCATTCCTGACTATTTTCACCGGCATTAAACTTGCACAGCAGGCAGTTTGGCTCTTTAGAAAGATAAGCCCCGCAATTCTCGCTGAGCAAGCATTCATAAAAGGCCGGTTCTGAATTTATCTGGCAAGTCCGGGTATTGGAACAATAATAAATAATCCTGATCTGTACCTCCTGCTCCACCAAAGGGCAAAAACAATCCAGCACTTGTTCTAAAGCAGTCATGGTTTAGCCCAGTTCTTTGCCTACGATGCCCACCCCTACTACACAGGAATAAGGCTGCCCGCCCAGGTTCTGGGCCAGACCTATTTTGGGGTTTTCCAGCTGCCGTTTTCCGGCCTTGCCCTGGAACTGAAGCCAGGATTCATATAGCATCCTGATCCCGCTGGCCCCAATGGGATGACCGAAGGATTTTAAACCACCATCAGGATTAACCGGAAGACCTCCGTCCAGGTCAAAGAAACCATTCATGGCATCTTTCCAGCCCTGACCTCGTTCACTGAATTGTAGATCCTCGTATATGATCAATTCAGTAGGGGTAAAACAATCATGTACTTCAGCCAGACTGATCTGTTCCCTGGGATTAGTAATGCCTGCTTCCCGATAGGCAGCCTGCCCGGCATAATAGGTTTCAAAGGCAGTAGTAAAATCATAACTCTGGTGCTTTTCACTGTGACCGGGACCGGCGGCAATCTGAATCCCCTTGACATACATCGGATCTTTCCGGTATTTTTTAGCATCCTCAGTGCGGGTAATAATAGCGCAAGCCGCACCATCTGATACTCCTGAACAATCCATAACTCCCATGGGGCTGCATATCATTGGAGACTTCAGTATACTTTCCATGGCTACCTCGGACCGGTATTGAGCTTTGGGATTCAGGGCGCCGTTTTTGTGGTTTTTCCAGGCTATACGCGCCATAACCTCTTTCATCTGCTGCATATCCAAACCGTATTTGTGAGCATAGGCTGGAGCCACAAAGGCAAAGCGAGATGGGGCAGTTAAGTCCGGCAAGGTACGGTCAGAGTCTTCTGTAGGCACTTCCAGGCCGCTATAGCCCCCATCCTTCAACTTTTCTGCTCCTACGGCCATTACTACATCATAGGCCCCTGCAACTACTCCATAACAGGCATTACGAAAGCTGTCCAATCCGGTACAGCACATATTTTCCAGGCGAGTTACAGGCTTATAATGGGATTTCATTCTATTAGAAAATGTTAATCCTGCCATACCGGATGTGAATGTCCCGAACCAGAAAGCATCTATATCATTAAATTCGATCCCAGCGTCTTCTAAACACTCATCTATGGCTTCTATCAGCAAATCTTCCAGGTTGCTGTCATAACGCTCACCAAATCTGGTACATCCCATTCCAATAACCGCAGCTCTATCTTTAATTCCTATGGCCATTTCATTACCTCCTATCTTTAAAGTTTTGGTACCGCTTTCCAGAAATAGGTGCGGATGCTGTCAACCGTGAATATATGTCGGAATGACATATTAACTTCCATACCTACCTTGACTTCATCTGGATCACAATCCACCAGGTAGCAGATCAAACGGCCTCCGCCTTCAAAGTCTACCACTGCTACTATGGTAGGCGGATCCAGGGATTCAGCCAGGTAATCCACCGTAAAGGTAGCCACTCGAGCTGGTTTACCATAAAGACGGTAATCTTCCATTTGGTCTATAGCCCGGCATTCAATACAAATCCTGGAAGGAGGAAATTGCACGGTACCACAGTTTTCGCAACGCACTCCGTAAAACCCCAGGTTTTTCTTGCGATTGCGATACATATCCGGCAGCGATGACCTTTTTTGTACCGGTCTTTTAGCTGGCTCGGTTTGGATCAATTCTCTCCAGCGCAGGTATTTTCCATAGTTCATAGTGACTTTCTTATTATCCAGGTATCCCTTTAAGCCCAAGCCCGGCGAAAAACCGCTGATTTCATCACTTACCTTGAATACTATGGCGTCACTTCCTTCTCCATAGCTGACCAAGAGTATATAATCTCCCGCACTGGCTTCTTCTAATGCACCAGCCAGCATCATGGGAACATTGGCCGCCCCGGCGTTGCCTACCTGGTTATATAGGCTATCCTGAACCTGGGCCGGTGTAAATCCTAGTTTGGCCGCAATTTGTCCCTGGTAACGAGGAGTTATTCCATAGAGTACAATTTTACTGATATCGCCGGTGCTTAAACCGGTTTTCTCCAAAACTCCTTTTACCGACTGGCTGACAAATTGGTTATAGCCCTGGTTGATACAAAATCTCTCTTCCCAACTGTGCACAAACCTTTCATCATCTGCCCGCCACAGATCATGGAAATCCACAGATATGCTACAGCTATCTATATACTCGGCTATAACCTGTTTGTCGCCGATCATAAATGCCGCTGCCCCATCTCCAAAATGGTTTTCATAAGGGCCGGCTGAATATCCCAGCCGGCATTCACCTGCTACCACTATGGTATTTAAACCCTGCCCAGCTGCATCTATTCCAGCCAGTATAGCGGAAGAACCGGCTCTTAATGAGTCACAAAAATCAGCTGACCTGATATCTGTCCGGGTGTCCAATACCCCGGCTATAGTAGCAGCACTTTGTTTTTCCTTATAAGGTGCAGTGGTGCTAGCAAAATACACAGCATCAATAAGCTGGGTATCCATATGGGCAGTACAATCCAATGCTGCCATGGCCCCCATGGTAATGCTGTCCTCATCATAATTGGCTACTGCTTTTTCTCCTTTAGGAACTGGAGCCCCGAAGGTTTCCTTGATATGGGATCGATTAAGCCGATTATATGGAACATATGCTCCAAATCCAGTAATTCCAACCATTAT
>LSQX01377965.1_pt1 | contig 54486 bp, 47 predicted proteins | sample 654561 | NCBI WGS metagenome assembly LSQX01 (sample SAMN04489861, study PRJNA283612) | anaerobic digester metagenome | isolation source: 4 biogas reactors fed with cattle manure at either 37C or 55C with and... | place: Denmark: Kongens Lyngby | collected 2014 | reverse complement strand
GCCAGCTACCTGCCCCGGGATGCGGAGATTAGCAACAACGTCTTTATCGCTTCCCTGTCTGACGCCGGCATTGCTTTCCTAGCCGGTCTTGCCATCTTCAGCACAGTCGGTTACATGGCTGTACAGCAGGGGGCATCAGTTGCCGATGTGGCCGGCGGCGGCGGTCTCGGACTGGCCTTCATTGTTTTCCCGCAGGTTATTAATTTGCTGCCGGCGGCACCTGTCTTTGGCGTGCTTTTCTTCCTGCTCTTAATTACGCTGGCCATTGACTCGCAGTTTTCCCTGGTAGAGGGATGTGTCGGCTCGATCATGGACAAGTGGAACATTAAACGGGGGCCTGCTTTGGCGATTGTCTCCCTGCCCGGCTTCCTGATCGGTTTGTTGTTTGTGACCAAAGGCGGCCTCTACTGGCTGGATATTGTGGACCATTTCGTCAACAGTTACGGCCTGATTATGGTCGGCCTGGTCGAGTGTTTAGTGATTGGCTGGCTGATAGGGCCGGAAAAAATCCGCGAACATGTAAACGGCCTCTCGGAAATTAAAGTCGGGAAATGGTTTGACTTTTGCGTTAAGTATTTAACCCCGCTCATCCTGCTTTTGCTTTTGGTCTCCAACTTCATTGGTGATTTACAAAAACCATATGAAGGATACCCGCAATGGGCATTGAACGTCGGCTGGGCCATAGTTATTCTGCTGCCGGTTCTCTCCATTGCTTTCGGCTTCATGAAGAGCGCAAAAAAAGATGATTTTAAAGTACAAGAAAAAGCCTGATCAGTTATCACTCACAAAGGGGTGAATGTTATGACAGCAGGTGCCTGGATAATGCTGTTTTTCGGAATCCTGGTTTTCTGGGGCGGTGCCGCTTACTTTATCTCTATTGCCTTGAAAGGCAAAGGATTCAGCTAAAAGCAGTTTGCACAAACTAAATAAAAAGAAGACAGGAGTACTGTTACCATGCTCCTGTCTTTTTTTCTCACGGCTGTTTGGCTACAGTTTACGTGAGCAGGCTGTAAGGTATGCCATACTGCGGCTGCTAATGCTTTTTGGCAGTTGCGGTACATAAAGCAAGGGCAAAAGTGTTATAATTTACAGCTTGCGGGGAAGAATACAGAAAGCCTGGACAGCAGCCCGGGTATTCTCTTAACAGGAAGTGACACTGTTAATGCCAAGACATGTGGTTTATCCTGTTTATACCGGAATAGTGGCGGTCATCATGGTGCTTCTGGTGCCGCGGGAAATGATTAGGAAGCTCTTTCTCCCCGCCCCGCCATGGCTTTTGGTGGTGTTTTTGATGTTGCTATTATTGCCTTGGTCAGCAAACTGCTGGGGGTGGGCGGGCATATCAACCACGGGCCATTTGGCGCATTTGGCCTTCCTTTTTTCCCGCCTTTTGCCTGGACAATCTGGTTTCTCATGTTTTTTTATTTCATGCCGGAAAAATTGGTGCAAATAGTTTTTTACGTCCTGACAGCGGCCGCAGCATCTGTTATGTTTTCCAATGTTCTGGTCAACCTTGGCATTTTTACCTGGAATTACGGGAAAGTTATTGTGCCTTTTATTATTTACGGTGTATGGTTTTCCCTCTCGGCCTCGGGATATAAACGCTTGAAATGGGATTAGCGGCAACTTTTTTTAGGCTTCACTGCTATGCTTAGCTCCACTTGTGGTAAACTAAAAAATTAAACTGTTTACGGCAAAGAGGAGCTTTTTTGGTACCGGCAGAAGAAGCAAAAACAATCATAAGCGTGAAAACAAGACATATTTATGATTATATAATAAAAAATATTTAAAATTTGCAGGAAATTGTGAAGATTCACCGAATTGATACGTGAGATGCCCGGCTTTCTCTGCGCCGGCGGTTTTTACAGAGGGGGGCTTGATGCCGATGATTGGAGAGCAAAACCGGTAGGACTCTCATAATCCCTGGTGTTTGACGGGCAATGTGGTATGGGCTGGTTAAAAAACGTTCTGCAGTTGAAAGCTTCCGCTGCGGGAAGCATTTGACTGACAAAGTAAAATGCGAGGGGATGAAAATGAAAAACAAAATGATTGCCGGCTTGTTTCTACTCCTGCTATTGTTGGTAGCAGTATTACCGGGATGTGGCGGCAAAGAGCCGGCAGTCCCGGAGAATGTAAATAACGAAAATATGGAGCCTGAAAACCAGGAGTCGGAAGAGCCGGCACCTGCCGGACCTCGTTATGGCGGTGTCTTGCGTGGAATCAGGGCGACTTTCCCCAATGTAATGAGTTATATTCCGGAAATGAGCCCGACGGACACCACTTTCGCCCAGCCGTATGCTGAGATGCTGCTGAAATATGATGACGGTGAACAGAAGATTGTTCCGGAACTGGCAAAGTCATGGGAAGTTGACCCGGAAAATCTAACCATAACCTTTTACCTGCAGGAGGGTGTCCGTTTTCATGACGGTACTCCCTTTAATGCAGAGGCGGTCAAGTGGAACTTTGAACTAAACCTGGAAGCAGGCAGTCTAACCGACGGTGATTATATTGATTGGATTGAAGTTGTTGACGAGCATACGCTGCGTATTCATGTCAAAGATTTTACGAACCAACTTTATTTTAACTACGGCTGGAGCATGATGTTTTCACCCACAGCTTTTGAAAAGGCGGGGGGCGGAGACAGGGAGAAAAGTATTGAATGGGCACGTCGGAACGCTGTAGGGACGGGGCCGTTTAAACTGGTGGAATTCCAGCGTGAAAACTACATTCGTTATGAACGAAATGATGATTACTGGCGCGAAGGCCTCCCCTATCTTGATGCTATTGAAATCCGCTATATGCCGGACCCCATGACGGCGAAAGCATCCCTTTTGGCCGGAGAAGCGGACATCTGGCTGGAAGTGAACAATGTTGAACATGTTAAGGAACTGGAAGAGGCAGGTTTTAAAGTAAACTGGGGCCCGGGTATGCTGATGTCGCTTTGCCCCAGCGTGAGGAACAAAAATTCCAAATGGCATGATCTTAGGCTGCGCGAGGCTCTGGAATATGCCATCGATCGTGAAGCCCTGGCCAATATGATCGGCTTGGGGGCATACGAACCTTTGCATCAACTGGCTGTTAGCGACTGGCCCGGATATGTGCCCGGTTATAACCCCAGGCCGTATGATCTGGAAAAAGCCAAAGCTCTGCTGGCAGAGGCGGGTTATGCGGATGGCCTGGAAACAACCATTTTATGCTCCGACAACAAAATTTTGCGCGACACGGCAACCGCCATCCAGGGGTATCTGGATGCAGTTGGGATAAAAGTGCATGTTGATATTGCCGATATGGGGCGTTATTTCACCGCGGCTTTTGCGGAAGGCTGGGATGAGCTCCTGCTGGTCCAGTCCGGCATTAATCCTGATGCCAGTGACCTTTTTGTTCATTTCGGCCATGATCCCATGACATTTAGGACAGGAGATATTTATAAGTCGGAAAAATATCTTGAGCTTGTCAGAAAGGCTATTAAAGCAGAAAAACATGATGAATTTATTGATCTGATTAAACAAGCGGTCGTGCAGGCAGGCGAAGATGCCATGATTATACCTCTTTACAGGACCCGCCAGGCATGTGTGATGGCGCCATATGTTCATAGCAATTACATTAAAGCGCATGCGGCAATTTGGAATGAATATGAAGATTGGATGGAAGAACATTAAAGCAGAATTAGGGCAGCCCACCCCAAAAACGGTGGGCTGCCTGTCCCAAGCAAGGTAACAGCTATCATCAAAGCAGGCAGGAGTGTTTGCCAATGACAAAATATATCGGCCAGCGGCTGGTACAGGCGCTGTTGACGCTGATTTTGATCACATTGATTGTTTTTTTTATGATGCGCCTCCTTCCCGGTGACCCGTTGCTGATTTATTTAGGACAGCGTGCGGAATTGCATGACATGACTGATGAGGCCTTGGAAGAATTAAGGAAAGAATTCGGGCTTGACAAGCCAATTATGGTCCAGTATGTCAACTGGGTGGCGGGCGCGCTACGGTTGGATCTTGGCACATCAATTTTTTACCGGGAAGATGTGGGCACGCTAATGAAGGAACGGTTCCCCATAACGCTATATTTGGGTTGTATTGCCATGGCTGTCAGTACAACAGCAGGCATCTTGATCGGGCTTTTAGCCGCCGTGCGGCGGGGCGCCTGGCCGGATAAAATTATTTCGCCGCTAACTTATATTGGTGTGACAATCCCCGCTTTTTGGCTTGGAATTATTCTCATTTATGTCTTTGCCCAGAAACTTGGCTGGCTGCCCGTATCCGGTTTTACCTCACCGTTTAAAGATTTTGTCCAGAGCACCAGACAAATCATCTTGCCTGTGATTTGTTTATCGGCTTTCGGGGTGGCTTCCACTGCCCGCCAGATGCGCTCCAGTATGCTGGAAGTGCTGCCGCAGGATTATATTCGGACCGCCTGGGCCAAAGGTTTGAGTGAGCGGGTGATTATTATAAAACATGCCCTGAAAAACAGCCTCATTCCTGTCATCACATTAATCGGGGTGGGATTCCGCGTGATGATCGGTGGCTCTGTTCTGGTAGAAACCGTCTTTGCCATCCCCGGTGTGGGCAGACTGATGGTCTCAAGTATTTTTTCCCAGGATTATGTGGTTGTCCAGGCTCTGACATTGGTGATTGCCGTGCTGGTGCTTTTGATTAACCTGGTAATTGATTTATTTTACGGGTGGCTGGACCCGAGAATCCGCTATAACTAGAAGGAGGAAGCAAAGTGTCAGACGGACCTGCTGTCATAGGAAAAGCAGCTACTGTTGCGAACTTTCAGGAAGCTCCGCCGCGCATCAGTGAATGGAAGCGCTTCCGGCGCGTCTTTTTCGGACGGGGAATGGTTGTCGTCGGCAGCCTGATTTTGCTTTGTGTTTTTCTTACTGCCATCTTTGCACCCTGGCTTGCCCCGTATGACCCGTACAAGCCCGGTGTCGGCAACCCCCTGGAGAAACCTAGCAAAAGACACCTGCTCGGCACCGACAATCTGGGCAGGGATCAGTTAAGCAGGTTGATTTTCGGTGCACGAACAGCCATTTTAGTGGGTTTTGTTTCCGTTATAATCGCGGCAGTAATAGGTATTACCCTGGGCATTGCCGCCGGTTATTCCCGCGGGCCCGCCAACCCCCTGATTATGCGCCTGATGGATGCTTTAATGTGTTTTCCCAATATCTTGCTGGCACTGGTCATTGCAGCCATCCTGGGCGGCAGCATTGTCAATGTCATTGTCGCCTTAACCGTGGCCTTGATCCCTACATATGCCCGGGTTGCTTGCGGGCTGACGCTTAGTGTGCGCGAGTATGATTATGTATTGGCTTCCCGGCTGATGGGGTTCGGCAATTTTTACATTATGTTCAGGCATGTTTTGCCCAATGTTTTTCCGCCCATTATGGTCCTGGTGACATTGCAGCTCGGGGCGGCCATTTTGGCCGAAGCAGGTCTAAGTTTTCTGGGGATTGGCATCGAGCCGCCCGGTGCAGCCTGGGGAGCCATGGTCAGCGACGGGTACCAGTATATGATGAGCAACCCGGTGTTGTCCCTTGCGCCAGGCTTGGCCATTATGCTGACGGGATTTGCTTTTAATATGGTGGGGGACGGGCTGCGTGACGCCGTAGACCCCAGGCTGCGCGGGTTACTTTAATGGCAGGTGGGAGGAACAAGAGATGGCATTGCTGAGGGTGGAAGATTTAAAGACTTACTTTCAAACTGACGCCGGCCTGGTGAAGGCGGTGGACGGCGTTTCTTTTACCGTAAACGAACAGGAAATTGTCGGTGTGGTGGGGGAGTCCGGCTGCGGGAAATCTGTGAGTTGGCTGTCGGTCATGTCCCTGATAAACCCGCCCGGGAAAATTATGGGCGGAAAAGTCCTTTTTGAAGGGAAAAACCTGCTGGAATACACAAGGCACTCACCGGAAATGCGTGCCGTACGGGGAGCCAAAATCTCCATGATCTTCCAGGAACCTATGACATCACTTAATCCCGTGCTTACAGTAGGGGAACAGGTCAGCGAAATGCTGCGCTGGCATTTGAAAATGAATGACAAGGAAGCGAAGGAAAGAACTCTTTACCTGATGAATTTGGTTGGCATCCCGGACGCCAAAAACCGTTATGATGATTATCCCCACCAGTTTTCCGGCGGTATGCGCCAGCGAATGATGATAGTAATGGCAATGTCTTGCAACCCGCGGCTGGTGATTGCCGATGAGCCGACAACCGCCCTGGATGTTACTACCCAGGCACAGCTTTTGGAGTTGCTAAATGAGATGGTGAAAGAATTTCAGTCTTCCCTGGTGCTTATTACCCATAACCTGGGGGTTGTGGCTCGTTATGCCCACAGAATTTATGTGATGTATGCCGGCCGCGTTGTGGAAGAGGGGAAAGCGGAAGATATTTTTGAACGGCCGCAGCATCCTTATACAATTGGCTTATTAAAGTGTACACCAAGGCTGGATGAGGAGGAAGGGAGAGAACTGGAGCCCATTACGGGTCTGCCGCCCAATCTGATCAATATGCCGCCCACATGTGCTTTTCTGCCAAGATGCAAATACAGGAAGGAGCGCTGTGCAGAAGAACCGTGGCCACCGCTTTTCCCTGTGGGTCCGGATCATTATGCGCGCTGTTTATTGCATGAAAATGCGGAAGGCCGGGTGAACATGAATGACTAAGGAAACTGTCTTGGAAATAACCGACCTGAAAAAATATTTTCCTGTAACCAGGGGAATTTTAAGGAAAACAGTAGGTTTTGTTAAGGCAGTGGACGGTGTTACACTGCAGCTTTACCGCGGGGAAACTCTGGGACTAGTGGGCGAAAGCGGGTGCGGCAAAACAACTATCGGCCACTGTATTTTGCGTGCCCACAAGCCTACCGCTGGGAAGATTGTTTTTGAAGATGTAGACATAACATTTGCCAATGAAAAAGCTTTGCGCCCTCTGCGCAGAAAAATGGCCCTTATTTTTCAAGACCCGCAAAGCTCCCTGAATCCGCGTCTCTGTGCCGGTGAAATAGTGGGGGAACCGCTGAAAGCCTTTCGCCTTGTTGCCAACAAGAGGGAGTTCAGGAAGCGGGTGGAAGAATTGTTGCTTATGGTTGGACTTGACCCTGCCATGGCGGACCGTTACCCACATGAATTTTCCGGCGGCCAGCGTCAACGGCTTAGTATTGCCCGCGCCCTGGCGGGCAATCCCTCCATGGTTGTTTGTGATGAGCCTGTTTCCGCCTTGGATGTTTCCATTCAGGCACAGATTGTCAATTTGCTGAAAAAATTGCAGCAAAGTTACAGGGGGTTGAGTTACATCTTTATTTCCCATGACCTTTCCCTGGTGCGCCATTTAAGTGACCGCGTGGCGGTAATGTATCTCGGCCGAGTGGTGGAAATCACCCGGGCCAAAGAATTATACCACAATCCGCTCCATCCATATACCAGAGCACTGCTTTCTGCCGTACCCATACCTGATGCAAAAGTGGAAAGAGCCAGGGAGCGTATAATTCTCAAAGGAGAGGTACCCAGTCCCCTGAACCCGCCTGCCGGCTGCACATTCCATCCCAGATGCTTTCTGGCCACGCCGGAATGCAGCAAAGTGGTGCCGGTACTGCGCACGGTGGGGACCGGGCACCAGGTTGCCTGTCTTCATGTCTAAGGCCGGATAAACGCTTGATGACAAGACTGTACAAATACCATGCTTGCCGACAAAACAATGTCGGCATTTTAATTTCGGCAGACTTTAACTGTAGTAACAAAGATTGACTTAATAGAAAATAGGAGGGTAAAATAAAAGCGAAACGTGTTCCATAATTGGTTCCAATTTCTATGCGGAAGAAGGGGGAAGCCAGGTGACAGGGATTTCGGTTCTTCCCGCAGATTTCAGTGCCATAGCGGCAGAACCAAAAAGACAGCTTGATACCCGTTCCAATTAGAATTTTGCCATGTCATTAGTTTAAAGCTTTGGAGCAGGCTGCCGTGCAAAGTGATGCTGCTGCGATAAAAATAAAAAAAGTGGGTGAACCAATATAGTTCCCCACTGTCACCAATAAATATCGCTAATTGCAATGCTCATATTTGCGGCTTGACGGGCCACTTTTCGTACGGAACATCTTCAGTGCCAAGTTTCATCGTATCGCCGTCTTTTCTTACAATAATCCATTTCAGCCAGTTCTTGTTGTCCATTTCCGGATAATCCTCCCGTAAAAACCAACCTCTTGATTCTGTACGCATTTCCGCCGCCCGGAACTGCATTTCTGCTGAAAGCACCATGGCATTCGCCTCGTGGCAGGCAAGAAGATCATGGAAATCGTTGGCTTTCATTGAAACGGACAATTCTTTTGCTTTTTCAACATATTTCATAGCTGTAGCAATACGATGATCACTCATATAAACAGACCGCTCCATTGGCCCCACAGCTTTCTGGATGTACCGTATAACATCCTTTGCACCGCAACCGGAATCCCGCCACAGAGGTGCAAAAGCGCTTGTGAAACATTCTTCTACCTGGTTTTTATCAACAGGAGGTAAAGAGGTATTGCTTGCATTGTCAGCTGCACTTTGTGCGCACATCATACCGGAAAAAACTGCATTTAAAATGCCGGAGCCGCGATTGCGACCAGGGGGAGCCGGAACTGCACCGGCCAATGCTGATCCACAATAGCTTGTATCTCCAATAGCATAAAGGCCGGGAATTGTAGTTTGCATATCATGCCCGACTTTAACAGGAGATTGTTCGCCGATAAACAGCGGGCATACTTCCCAATCATCTCCATCGGCTTTGTCGGCCCATTGGTTGTTTAATTCCCAGAAAGGCGCCATGTATGGGCGATCCCATATCGTGTAGATAGAATTCCCGCCTCTTTCTTCAAGCTTTAAAACAATCGGGCCTTTTGCCATTGACATTTGCATAAACCATTCTGCAATTGCCGTACTGCTGATGTCCGGTTCCGGGCCGGAGCGGAAATTTTTCGTAATATGTTCGCCTAATTTATTGTACATATAGTTTTCGCCAAAGACTACTTCCCTGTGGCTTTTAACTCTAACCAGTTGTGCAAAGTTGCCAAATTCAGGATTTCGCATTTTTGCGCCGGCACGATAAGCGGCGGCGATACCGTCACCTCTACCGCTGCCCCACATTGGTCCAATCCGGTAGTTCTGGCTGCCGGTGGCTAAAATTACTGATTTTGCATTAAAAGTATAAAATGTTCCGTCGAGAATACTATAACCTGTTGCGCCGGCGATTCTGTTGTCAGTAGTCAGCAGGTCTGAAACGGCAACTTTATCCAGGAATCTGACACCCATTTTTTCTGCAGTCCTGCGGAGTTTAATTGTAATATCCAAATCAACGCCAATCATTGCCGTCATTGGGCCGGTTGGAATTACTGCATAGCTGCCATCGGCACGTTTCGGCAGCTTTGCACCCCATTCAACCAGTTTGTCAAGCATGTGATTGTTCATGGAAACATATTTAAACAGTAAATCCTGGTCGCCCAGGTAACAGCCAATGTTATGGACGTGATACTCAACAAACTGTTCCGGCTTGATTTTCTGAAAATCAAAATATTGGAGTACACCGCCGCCTCTGCATGCTTTTCCTGAATATCCCGCTGTCTGCTTTTCAACAATCAGGATATCCAGGTCAGGGTTAATCTCTTTCACTGAAATTGCTGCTGCCAGACCGGCAATTCCACCGCCGATTATTAATACGTCAGCGCTGAGGTTTTCACGTTCGTATGTATCCATTCATACTTCCTCCTTTAGAGATAACGGTCAAATGTCTGCAGGAGTCTTTCGCTCTCAAAATCCGGTATAACTTTGATGCAATTCTTTTTACAAAGAACTTCACACCAAAAGCAGTGTTCGCAGTCCTCCACATATTTAAAAATAGGTTGTTTCTTCTCTTCATCCCAGCGGATAACATCTACAAAACAAGCTTTATAGCAAAGTTGGCAACCCACGCAATTTTCTGAATTAAAAACGATGCGGTGTTTAGTATCAATCATAATAACACTCCTTTCTAAAAATTGTCTCGTTCTTCGGGAAAAATCCTTGGCAGCAGGGCAGCCAGGTTAGTGAATTCTTTGATATTATGCAGGGCAAGTGCTTTCAATGGTTCTTCCGGCATTCGCACCCCATCGGGCAGTACCTTATAAGCTATTTTGTTTCTGACGGTCCATCCCATCCAGAAACGTGTACGCAGTTCTACACCGCCTTCTATGGGTCTAATGAAATGGCACATGATGGCGCCGCCATTGCCACAAACGATGGTAGAGCAGGCACTGGTACCGATTTTTGAGGTGTCAAAACCCATATCTCCAGGGTTTTTAAAATGAATAACAATATTTTCCGGCCCCATACCTACATCTTCGTAAACAAGATGGGTTGTATCCCAATACCGTTCTTGATAAGACAGCAGCGGATCATTTGCTTTTTCCTTCTGCATGGATTCAGCCCGGTAATGGTCTTCATTGTCCCAAATGGTATAACGCAAATTATCGAGGCCGTGCCATGCAAACCACCAGTCAAACATTTCACCGGTGACACCGGGCATTTTGACAAGGTTTGCGATATAACCTGTTCCGTCCGGCATAACGCAATAACCTATTTCTTCTTCAAAGTAACCGGGTTCAAACAGGCGGTTCCTTTCGTGAACATGCAAAGCCTTTGCCGGATCAATCGGACCTGCTAAAATTTTTTGAATATTCTCTCGGGGAGGTTCCACCATTGGCTCCAAGTAGTACTTATAGTATGATTTCTTTTTGTCCTCCTCGGTTACAGGCACTTTCCGACGTGTATCCATTACCAACCTACCTCCTCTGCGGAAATATTAGCCTTTGTCATAAGTGGACAAAGTATAAATATCTGGGTTGAAAAATCTTGACTAAACTAATCTTAACGAATTATTACCAGTAAGTGAAATCTAATTATTTTATAAGCTCATAATTAGAACTTGGTTGATAAGATAAAAACAGCTTAAAGCGGTAATACTTACAAAATGAGTTTTTTCAGATAATTCTAAGTGTTGTATCATGTTATAATATAATTAGCTGTATGGTGCTATTGGTATCTCTCCTTTGCTGTACTTATTTGCTTGGACACTTCTTAATTTCTTGTACAAACCCCTTTTTAAGTCGCCAGTTAATCGGATTAAAAAAGGGGGAAAATTCAAAAAATGAGTGTAAATTTCCAGGCAGCCTAAGTCCTACAAGGGAGGGGATTTATCTGCAAGTGAATCACATTTATGTTGTCATGCCTTGCTTAATCTGAGAAAAGGTCGTTAAGATTTTAAAGGTGTAATCTTGCGTTGCTGATTATAAGATTGTAACTAGGAGTGATAAAATGAACTCAATGCAACTCAAGTGCTTCCTGACCGCAGCAAAAAGGCTGAGTTTTACAGAAAGCGCCGCTGAGTTGTTTATATCACAGCCGGCTCTCAGTTATAATATTATGGCTCTGGAAAAAGAATGGGGAGTGGAGCTTTTTATTCGCGACAAAAAGAATAAGGCTACACGTCTTACTCTGGCCGGTGAAGTTATGTATGAAGGCATAAAAAACTTACAGGAGCAATTTGAAGAGCTTTTACAGAAAGCCCGCAGCATACAGGAAGGGAAATCCGGAATACTCAGAATAGGAATTATTAGCAGCGACCGTATTGATGATTATTTACTGAAGGTCATTGACAATTTCAAGGAAAAGTTTCCCGATGTGGATTTGATCCTGAAGAGAGGCAGTCATCGTGACTTGGTCCAATGGCTATACAATAATACTATTGATATCGCTTTCGCTTTAAAAATAGTCGTGGAGAATAAACGTCAGCTTGCTATAAAAAAATTGTATAGTGTTGAATCAGTGCTTATTCTTCCGAAAAAACATCCTCTGGCGAAGAAAAATAATCTATCGCTCAAAGACTTTAAAAATGAAACTTTTGTGAGTGTTTCGCGTAATGAATCCCGGGCAATTAATGCTTTATTAAAAAAGGAATGCCAAAAAGCCGGGTTTACACCCAAAATCTTGGAGGCTCCTGACATAAATTCCCAGGTCATGTATATAGAATCCGGTAAAGGTGTCTCAATTGCCAGCATTAATAATATAGCTACCTTTAACAGACATATTACCATGCTGCATTTGCGTGATTTAAAGCCTATGGAAATGGTTATTGCCTATAACCGCAATAGCAATAATCCGTGTATTGAAAAATTTATTTCAAGTTATGAACCTGCGGGATGACAAACAGTTGCATCTTAGTATACTGAAATAGGAAACACGGCAGCAATGCTGTGTTTTTCTTTTCCCCGTAAGCGGAACTGTTGGCAAAAGCAGGACCCAGGGGATTTTGATTCACAAGTTAATAAATTGATTTTATAAGGTCATTGTATAATTATATTTCAATTTTCACACTATTCATACTAAAATGAAATCACTGAATAGTAATTATTGTATTAAATTTAAATTATACATTTTCCGTTAAATTTTCATTTCGGTATGCCGGTTTTGCTCATGCCGGGTAAAAACGTGGGAAAGAAAATTGTGAGGAGAGTACTTGTGAAAAAAGTAATTAGCATAAAAGAAGCAGTAAAGCTCATAAAAGATGGCTGTACGATTATGATAAGCGGCTTCATGGGGGTAAAAAGTCCGGAAGCCCTGGTAGATTTGATGAAAGAAAATAACATAAAAAATTTGACAGTCATAGCCAATGACTCGGCTATTCCCGGCAAGGGAGTAGGGAAATTAATTTCACATCACTGTGTCAAAAAATTAATTGCCTCACACATTGGACTAAATCCCGAAACAGGCAGGCAGATGAATGCCGGTGAGTTGGAAGTGGAGCTAGTTCCTCAGGGAACATTGGCAGAACGGATTCGCTGTGCCGGAGCGGGATTAGGAGGATTTTTAACTCCAACAGGAATTGGCACTTCTGTCGAGGAGGGAAAACAAAAAATAATTGTGAACGGCAAGGAATACTTGTTGGAGCTGCCGCTTAAAGCTGACGTGGCAATTATCAAAGGTTCAATTGTCGATACGTTGGGAAATGTTTTTTATAAAGGGACGACACAGAATTTTAGTATAGTGATGGCTATGGCTGCAGACTTGGTGATTGTTGAGGCGGAAAAAATTGTTGAACCGGGTGAATTAAAACCGGAACATGTAATGACTCCCAGTGTTTTTGTTGATTACATTGTAGGAGCTGAAATGTAATGGGATCCGATGCAAAAGAAATAATAGCCCGTCGGGTAGCCAAAGAATTGCGGGATGGATATGTTGTAAATCTTGGTATTGGTTTGCCGTCATTGGTTGCAAATTACATACCCGAGGGGATGTCTGTCATGTTGCAGTCCGAGAACGGGATTCTCGGCATGGGCTCTCTTTGTGAAGCAGGAGAAGAGGATGAAAACGTTATCAATGCAGGTAACCAATTTGTACATATTCAAAAAGGAGCCTGCTTTTTTGACAGTGCAACCTCATTTGCCATGATCCGCGGCGGGCACATCCATTTGACAGTGTTGGGAGCTTTACAGGTCGATGAGCAGGGCAATATTGCCAGCCATATTATTCCCGGCAGTATGGTGCCCGGAATGGGTGGGGCGATGGACTTGCTGGCAGGAGCCCGAAAGGTTATTGTTGCCATGCTGCATACCGCTAAAGGTAACCCCAAAATCCTTAAAAGATGTTCACTACCCCTTACAGCTAAAGGTAAGGTTAATATGATTGTAACGGAAAAGGCCGTTATTTCGGTTACACCGGAAGGCCTTGTGCTGGAAGAGATTATGCCGGGTTCATCGTTGGAAGACATTTTGCAACATACCGAGGCTGACCTTATCATTCGTGATGGATTGGCTAAATAAGTCTCGTGCTTTTTCGTAAAGCACGCCCTTTGGAAAAAAACTAATGATGAGGAGGGAAAGTCCATGGTTAAGAGAACGCTTAAAGATTGCCTGCCCTATGATGCAGCGAAGCATTTTAATATGACGGCCCTTCGGCTGCAGGGCAAAGAGGAATCGGGGGCGCAAAAGTTTTGGATGGGCATGTCTCATTTTTTGCCTAACGGAGGTGCCGAATATGATGAATCACCTACCGAAAAAATATATTTCGTTTTGGAAGGTGAGGTAACAGTCACTAACGAGAAACAGGAAAAAATAGTTCTCCGGAAATGGGATTCTTTATATATTGGTCCCAACGAAGGACGGTCTATCTTGAATGAGACCAACATGCCGGCCACCATGCTGGTAATAGTCAGCTATCCGTAAGAATGACATATGCTCCGGCCTTCTTAATGAAACAAGCAAAGTAATAAGGAGGGTAATTATGAGAAAGAAGCTTGTGCTTTATTTATTAGTTTTCATTCTTTTATTTGCGCTTGTGGTAGCAACCGGGTGTTCAAAAAATGAGCCGAGTAAAGATGTTAAAAATCAAGCAGAAAACCAGGCTGGCAATCAAGGAGAGGAACAGGTTGACAATCAGACTGATGAACAAAAGGTTTACGAGGTCAGGTTTAATCATACAACTCCGGAAGTTACCAAGACAAACCAAGTAATCTTGGCATGGGCAAAAAAGATTGAAGAGAGAAGCAATGGCCGCATTAAGTTTACTCACTACTGGTCTAATTCTTTAATTCCTGATCCTACTGAAATCCCCAGGGGAATTTCTTCCGGAGTAGCGGACATGTCATGGATGGCTATTACTAATATTCCTGGAAACATGACACTGGAACTGTTTCTTCTTCCGGGGCTGGGATGGCCTTCTTTAGAAGCCGGAACAGAAATCTATGGGCAGATGTTGGAAGAGTTTGAAGTGTTGCAGGAAGAATATACATCGCTTGGCATGAAGCTCTATACCCACTTTAGAGGAGGACCGGCAAATCTTTATACCACGGAAAAGCCTGTGAAAACACCGGATGATCTAAAAGGAATGCGGTTTATCGCTTCGGGATTCTATAGCGATATTGTTGCTCAACTGGGTGCCACACCAATGACGCTTAGCCCCGGAGACTGGTATACCGCTACGGAAAGAGGAATGGTTGACGGTAAGATTGCCGCGTTAGGCGTTATCAATGCATTTAATTTAACGCCACTTATGAAGAATTTCGTCATCATGGGGGACAGTGGACTTGTTATGGAGCTGTACACCCTTGTTATGAACCCCGATTTCTACAATAACCTGCCCCCTGATTTACAGGCTCTTTTTGATGAAGAAGAGCCGGCCTTGCGGGAAGCCCTTGTACAAGACCAGAAAGACACAAATGCATATGTTTTAAAGACGGCAGAAGAACTGGGGCACTCTATCACATACCTTACTGCTGATGAGGTTCAGGTCTGGGTTGATAAATGTGCACCTTTGCATGAAGAAGTAATTAAACGCCATGAGGCCAAAGGGAAACCGGCACGTGAGGTTTATAACCGCATGCTGGAATTGATTTCCTCCTATGAATAAAAAGCAGCAACGTGCATAAACGGAGAAATATTTAACTGAGGGGTAGACCTTTATTTTGCAATAAAAACAGGGACTGTCCCTCAGTCATAATAGTTTCCAGACCTGCAACAGAAGAATACATGGCAGAAGCTGGAGGTTGAGAAGTTGAAATTTTTTAGGTTTGTAGTAGCATTGAGCAACATTTTAAGCTATTTTGCCCTGGCAATGGTTGCTGTGATAGGGCTGTTTCTTTCTGCGGATGTCTTTATGCGTTTTGCTTTTAACCGTCCCATCGTCGGGGCGCTTGAAATAAGTCAGATGTTTATGTCCGGTTTGGTTTTGGTTTTTCCAAGATGTGCTTTGGAAGCCAGGCACCTTAATATTACTTTTGTTTTGGAATTTTTCCCCAAAAAGTTCCAAGAAGTAGCCAACTTCATTGTACTTTTGCTGTCATTATTTGTGAGTTTCATGCTTGCCTGGCAATCGGCCTCAACGGCTGTCTACCTAAAACAAGTAGGGAGAACATACTCATTAATCAGGGTGCCATACTATCCTTTTTACTGGGTAATGACTGCCGGGTTTGTTGTTTTGTCCCTGGCAATTATTGCGCTTCTTCTTTCGCGCAAGGGTGAGGTGAACAGCATTGAGTCCTGAATTGCTGGGTTTTATCGGCATTCTTGCATTATTTGCGCTGTTGGCCCTTGGTATGTGGGTCGGGGCTGCGGCAGCTCTTGTGGGTATAATTGGCTTAATAATTGTCCTGGGCCCGGAGCAGGCATTTATGATGATTGGGGCGGGGCCTTACGGGCAAATTACTAATTACAATATGATTACAATTCCAATGTTTATTCTCATGGGGATGATTATAGCTGAAACAAAATTGGGCTCCGACTTATACGACACAGCGCACAAATGGATTGGACATTTACGCGGTGGGCTGGCGGGGGCAACCATAGCCGCCTGCGGTTTAATGGGTGCAGTTACAGGAGGCAGTGTCAGTTCCATTGCCGTAATGTCCAAAGTTGCCAAGCCGCAAATGCAAAAATACAACTATGATGAAAGGTTAATTGCGGGTTCAATCGCTTCCGGGAGTACCACCAGCATTATGATTCCCCCAAGCTTTGTTTTTGTCTTATATGGCCTTTTAACAGAACTGTCTATAGGTCAATTGTTTATTGCCGGCATCTTGCCCGGTGTTCTGCAGGTTCTTTTGTATATTGGTTTAGTATATGTCTTGTGCCGTATCTATCCTCAAATGGGTCCGCCCGGATTTAAATATAGCATTAGGGATAAGCTCCGTTCGTTAAGGGATATCCTGCCAATACTGTTATTATTTGTTTTGGTTATTGGTGGCATTTATGCCGGTAAATTCACACCAAACGAAGCCGGTGCTGTTGGGTCTGTCGGCGCTTTGATAATTGTGTTAATTAAACGGTACATAACAGGCAAAGGTGTGGTAAAAAGCATTGTTGAAGCCGGTTTATTGACGGGGATGATTCTTTTTCTGATTGCAGGTATATATCTTTTTCAAGCATTTCTGACTGTAAGTAAAGTTCCTTTTATGATCGGGGAATTTGTTGTTGGCCTTGATGTCCCGCCATTTGTGATAATGTTTGTTATTATGATCATCTATTTATTCCTTGGGTGTATTTTGCCGGAAGGAGCAATTGTAGTTTTAACTATTCCAATTCTATATCCATTAATTGTTAAACTGGGTTTTAATCCTATTTGGTTTGGCGTTATCCTGGTCAAACTCATTGGTATCGGCCAGGTTACCCCTCCTGTAGGCATGAATTGCTTCTACCTGAGTGGCATGTCAGGAATGTCACTGAAGACAATATTTAGAGGCATTGCACCATTTTTGCTTGCAGATTTTATCCATCTGGCACTTCTGCTGGCTTTCCCGATCATATCTTTATTCCTTGTTAATATCGGTCAACCTATGTAGATAAAAACAAAAATGAGAGGTGAAATAACAGGATGAATGCGGATTATATTCGGAATTTGTTTAATTTGGAAGGAAAGGTTGCCATTGTAACTGGGGGAGCCGGTGCTTTAGGTGAAACAATTTCTGAAGCACTGGCCGCATATGGTGCTGATGTTGTGGTTACGGGGAGAACACAACAAACACTTGAAGAGGTAGTAAAAAAGATTGAAAAATACGGCAGGAAAGGCGTGGCACTGACATGTGATGTTTCGCAGGAAGATCAGGTTATTGAACAGGTAAAAAACGTAAAAGAGATATTTGGCAAGATAGATATACTCTTTACTGTCGCAGGCATTGCCAGGCGTCATCCGGCTGAAGATTTCCCTGTGGCAGACTTTGATGAGGTAATGGCAATAAATGTTCGCGGTACATTTCTTGTCTGTAAACATGTGGGCAGGGTGATGAAAGAGCAAGGTTACGGAAAAATCGTCACCATATCTTCTGTACGGGCTTTTGCAGGACATCCTGCCGGATATGCAGCTTATGGCACCAGCAAAGGAGCGGTAAATCTTTTAACAAAACAGTTGGCCACGGAATGGGCGAAATACAACATTCAGGTTAATGCTATTGCGCCCGCAATTTTCTGGACACCCTTAACCCAACAGGTTCTGGAAGATGAAAAATTGAAAAAAATCTTCCTTGACCGTATTCCCATGGGAAGAGCGGCTCTGCCGGAAGATATGGTTGGAGCGGCAGTCTATTTTGCTTCGTCGGCTTCTGATTTTACTACAGGCCAAGTCCTGTATATTGACGGCGGATGTACTGCCGGCTAAGCGAAGGGGGAGAGGATGACTTTTGCTTAAAAACAAAAAAATAGCTGTTGTCGGAGCGGGCCTGATGGGTACAGGCATAGCGCAGGTATTTGCAAGCAATGGTTATCCGGTAGCGCTTTATGATATACAGAAAAGCGCATTGGCACAAGCCAAGGTTACTATACGCTCAAACCTGGAACTGATGGCGAATAATGGCATCGGCGAAATTAGTGAGATCGAAGTGATTTTGACCAGAATCAATCCCTCTCTAAACTTTGAAAAAGTCGTCTCAGAGGCAGATTTTGTGATTGAATGCGTGCCTGAGAACATGGAACTGAAACAGAATCTTTTCCGGCAATTGGACGAAAGTTGTAAACGGGAAGCTGTCTTGGCCACAAACACTTCAGTAATGAGCATCACTAAAATTGCTTCAAAAGCAACGAACAGGGATAGAATTATTGGTACTCATTTCTGGAACCCGCCGTTTTTAATACCCCTGGTTGAGGTCGTTCGTGCGGCCGATACTGCTGAAGAAGTCATGGAAAAAACAATAGATTTCCTTGCAACAATTGGTAAACATCCTGTCAGGGTCAATAAAGATGTTCCTGGTTTTGTCGCAAACAGGTTGCAGCATGCATTATGGCGTGAAGCAATTTCTATTGTGGAAAATGGAATTGCCACAGCCGCTACTGTTGATGAATGTATTCGTTATGGTTTTGGCCTTAGATTGCCCATCCTTGGTCCGCTGGAAAATTCGGACATGGTAGGAGCGGATTTGACACTGGCCATACATGAATACATTCTCAAACATCTTGAAAACTCATGTGAACCTTCTCCCCTTCTGAAGAAGATGGTTGCAGAAGGCAAACTGGGGTTTAAGACAGGGGAAGGGTTTTATAACTGGACTCCCGAGAAAAGTGAAGCTGCCAAAGAAAGGCTAATTAAGTATTTGCTAAAACAAATGAGCTCCTACTCCTAATAACATCTACTCCTAATACAGGTTGGCGGGGTTATCTGATTGATTCTTTAATCTTTACAAAAAAATTAGGAGGAATGCAAAATGGGAAAAAAAGTATTTGTTGATTTAACACATCCTTTTAGTGCTGAAATTCCACGATGGCCATATTTTGACAAGCCGAAAATTGATAGCCAGCATTCCATGGCAAAAGGCGGGGTTTTAACACAAACAATTACCTGCACAATGCACACCGGAACGCATTGCGATGCTCCGCGTCACGTAATGGAAATAGAGTTTGATGGGAAAAGAGCCCGTTACATTGACGAAATGCCAATAGATGCATACACCGGTGATGCCGTGTGTCTTCCCATCGAAATTGAACGCTGGGGTTTGATTCTCCCGAAACATCTTGAGGCTGCCTGTGAAAAAGTGGGCATTAAACCGAGTGAACTGGAAGGTATGGTTGTTTGTCTGAATACCGGCATGCATCGTAAGTTTGACGATTCCAAGGAGTATTTTCATTATTCCTGCGGTACCGGCATCGATGCGGCCAAATGGTTTGTCAAGCATAAGGTTAAGTGTGTTGCCATGGATATGCAGGCTTTGGACCATCCTTTGCACACGGCGATGGCCAATAACGGCATGACCCGCATGAACTTGCTTGGTGCTTCCGGTAAACCGATTACCGAGGAATACATTGAACAATTCGGTATTGAAGCGTATGCGATCTTTGATAAAGAAGTCTATATCAAAATATTTGGCAAAGAAGCATATGATGAAAAATATGGAGAGCTGGAAGCAATTGGCTGCTGGGGCACATGGGAACCCTGCCATAAATACTTGTTGGGTCACGGAATCGTTGGGGTTGAAAATCTTGGCGGTGACCTGGATAAAGTTTCCGGCAAGCGCTTCCGCTTTTACTGTTTCCCGCTGCGCTGGTACCTGGGCGATGGCTCCATGGCCAGGTGTGTTGCTGAAATTGATGAAGATGAACTCAATGATGTACCCGACAGGGTATACAAGTATGGCGGCTTTTAAAAATGTGCTCTACTTTGTGCAGTAAAATAGTGTTAAAATTACCGCTCTTCAGATTGCTTTAAGGAGAGAGTGATAGGAGTGAGGGAAGTTGTAATTATAAGTGCAGCCAGAACTCCAACGGGCAGCTTTGGCGGAACGCTCGCCGGTTTTAGTGCTGTTGAGTTGGGGCGCATTGCGGCTGAAGCGGCAATTGCAAGAGCAGGTATTACAAAAGACATCATCGATGAAGTTATAATTGGAAATGTTCTCTCTGCCGGGTTGGGGCAAAACCCAGCCCGGCAGGTAGCCATTTGTACCGGCCTTCCTCCAACTGTGAATGCGCTTACGATTAATAAAGTTTGCGGCTCCGGACTGCGGGCAATCACCCTGGCTGCACAAATGATAAAAGCGCATGATGCTGATGTGGTTTTAGCCGGTGGAATAGAGAGTATGAGTAATGCTCCCTATTTGCTGCCTAAAGCACGATTCGGCTACCGGATGGGTCATGATGCGGTAGTTGACAGTATGATTAATGACGGTTTATGGGAAGCTTTTCACAAATACCATATGGGAATAACTGCAGAGAATATGGCACGGAAATGGAATATTACCCGTGCGGAGCAGGATGAATATGCTGTTGAAAGCCAAAGAAGGGCTGAGGCGGCTATTAAGGCAGGTAAATTCAAGGATGAAATAGTATCGGTAACAGTTCCGCAAAAGAAGGGGGAGCCAATCGTTTTTGATACCGACGAGCACCCACGGTTTGGCTCAACAGTAGAGGCACTCGCCAGATTAAAGCCTGCTTTTGACAAGGATGGAACCGTTACTGCAGGCAATTCATCCGGTATTAATGATGGAGCAGCCATGTTAGTGGTCATGGCTAAAGAAAAAGCAGATGAACTGGGTTTATCACCGCTTGCTAAAATCGTATCTTACAGTTCAGTAGGGGTAGAACCCGAAATTATGGGTATCGGTCCAGTCTATGCAACGCGGAAAACGTTGGCAAAAGCAGGCCTAACTGTTGATGATTTAAGTTTGATTGAAGTTAATGAGGCATTTGCAGCACAGGCACTGGCAGTTATGAAAGAACTTAAACTGGACCCTGCGAAAACAAACGTCAATGGCGGTGCCATTGCACTGGGGCATCCGATTGGAGCATCCGGTGCCAGAATTACTACCACTCTGTTATATGAAATGAAAAGAAGGAAAGCAAGGTATGGTTTGGCAACCCTTTGCATTGGGGGAGGCCTTGGTACGGCGCTGCTGGTTGAAGGCTGTTGGAATTAGAATTAATTTATTACGAAAGGGGAGGGTAGTTTGCTTGACAATAAGGTGATCATAACGGTGGCCCCGACAGGAGCCTGGCCATCCAAGCAGGACAACCCAAACATTCCGTTGCAGCCAAAAGAAATTGCGGAAGAGGTTTATGCCTGCTGGGAGGCAGGAGCCGCCATTGCCCATATCCATGTACGCGATGATAACGGCAAATCGTCTATGAGTTTTGATAAATTTGCGGAAACAGTAGAATACATCCGTGCTACCGATTGTGATATTATACTTAACCTGACCACATCCGGGCAGCTTGGTCTTACAGATGAAGAAAGGATGAAACATATAATTGCTTTGCAGCCTGAAATGGCATCATATGACTGCGGCTCCATGAACTGGATGCATACCTCCGTTTTTGAAAACAGCCCCAGATTTTTAGAAAAGCTGGGATTAGTAATGCAGGAGAACAACATAAAACCGGAAATTGAGATTTTTGATGCGGGAATGGTTTACAATGCCTTGTATTACCTTAAAAAAGGCATTCTGAAAGCACCGCTACACTTTCAATTTGTTTTGGGTGCTGCCGGCGGCATGGCTGCGACTGTGGAGAATCTGGTTTTTTTGAAGAGTTTAATTCCAGAGGGTTCAACATGGGGAGCTTTAGGGGTTGGCAAAGGGCACCTTCCGATAATGTATGCTACTTTAGCACTTGGGGGCCATATACGTGTTGGTATGGAAGACAATGTTTATTACGCCAAGGGAGTACTGGCTAAATCTAATGTTGAGTTTGTCGAAAGAGCAAAAAGACTTGTTCTAGAAGCGGACAAGGAAGTTGCAACCCCCGATGAAGCGAGAAGCATATTGGGTCTAAAAAAGTAATCCTATTCTGTAAATAGATTGAATATTTTAAAAAAGTAATTCAATTATTTATTATGCTTTAAAGTCGGCAAGAAAAAAGATATGAGAGGAGATCTTATGATAAACAAGGTATATACTGAACCTGCCAATACCCTGCCCGTTTATGACGAGTGCGATATTCTTGTTGTCGGCGGCGGTTCTGCCGGGCACAGTGCGGCTATTGCAGCTGCACGTGCAGGTGCAAAAAATATTATTATCATGGAGCGTTACGGCTACATGGGCGGGGATGTCACAGGCGGCTATGTTATTATGGTGCCTAGACTCTCATGGTATAATAGATCTTTTGTGCGTGGACTGCAGGAAGAATGGTTTACCAGGATGGAGTCAATTCCCAATGCCGTACTGGGTCCGCGGCTTGACCAGATCGGCTCAACTGATCCGGCTTTGGTTAACGCCTGGAGAGCCATTCATGGCTGTGTCAGCGAAAGCACACCACATAGACTTGTCCGTGCCGTTTATTTTGAGCCCAACCAATTAAAAATTGAAATGGACAAAATGCTCTTGGAAGAAAGGGATAGAATACGTGTACTGTACCATTGTTGGGCTGCAAAACCGATCATGGAAGGCAATAAAGTAAAAGGTGTAATTTTCGAGAGCAAAGAAGGGCGGCAGGCTATTTTTGCCAAAGTTGTGATTGATGCCACAGGAGACGGAGATATTTTCCGTCAAACCGATACGCCGTTTCAATCAGTGGCTGACAGTAACACCCGTTCAAGTACAACATCGCTTGTGTGGCGCATTGGCGGTATTAACTGGGATTTGTTCTCCGAGTGGAAAAAGGCGAATCCGAAAGCTGCTGTTGCTCTTCACAGCGGCATTGCTAAAATCACTGGGTTCCGAAGTATTCCCATTCCGTCAAGCCGGAACGATATTTGCTGGGTAAACAACTGGCATCCGGACATGGATTGTTCAAAGATTGAAGACCTTACGCAAACAGAAATCAAAACACGGAATACCATGCGGGATGTAGTGGAGTATTTGCGTGAGGCCTGTCCTGTAGCTTTCAGGGATGCTTATCTTTACGATATTGCTCCACAATTGGGGGCGCGCTGCAGTTACAGGCTGCAGGGAGAATACATTATGACTGTTAAAGATTTTGCTTTTGCCCCCAAGTTTGACGATGTTATTGCCTGGCATTCAACTGTTTGCATGATAAATGACGGTGCGCCAATTGAAATTCCCTATCGTGCCATATTACCGAGAAATGTTGAGAATTTGCTGTGTCCCGGCCGTCACCTCTCTGCAGACGAAATAGCCATCGACTGGCTGACATTGATACCGCAATGTGTTGGGACAGGTCAGGCCGCTGGCGTAGCAGCTGCTGTTGCTGTTATGGAAGGGACCACCGTCCGCAATGTGAACATTAAAAAGGTTCAGGACATTTTGGTTGAACAGGATGTACCGCTGCCGCGGAACGAAAAAACCGATCCTTCTTATATTGAGTGTTGTGAAGAGCATGAATACGGCCTCTATACTGACCTAGCCCAAAAAGCCTTAACTGAAGGAGAAGGGCTAAATTCCAAAAAATTTTATGATGAACACGTGTTACCATGGTATAAAAAAATTTTTGAGAAAAGCAATACTTAAAGCAGGCAAAATTTGGGGCTTTCATGTGCAGAAAATAACAATTCTGATTAAGTGTTCTGCCGTAATATTAAGGGGAGATACTTATGAGAACATATTTAATTCGCCGCTTAATATATGCTTTTGTCACATTATTTTTGGTAACACTTAGTGTTTTCTTTGTCATTCGTTTGTTGCCTGGTGACCCATTGACAATTTATATATCACAAACTGCAGGCATCGACAGCATGTCTGATGAAAGGAAGGAACAGCTTAGAAAAGAATATGGGCTTGATAAGCCAATATTAATTCAGTATATCAATTGGTTAAAAGATATCGCACGGGGTGATTTAGGCACCTCAATCTTTTATCGTGACCACGTGAAAACATTGATAAGAGAACGTTTACCAAGAACCTTGCATTTGGGACTAATGTCTTTGGGTCTGAATATCATAGTCGGCTTGACTGTAGGAATGGTTGCAGCTATCAGGCGTGCCCGTTGGCCTGACAAAATCCTAACACCTTTAACATACCTAGGGATTACCATACCAGCTTTTTGGTTAGGTATTCTCATGATTTATGTCTTTGGCCTACGTCTTGGCTGGCTGCCTATTGCAGGCTACACTTCTCCAACCCAGGATTTCTGGCTAAGTATGAAGCAATCTGTGATGCCTGTAATTTGCATGTCGTTGTGGGGAATAGCCTCCAGTGCGCGTCAGATGCGTTCAAGCATGTTAGAAGTTATTCAACAGGACTACATCCGTACTGCTTGGTCCAAAGGTCTAAGTGAGCGGGAAGTTATCCAGAAACATGCTCTAAAAAACAGTCTGCTGCCAGTAATAACCACGATAGCTATGGGCGTTAGTATGATTTTTGGTGGCTCCGTAATTATTGAATCTGTTTTTGCAATTCCTGGCATGGGCAGCCTAATGGTACACAGTATTTTTGGCCAGGACTATGTGGTGGTGCAAGCGATTACACTTGTGATTGCTGTGATAGTTTTATCAGTTAATCTGATCGTAGACGTATTCTACGGTTTTCTTGACCCAAGAATACGCTACGATTAGGAGTGATGATGTTGGATAGTAATCAGGTTATAAATGGCGTTTTCATGGAAGCTCCTCCCCAAGTTAATGAGCGGCAGCGTCTGCTCAGGGTGTTTCTTGGTCGTTGGTCGGTTGTGGCAGGTGCTGTCATTCTGCTGCTATTATTCCTTACAGCCATTTTTGCTCCTGTCCTTGCCCCTCATGATCCTTATCTGGTAGGTGCTACTGCTCCACTATCACAACCAACACGTGAACACCCTCTTGGAAGCGACGCACTGGGCAGGGACACACTCAGTCGCTTGATTTATGGATCAAGGACAGCACTAATGGTTGGCTTTATAACTGTCGCCATATCTGCAGCAGTTGGTATAACCCTGGGAGTAGTTGCAGGATACATGGGAGGAGCACCTCAAATGATCATCATGAGAGTAATAGATGCAATCATGTGTTTCCCTATGATCTTGCTAGCTTTATTAATAGCATCAGTATTGGGCGGTGGTATTAAAAATGTAATTATTGCTTTAAGTGTTGCCACCATCCCCGGTTATGCACGTGTATCTTTCGGTATGACACTAAGTATTAGGGAAAATGACTATGTAATTGCTTCCCAGCTAATGGGGGCTGATGATGCCTATACCATTATTAAACATATTTTACCGAACATTATGCCGCCACTGCTGGTGATAATGACCATGCAGCTGGGTTCAATAATCTTATCGGAAGCAGGCCTTAGTTTCCTTGGTATCGGTATTGAAGCTCCGGGCGCAGCGTGGGGTGCCATGGTAAGTGACGGTTACCGATATTTGCTTAGCAATCCTGCACTATCTTTTGCTCCCGGTCTAGCAATTATGTTAACTGTTTTTGCCTTCAACATGGTTGGTGATGGACTCCGGGATGCTCTTGATCCTCGGCTAAGAGGCCTACTTTAATTTTAATCCAAAGAGGAGAAATAAAATGGTTCTATTAGAGGTAAAGGATTTGGCCACACAGTTTAATACTGAAAGCGGTTTGATTAAAGCTGTTGACGGAGTTTCTTTTAAGATCAACGAGCAGGAAATAATAGGTATCGTTGGTGAGAGTGGATGTGGTAAATCTGTTACCTGTCTGTCTATCCTACAGCTTGTTCGTCCACCTGGCAAAATTGTAGGGGGAGAGGTAATTTTTCAGGGGGAAAACCTTCTCAAATATAAACCTAATGATGAAAAAATGCGTTCAATACGTGGTGCAGAAATAGCAATGATATTTCAAGAACCAATGACATCCCTGAACCCTGTCTTAACCATAGGTCAGCAGTTGACAGAGATGTTGACTAAACACCTGAAAATGACTCAGGCTGATGCCTACAAAAGAGCTATTGAACTGATGGAACTTGTGGGCATCTCTGATCCGGCTAACCGTATTAATGCTTATCCTCACCAGTTTAGTGGTGGTATGCGGCAAAGGATCATGATTGCAATGGCATTATCATGTAACCCTAAAATATTGATTGCAGACGAACCAACCACAGCCCTTGATGTAACAACACAAGCACAGCTATTGAAACTAATGAGGGATTTAGTAAAAAAATTTCGCACATCTCTCATTATTGTCACGCATAATCTCGGCTTAATAGCCCGTTATGCACAAAGAATTTATGTCATGTATGCTGGCAAGATCATAGAGGAGGGAGCGACCAAAGACATCTTTGCCAAACCCAGGCATCCTTATACTCAGGGGTTGCTTCGCTGTGTCCCAAGACTTGATGAGGAAGAAGGGCGTAAACTGGTACCAATTGAAGGCCTGCCACCAAATCTTATTAATATGCCCCCGACATGTGCCTTCTTGCCCAGGTGTCCCTGTAAAATAGAAGACTGTTATAAAAAACATTGGCCGCCTCTAATCCAAGTCGGAGGGGAGCACCATGTAAGATGTTACGTAAATGTTCCAGAAAAAGCCTGGTGATAGCATGAATAGAGAAACTATCTTGCAAGTGAAAGATCTTAAGCTCTTCTTTCCTGTAACAAAAGGTTTACTACGCAAAAAAGTAGCAGAAGTAAGAGCGGTAGACGGAGTAACTTTTGATATTTTTAAAGGTGAAACACTGGGATTGGTGGGCGAGAGCGGCTGTGGAAAGACTACTATAGGACGCTGTATATTAAGACAATATGAACCAACATCGGGTCAGATAATATTTAAAGGAAAAGATATAACCTCCTATTCCCGGCAAGAACTAAAAAGTATTCGCAGAAAGATGGCATTGATTTTTCAGGATCCGTACAGTTCAATGAATCCTCGCAAAAATGCCGGGGCTATTGTAGAAGAGCCGCTTAGAATCCACAAGATTTATAGAAACCCAAAGGAATACAGAGAACGTGTTGCACAATTGTTTAGCATGGTTGGTTTGGATCCCAGCCTGATGAGTCGTTATCCGCATGAATTTAGCGGTGGTCAGCGTCAGCGTATAGCAATTGCACGTGCCCTGGCATGCAATCCCGATCTCATCATTTGTGACGAAGCAGTCTCCGCTCTTGATGTTTCAATTCAAGCACAGATTATCAATCTCCTTAAAGAATTGCAGGAAAGAATAGATGGTCTTAGTTACCTATTTATTTCTCATGATCTGTCTGTTGTAAAACATGTCAGCGATCGCATAGCGGTTATGTATTTAGGGCGGATAGTAGAAATCACGGAATCCAGAACTCTTTATAATAAGCCATTGCATCCATATACCCGTGCGCTGCTTTCTGCGGTTCCCATACCGGACCCGTTTGTTGAGGAACAAAGAGAGGAAATAATTCTGGAGGGGGAGGTGCCAAGTCCTTTAAATCCACCGTCCGGATGTCCATTTCATACCCGTTGTTTCATGGCAACACATCAATGTAGCAAAAAAGTTCCTCCACTACGGGAAATTGATGAAGGACATAGTGTTGCATGCTTTTATGTTTAAATCAAATACACTTTGGTGAAAGAAAAGGGGAGGTATATTAAAAGTGAAGCGCGGAAAGGCATATCTGGTTATATTTTTAATTCTTGTGTTTGTCAGTTCGGTGTTGTTATTCAGTTGTTCTAAAAATGAACCTTCACAACAGGAAAATGAACCGATAGAAAATGAGCCGGGAGAGGAAGTAGTAGAGCCTACACCAACCGGTGAGCCAAAGTATGGGGGTACATTAAGGGTAATATGGCAGAGTTTTCCAAAAAATGTTGGGGATCCGGCTGAGATGGTAGGTATAGACAATAGGTTTTGTATACCTTATGCAGAAATGCTTGTTACCCTTGACGAAAACCATAAGGTTGTTGGATGGCTGGCCGAATCTTTTGAAGAAGATCCTGAAAACAAGCATTTAACTTTTCATCTGAGGAAAGGAGTCCGGTTTCACGATGGAACACCATTTAATGCCGAGGCAGTGCTTTGGAATTTTGAAAGGCGGCTTGAAACTGGCAATCTAGCGGGTGCTTCTTTAGTAGAGTCACTGGAGGTAATTGATGAGTATACTATCAGGATACACGCCAAGGAATATCATAGTTTAATACATCAAGATTGGGGATGGGTACCTATTTTTTCTCCCTCTGCCTTTATTGAAGCAGGGGGTGGTGATCTTGAAAAAAGTAAAGAATGGGCACGCCAGAATGGTGTCGGTACCGGTCCATTTAAACTAGTTGAGTATGAGCGAGATTCTTTTGCCCGTTTTGAACGAAACGATGATTATTGGCTTGAAGGCTATCCCTATTTGGACGCTATAGAAATACGTTGTATTCCCAACGCGTCTACAGCTGCAGCATTGATGGAAGCAGGGGAAGCTGACGCATGGCATACGCCTTCTATTGAAGAAATGAAACGTTTGAAGGGCTTGGGATTTAAGGAAAATGTCAGAAATGGTGGTCTTATTGTAGGAATTCAATTTGATTCTACAGACCCAAATTCACCCTTTGCTGATAAGCGGGTACGCGAAGCTGTTGAGTATGCTATTGATCGTGATGCTTTGGCAAAAATGGTCGGACAAGATTATTACATTCCGCTTACTCAGATGAGCCCCCCCGATGTAGTAGGTTATAATCCTGATTATAATCCTAGGCCATATGATCCGGAAAAAGCGAAAGCACTCTTGGCAGAAGCAGGTTATCCTGAAGGGTTTGAGACTTCAATTATTCTTTCAGATACTCCATATAACAGAGATGCGGCAACAGCTATTCAGGGATATCTGCAAAGGATTGGAATAAAAGTAAATATTGATATTGCAGATTCAGCCCGCTATGCTGCGGCAGCTTTCGCTGGTCAAGGTTTTAAAGGTATGAACCTTGCTTTCTCCGGTATCCACCCCACCGGAACTGGTATAATACTACACTATGGTCCCAATCCCCAAACCTTTAGAACGAATGTTTTTGTAAAATCTCCAGAGTTTTTAGCTTATTGCCAACAAGCTTTACAAAGTTATGACCCAGAGAGCTTTGCTGAAGCAGTACGTCTTGCTATTAAGCAAGCCGGTGAAGATGCTATGGTAGTTCCTCTTTATGCTACACCTGAAAGTTCTGTATATGCGCCGTATGTACATTCTAATTACCCCTTAATTCACTCAACAATATGGCATGTCTACAGTGAATGGATGGAAAAATAAAGTAAATTATCCAATAACACGTGTGATTCTGCATATCCTGCAGAATCACACGGTTAATTTTAAGAAAAAATGGTACCGGGTGGGTGTTTGTATCAGCTACCTAATCTAAAGTTTATTCAGCTTTGCACCACTGGTTTTGATGCAGTACCGATACAACAAGAAGAGCGCAGAATAATCATGTGTAATGCACGGGTGTCATGAGCATTCTCATTGCTGAGAGGCGGCCAAGCGTTTGACTGCTTTTGGTTGTCGTCTAATAGGTGTAGATATCCCGGGAGACACGTTTGTAAACAGAAAAAGACGATAAATAATTTACCGATAGGAGGAAGAGCTTGTGACAACTTGGCATGGTTATTTATTAGAGGAAGGGGAGCTTCCAAAGTGGCCGTACAAGGTCAGCTATGGCAAAGAGCAGGAAATAGAGTGTGATATTTTGGTTGTTGGGGGTGGAATTGCCGGCTGCTGGGCAGCTATCAGCGCTGCCAGAAGTGGTGCCAGCGTCGTTCTTGCAGAGAAGGGGGCCACCATTCGCAGCGGTGCGGGCGGCCCAGGGTGTGATCACTATTGTGACATCCCTACCAACCCTCTGTCCAAGGTTGATCCGGATGAATGGGCAAGGCGAATGTGTACCCCTTTCAGCAATGTCATTGGGACGCAAATCCAGTGTCGCGAAGGTTACGATACACTTTTAGAATATGAACTAATGGGGGGCAAAATCAGGGATACAGACGATGAATATGTTGGTGTGGAAGGACGAGACGATGACACAAAATTTCTGGTTTCGCCCCGCCAGAATAAAGACCATAGTACAAATACTGTCCTGCGGGTTTGGGGCTCCACCTTTAAACCTGCCTTAAAAAAAGAATGTCTGCGTTTGGGAGTTAAGATTTTTGACCGGGTAATGGTTACCAGCCTTTTAACGGAAGGTGGCAGGCAGGGGGCAAAAGTTGTCGGTGCCACCGGGCTGAATAATCGTACCGGGGAATTCCTGATTTTTAAAGCAAAAGCAACTATTCTAGCTGCAGCCGGAAACTACTCCCAGTATCTCCTGAATACTGAATTGGCAGGGTACAATACTTTCCGGTCCCGGAATTCAACGGGAGATGGGACTGTTATGGCCTGGAGAGCCGGTGCGGAACTTACAATGATGGAATATACTTTTCCGATTAACCTGGGCACCGGTTTTCTCCATACATGGTACGCCGGTGCGGGCGATGCGAGTTATGAAAATGTACAGATTGTGGATGCCAATAACAAAGTACTCCCCATTCCCACGCAGGGCTGGAAAGACGGAAGTTTGCCAGGTGAATGGCGCAAGGTGAGAGAGGTACTTCGTAATGGTGTACTTAAAGGAGAATATGAATTGCCATTTTTCGGGGATTTCCCTGCCATGCCGGAAATTGAATCCAGAGTAACTTGGAAGATGATGCTGCGAGAGGAATCGGTCTCCAGGATTATTGTTGATACGTATTCTGAAGCCGGCTTTGACCCGATAAAACACCAGTTAATTTGCTATCAGCTGCTGGAGGGCCAACTGCCAAATCACTGGCGCAATGTGGGTAGAGGAGGTCTGCTTGTCGATTGGGAGCTGAAAACAACATTGGAAGGCCTCTACGCTGCGGGAGAGCAAGTCTTTTCTGCCAGGGACCATAGTTTCTGTGCGGCAACGGGCAGGTATGCCGGCCGGAAAGCGGCACAATATGTCCGTACTGCACGGAAACCGGTTATTTCAAGAGAACAGGTTGAACGGGAAAAGGCCCGTATTTATGCGCCGATTAAGCGCACCTCCGGTCTCGAATGGAAAGAACTTCATGCCGGTATAGCAAGGGCGATGCAGTATTTTTGTGGTGAGTATATAACGGACCGCTTGCTGAATATGGGGCTGCAGACACTGCAGGAGATTGAAGAAGAATATGTTCCTAAACTATTTGCACTTGACCCCCACAAATTGATGCGCAGCATAGAGGACTTGCACCTCCTGACCTACGGCCAGATTATGATGCATGCTTCCCTTGCCCGCAAAGCGAAAAACGAATTGTTAAACTTTAATAGAATTGATTACCCTGAAGGCGATCCGCAAGAGTGGAACCAGTTTATCGCAATTAAACTGGAAGACGGAAAAGTCAAGACTAGAAAACTGCCTCTTAATTATTGTGGTGATCCGGTGAAAAATTACGAAGCTTACAACAAGGACTACCAAGGTGTTTACAAGGGAAAATAAAGGAGGTACTGTCATGACTATCAATAATAAATATGCCCTCCCCAATATTGTAACACCGAATACGCCTGTTATATTCAACCCGGATGTATGCAAAGGCTGCAACAACTGTGTTAACATATGCCCACTTGATGTTTTTATTCCCAACCCAAAGGCCGGTAAACCTCCGCTGATTCTGCACCCGGACGAGTGCTGGTACTGCGGCTGCTGTGTTAACGACTGTCCGCATCCCGGAGCCATTAAGTTTAACTGGCCGCTGCAGCAGAGAGGCTACTGGCGGGATAAAGAAACGGGTGAAATTTTCAGGGTATAGCATGAGCGGCTCCTGCCGCTCTAATTTGCATTTGTGCTTCATGCCTGATGCCGGGTAAACAACGGGGAGAAAGACTGTAAAAACAGTTCAGCAAACTTTTAACTACGTTAACAAAGATTGACATAATAAAAAAGGGGAGGATAAAATAAAAAAGCGGCATTTGCCGGTAGAACCTGTTAAAGCCAGTGGGCAGACGTTATCAATTTTGTCCGGACAAAATTCTGTGATCCTGACGGGTATGATTATGTACCCCTGAGACAAATGCTGGACAAGGAAGGCATACGGCTTGCTGCTGGAGGAAGACCGGCAGGACAATTTCTCCCGTAAATACACATTCCGAAAAGATAATATAGTAAACCGAAAACACGGCAGTAATGCTGTGTTTTTCTTTTAACTGGCGGAGGAGTTGTTGGTAAAACAGTTCTCAAGCGGATTATCAGCTCCCGAAGTTAATTCCATTTCTCTTGTTTGCATGTCAGACTTCTGCCTTCCATGTCTTTGTGCTGAGGATACATTTACGAAGCCAATTATACAATCTATAATGAAAAGTATAAAATTATAGAATAATTATAGAATGGGCACTTTGGAAACTTACGCCTCATGTTTTGCTAATTGTACGTGGAACTAACTTTTCGGCCCATAATACAAGTCGCCGGGTAGATGCATTTACTGGTTGTAACTGTGTGGGTGCGTAATGCTGTCAGCCGGTGCGTTTTTTCAAGGAATACGGAGGGGTTGTCAAGCCTGTTATGAAAGGAGGAAAATATATAAGTAAAAGTAATGTTGCCGTCACCCTAAAATATGATAAAATCATAACTAGTGCTAAATCGTTTTAGCGGCAAGATAAAACTAACTTGCATTTGTTTTCAGGCCGGTTTAGCAACGGAGCATGGTAAAAAGTAACTGACAGTGACACTGTCGTCTAAGTCGCATGCGGAAGGTGGACGTAATGAAATACAGTAGAAAGATGGATAAGGGTAACCGGCAAAATGCACAGCATTTACGCGAAGTTCATGTCAAAAACAAAAATCTGTTTAAATTTGAGAGGGAACAAGTAAGAATCCCTGCATACGGCAGCATTTTAAAAATGATTCGGGGTGATGCAGTCAGCCGGGAAGTTGTTAAAAGATTTCTGGCAAATATGAAATGGAACAAAAATGACTGTTACAGGATTTATGTTTTAATGCCGGAAGATAGAAATGTTCCCAAATCTACCATATTTTTGCTCCGAGATTATCTTAGTAAATTTTTACCTTTAGTGCCTTCATATATACTAGACGACTATATTGTGCTTTTGCTCAACGAAAGCAACTTGTTTAACAAGAAGTGTGTTGACGGAATGATTGAAAACATTCGGTCGACATTTCCTCATTTGCGCATTCTCTGTGGTGTTAGTCTTGGATTTAAAGGTTTTAATAGGTTGAACCGGTATGTGGGACAGGCTATTTATGCTATCAAAAGGGGACAAAAAGAGGGTTCGAGCGCGCCGTATTTTACTTTCTATGAGCATGCATTAGATTATATCATGGAGTCAACTGAAAACGAGGACAAGTTTTGTGCCTGTCATCCTGATGTTATCCGACTCTGGCATAAGGATACAAAGGATGGTACTCAACTTTTAGAAACTTTAACTGAATTTATTCGTAACGAACGCTCATATCTTAAAACATCGGAGTCAATGTTTATTCACCGCAATACGGTGGTGTATAGGATAAGAAAAATAATGGAACAAATATCAATTGAGGTTGATGATGCTTATACGAGAGAGTATATAATAACATCAGTTCGCTTGTTAAAACTTTTTGGTTGTAAATTGCAGGAGGAGACTAAACTCGATGAAGTAGACAGTATTTAACAGTGCCCTGGCTTGTACTTGAGCAACGGACATGAAGCGATGACGCTAAAGCACAACAAGTTAAACTGTGAGGAGGAGTAGAATGCTGGCATATATAGGCAGGCGCTTGTTATTACTCATACCCACCATGCTGGGCATTGTGCTTGTGGTGTTAATATTTATTGTCATAACACCCGGCGACCCTGTGCGTTTGATGAGCGGCGATTTGTTAACGGAAGAGGAAATGGAGGAGTTAAGGATAGAGCTGGGGCTCAGAGACCCTTTTTTTGTGAGGTATGTAAATTATATCGGGAAACTTTTGCGCGGTGATTTTGGCACATCATACAAGACTAAAAGAGCAGTACTGGATGAGCTATTAAAGCGATTTCCCTTTACTTTACTGCTTGTCAGCATGAGCATGTTGCTTGCAGTTGGCATTGGGATTCCGCTGGGGGTCTATGCGGCAACAAATCAGTATTCATGGAAAGATAACGCGGCGATATTCGCTTCTTTGTTCTGTGTATCAATGCCCAACTTCTGGTTTGCGTTAATGCTTATCCAGCTTGTCTGCGTCAAGCTTGGTCTCCTGCCTACTGCCGGAGTTGATACATGGAAAGGGTGGATTTTGCCGGCCATAACGAACGCGCTGGGCTATGCGGCTACCATTGCGCGGCAGACGAGATCGAACATGCTGGAGGTCATCAGGCAGGACTACATAACGACTGCGCGTGCGAAAGGGCAATCGGAAAGAAATGTGCTGTTCAGGCATGCACTTAAAAATGCAGTAATCCCTGTAATTATGATCATCGGATCAGTTTTTGGGATTGCCTTGGGTGGGTCGATGATCTCCGAGGTAATATTCTCCATACCCGGTCTTGGCAGCTATACGCTTTCCGCGCTGCAGAGCAGGGATTACCCGGTTATTCAGGGCAGTGTTCTCTTTATATCGACGTTATTTGCCCTGGTGCTGCTTATTGTCGACATTGTCTTTGCCATTATTGACCCGAGGATACGTTCGCAATATATCGTGAAAAAGAAAAAAGCAGTGAGTGGGGAGGCGGCGTCATGAGTGAAATTGCAATTAGCAAAAGGAGATCCAGATTTGCCGAAACATGGCGTCGACTGAAAAAAAATAAAGCTGCCATGATTTCGCTCTTCGTTATTATCGCAATAATTTTAATTGCCATATTTGCCGACTTCCTTGCACCGTACCCGTATGATTTGCAAGACTATTCGCTTTCGTATGCCAAGTCCAGCCGTGAACACCTTTTGGGATGTGACAAGCTGGGACGGGATATTTTAAGCAGAATTATCTATGGGGCGCGCCAATCTCTCCAGCTTGGTGTTGGTGCAACAGCCATTGCCGCCTGTATAGGGATTACTATAGGCTCTATTGCCGGGTACTATGGCGGCTGGACAGACATCATAATTATGCGCCTGATGGACATTTACCAGAGTATACCAATGTTTATGCTTTGTGTTACCCTTGCCGCAGTGATGGGCCCCAGCTTAAAAAATGCGATTCTTGCCATCGGTATTGCGATGATACCCGGTCCCGCCCGCATCATGCGTGCTTCAATTCTTACGGTTCGCGGGCAGGAGTTCATAGAAGCGGCAAAAGCCATCAATGCGGGGAGTTTTCGCATTATCAGGGAACACATCATTCCGAACGCCATAGCGCCGGTCATCGTTTCACTTACGATGAATATTAGCATGAATATACTTGCGGGTGCCGGACTTAGTTTTATCGGACTGGGTGCCCAGCCTCCCATTCCTGAATGGGGCGCAATGGTTTCGGAAGCAAGGCATGTCATGAGGGATCACGGTACGCTTGCGCTTTATCCAGGTCTTTGCATTATGATAACCGTCCTTTCTTTTAGTCTGCTGGGTGATGGGCTGAGGGATGCTCTAGACCCACGGCTGCGGAATTGAGGTGAAGTGAGTGTCTGAAAAAATACTTGAGATACGCGATTTGGTTGTCGAATACCATACGGATGATGCAGTTGTCCATGCACTAAACGGTGTTAACCTTGATGTCCAACGAGGGGAAACGCTTGGACTGGTTGGGGAAACAGGTGCGGGGAAGACGACGATAGCGCGGTCGATTCTGCGTATTCTGCCGGTACCGCCGGCGAAATTCTGCGGTGGAACGATTGTTTTTCAAGGGCAGGACTTAACGCAGTTGACAGAAAAGCAGATGCGCGAAATACGCGGCAATAAGATAGCAATGATCTTCCAGGACCCCATGACGGCGCTCAACCCGATTGAGCGGGTCGGCTACCAGATAGCGGAAGCAATATGGCTGCACAACAAAATATCCCGCGCGCAGGCCGAAAAAAAGGCGTGTGAAATGCTGGAGATGGTGGGTATCCCGGCAGAGAGAAGCAATGAATTTCCCCATCAGTTTTCCGGCGGGATGAAGCAGCGCGTGGTAATTGCGATGGCACTGGCGTGCAACCCGCTGTTGCTGATAGCAGACGAGCCGACGACGGCGCTTGATGTTACGATCCAGGCGCAGATTCTGCAAATGATGAACAACCTGAAAGAAACGCTGGGGACTTCGGTCATAATGATCACCCACGATCTTGGCGTAGTAGCGAACACGTGCAATTCCGTTGCGGTAGTCTATGCAGGAGAAATTGTGGAATATGGCACTGTTGAACACATCTTTGACTACCCGGCGCACCCGTATACAGTGGGGTTGTTCAACTCGCTTCCGAGACTGGACTCAACGGAACCAAGACTCAAGCCGATCAAGGGGCTTATGCCGGACCCAACGCGCCTGCCTAAAGGCTGCAAGTTTTATGAGCGCTGTCCCGAGGCTACGGAAAAATGTTCCGCCGGGCCCCCTGCAACTGTCGAGGTCTCGCCTGGCCATTATGTCAAATGCATCTTGAGGGGGGTGAGCGGTTAATGACTGCACTGCTAGAAGTAAAAAATTTAAAAAAATACTTTACCGTAAAGGGGGGGGTGCTCCATGCTGTAGACGGCATCAGCTTTACGTTGGACAAAGGGAAGACCCTTGGCGTGGTTGGTGAATCGGGGTGTGGCAAGACCACCCTGGGGAGGACAATTCTGCATCTTTTGGACATCACAAGCGGTCAGATATTTTTTGAGGGCAAGGATATTACAAGACCAAACAAAAAAGAACTGCGTGCTTTACGTGAGGATATGCAGATCATTTTCCAGGATCCCTATTCATCGCTAAATCCGCGCAAGACAGTGAGTGAAACCATAATGGAGCCGCTTATTATGCAAGGCAAAATGACAAAAGCGGAAATGTGGGAAGAGACTAAAAAGCTGATGGATACTGTCGGTCTTGCGGAACGTCTATACAATGCATATCCGCACGAGCTTGACGGTGGCAGACGCCAGCGTGTAGGGGTCGCACGCGCGCTTGCCTTAAAGCCAAAATTCATTGTCTGCGACGAACCCGTGTCAGCGCTTGATGTTTCAATCCAGGCTCAAATAATCAATCTTTTGCTGGATCTGCAGGAAGAGCTGGGCATTGCGTATATGTTTGTTACGCACGATTTGTCGGTAGTAAAATATATCTCCGACGACATAATGGTCATGTATCTTGGCCAGATGGTGGAAAAAGCTTCTTCCAGCGAATTGTTTCAAAAACCGCTTCACCCGTACACACAAGCGCTGCTTTCCGCGATTCTGGAACCGGACATTCATAAGAAGACGAAACCGATCATTGTTCAGGGCGAATTGACCTCACCGATCAACCCAAAGCCGGGGTGCCGGTTCATGAACAGGTGCAGGTTTGCGGAACCTAAAAAGTGCCGCGAACCGCAGGTATTGGAAGAGCTTTATCCCAATCACTTTGTTGCTTGCTGCAGAAGCAAAGAGATCAATTAAATAGGAGGGGAAAAAAATGAAAATGAAAAAGATTAAACTTGTAACAGTCTTGCTATGTTTGGTGTTGCTGACCTTGTTCACTATCTCCTGCGGTAAAAATGATGCCAACAATGGTGCAAACAACAACGGTGAGCCAACAAAAGGCGCCAATAATGATGCAGGTGGTGGCGCACCAAAACGAGACTCTTTAAGCCTCGGTGTTACTGCAGATTATGGTACACTGGACGCTACTCAGGTCCAGCAAGATGCTCATCAATATTTGCTTGGTGTAATGGAGCCTTTGTGGGAAATAGATTTGGACGGAACTATTACCCCCAAGCTGGCTGAGAGTTGGGAATGGGTATCAGACGATCATATGGTAGTTCATCTCAGAAAAGGAATCACCTTCTCCAACGGAAACCCGTTAACGGCAGAGGACGTTTTGTTTACGATGGAACGGTACAGGGAAGGTGGATGGGCCGGTGTGCCTCGGGTGCAAACGACTGATTTCGAGAGAACGAGGGCTATAGACGACTATACGATTGACTGGTACTTACCGGAACCCAGCGTCTTGCATTTTACGGTGGGTAGCGACATGCCGATCCTGGATAAGGAATCTTATGATCCGGAAACAGCAGCTACAAATCCCATTGGCACCGGGCCGTATGTTGTTACAGAATATGTAGTAAACAGTCATATTAAGATGACACGGCGTGATGATTACTGGGGCGAACTGCCAGCGATCAAGGACCTTACATTCAGAGTACTTGCCGAACCCTCGCAGCGGGTCAACGCGCTTGAGACCGGCCTGGTCGATATGGTGCCTCTTGCGCTGGCGGATGTTGAGTATGTCCGTTCCCTGCCAAATTACCAGGTAAAAAGCCGTCCGGGTCAGAGCTGGCTGGCAATGGGATTTAATATTTCCCAAGACGGCCTGTTGGCCAATCCTGAAGCACGTTACGCAATAATGCATGCAATTGACAGACAGGCGATCTCTGATGTTGTATATTACGGGTTGGCTGAAGTTATGAATTCGCCTTTTACGAAAGCAAACCTGGATCACGAAGAAAGATTTGAGAATATGCACGACACTTATACCATTGGTTATGACCTGGAGCTGGCAAAGGAACTGGCGGAGAAATCAGGCCTTGTCGGCAAAACTCTCAGGCTAATTAATAACGGTACTGCCGAACATGTGGCTGCTTGTGAAATGGTCAAGAATATGTTGGAAAAAATCGGCGTGACCGTAGAAATCCACAGCTATGATCCGGCATCTTTTACAGACGTACAACTGGATAAAGACGCTTATGAAATTTCATTGCGTGGCGGCATGTGCCCGAATTTGAGAGTCGGAGATAACCTCGTTAACGCTGTTAGACATAACCCAATCTGGAACAATCCCGATAACTGGGCAAATGGAAACGGCCCTCGCTACTTTGAAATACAGCAGAAATCGCTAAGTACTCTTGATGACAAAGAGCGGAGCGATATCTTGTATGAGCTCCTGCAGTACTACACCGAGACTGCTCCCACTTATGCCATCTGTGCATTTGACCAGTTTACTGCCTATACTGTTGATTTGGACTTGAGCAATTACAGAGACAGGGCTGTAGGAGAATACTACGTCTACGAGTTTAAATTTAAATAATAGCTTGCTAGAATAGCCTGGCATAAACCAAGAAAAGGGTTCATATTTGTTCATTGCGAATTGCAGGAACAAGTATGAACCCAATACTTCTCTCCCTTCATCTGGCCCAAAGTCTTCCACTAAATTTTTTAATTTGTGTAAGCCAATTAGCCTTAGGGTTTGTTAATGTTTAAAGCAATTAGATTTAGATATCTGGGGAATTACAAAAGAAGGAGGTTTGTTCATTGGGCAAGGAATATGGGAAATGGCCGGAGACTTCATGGGTCTCACAGGAGATTGACTGGAAGAATGAAGGGGAGCTTGTTGCCGGCATTGACATAGGTACGACAAGTTCCCAGGCCGTAGTATTCTGCGGCGGGAAAATATTTGGCTATGCCAACAAACATACCGGCGCCGATTTTAAGAACGCGGCAAAGGTTGTTTTAGATGCCGCCATAGCCGGGTCTACCATGAGAATTGAAGATATTCCAGTGATAGCGGGCACCGGCTTTGGCAAACAGAACATTGGTTTTGCGACCAAGCTCTTTGACGAGGTTCATTGTCATGCGAAGGGCGCGCGGTTTATGTATGGCCCGGAGGTTCGGACGGTAGTAGACATGGGCGGCCAGACGGTCAAAGCGATCCGTCTTTTTGAATGGGACAGGGTCCGTGATTTCTTTTTCAATGACAAGTGTGCCACCGGGATGGGCCGGAACCTGGAGATACTGTGTGACATTATGCACATAGACATAACCGAGATTGGTCCGAAATCTCTGGAAGCCGAGAAGGATCCGGAACCGGTTTCCACGACATGCTGGGCTTTTGCGGATACGGAGACGCTGGGATTATTTGGGCGTCCGGAATTTCGCGCCGCGAAATTGAGCGAAGCCGAGATTTATGCTTCCCACCTGTTTGCCATAGCATGGCGGATTCTGGGTGTGGTTGGCAAGCTCTCACCGCTTGATGTAGGGGACATAAAGATTGACGGGGGGCTTGCCTTTACGGGCGGCTTGGCCAAGAACCCCGGTATCACCAGGCGCATAGAGCGTGAGCTTGGTGTAAAGGCAGCGGAAAGCGAATATGATCCGATGCTTGCCGGCGCCATTGGAGCAGCATTGCTGGCACAACAAAAAGAATAAAACGAGAGGAGGCGTGTGATTTGGCTTTTAATTTTAAGCAGATGATTGCAGATCGACACGAGTATGCCAGGGCGTGGAAGAAGCGGACCGGCGGTAAAGTGTTGGGTTATTTTGAGACGTATTTTCCGGAAGAACTTGCATACGCGGCGGGTATTTTACCGGTACGCTTACTTGCTGAACATGAACCGGATATTCTCAGCGACAAGTGGATTTACGCGAGCTGTTATCCGGTCAGGTATATAACGAACCAGTTTTTGCTGGGCAGGCTGGATTACATTGACGGCCTTGTCCACGTAGAGGGCTGCCAGTGGATGTTCAATGCTTACGAGGTAATAACCAACAATAATCCACACTTGTTCAAGCATTATCTGTTTTTGCCTGACTATAAAGAATCCAAGACATCCAAAGACGTCCTGCGTTCAGAGCTTGAGGTCTTTAAGAAGCTGCTTGAGGAGTGGACTGGTAACGAGATAACGGATGAGGCTTTGGACGAGGCAATTGAAATATATAACAAAAACCGGTTTTTACTTCGCCGGATCTGTGAGTTGCGCCGTGCGGACAGGCCGGTGATTCTCGGTTCAGAATACATGAACATGATGCTTGCGAACCAGGTTATGGACAAAGCGGAAATGAACGTTATTCTTGAGAAGTTTATTTCCGAACTTGAATCCCGTGAGCCGTACAGGGACATGATCCGCCTCATGCTCATAGGCAGCGAGACCTGGAACAGCGAGCTGGAAGAGCTAATTGAGTCCCTTGGTGGTAATGTAGTCATAGACGAGTTTGATAATGGCACGTCCTATTTCTGGAACACGATCTACCCGCAAAAGGACAGGCTGATGGCAATTGGGCTGCGCTACCTAGGCAGGCCCCGTCATCCTATTAAGGACAGCAACTGGCGCCGTCGTCCCGACCATATAGCGCAGCTGGCGGAAGACTATTATATAGACGGAGCCATCATAGCCAAACAAATATACTGCCACCCGCATGGGACGGACAACTATGCAGTATGGAAGCTTTTGCGGGAGAGGTATATACCCTACCATTACTTTGAGCGAGATATGACCTTGCCCAAGGAGGAGACGGTATTGCGCCTGGAGGCGTTTATGAATATGCTCCGTCCTGGTTTGACCCGTCTTGTCGGCTGGCACAAAAAAATAGAGATTTAGGGGGAGTTGAGATGAAAAAGCAGAAAGGCCAAATTTGGGAGACCAGGCCGCTTGATTGCTGGAAGCTTGCCAAGGAAATAAGACAAAGCTATGACGAGTCCATTGCGGATAAGGATCAGATACTGGGACAGGGGATGACCAGTTTTGTTTTGGACTGGGCGAGAGCATTTAAATCCATCCGCGTAGTAGAGGACAACCCGGTAGGAGCAATGATGGCGGCACGGACGGAAGCCTTTTCGCGTAAATGCCGGCTTGCCTGCGAGGTTCGCGGCTGGGGCCGTGAGATTTGCGGTTATCACGGCAACTGCTGGGGTGCGCAGTTTCTCGGCTACACTGCAGACGGGAAACCTTTCCCCAGGCGGCAGTTTACCGTACCGTTTCCGGACGTTTGCGACTCGCATATCCTGCGTGGCCAGCAGTGCAGAGACTTGGAGCCGATCCCGCGGTGGACCACCGACTTCACCATGTATATCGGCGAGCGTGACGTTGAACGCGAAAAAGCCATGATAGAGCACCGCTGCTACAATTTCCTGAAGATGCTCAATGAAATGGAGATAGTTTTCGGGCAAAAACTTAATGATGAATTATTATTTGAAATGGCGACAAGTTATTCTGAAATTAGTGATCTCCGCGACGAGATTGCCTATTACATGACGTTCATACCTGCGCCGCTGTCGGTTAAGGATATCTACTCCTTCTTCCAGCTTCGGCCGTCGCGGAAGATGGGTCCGGATGTACTTCTTCAATTCTGGAGAGCGTTGCGCGACGAGACCAAGTGGCGTGTAGAGAACAAGATTGCCGCTGTTGGCACCGAGCGATTTAGGTGGCTGGAAGCGCATCCGCCCCCATGGCATTTCCTGAAATACTACCGCTACATGGAAAGATACGGTGCGGTCTGTCTCGGCTCTCAGTATGCCAACCTCAGGGAAATGACAATCCATCCGGACGGCACATATGAGATACGCAGCTTCTGGGAAGATTTTTACCCGAGAGATATGGAATTTAAAACGCGAGAAGATATAGTCCGGTTTATGGTATCCCCGGACGCCCGTTCGCCGCGGCACTGGAAGATCGAAGAATACACCGAACCGTACAAGCTCAATCAACTGATGAAGATCTACAAGTGCGACGGGGCATTGCTTGGGATCTGGCGCGCCGGTGTCGGGTGCACCCTGACCCGCAAGGAGCAGGCGATGCGCCTGCGTGAGGAAGGCTACAGCGTCATGGTTTACGAGGGCTCGCAGCCCGGCGATCGCAATGACCTTGACGAGAAGCGCATGCTTGAGCAGTTGGACACCTGGATGGAAAGCCTTGGCTTCCGGATGTTAGACGATGAATAGGGGGTGTGTTTGATGATAATAGCGGGAATTGATGCTGGTGTATTAAACACCAAGGTTGTTATCATGGAAGACGAAAAGGTAATTGCGCGGTCCAAAGTGTCCACCGGAGGAATAGATCGCCCCCAACAGGTGAAAAAGGCCTATGAAGAGGCCTTGCAAGCAGCCGGTCTTACGGAAAAAGACGTAGAAAAGGTCATAGCTACAGGCAAGGGGAAATATGACATTCCCTTTGCCGACGAGGTTTATACCGAGACGTCGGCCCTTGCCCGGGCAGCCCGGCACTTTTTCCCTGAGGCGACAGGAGCAATGAGCGTGGGCGCCGATGAAACCATTGCTTTGAAATTGGGAGAGAAACGCCTGATAGACGAATTTGTCCTCAATCAGAAATGCACGGCGGGTCTGGGAACATTCCTTGAATATCTTGGCCGGAAGCTTGGGATGACGGCGGAGCAGATAGCCGCGGCCGACGGTCCGGACGCCGGCTTTATGAATGAGGGATGCGTCGTCTTTGCGGAACTTGACGCGCTTAGCCTGCTTAACAACGGGGCTTCGCCTGAAGCTGTTATGGCAACGGCGATAAGGACAGCCGCTACGCGCGCCGCGACGGTACTTGTTGATTTGACTGCTTCTCCGGGCGACAAGGTAGCCCTTTTTGGCGGGTTGGCGAAAAACGCCGCTTTCGTCAGTGCACTGGAAAAAATTCTTAACCGCAAATTCCTGATTTCAGAGGAAGCTGAATATGGCGGCGCTGTCGGCGCAGTCATGTGCGACCTAAAAGGAATTTAGCCGGGTGTCTGTTCGGCAATTACCGCTTATTGACGTCTCTTTACCCGCCCTGTCTTGGCAAATATGCACAGTTTGCTGCAGGACGCAAACATTTTGTCGTCAAGCTTTTGGTAATTGCCGGACAGACTCTCTTGCTTTTTGACCGGTACGGGTAATGTAGCGGACAAATAAAGATGGAGGGATCCTTTTGAGAAGCAAGGTAATGGACGTTGCGGAAGCACTTAATCTGATCAAAGACGGTGATTCCATTGTAACGACGTCTGCCGGCGTGGTGGGATATCCTGACTATATCATAAAATGCCTTGAGGACAGATTTCTGGGGACGGGGCATCCATGCGCGTTGACACTTTATGCCGGTTGCGGGCATGGTAATCCTATCAGATACGGGGGTGACGACAGGTTCGGCCATCCCGGATTTCTGAAAAGAACAATAGGTTCACATCCGGATGTTGTGCCCCATTTAAGAAAGCTCATTGAAAACAACGAAATTGAAGGTTATGTGCTTCCTCAAGGTGTAATGCAGCAGTTGCTGCGCTGTGCGGCGGCGAAAATGCCGGGTCTTTTAACAAAAATAGGTATTGGTACGTATGTGGACCCGCGTCAGGATGGCGGCAAGCTTAACAGCATTACCACGGAAGATCTGGTTGAGTTGCAGGTCATAGACGGGGAAGAATACCTGTTTTACAAGACGATTCCCATCAATGTAGCCGTCATCAGGGGGACATGTGCCGACGAACGCGGCAACATTTCCATTGAAGAGGAAGCGCTTAAGCTTGAGCTTCTGGAAGCTGCTCTTGCCGCCAAGGCATCGGGCGGCAAGGTAATAGTTCAGGTCAAGCATGTTGTGGCCAACAATTCTATAAAGGCAAAGGATGTATTTGTGCCTGGAGAGATTGTGGACGCAGTTGTGGTCTGCGAAGATGTCGCGGAGTATCATCGCCAGACAGCCGTTACTGTTTACAGCCCGTTCATGAGCGGTGAACTGCGGTGCCCGTCGAGAGATGTTGCGAAGCCGGCCGAGGTTCTTGGACCTGAAGACATTGTTTGCCGCCGTGCGGTCTTTGAAATTAAGAAGGGCGACATCATCAATGTAGGCGTGGGGATAGGTTCGGGCGTGGGTTCCGTTGCGGCTGTGGAAGGGATCACCAACGACGTCACCTTTACCCTGGAACTTGGCGCCTTTGGCGGGACGCCGCAGGGGAAAGGCGATTTTGGCGCGTCCATAAACGCCACCTCATATATATCGCACACGTCAATGTTTGACTATTACCATAGCGGTCAGCTTGATGTTGCGTTTCTTGGCTCGGCGGAGATAGACGCTGAAGGCAATGTTAACGTCAGTCGCTTTGGCGGCCGCGCCGCAGGTCAAGGCGGGTTTATTGACATCAGCCAGACAGCCAGGAAAGTAGTTTTTTGCACAACCTTTACAACAAAGAATTTAGATGTGGCTGTTGCGGACGGTAAGGTTGTTATCAAGAACGAGGGGAAAATACAAAAATTTGTTGACAAGGTTGAACAGATAACATTTAACGGCAAGCTTGCCAGGGAAAAAGGGCAGGAAGTTGTTATCTGTACGGAGCGCTGCGTATTCAAACTGGTTAAAGACGGCGTCATGCTTACAGAAATTGCGCCCGGTGTTGATCTTGAGAAAGATATCCTTGCCAATATGGGCTTTAAGCCTCTTATTAGCGAAGACCTGAAGGTCATGGATGGTCGCATCTTTATTCCGGGTCGCATGGGTTGCTTTGATTAACGAAACCCCCTTGGCAGGGGAAGCGCCGCTTCCGGTTGGTGATAAACCGGAAGCGGCGCTTTTTCTATGTTGCCGAAAGGGTTTGTGTGCTTTTCCGGCGCCAAGGTTGACGTTTCACTCATTTTTTGTATAAAGTACTTGTAGAAAAGGCAGGAAGCGATGTTAAAATGTAAGACAGGGTTCTCTTGTTGGGCATGATATACTTATCACGGAAAGTGACAAAGAAAGGAAAACATATGACACCTTACACGCAAAGCAAAGAAAAGATACTTGCCGCTTTTGGTACGGGCAGCGACGGCCTGACACCGGGGCAGGTCAAGGAACGTTTGCAGCAGTATGGGAAGAATGCCCTGCGGGAAAAAGAAAAAAAGACACTGCCGGAGCGGGTCTGGGAGCAGATTAAAGACCCCATGGTGCTGATTCTGGTCGCGGCGGCTTTTGTAGCCGGGCTTTTGGGCGAAATGACGGATACGGCCATTATTCTGGCGGTGGTAGTCCTAAATACTATTATCGGCTTGGTGCAGGAAAATAAAGCGGAACAGGCCATTGAAGCGTTAAAGAAGGTTAGTGCGGCCCAGGCCAAAGTTGTCAGAGACGGACGGGTGATAACGATTCCGGCGGAAGAATTGGTACCGGGGGATATTGTGCTGCTGGAAGCAGGGGACATGGTGCCGGCGGATATGCGCCTGCTGGAAAGTTCTTCCCTGCGGATTGAAGAGGCTTCCCTGACCGGTGAGTCTGTCCCGGCGGAAAAGGATGCAGAAGCAATCTGCCCGCAAGACTGCCCCATTGGGGATCGCACCAATATGGCGTACAGCGGCAGTTCCGTTGCCTATGGGCGAGGCCGTGGCGTGGTTACGGCCACCGGGATGAAGACGGAAATCGGGCGGATTGCAGAACTGATCAGCACGGCGGAAGAAGATAAGACACCGCTGCAGCGCAAACTGGCGGAAATCGGCAGTGTGCTGACATACCTCGTGCTTGTTATCAGCGCGCTGATTTTTACCATAGGGTTGTTAAAAGCTGAAGAGGTAACTTTTGACGTGGCTTTGCAGTCATTTCTGGTGGCGGTCAGTATTGCCGTGGCCGCCATTCCGGAAGGATTGCCGGCTGTGGTGACGGTGGTCATGGCTTTGGGCGTCACCAGAATGGCCAAGAGAAAAGCTATTATTCGCAGACTGCCTGCGGTGGAGACGCTCGGCAGCGCTCAAATTATTTGCTCGGACAAGACGGGCACACTGACGCAGAACAAGATGGCAGTCAGGCAGGTTTGGTTTGCCGGCAAAAGCTACGAGGCGTCGGCATACCTGGAAGAAGTGGGTGACAGCATCCTGGGAGATATCCTGCTTTTCTGTAATGATGCCGAAGTTAATGCGGAGGGAGATGTGGGCGACCCGACGGAAATTGCCCTTAAACGTTTTGCGCTGCTAATGAAGGGTTCGCAGGAAAGGCTTGCGGAATACAGGCGGGTGGATGAACTGCCTTTTGATTCGGACCGCAAAATGATGACTACTGTCAATGAAGGTTACGGCCGGCGTCTTGTCTTTACCAAAGGTGCTCCGGATGTATTAATTAATCAATGCACCCATATTTATACCGCAAGCGGCGTCAGGGAGCTGACTGACGCGGACAAGGAAATGATTTTCCAGGCAAACCAGGCCATGGCAGACCAGGCACTGCGTGTCATCGGCGCAGCTTATAAACCTTACAGCAAAGGGGAAGAGCTGGAGACGACGGGCTTGATTTTTGCCGGGCTGGCAGGGATGATGGACCCGCCGCGGCCGGAAGTGTATGCCGCGGTAGAACGCTGCAAGGAAGCCGGCATTGTACCCATTATGATTACAGGCGACCACAAGGCAACGGCTGTTGCCGTTGCCTTGGATTTAGGCATCATTGCAAGTGCGGAAGAAGCCATTACCGGCCGCGAGCTGGACATTTTGGACGAAGACCAATTTGCTGCCGTGCTTGACCGCTATAAAGTTTACGCCCGGGTCAGTCCGGAGCATAAAGTACGGATAGTTAAAGCCTGGAAGCGCCGCGGCAAAGTGGTGGCCATGACGGGAGACGGGGTGAATGATGCGCCGTCGCTGAAAATTGCCGATATCGGCATCAGTATGGGCATTACAGGTACCGATGTTTCCAAAGATGTGTCTGATATGCTGCTGGCGGATGACAATTTTGCCACCATTGTCAACGCCGTGGAAGAAGGGCGCAAGATTTACACCAACCTGCGCAAAGCGGTCCAGTTTCTGCTTTCCACCAATATCAGCGAAGTTTTTTCCCTTTTTATAGCCACACTTTTACTCCCTGCCGGGACACATTTCCTGCGCCCGGTACACATTCTCTGGATCAACCTGGTCACAGACAGCCTGCCGGCCATCGGTCTGGGGATAGACAAGGCGGAAAGCGACCTGATGCGACAGCCGCCGCGGGATCCACAGAAAAGCTTTTTTGCCGACGGCCTGGGTTTCAGCATTATTTATCAGGGACTGCTGATCGCCCTCTTTTCCCTTGCTTCCTACCGCCTGGGTTACCGGCACTCCCCGGCCGCGGCAACGACCATGGCTTTTGTCACCCTGTCCACGGCCCAGTTTGTCCATTCCATGAACATTAAACGCGGGCAGGAGACAATTTTCTCCCGTCAATCACTGAACAACCCGGTGATTCTTTGCGGTAACCTGGTGCTCTTTGGCCTCTCCGTCCTGATTATCAATGTTAATGCGCTGGCTGCAGTTTTCCGCGTTACCCCGCTTACTGCGGGGCAGTGGCTTGCCGCTCTGCTTTTGGCTTTTGCCATCACGCCGGTTGTTGAAGTTGTAAAGTTTGTGCAGCGTAAAGCGGCTGCCGCAAAGCAGTACAGTTTGCAATAAATGCCTGCATCTTTTCAGGATGCGGGCATTTCTTTTGCCGCCGGGCAATAGCTATTAACAAGTGTATTTTAATATTGTACAATAGAGACAGTTGCGAATATTTTGCCGGTTAACAGTAACAGCTATGGTTCGTTGCTAATAAACGGCGCATATGCTGCCGTCACGAAGCTAAAAGCTGAACAGTTTGCAGAAGACAGTAGAGGGAAAAGGAGGTTTATTAGGTGACGACATGGCATGAATATTTGCTGGAGAAAGGGGAGCCGCCATCCTGGCCGTATCCTGTTCGGTACGGGGCGGAGCAGGAAATCAGCTGTGATGTGCTGGTGGTGGGCGGCGGGATTGCCGGTTGCTGGGCAGCCATCAGTGCGGCAAGGAACGGGGCCACTGTTGCCCTGGTGGAAAAGGGGGATACCATCCGCAGCGGTGCCGGCGGCCCGGGCTGCGACCATTATTGTGATATCCCCACCAACCCTCTGTCCAAGGTGGACCCGGATGAGTGGGCCAGGGAAATGTACAAGCCATATAGTAATGTAATCGGGACACAGATACAGTGCCGCGAGGGATGGGACACGCTGCTTGAATATGAGCAGATGGGCGGTAAGATTAGGGATGATAAAGATGAATACGTAGGCGTGGAAGGACGGGACGAGAAGACAAAAATGATGGCATCACCCCGCCAGAATAAAGACCACTCAAGGAATACCGTCTTGCGGGTCTGGGGCTCCACTTTTAAGCCTGCCCTGAAAAAAGAATGCAAGCGTTTAGGGGTAAAAATTTTTGACCGGGTAATGGTAACCAGCCTGTTAAATGAAGGAGGGATACCGGGCGGCAGGGTTGTGGGGGCAACCGGGGTTAACAACCGGACCGGCGAATTCCTGATTTTTAAGGCGAAGGCAACCATTCTGGCAACGGCGGGGAACTATTCGCTTTACCTTCTGAATACTGAGCTGGCGGGATACAATACTTTCCGTTCACGTACACAGACAGGCGATGGCATTGCCATGGCGTGGCGAGCCGGTGCTGAACTGACCATGATGGAAACCACTTCCCCCATGGGCCTGAGTACAGGTTTTAAACATACCTGGTATGCAGGAGCCGGGGATGCCAGCTATGAGAATGTGCAGCTGGTGGACAGCAACGGCAGGGTGCTGCCCATTCCTACCCAGGGCTGGAAAGACGGCAGCATGCCCGGCGACGACAGGCACATGAGGCCGTTAATCAGGGAAAAGGTTCTGCGGGGGGAATATGAACTGCCGTTTTTTGGCGACTTCCCGGCCATGCCCGCAATAGAATCCCGAGCCACCTGGCAAATGATGCTGCGGGAAGAATCCACTTCCCGGATCATTGTCGATACTTATTCGGCGGCAGGTTTTGACCCGACAAAACATCAATTGATCAGTTACCTGCTGTTGGAAGGTGAATCCCCGCCACAGTGGAGGACACCGGGCCGGTGCGGGCTGCTGATTGACTGGAACCTGAAAACATCACTGGAGGGCTTGTTTGCAGCAGGCGAACAGCTTTTCTCGGCCCGCGACCACAGCTTCTGTGCCGCCACCGGCCGCTATGCAGGACGCAAAGCCGCTGCTTATATCAAGCAGGTAGCGGAGCCGGTCATTTCCCGTGACCAGGTGGACAGGGAAAAAGAGCGTGTTTACGCACCGGTAAAGCGGACCGGCGGCCTGGAGTGGAAAGAACTTCATGCCGGCATTGCCCGGGCAATGCAGTTTTTTGCCTCGGAATACCTGACAGACAGGCTCCTTGCCATTGGCCTCGATACATTGCAGGAAATCGAAGAGGAATATGCCCCCAGGTTGTTTGCCTTGGACCCGCATAAACTAATGCGGTGTCTGGAGGATCTGAACCTGCTGACCCACGGGCAGATTCTCATGCAGGCGGCCAGGGCGCGAAAAGCCAGCAGCAAACTGCTTAATTTCTACCGCATAGATTATCCTGAAATTGACCCGGTGGAATGGCAGAAATTCCTGGTCATTAAACAGCAGGACGGCCGGGCGGAGGTGAGCTTGCTGCCGCTGGATTATGCCGGTGATCCTGTGGCACAATATGAGGCGCATAATAAAGATTATACGGGAGTTTATCAAGGGAGATAGGAGGAGTGTGCCATGATGGGAAAAAACTTTGCCATTCCCAATATCATTTCACCCAACACGCCGGTGATTTTTGATCCCGACCATTGCGTTGGCTGTAATACATGTGTGGAAGTCTGCCAGATTGATGTTTTCGTTCCCCACCCGGAAAAAGGGAAACCGCCCATTATTCTGCATCCCGATGAGTGCTGGTATTGCGGCTGTTGTGTCAATGATTGCCCCAATCCTGGAGCCATTAAATTTAACTGGCCGCTACAGCAGAGAGGTTACTGGAAGGACAAGGAAACAGGCAAAATTATTCGCTTTAAATAAAATAACAGGCCCGGGAGAGGTTTATTATCCCGGGCCTTTCAGCGGGCCAACCGGCCTGCCGCCGGAAAAGACAGGGCAAAGAAGGAGAGAAACGTCAAGGAGAAGAATAAGAGAGTAAGACGCAAGTGTAAATTTAAGACAAAGGAGGCCCCGCAAGTGGAAGTAGCAGCGTTCCTGCTTTCCGCCCTGACACTGCTTGGCGTGGTTGTGCTATTAAGCAAAAAAACCGGCAGCGACAGTTCGGGTGTCAAAGAGACTCTGGCAAATCTTGCGAAACAACAGGAAATGACGGAACGCCTGGTGCGGGAAGATGTGGAAGCCTGCCGCCGGGAAATTGCCGACAGCGCCCGGCAGAACAGGGAAGAATTAAGCCAGGGGCTAAAAGCGTTTGGTGATTCTCTGAGCCGGCAGGTTGCAGAAATGTCCCTGCTACAGAAAACGCAGCTCGATCTCTTAACACGTCAGCTGGAGGAAAAACTGGCCAAGCTGCAGGCGCAAGTCAACAGTGATGCGGCACAAAACCGGGCGGAAATAACCGCGGCGCTGCAGTCTTTTGTGGAAAATTTCAGGACCAATGTGCGCGATTTTAATGAACTGCAGCGGCAGAAATTTGGTGAGTTGGCAGGTCAACTGGAGAAGCTGGTCCAGTCCAGTGAGGACAGGCTGGAGAAAATCAGGGCAACTGTGGAAGAAAAGCTGCAAAACACACTGGAAAAACGGCTGGGTGAATCTTTCCGGCAGGTGAGCGAGCGCCTGGAGCAGGTGCACAAGGGGCTCGGAGAAATGCAGACCTTGGCCGCCGGTGTGGGAGACCTGAAAAAAGCGCTTATCAATGTCAAAGTTCGCGGGACCCTCGGTGAAATTCAGCTGGAAAACATCCTGGAGCAAATCTTTTCTCCGGATCAGTATGAGAAAAATGTAGCGGTTAAACCCAATTCCCGGGAGCGGGTCGAATTTGCCGTCAAAATGCCGGGCCGGGACGGTGAACAGCCTGTCTGGCTGCCCATTGATGCCAAGTTTCCCCTGGAAGATTACCATCGCCTGTTAGAAGCATATGATGCGGCTGAGGCGGGGCAGATTGAAAACTTTGCCCGGAAGTTGGAAAATAGTGTAAAAAAATGTGCGAAAGATATCAGGGATAAATATCTCAGTCCGCCGTACACCACAGATTTTGCCATTATGTTTCTGCCGTTTGAAGGACTGTATGCCGAGGTTTTGCGGCGAGCCGGCCTGTTTGAGACTTTAATGCGCGATTATAAAGTGGCGGTTACCGGCCCCACAACCCTGGCTGCTTTCCTCAACAGCTTGCAGATGGGCTTCCGTACCCTTACCATTGAAAAAAGGACAAGCGAAGTCTGGGAACTGCTGGGAGCGGTCCGGACTGAATTCAGCCAATTCGGCGCTCTGCTCGAAAAAACGAAAAAGAAACTGCAGGAAGCCAGCAATACCATTGACGGTGCCGCCCGCAAAACACGCACCATTGAGCGGAAACTGGATGAAGTGCAAAGGCTGCCCGAAGGAGATGCGGAATTGCTGCTTGATTTGGCGACTGAAGCAGACGAGGAAGAAGATGCTTCTTGATAGTAGATAAACAAATGGGAAAATATAAAAAACAGGAGTTTGGCATGATTACCAAAGAATTGCTGGAGCTGTTGTTTGCTGCGGCCGCCATTCAGCGCTGGAATGACCATAACCGGCCGCATAAAGGTTTTACAGAATTGGATAAACAGGCTCATAAAATGATATATGCATTTCTCTTGGCAAAATTTGAAGAAGCCGACAGGGGGATCAGCATTAACTGGAGGCATCTGATAGAAGGGGCTTTTTTTGAGTTCCTGCACCGCATCCTGCTGACGGACATCAAGCCGCCCATTTTTCATAAACTGATGGAGGAAAAAGGCGAGCTTTTGAACCAGTGGGTGCTGACGCAGCTGGAAAGCTGTCTGGCCGGGGTGCCGGAAGACTTTTACGGCAAATTCAGGAGATATCTTTTTGACCCCGAATACAGCAGCCTGGAAAAAAGTATCCTGAAGGCATCCCATTATCTTGCCACACACTGGGAATTCCGGCTGGTGTATCACCTCAATGCCAATCTTTACGGCCTGGAAGCAACAAAAAATGCCATCGAAGATGAAATTGAGGAACATTACCACCTGGCCGGCGTCCAGAAATTGCAACTGGGCAAAAAAACAAGCCACTTTATGGACCTTGTGGGACAGTTGCGCTTTCAACAGCGCTGGGCGCAGACGCCTCGCCTGCCGGAAACTTCCGTGCTTGGGCATATGCTGATTGTGGCCATGCTGTCTTACCTGGCCGGCTGTGAAATAGGCGCCTGTCGGCAGCGCCTGGTAAACAATTACTTGGCAGGCCTTTTCCATGACCTGCCGGAAGTGTTGACACGGGATATTGTGTCTCCGGTTAAACGGGCGGTGGCCGGGCTGGATGAAGTAATTAAGGAGATAGAGTGGCGCCAGGCGGAAGAGATCCTACTGCCTCTGCTACCTGCCGCTTTTCAACAGCAGTTGCGTTATTTTATGGAAAACGAATTTGCAAATAAAATCATTGTGGACGGGGAAGTAAAAATCGTACCGGCCGGAAGCATAGATGCTCTTTATAACGAAGACCGCTACTTCCCGGTGGACGGGGAACTGGTCCGGGCATGCGACCATTTTGCCGCTTTTATGGAGGCGGACCTTTCCCTCAGGCACGGCATAGCATCCCAGGCGCTGCAGGATGGCCGCCAGAAGCTCCTGAACCAGTACCGGGACAAAAAAGTCGGTGCCTTTGATGTGTCACGCTGGTTTGCGTACTTTGCAGAAGCATAAACGGAGTGCGCTCTGCACTCCGTTTTTCATGCCGGCCGGAAGACTAGGCGGCCGTTTTCGCTGTCAATGACAACGGTGCTGTGGTCCGTGATTTCCCCGGCCAGCAGCTTGCGTGCCAGGGCCGTTTCCACTTCACGCTGCAGGTAGCGTTTCAGCGGCCGTGCGCCGTAGACCGGGTCGTACGCCGCCCGGGCAATGAAGTCTTTGGCCTGTGCTGTAAGCTCCAGGGTGATGTAGCGTTCCGCCAGGCGCTCCCGCAACTGGCTCAGCTGCAGTTCCACAATCTGTTTCAGGTCTTCCGGCGTTAGGGGGGTGAAGAAGACAATTTCATCCACCCGGTTGAGAAATTCAGGGCGGAAGTGTGCCCGCAACTCGGCCAGGACGCGTTCCGCCACTTTTGCGTCAATTTTGCCTTCCGCCGAAATGTTTTCCAGCAAGTGGACGCTGCCGATATTGGAAGTCATGATAATAATGGTATTTTTAAAATCCACCGTGCGGCCGTGACTGTCAGTCAGGCGCCCGTCGTCCAGGATCTGCAGCAGCACATTGAACACGTCGGCATGCGCTTTTTCTATTTCGTCAAAAAGCAAGACACTGTAAGGCTTGCGGCGGACTGCCTCGGTCAGCTGGCCGCCTTCCTCGTAGCCCACGTAGCCCGGCGGGGCGCCGATCAGGCGGGCTACGGCATGCTTCTCCATGTATTCGCTCATATCAAGGCGAATCATGTTTTCTTCCGCATCAAAAAGCGCTTCCGCCAGCGCCCTGGCCAGTTCCGTTTTTCCCACGCCGGTGGGGCAGAGGAAAATAAAAGAGCCGATGGGCCGCCGCGGGTCTTTGAGGCCGGAGCGGGCACGGA
>LSQX01091235.1_pt1 | contig 54486 bp, 50 predicted proteins | sample 654561 | NCBI WGS metagenome assembly LSQX01 (sample SAMN04489861, study PRJNA283612) | anaerobic digester metagenome | isolation source: 4 biogas reactors fed with cattle manure at either 37C or 55C with and... | place: Denmark: Kongens Lyngby | collected 2014 | reverse complement strand
CATGGAACAGGCCAGCCTCCCCCTGCGCCTGGAATGGATCCGTGAGGCCCAGCCGTGGGAAGTAAACGGCCTGCTATCATGATTTCTGGCTGCCACGGAATTGCAGAGCCGCCTCCCGAAGATCTCGGCTCTCGTGTGCGCCAACGACTACATCGCCATCGGAGCCATCCGCGCCGCCTGGCGACTTGGCCGCCGGGTTCCCGTCGATCTCGCCGTAGTGGGCCACGACCATACGGTGGCCGGGCGCTATCACGTGCCGTCCGTCAGCACCGTCGCCCAACCGATGACCGAAGCCGCCACCGTCGCGGCGGCCAGGCTCCTCGACCGCATCGAAGGCCGCAGTAAGGTTCTTCCAGCCCTCGACGTCTCGTTCAGCGGCCGGTTCATCGTGGGAGGGTCGACAGATCCGAACGCGCCCGACCCGCTCATTCCCGGGGACATCTCGACATTCAAGGAGGCTGATCCCAAATGATCGACCTTTCCCGCCTTTCTTCCGCCCCGCTGCTTGTGGCCCTGCTCGCCCTACTCCTTTTTCTGCCCGCGGCCTGCACGCATGCCACCGAAGGACGGGCGCTATGGATCTGGAACGGCAACTCCCTTTTTGACGCCGACGAGCTCGAGCGGTTCATCGCGTTTGCCAAGGCACCGCACGGCAACCCCGCCCACCGCATCGACCTCGTCTTTTTCTCGCTGCGCGGCGGGTTCGGCCGAGCGGTTTGGCCCGACCTGGCGCGGTTTACGGAACGTCTCGCAGCCGAAGGCATTGCCGTGCACGCGCTGGCCGGCGATCCTTCGTGGGCGTTGAACCACACGGCGCCCCTCACGTACTTGGCGCAGGTCCTTGAATACAATGCGCAAGCCGAACCACGCCAAAAAATCCTTGGCTTTCAGTTCGATATCGAGCCATACCTTGTGCGTGAGCTGTGGAACACGCCGGAAGGATTCGCCCAGCTCAAGGCGGGTTTCCTGGACCTCTTGAAAAAGCTGCGGGCTGCCCGGGACGAAGCGGACCCCGGCTTCGAAATAGGCGTCGCCATCCCGCGCTGGTACGATCAGGAACAATACGAGTTCTTAAACCGCGACATTCAGGCCGCGACCGACTACGTGGCGGTGATGAACTACTGGAACGAAGCACAGCGACTGATACGTGACGGAACGGGAGAGCTGGAAGCCGGCGATCAGCTCGGGAAGAAAGTGTATATCGGCGTCGAGGTGCAGCAAATCGACCCGCCCACCATCACGTTCTATGGGTTTACCGTCGAGCAGATGGAAGCAGTCCTCACGCAGGTGCACACGGAGTTCGCTAAGCACCCGAGCTACGCCGGACTCGTCATACACCACTACGCGGCTTATATCGACATGCCGGCGGAGCAATAACGGAGCCGGAGCCGCACGGGGCCGCGGGAGCCGCGCCATCGCCCCGGCGCGACCCGGAGCAACGCCGGGCGCGGCTTCCCCTCCCTCCCCGATCAAAACAGCTCCCGCAAAAGCTCCATGTCGGCGCAGGCGGAAGCAAACAGCTCCTCGATGTCTTCCTCCGCGCCGCGTCCCACGCCTTCGGTGAACTCGATGCTGAAGGTACCCCGGAAGCCTTCCTCGCGCATCGCTTGCAGGATTTCCCGCACGTGGTCGCGGTAAGGCACGAGGGACCGCATGCGCCCGTCGCGATGGAGCTGCACGTGCGCGTGGGAGAGAGCAGGGCCGAGCCGGCGAATCCACGTGCGCACCTGCTCGGGCGTCAGGTTGAAGGGATGGAACATGGCACCGATTCCCGCCTCGGCCCACACCGCGAAGGCCCGGGCCGCACCCTCGGGCTCTTCCAGTACGGTGCCCGGGTGGCATTCGCAAAGGGGCGTGATGTCCTCGGGAAGCAACTTGCGCCACTCGAGGACCTGCTGCACGTAGTTGTCGAACAGCTCCGGATCGCCGCCCACGTTGAATTTCACGCCCCGAACGCCTAGCTTGCGACTGAACTCGGCGGCCTGACTCCGGCGGGAATCGTCCTCGGGGCCGAAGGTGGCATACGTGTTGAAAATGCGCACGGGCACGGGGGCTGCCCGCAGCGCCTCAAGTTCGTCCGGCGGGGCAAGGGCGACGTGGTTTTCCCAAAGCTCGATGCCGTCGAAGCCCGCCTCGGCAAAACGGTGCGCCCACTCGCTCACGCGCAACGTTGGCGTCTTTTCCTTGGTCCAGCGGTTCCTTTCCAACAGCACGGTGGCGATGTAAATCTCCGTTTGCAACCGGCTCCCTCCCAAAGCGTCCACTGTGCGCAACGTCTCCAATAGAGGCATTTTCCTGCTTATTGCGAATGCAAGAGTTCATGCCGGCGCCGTCGCCTCCGCCGCCCAACCCGCCCGGGACGCATCCGGCGTCGCAAGGATAGACCCAAGCGCGACGGGGGGCGCTTCCGCCGTGCAGCGCGCCCCCGTGCAGCTTACTCTAGATCCGGCAACTCTTCGCCGTAAGCTTCCATTAGCAAGGTGTTGATACCTACACGCCCCGGTACGCCGTCGGTATCGCCCAAGGCCGTGACCGCAGAAGCACCCATGGCATTGGCCAGCCGCACGATGAGCTCCGGGCGCAAGCTCTCCAGATGGCCAACCAAGACGCCCGCAGCGAAGGCGTCGCCGGCACCTACCGTATCCACGACTTGCGACACCCGCACTCCGGACACCCTCCCGACTTCGCCGTTTACGCTGTACGCGGCGCCGGCCGCGCCCTGCTTAATGTAGACGGCCCGGGGTCCGAGCTGCGCCAAGGCGCCGAGCATCTCCTCTAGGCCGCCGCGCTCTAAGCCGCTTGCGAGCAGCGACGCTTCCTCTTCCGTCGTAATCACAATATCGGCGAAGGGCATGACGCCTCGGTACGCGGCCCGCGCCTGCGCTTCGGGCCACAAAGCCGGGCGATAGTTCGGATCGAAGGATACAAGCACGCCGTGTTCTTTGGCTAACTCGATGGCCCGGTGCGCGGTGCGGCGGCTGCTTTCGCTCAAGGCCAGGGTGATGCCCGTGATGTGCAACACCTTGGCCGCCGCGATATAGGATGGGTCCAGCTCCTCCGGCCGCATGCGACTCATCGCCGAGCCCCTGCGATAGTAAACAACCGTGCGCTCCGCGACGTGGGACCGGTCCTTGAAATAAATGCCAGTCGGCTCGGTCTTGCTCACGGCTACGTGGGTCGTGTCGACGCCGAGCCCCTGCAGTTCATCGAGGATAATGCGTCCGAAAACGTCGCTTCCGACCCTGCTGATCCAGCCCGCGGTGTGGCCCAACTTCACCACGCCCACGGCCACGTTCGATTCGGCACCGCCCACGAAACGCTGGAACGTGCGGGCCGTCGCCAAGGGCGCGCCGTCGGCCGGAGTGAAGCCGACCATCGTCTCGCCGAGGGTCACTACCTCTGGCATGAGCATGCCTCCCTCCTACTCGCCGCGCCGCCTTGCACTGCGCACGACGTCCACGGCTTGACGCGCCCTTTCGCTGACCGCCGCGTAGTTTCCTGTTTCCACCTCGGCCTTCCGCACCAGGCTGCCGCCCAGGCCTACGGCGGCGGCCCCTGCGGCAATGAAGGCCCCGGCGTTGTTCAAGTCGACGCCGCCGGTCGGAATCATCGGCACTTGCGGCAAAGGTCCCCGCACGTGCTTGATGAACTCGGGCCCCAAAGTGGCCGCCGGAAACACTTTGACCGCCGGCGCGCCCAGCTCCCAGGCCCGCAAGATCTCCGTCGGTGTGAAGGCGCCCGGCAAGACCAGCTTGTCGTAGCGGGTTCCCACTTCGATTACAGCAGCCGACAGCGTGGGACAGACGATGAACTCTGCACCCGAAAGGATCGCCAGGCGCGCGGTCTCGGCGTCGAGGACCGTCCCCACGCCGACGGTCGCACCCTCGACCTCATCTTTCAAGCGGCGCAGCGCATTTAGGAAGTCGGGCGTATCGGCCGTCACTTCCAGTACCGTGACACCGCCGTCCACCAGGGCTTTCGCCATCTGCACGATGTCCCCCGGCGGCTTGCGCAAAATCGCCACGACGCCGGTGCGTTCCACGAGATGCAGCGTGTCGTATCGGCTCATGGAATCCTCTCCCTCAAGTTCCGGCCGCCCGTCAACCGAAGAACGTGAGGTACTTTTGCCCCTTCAGCTCGCGCCACAGGAGCACGGCCAGCTCACGGGCATGGTAGTCTCCCCACATGGACGATTCGCCCCGGGGCACGCCCTGGCCGCCCGGCACGTAGTCCCAGCCGTTCGGCCTGTGGTACACGGAGTGGAGCAAGAGCCCCTGATGATCCGGCGACTCGGAAAGGTACGGGGCATCAAACAGCGTCTTTGCAACCGTAAGCCCCGCCTGATAGTATTGCCTGCCGGCCTCCGTCTCTCCTTTCGCCTCGAGGTACTTGCCGAGGCGGATCAATCCTTGAGCCGTGATGGCCGCGGCCGAACTGTCGACGGGCTCGTGCGGGTTTTCCGGATCGCTCGGCGCGTTGCGCCAGTCTCCCAGGTGCACGAGGCCCGGCGCGCCGGTATCCCAGTACGGGATGCCGTCAAGCGCGGTGTTTTCGATGTAAAAGTCCGCCGTGGCCCGGGCCGCCTTCAGGAACTCCTCTTCGATCGCCGCGCGCCCGCCGAAAGGCTCGAGCTCGGCGTCGTCTAAAGTGGCCAGGAATTCCAGCTGCTCGGCATAACCCAACACGATCCATGCCAGGCCCCGCGTCCACGTGCTAAAGGGCGAGTATCCTTGCTGCGTGCTCGGGCAGCGGTAACGGCCGTCGTTCATGTTGAAGATCGATTCGTGGACCACTCTACCCCGCACGTCGTAGTGGTCCCGGCCTTCTCCGTAGTACACGTTGAAGCGGGCCGTCGTCTGCGCGTGTACGATGAGCCGTTCGAGCAAGGAGATGGCCTCGTCGTTTTCCCCCATCAGCACGTGGCCCAGTTTGTGCGCCACGGCCAAGGCCCGCAGGCTCCGGATGGTATCGGAAAAGAGCGAGTGGGGACCGTTGAAGGAGTAAATGTAACCGAGCCCGTCGCGGATGGCGCTCCACCGGGAAGCTTGTACGGCACCCGACACCTTCAGGGCCAGCTCGTAAAAGCGCAGCTCCCACGGGTCGTGGGAAACGCGGCCTTCGAGCATCAGCCGCCGCAGGTTGCCGTAGGTCGACACATTGTTGAATCCGTGGTCGTGCACGCCGATGTGGCTCACGTGGGGAGCCATCCGCTCGACCGTACCGCGCCGGCCGATCTCGAGCATCTCTTCGTCGCCGGTCGCATCGAACTGCAAAATGGCCGATCCGTACTGGAATCCTTGCGTCCACTCGGTCCAGCCCCGGGTCGTGTAGCGCCCTTCTCTCGTGAACACGGGCGTGCCGTCGGCCGGATCCCACGTCGCTTCGATGCTCTTGATCTTCTGGGCCGACAGTTCAAAGACCCGCTCCAGCTTCGTTTCTAAATCTGCAACCTTAAGGCTCATGTCCACACGCATGGGCTCACCTTCTTTGCTTGAAATTCTGGGGACCGAACGCTGCGTAGAGCGATCGACGCGGCCGCCTACAACCGGTGCAGGTGGAAGCCGCCGTCCACGTTGATCACTTCACCGGTCGAGTAGGGCAGCGCCCCTTCGGCCAAGGCTACGACTGCTTTTGCCACGTCCTCCGGCGTACCCCAGCGGCGGATGGGCGTGATCCCTTCCGCGAACAGCCGGTCGTATTTCTCCTTCACCACGGCCGTCATGTCGGTGGCGATGATTCCCGGACGGATTTCGTACACCAAAATCCCGTATTCCGCCAGCCGGTCGGCGTACAACTTGGTCATCATGCCGATTCCCGCCTTCGAGATGCAGTAGTCGCCGCGGGAAGTAGACGAGGTGTACGCGGAGTTCGAACCGATGTTGATGATCTTCGGCTGCGCGTCCGGATGCTTCTGCACGTACTCGATCATGTGCTTCGCCACGCGCTGCGTGAGGAAGTACGGCCCGCGCAAGTTGATCGCGATCACCCGGTCGAAGCTTTCCTCCGTGGCTTCGAGGATGTCGGCCCGCACCTCCGGGGCCACGCCGGCGTTGTTCACCAAAACGTCGATGTGGCCAAACTGTTCCAGAACGGCGTCGACGAACCGCTCCCGGTCTGCCCGCACGCTGACGTCGGCTTGGATCGCGAGCGCCTTGCGGCCCAACTCGCGCACCTTGGCCGCCACTTCTTCGGCCGCCTGGCTGCTGCGGTTGTAGTTGACCACGACGTCGAAGCCGGCCCCAGCCAGTCCCAGCGCAATGCCCCGGCCGATGCCCCGGCTGCCGCCTGTCACCACCGCCACTCGGCTCCGCTCCATGATGTAACGCACCTCCACTTGAGTTCAAAGTCTAGACCGTCTCCAAGTACCGCTGTTTCATCAAGGTCAGCACGTCATCGCCCGGCATATGCCAAAGCCGTTCGTTGAAGATCTCCACCTCGATGGGCCCCCGGTAGCCCGCATCTTCGACGGCTTGGCGAATTTTGCGCAGTTCGATGACGCCGTCGCCCATCATCCCCCGGCCGTGGAGCACCGGATGGGGCAGCGGGATGACCCAGTCGTTCACGTGATAGCCGAAAATGCGCCCCCTGGCCCGCTCAATCGCCTCGTACAGATCGGGGTCCCACCATACGTGATACACATCGACGATGACGCCCACGTTCGGCGCGCCGATCGCTTCCGCCATGCGCACCGCCTGTCCCAGCGTCACGATGACCGACCGGTCGGCCGCGAACATCGGATGGAGCGGCTCGATTCCTAGCTTGATCCCCCGTTCCTCGGCGTAGGGGGCTACCGCTTCGATGCCCCGGGCCACTTGCAGACGGGCCTTTTCCAAATCTTTGCCCGCCGCCGGACCGCACACCAACACCAACGTATCGGTTCCCAGCTCCGCCGCTTCGTCAATCGCCCGGCGGTTGTCGTCGATCCGCTCCTTCAGCTCCCCCTCGGTGGCCGCAGGGAACATCCCGCCGCGGCACAGGCTCGACACTTTCAGGCCCGCTTCCTTCACGATGCGGGCGCTTTCCTTCAGGCCAATCTGCGCCACCTTGTGCCGCCAAAGCCCGATGTAGGGGATGCCGGCCCGGACGCACCCTTCGACGGCCTCGCGCAGATCCCACTGATCCGTCGTCATTTGGTTCAGGCTGAGGCGGCTGATATCTTCCAGGGGACCGGCTTCTTTCCGTGCGGGCGCGGCCATCTCAAGCCCCCCTGTCAACGGGCGGCACGTCGATCCAGCGGCGCTCAGCCCAAGACTGGAGCGCCAGTTCCGCCAGCTGCACGCCCTTGGCCCCGGCAAAAAAGTCCCACGGGAACGGGGTGCCTGCTACGACGTGTTTCAAGAAAAGCTCCCACTGGATCTTGAACGCGTTGTCGAAGGTTTGGTTGTCGGGCACGGGCAGCCAGTCGGCCCGGTAGTCGTGATCGTCATCGACGTCCGGGTTCCACACGGCCCGGGGAGTTTGCGTCCGGTGCTGGGCCTTGCACCTGCGCAGTCCCGCCACGGCGCTCCCTTCCGTGCCGTCGACGTGGAACGTTACAAGGTCGTCCCTGTCCACCCGGGTAACCCACGACGAGTTCGCTTGCACGACGACGCCGCCCTCGAGTTCGAACAGGGCGTAGGCTGCATCGTCGGCGGTGGCCTTGTAGCGATTGCCTTGCTCGTCGACCCGCTCGGGGATGTGGGTCGCGCCCAGGCACAGGACCGACTTGATTTCGCCGAACAGGTTCTCGATTACGTAATGCCAGTGTGGGAACATGTCGACGATGATGCCGCCGCCGTCTTCCTTCCGGTAGTTCCACGAAGGCCGCTGCGCCGGCTGCCAGTCGCCTTCGAACACCCAGTAGCCGAAGTCGATGCGCACCGAAAGGATCCGTCCGAAGAAACCGCTTTCGATGAGACGGCGCAGCTTCACAAGGCCCGGCAGCCACAGCTTATCCTGGACTACGCCGTGCTTGATTCCCGCCGCGTCCGCTTCCTTGGCCAAGCTGAACGCGGTCTGGAAATCGTGAGCGACGGGCTTTTCACAGTAGACGTGCTTGCCGGCGGCGATGGCCTTCCGCACGGCGCCGGCCCGCAGGTTCGTAGTCTGGGCATCGAAGTAGACGGTGTCTTCGGGATTGGCCAGCGCCGCGTCGAGATCCGTCGTCCAGCGTTCAAGGCCGTGGGCTTGGGCGAGGGCCTCCAGCTTGGCAGGATTGCGCCCGACCAAGATGGGATCGGGCATGACGGCCGTTCCGTCGGGAAGCTGCACGCCCCCTTGCTCCCGGATGGCGAGGATCGAGCGGATGAGGTGCTGGTTTGTCCCCATGCGCCCCGTGACGCCGTTCATGATGATGCCGATACGCTGCATGCTGCTCGCTCCTTTCCGGCGGCATGATCGGCTCGACGGACCCGCCTTCGGCCCGCGGCCCGGGCCCGTCGAAGCGCTTCGATACAACTTTCTCTAAATTCGCACCGTCTCCTCCGGCGCCCCCGTCAGGCCTTCAGCTCCTGCAACTTCGCCCGCTCTTCCCGCTCCTTGTAGAACGGATCCAAAGGATAGCAGCCGCTCACCATTCCGTTGCGCGGCGCCGTCGTGCAGTCGCTGAAGGTGCGGCAGATGCGCCTGCGCTGCATGGGCTTGCCGGTGAGCACGTCGGCCGGTAGCGTCGGGTAGGAAAGCATCATGCGGCCGAGGCCCACCATGTCGGTCCAGCCTTCCCGCACGACCGCCTGGGCCACATTGGGCAGCCACTCCTGCAGGTAGGTGTAACCCGTGCCCACGACCACGAGCTCAGGCCGGTGCGCCTTCAGCTCCCGGGTCACTTGGATCTGCCGCACCGCGCCGACGAGCGGATCTTCCGGCGGCTGGTACCCGTCGGACGGCGGAAACAGGGCGGGTCGCTGGATGTGCGGGTTGTAATAGGGGCTGCCCGCGGAAAGGTTCACCAGCGGGATGTCGAGTTCCAATAAGAGATCCAGGAACCGTTTCGGCTCGTCGAGGTTGTAGCGGGTCGGATCAGTGGGATCGACGCCGAACTGGTACGGGTAAGGCAGGTAGTCGGCGTAGTCTTCCGGAACGCCGGGTCCGAGGGAGCCGTCTTCCGCCCGGCTCGCATCGGGTTTGAAGGGAACCAGGTCGAACGCGCTGAGCCGCACGCCGATCATAAGTCCCTTGGCGTCTCTGCGGATTCCGTTCACGATTTCACGCAGGATGCGGGTGCGGTTCTCGAAGCTGCCTCCGTACCTCCCCTTCCGCGTGCGGGCGCCGAGGAATTCGTGCAGCAAATAGCCGTGGCAATGTTTGATATCGACGAAGTCGAAGCCGATCTCCTTGGCCCTTACCGCTGCCCTTACGAAGTCCTCGATGAGATCGTCCACTTCCGCATCGGTCATGACGGGCGCATCGTCGTCGGGCGCGATGCCGAACTTGCGGTCGAGGATCGGATGGTGGTAGGCGATGCGAGGCTCGAGTTTATCCCAGCTGTTCGGCCTGCAGAACCGTCCCGAGTGGGTGAGTTGCAGACCGATGAGCAGATCGTCCGTGCTGCCGTGGCACTCCTTGTGGGCTCTAATGAGTTCTTCCCGGAGCTCTGCGATGCCGCCTTTCGTCGCTTCCGTCAGGATCAGCTGATTCGGATTGGCCCGGCCGTCGAAGCGCACCGCAACGGCCTCGCCTCCCCATACGAGCTTGGCGCCGCTGGCCCCGAAGTTGCGCCACCGCCGTTTCGTCAGTTCGCTGGGCATGCCGTTCGGCTCGCCGTCCCAACCTTCCATGGGCTGAACGGCAAAGCGGTTCCCGATGCGCTTGCCCTGCACTTCGATGGGCCGGGCCAGGGGCGAGCCGGGCGCCGTTTGCAGCTCTTCGTCGAAAGGGAGGTCGAGTCGAAGCGTTTCGAGCCGCGCGCGAAAGTGTTCCGCGGTCTTCAGCGTCGCCATTCTGGGATAGTCGGACATTGCTGTTTCACCTCTTCGTGTTAAGTTCACGCTACGAAGCTTCTGCTGTACGGGACCGCAGCGGGCGTCGGATGTTCGCGTCGCCTTATGCCGAGCCGCGCCGCACAAGCTGCACCGGCAAGGTCACGGGTTCCTCGGGCGGTTTTTCTCCCCGCATGAGCCGCAGCAGGACATCCATCGCTGCCTCGCCCATCTCGCGGGTGGGTAGCGCGACCGTCGTGAGGGGCGGTTCGACGTAAGTCGCCGTGGGAATGTCGCCGATGCCGACTACCGCCACATTCTCCGGAACCGGAATTCCCCGCGCTCTAAGGGCCTGCAGTACGCCAATGGCCATCTGGTCGTTAGCGGCCACGACGCCGTCGGGAAACTCCTTGCCTTCTGCTTCGAGCCGGTCGAGGAGGGCCAGTACCGCCCGCCGGGCTCCGTCCGGAGTGAAGTCGGCTTCCGTTACATAGGTGAAGTCCAAGGCCCGGCCCGCCGCCCGCATCGCCTCCTGAAAACCCGCCGCCCGGTCGATCGAGGTCGTCAAATCCGCGGGCCCGCCTACGAAGGAGAGGCGGTTGCGCCCGAGCCGAAGCAAGTGTTCCGTGGCGATGCGGCCTGCGGCGACGTTGTCGACCCGCACGGAAGGCAGCGGCGCGTGGTGCCGGCCCAACACGACGATGGGCGCCGTATCCGCCGGATCGAGAAGGGGTCCGAGCTCTCCCTCGCGCCCCGATCCGGCAAAGATCATGCCGTCTACCCGGTGGGACCGAAACGCTTCGACGACAGCCCGCTCCTTGGACGGCGACCGGTTCGTATCGGCAAGGAGCAGCGTATATCCCGCCTCCCACGCCACCCGTTCGACGCCGCTCGCGATCTCGTGGAAGTAGGGGTCGCGCAGGTCGGGCAAGATGAGGCCGACGATGTGGCTGTGGCTCGTGACCAGGCTGCGAGCTAAAGCGTTCGGGCGATACCGCAGTTTCTCCGCGGCAGCCAAAACACGCTCGCGGGTTTCGGCACTCACCGGTCCTTTGCCGCTGAGCGCGATGGAAGCGGTGGATATAGATACACCGGCTAGCCTGGCGACGTCTTTGATCGTTGCCGACACGGACCGCACCCCGCCTTACAGCTTGAGTTCATTGTAAGTCGAAACGCTTCGACTGTCAACAAGAAACAAGGGTGCCTAGTCGACGACCTTCCACAGTCGCCACTCGCTGCCTTCCGTCGGCCGGTACAGTTCAAAGACGCCCCGGTCGTGGGTTTGCACACGGTACCAGACGGTCTCGGGCTCGCCGCTCCACCACTCGCCCACTTCGATCCACCAGTCGAGCACCTCCGCCACCCGATAGAGTTTCCCCCGCCAGCGGAACTGGATGGGCCTGCCGGCAGCGTCGCTCCGGCATTCAACTGGACTGTCGTAGCGGCGTGACATGCTCCCGCTCCCCCCGGTGCCGCTTCTGGCAAACGCCTGTTCGCTGCGCTATGTAAATTCTCCGGCCTTGGGTAATTTACCTGCCTGAAGCGACGCGTGCCCGCGCCGGCAACGGGTTCTTGTTATAATACGTGTGTCCATTCCAGTACGAAAGGACGCAAGCCATGGCCGCCCCTTCCGTAAACCGTACCGCTCTAGCCTTCGATACAAGCGCTTATACCACGTCCATCGCCATAGTTGACTCGGAGGGAACCGTGCTACACGACGGGAGACGGGTCCTCGAGGTGCCTGCGGGCCAGCGGGGGCTGCGACAATCGGAAGCCCTGTTCCAGCACATCGTCAACTTGCCTGGGCTGATGGCGCAGGTAGAGCCGGTACTGCAACGGCGTAGTCCCGCGGTAGTAGCCGCCAGCGTCGCACCGCGGAACTTGCCGGAATCGTACATGCCGGTGTTCCGTGCCGGCTACACCGTGGCGCGCTCCGTCGCCGCGGCTCTGGGCGTTCCGTTCCTGCCCCTCTCCCACCAGGAGGGGCATCTTTGGGCCGCGTTTCTGGCGCTGCGGGAAATTCCCGAGCCGGGAGAGCCGTTTCTCGCGGTGCACGTGTCGGGCGGCACGACCGAAGCTTTGGTCGGACGCATGTTGCCGGAAGGGCGGCTCGAGCTGCGCATCGCGGGCGAGACGGGCGATCTGACGGCGGGAAAATTCGTCGACCGGATTGGCGTGGCGTTGGGCCTACCGTTTCCCGCCGGCGCCGAGCTAGAGCGGCTCGCTCTGGACTATCAAGGCGGAGCCCTGCCCAAAGTGGGGCCGGCGGTGCAAGGGACGTCGGTCAGCTTTTCGGGTCCCCTGACCGCCCTCGAACGTCACATGAAGGACTTCCCGCCGGAGGCCGTGGCCCATGCTGCACAAGAATTGGTGGCCGACGCTTTAGCCCGCTGGGCGGTCAACGTGGTGCGAGAGGCATTTTCCGCACCTCCCCGGCGGGCCTACTGGGTCGGCGGGGTCGCCGCCAACACCGTGCTGCGGGCTCGGGCAACGGAGCAGCTGCAGGCCTTGGGCGTCGATGCAGTGCGCTTCGCGCCGCCTAGCTACAGCACCGACAACGCCCTGGGCGTGGCGTATTATGCCGCGACGCGGGCGCTGCAGGATGCGGGCTAGCGGGCGGCTTCGGGTGCCGCGATAAACTTGGGCGGGGTGAACCGGCCGGTGACCCAGTCTTGGGTCAACTGGGAGGCCCAGTGACCTACCGGTGGGTCGATCCGCTTCTTGGCTGACCCATTTCTGGGTCGATCGCTTCTACTCGGAAGCGATCGGGCCGCTGGAAACTGCTTCCAGCGGCCCTAGCTGCGAAAACGCGCGGCAGCGGGCGTGAGCCACGGGCGGCCACCGTTCCATTCGACGGACGCGACCCACGATTGGGCCGCTCGATCCTGCCGGTGACCCGCTGGCGGGTCATCTCTCCGCTGCAGCGACCCACCAGTGGGGCACTGAGCCGAAGCGCAGGCGGCCAACCGCTCTCCTCAAAGCGTCACGCCGACGATGTTGAAACCGTTATCCGCGTGGATGATCTCGCCCGTCACGCAACGAGAAAGGTCGGACGCGAGGAACAAGCCGACGTCCCCCACTTCGTCCTGCGTGACGTTGCGGCGCAGCGGCGCCTTCTCCTCCATCAGATCGCGTATGTCGCTCAGCCCCTTTACCGCGCTGGCCGCCAAGGTGCGGATTGGTCCGGCCGAAATGCCGTTTACCCGGATGTTACTCGGTCCGAGCTCTGCGGCCAAGTAGCGCACGTTGCACTCTAAGGCGGCCTTGGCCGTGGCCATGACGTTGTAGCGCTCGACCACGCGCTCCGACGCCATATACGTCATCGTGATGATAGAACCGCCTCCGGCAGCTTCCATGAGGGGTTTTGCGTACTTCGCGGCGCCGATGAGCGACCAAGCCGAAATCTCGTGCGCGAGCTTATACCCGTCAGCCGTTATGTCGATGAAGCGGCCGGTCAGGTCCTCCGTCCGGGCATAGGCCATGGAATGGACAAGAACGTCGAGCTTGCCCCAGCGTTTGCCGAGCTCGTCGAACAAGGCCTCAAGCTGGCCCTCAATCGTCACGTCGCACGGCAGAAGAGGCATGTTTTCGTGCCCCTCCAGCTCGGCTACAAGTTTCTCCACGTTGCCCTTCAACCGGTCGTTTTGGTATGTAAAAGCCAGCTCGGCGCCTTCTCTATGCAACGCCCGGGCAATCCCCCAGGCGATCGACCGGTGATTGGCCACGCCCATAATCAGGCACTTTTTGCCCTGCATCAATGCCATAGCAAGAACTCCTCTCCAAGCCCATCTTCCACGTTGCATTCTTCCCCGCCGCAGGCGAATCCTTCCAAGCGCCCGTCCTGGCCGCTCACTCCTGCCCTCGCTGCTCTGGCTGGCCTCACCACCCTCGCCCCTTACTCCCGCCCTCGCCGCGCTCGTAGGCCGATGTGCACGGCGCTCCGGCCTGCCCCCCCAAACGGCACAAGGCCGCGGAACGTACGTCCACGGCCTTGCCGCACAGCGTGTGTGAGAGAGGTCAGCTCACCGGAAGATCGTCCAGAATGCGCTTTTCTCCTTCGAGCTCCCGGATAGGCTGCACATTCTGGGTCACTTCCAAGATGCCCAAATATTCGCCCTCGGGGCTGCGCACCGCAAAGTAGCGGATGTAAATGAACATGCCCCGGGACTGAATCCAAAAGTCTGCGTGGTCACGGGCACCGCTCTTAAAATCTTCCACGATGCGGTTGACCACGTGAATGCTTTTCGGCGGATGACAGTTGTGCACGTCTCGCCCGAGCACGGCCTGGGTGCGCTGAAAGATTCGCTCCTTCCCGTTGGAAAAGTACCGCACCGTATCGTCCGCCCCCACGAACGTGATGTCGAAGGGCAGCGTATTCAGCAAAGCCTCCAGTTCCCGCACGGTGAACGATCCGGTCTCAAACTGGATCTTCTGTTCCCCGTCGACCGTCTCCGTCAACGCAGGCTCCGGCGTCTCTTCCGCATCCGCGGCCGTGGCGTCCATTGCGATGCCCAGGTCGCCGGCGATCGTGGCCCACTCCTCCTCCGTGAACACCTCACGGCAGGTAGGATACAATATGTTCTCCTCTTTAAACACCATCTCGGCAACCTGGTCGTACACCGGCAGCACCTGTTCCCGAATTGCCGTGGCGAGCCGCCCGCTGGCCGTCGCTCCTTGGTGCAAGAGCAGCGCCGACACCTTCTTCAATCCTGCCCGAATTTCGTCGTGAATCGCCCACATTACCGAGCTCGGACCGCTCACGCCGTGCTGCTCGAGATAAGGAAACAGCAAATTTTCCTTCAAGCTGTAGTGCTCGTCCACTTCCATCAACTTGGCGTGGCCCTGCTGCCAGCGGTCGAGGGCGTCCTCGATGTCGGCTCCCTCTTCACGGCCGGCGATTTTCTCCACGACGCGCCGCAACTCGTCGACCAGTTCTTTCACGGCCCGGGACTTCGCTCCGAAAAGCTCGATCGGGTGGCTGTGGGAGCGCTCGGCCTGCACCGGCGCCTGCTGTTCCAACGTTTCCCGGAACACCGCCACGTGCACGTCACAAAGCTTCGTGATGTCTTCGACGGTGAGGCTCCCGGCCTCGATGAGGCTTTGCTCGAGGGCCATGATCTCCTCGGCGCCTACCTGATCCAGGAGTGTCTTGAACTGCCGGCGCAGCTCAGCCGCGTCGTTCCCCTCGTGGAGAGCCAAAATGATTCCCTTCAACTGCTCCCGCCTGTGTTCGCTGTTGTTGATCAGCTCGCTCACAAGTCACACTCCTGTCACGGTGAAGCCCGCTGTGCGCAGGCGTTCGACGACGGTTTCAAGTGGCACCTTGCGCACTTTGCACCCGGCCGGAATGGTCATGTGCTTTCCGATCGTGGTGCGGGTCAAAGGCTTCAGGATTCCCTTAAAGCCAAGTTCGGCCAAGATGTCGATGAGCTCGGGATGGGCTTCCGTTAAATCGTAGACGGTCCGGGTCAAATCAAGCTCTTTGTCGTGCACGCCTCATCCCTCCCACGAACATCTTAAGTGAAGAGGGAACCCAAAACAGGTGACACATGACAGGGGTTTCAGGGGGCAATCGTAGGTTTCTTCCGCCCAGTCGCGCCGCCGCACTCTATGGCGTGCAATTAGCCTTGTTCGCGGCCCGCTCGGCTTCCACCAGGGAATGCAGTCGCAAAGCCGCAGAGTGCGCGTCCTTCAGAAACTGCAGCTGGTCGGGCTGTTCCTTTTCTTTCCATTGCACCTCGAATTGCAGGGGCTTCGTATACGAACTGCGAGCGATAGCCTCGGCGATGCGTTCCCACGGAACATGCCCCCGCTCATGCCAGGGGAGCCAGTGCCGGTCCTTTTCCGGTTCGTTGTCGTGCAGATGCAAAATGGCCAGCCGATCGAAGCAGTTGTCGATGAGCCAGTCGGTGTTTCCCGAGCGGACGGCGTGGCCCGAGTCGAAGGTAAGGCCGACGTAATCCGACTCGAAGCGCTCGAAGGCGGCGGTCAAGGCGATGCGGTCGTTCTCGTGCAGGTAGTGGTTTTCCAGGGCTACACGGACGCCTATTTCCCGTGCCGTATCCTCCAGTCGCGCGAGGGCGTCGATAAAGCGTTCGATAATCTCCGGCGCCGGCTCGCAATGATAAGGCACGTGGTACACCATCGCGTCGCCGCCGAGCTCCTTAGTCAACCGCAGGCGGTGCACGAACAGGTCCATCGCTGCCTGCCTGCGCTCCGGGTGCTCGTCCCATATGTTCATGTCCTTGGGATGGCAGCCGTGGACGTCGAGCACGCGCACGCCCGAAGCGGCCAGCGCCTCGAGCCACAGGTCGGTCGCCTCTCGGCTCAAAGGTTCCAGGTCGCGCCAGCCTTGGCTAAAGTGGATGTAGGCAAAGCCGTTATCTCGCAAGCGTATCAGGTTTTCCGTCAGATCACCGTCGTCCATCACCTTGTCCGAAATCGAAAACGCCACGGTCTCCGTCAAGTTTCCTCGTCCTTTCAAAGCAAAACCGGGGAGCGCGCTCCCCAGGGAACTTCTTGTCGATTCCCTTTCCCTGGCAACGAGCCCGGTTCCTGCCGCCTCCCTTGACATCGGGCCCGCTCACCGATAGACTGAAGGCAAATCGCGAGCACGAAGGAGGTTCCCCGATGAGGCGTAGCGCTACGGAGTAACGGGCATTATCGAATCGCAGGCCGTCCGTATGCGCGTCAGCGGCTTCGCCTCCGGTGGAGCACCGTAGCTTTATAGTGCCGTTCGATAACGCCCGTTTTGCGTTCCGGTCTCGACACGCGAAAGGGGCGTTTTTCCGTGCTCGCCCAGTGGCACGACATCCATCTCGCTTTTCCCGACAAACAAGTCTTGCACGGCGTATCCCTTACCGTTCATCCCGGCGACCGCGTCGCACTCGTGGGCGAAAACGGCTCCGGGAAAACATGCCTTTTCCGCATCCTCCTCGGGCAGCTGGCTCCCACGGGCGGCGCGGTGTACCTGAAACAAGGCATACGCATCGGTTACCTGACGCAGCACCTGATCGACCTCGCCGTGGATGAGTCCACGACGTGCTGGGATGTGGCGGCATCTCCCTTTGCGGAAGTGATGGCCCTCGAACGTTTCCTTGCAACCCATGCCGCCGCCTTGGCCGAGGCAGACGAGTCCGAGATTCCCGCGCTCTTGGCCCGGTTCGGTGCGGAACAGGAGCGCTTCGAACAGCTAGGCGGATACACGTACCGGACACGGGTCGAGGCCATGCTGTCCGGACTCGGCCTGCCGCCAAAGCTTTGGGATACCAAGGTGCGGCACCTCTCAGCGGGCCAAAAGGTACGCCTCGCGCTCGCCCGGTTGTTGCTCGCCGACTACGACCTGCTCCTTCTCGACGAGCCGACGAACCATCTGGATCTGGACGCCCGCGCTTGGCTCGCCCAGCACTTGCGCAGCATCGATACGGCTTATGTCGTAGTGTCCCACGATCGCCGGTTCCTCGACGCCGTAGCGGACAAAGTGGCCCATCTGGACCGGGGCAAGCTCACTCTGTACACCGGTACCTATTCCCAATTCCGCAGGCAACTCGAGGAGCAGACGGAACAGGCTTGGAAGGTGTACGAAAAGCGGCAGAAGGTGGTACGAAAACTCGAAGAACAGGCGCGAAATTACAAGACGTGGTCGGAGCGGACGGAAAGGACCAAGCGCGGTGCGTACGACAAAGGGTATATCGGACACAAGGCGGCCAAACTGGCGCGGCGGTCGATCCAAGCTCGAAGGCGACTCGAAGAGACGATCGAGCGCATGAAGATGGAAAAGCCCTTCGTCGCCGACGCTATTGCAATCGATTTCCATGGGAGCGAAGGTCGAAATCTGCTACGCACCGAAGGCCTGGCGGTGGGTTACGTCCCCGGAAAACCTTTAGCCGAGGGCATTTCGTTCCGCTTGCGCGCGGGCGAGCGGGTGGCAGTGACGGGGCCGAACGGTTCGGGCAAGTCGACGCTCTTGAGGACGGTCCTCGGGTTGGAGCCTCCTCTGGCCGGTGAAGTATGGATTTCTCCGGCTGCGGACATCGGGTATTTCGACCAAGACGCCCGCAGCATTCTAGGTGCCGGTAGCGCGCTTGAGGCCGTGCTGGCGGTCGCATCCGACGAAACACTGGCCCGCACGGTGCTGGGGCGCATGCGGGTGCAGAAGGAGATGGTCACTAAGCCCGTGCAAAGGCTAAGCGCCGGAGAGCGCGCCAAGGTGCTCCTCGCGCGCCTCATCTTAGGCCGCCACAACTTGCTTATTTTGGACGAGCCGACGAACCACTTGGACATTGAAACGCAGGACGTGTTGCTGGACGCCTTGGCCGACTTTCCCGGCGGCATTTTGTTCGTATCCCACGACCGGCACTTCGTCGAAACCCTCGCATCCGAAGTGTTGGAGCTGGAAGATCTTGCGCGCAATAACCGGGTATAGTGAGCCAAATCTGTGCGCGCGGGACGTCCGACCACCCGGGCAGGGGCGCATCTCACGTCGGGACGCGGGCTATGCGTCAATTACGCCGGTGTGCCTGCTATGAGATACTGGGTGTGCCAAATCACGTTGGGAGGCAATCCAATGGCACATGTCATCGCTGAGCCGTGCATCGGAGTAAAGGACGCGGCGTGCGTTGAGGTTTGCCCCGTCGACGCTATCGTCGAAGGTGAAGACCAGTACTTCATCAATGCCGACGAGTGCATCGACTGCGGCGCCTGCGAGCTCGAATGCCCGGTGGAAGCCATCTTCCCCGAGGACGAGCTCCCCGAGGAGTGGGCCCACTACATCGAGAAGGCGGCTCAGTTCTTCGCAGCCGCAACGGCTTGATTGATCAAGGTTGTTCCAGCCGGCGAGGGTAGTCCCGTGCGGGGCTACCCTTCGTCTTTTTGCCAACAAGCACTACCGCCTCATCCGGCTTCTTCGGCGCGCTCATAGGCCGCATTTTCCAGGCATCCCAGGAGGAACCCCGCATACGCGGTCATCAAATCGTCGAACAGCGTGTGGGTGAGGAACGAAACCAATATCGCGAACATGATCTTCTGGTGGGGCCCCATTCCCCGCAGCAAGCTGCGCATCATCACCCAAAAATGCCAGCCGTAAAGGGTCAGTCCGCCCAGCACGCCCCATTGGGCCGTAAAGAAAAGGTAGTTGTTATGGGCGCTGCCAAATCCGGCAACCCGCTCCGTCACCGCGTACGACGGGTAGACGCGACCGAAGTTGCCGGGGCCTACTCCGAACCAGAAATGATCGCGGATCAGGTTGAGGGTGCTCTCCCAAATCTCTATCCGAGCGGTGTGCTTGGAAAGGTCGATGATGGATAAGAAGCGCTCGCGCACGCGGTCGAAAAAGGCCACAAGGAGCGCAGCGCAGCCGGCAAAGGGTACAATCACCTTAGGCGTCATCAGAAAACCCAGGGCAATCGTTCCTGCTATAATACCGACCATCGCACCGCGTGACAACGTGATCGCGATGCCCGCCATCGAAAGCAACCCGATCGCCATTGCCAAGAGCCGTCGCTTCCACGTGCGCTCATACAGTAAAAGGCCTAGCCCTCCGATCACGCCGGCCTCCAAGACGACGGCCAAGCCGTTCGAGGGGATCCCGAGGACATTTCCCCGCTGTCCGGGACGGCTGAACCTGCCCAGCACGGTAAAATCACCTATGGCAAACTCCCACTGAAAAACACGGGCGAGCACCATGACCAACGCTAACAGAGCCGTTCCGTACAGCATACTTACCAGGAACTGCGTCGGTTGCTTGATTGCCCAGCGGCCCAACGCATAGAGCCAGATGAATGCGAACGGAACGAAGAAGTTGATTATCCCCCGCTGCACGTCGTAAGCGTTGGCGACGCTCACGATGCCGATCAGGGCCAAGACCCCAAAGACGACGAGATCCCGCCGTTGACTCTTGAGTCCCCGTAGCACTTCCGGAGCTCGCAGGGATAAGCCGAACAGCGCGACCAGCCCCGTCGCCGGATGAATGGGCAAGATCCAAGCGGCAAATCGTTCGAAGCGGCCCTCTCGTGCAGCACCGTTCGCTCTCCCGGCCCCTTCGCCTTCACGTTGGCTCACGAACGTCGCTCCCCTCTTCCGGATCACTGGAAACGACACGGACGTGCCCCAAGTGTGTTTCCTTGTCCGGGTTCAATCTTGACACGGCGCCCACTACAAACAGAACCCCCACCGGAAACCAACTTCCAGTGGGGGTTACATGGTGCGCCCGGCAGGATTCGAACCTGCGACCTCCAGATTCGTAGTCTGTTACTCTATCCAGCTGAGCTACGGGCGCTTGCTTGGGGCATCACTTAGTATAGCAGAAACCTAACGATCATGCAAGACCGGCCTGCCGTTTTTTCGCCGTCCACCGCCGGCGTCACCCTAAAGCCCCCTCGCGCATGAGGAAAACATCGGCTACGACGGAGTACGTATACAGCTCGACGCCGGTGAACATGTCGAGCTCGTACGTGTCCGTTCGCTCGAAGCCCAGTGCCTCCAAAACTTCGATCCCTACGGCGTCGAGGTCGGGGACATCGATATGCACCGCATCGAGGCCCTTCTCTTGAAAGGCATAGCGCAGGATCACCCGCATGGCGTCAAGGCGCAGCTCCCGGTCGTTCCACAGCGCTTCACTGCCGAAAAGGGGGCTGATCCACGCCTCGTTGCCCATGACGCCTATGCTGTGCAAGTCAAAGTCGCCGACGTATCGACGGGAGGCATCCTCGATCGCCCACTGTTCACTATACGGATCTTCCGAGTACATGTCAAACCAAATGTACATGTCGGTCTCGGACGTGTCGTCGGCGTGCACACCGGTGCTGAGGCGCTTCACCACGGGATCGTTCACCATGCGCAGCCGCTCGGGCAGGTCGCTCCGCTCCAACGGGCGCAGGCGCACCCGCTCACCCTGCAGTACCATGATGCCCACGGCACCTCCCCTGAGCCAGCAGTGGAACTTCGGCGCGCTCCCATTGTACCCCTTCGCCCGCCGCATGTAAACGGGCGAGCGGGAACGCGGGCCGGGCTGTGCGCGGGTGGGTCCTGCCCTGCGCCATTCTACTCCACAGGCTGTACAGTGTAGGTTCCCTGGATAAACTGGTACACGTAGTCGTAATACAGCTGCCGATTCCGCCCTTCCATCCGCGATGCCCGGGCGAAGTCCTTAAAGTGCTGGTACCAGCCGATCAAGGTGCCTTCCATATAACCGTACTCGACGCCGGCGTTCAAATACTCGATCCACTTGCGGTCCTTTTCGGGTCCTTTGAACGCGTCGGCTTCCATCTCCACACCCATGCCGGCCGCGTACGTAAGCTCGGCGTTCGTCTGCAGCAAGTTTGTCAGCGTGCTGAACATGTGGTTAGGCTGCATCATGACGCCGTCGATCCCGAGCCGCTCCCAGTCGTAATAGAGCCCTGCGCGGATATACGGGATCCAAAACAGCTTCAGCCCGTGGGCGTGGGCGAGATCCGAGGTGTAGCGGATCATCGCTTCCTCAAACGCGCTCGTGGCCATGCCCACGTCTTCCATCTGCCAGTAGACGCCGATGAGCTCCAGATGCTCGAACGCGGCCTGTTCCCAGGAACTGAGGAGCATATGGAAGAACCAGTCGGCCACTTTGCGCGCGTCCGCCAGAGCCTCCTCACCCCTCGTGTAGTCGAGGTTTTCGGATACACCGTCGCCGTCCACATCGCCAAAGTAGCGGCCGGCCGGCGTAGGATAAACCGTCGCCAAGATCACCTTCAGCTTGTAATCGGAATCGCCGAGCGCCTCCTTCGCCCTGGCCACTGCCTTGTTCAAAGCGTCCAGCTGCATATTCGGGCGAAACAAGGTGTCGTGGAAGATTTGCCAGTCGAGCATGTTGCCGACGGACCACACGCTGGCGCGGCTTGCATACTCGCGGCCCGACTCGGCGTACTTAGGCGGCGAGATGAGCACCGTGTCGAACATCCAATCCAAGGGCGTGCCGTTGGCATCCAGATATGCAACGTAGGGCAAGTAGTCTTCTACCCGCCACAGTTGGTCGCCGGGCTGGCCCGCACGTCCCCCAGCCGGGAGCAGGATGATATGGTGCGCGCCGCCGACCTCGGGCGTGCCGGCCTTCATGTAACCGGGCGCCCGCGGCTCGGGATCGGCCTCTCCTTGCGCCAACCGGGCATTCGCGGCCACCCCCCGCGTGCCGTAGATTTCCACCTCATCCATAAACACCCACACCGCGACGGGCACGGTGAGCCGCACATACCGCGCCGCGATGTTCAGATCGGCAAGTTCGTACGGGAAAGTTTGGCCGGAAGCGACCGCCGCCTCGCCCGGGTAGTTCACGCGCCCGAGCCGCTCCCAGTGCGTGCCGTCGGCCGAAGCTTCGAAGAGGACGAACCGGGGCAGGTGGATCCCGGCGTCGCTCTGCTTCAGGAAGTTGGCCCAAATGCGCGAGACGGTGTGCACTTCCTCGAGATCGACGGTAATGCGCCGCTCGAATCCTTGCGCGAAGCCAACCCACGCGGGATTCCAAAAGCTCGTCGGAGCAAGCTTTCCATCGGTGAGCTCGCCGCCGGAGTCGGGATAGTTCCGCTCATCCTTGCGGCTGCCTTCGTTATCGTAGCGCATGACCACCGTATAGGACTTGCCCAAAGCGGCGTTCGCCTCGGACGCTCCTTGCGCTGCGACCGTACCTTGTGCGAGCCATACGAGCAATACCATGAAGCCAATCGCTTTGCGCAACACACTGACGCCTCCCGTCGCGATAAAGTATACAAGCATGGCGCGCAACCAAGTTGCATTTTCGTCCGAAGGCGTTTCACTCTCGTACGCATCCCCGCCGGAGGATCCTAAGAGGTATGGAGTTCCGATTCCTTCGGCCAGGGATCCTTCCCGGCTTTGTAGTATTGTATAGGCAAGTTGCACAAAAGTACGGCCGGGGCTAAGGGGGTGGGGCGTGTGCTGCGCCAGGTGGACCCCGACTACGTGAGCAAACTCAACAGCGTCGGCATCTTGTTTTTTAGCGCGCGGGACCAGCTGGACGAGGAATTCCCGCTCAAGGTGTACCGCATCGACCACACGTGGGGCACCATCTGGGACCACGCCCACGACTATGTGCAGATCTGGTACGTCAACAAAGGCGCCTTCGACCACAGCATAGGATCCCATCGTTACAGGGTGGTTGCCGGGAACTTGTTCGTCATTCCTCCCTATACCGTACACCGCGTCGACATGCTGCCCGGTGAGGAACTGCTCGTAACGGGATGCGAGTTCATGCCGGAGGTCATTGACAGCGCCTACCGTTCGCCTTCCGATGCAAAGCCCCCGCCCTATGCTGACTTGCTCAGCCCCTTTTTGGTCCCCGAAGAACATGTCCGGCCGAAGGTGACCCTGACCGGCGACGACGACCTTACAGTGCGACGCTTGCTCGATGAGATGTTGTGCGAGCACACGGAAAAACCGGCGTTTTACGAGGCGCACCTGAGGGCGGGCCTGATGAAGCTCCTCGCCGTCCTCCTGCGCGTCTATTCGGCCGACATGGAGCACGACCTGAGCCGCGTGGCCGGAGAACACCGCCGCATGATTGCACAGTGCATCAATTACATTCACCAGTACTACGCCGAAGACTTGCGGCTAGAGGATATGTACCGGCGTGCTCTCGTTTCCCGCACCACGTTTTGCCAGTTGTTCAAAGAGATGACGGGGAAGACCTTCAGCGCTTACGTGAACGACCTGCGCATCCGCCGGGCGATGCGGCTGCTCCTCGACCCCTCCCTCACGGTGAACGAAGTAAGTTACCGGGTGGGCTTCAACAACGTGTCCTATTTTTCGCGTCGGTTCAAGCAGGTAGTAGGCCTTTCTCCGTCGCGGTACCGGGAAGAGGCCGTGCGGCAGACGGTGGAAGTGCCCCGGCGGTGATGGTACCGGATTCCGTTTGGTCGTCCGCACGGGGACGAGGCGGACATCCGTGCAAAACCTTTGTACGAAAGTGCAACTGCTCAGTTCGGCGCGGGTTTAGAATGGTAAGTGGGAAAGTATCCGGAGCGTGGGGTTTGCTGCTGTCCGTCCGGTTTCACTACCTAACGAGGAGTTGTGGTCAGATGCCCAAGAGTTTTCGAGAAGCACGACCGGGGCGCTACTTGCTTACCCTGGTCCTGAGCGTGCTGCTGTTGAGCGCGGCCTTGCCCGCGGCCCATGCCCAGCGCCTGGAAGTGTGGTACTTGAACGCGAGTGCCGAGTTTCTTGATCTGTTGGAGAGCGAATGGATCCCCGAGTTCGAGGCCATGCATCCCGGCGTGACGGTCGAGGTGCGCAAGATCTCGTGGAGCCAGTTCGACAACCAGCTCCGAGTAGCCTTCGCCGCGGGAAATGCACCTGACCTGTTCCAGGCGGGCGCCGAATACCGCGCGGTTATGGCGGAAAACGGCTTTGCCCGGCCCATCGATGACTTCCTGCAGGACTGGCCCGAGTGGGAGCAATTCGTACCGGGAACGTGGCAAACGGTGGTCTGGAAGGGTCAGGCCTACGGCGTGCCCGCCCTGACGTCTCCGCGCACGATCATCTACAATAAGTCTGTCTTTAGCCAAGCCGGGCTGCCCGATGAGCCGCCGCGCACTTGGGAAGATCTGCGTACGATTGCCCTGAAGATCAACGAGGAAGACGCCGAAGGCTACCTTACACGGATCGGTATGGAGGTGCGGCGGGCCGCGATCAGCCTGCACTTCATCTTGCCGTTCTTCCTGCAAAACGAAGTGTCCATCCTCAACGAGGACGGCACGCGGGTTGCGTTCAACACCCCGGCCGGCGCCGAAACGCTGGAATACCTGGCGGACCTATCGCAAACGGTGAGTCCCTTAGGCAAGACGGCGAACCTGATGAGCGCCAATCCGACCATCAACTTGATCGAAGGCCGCGCCGCGATGATGTACGGCAACTCCGGCGTGCTGCGGACCGCCCAGGAGACAAATCCGGCTTATGTGGACGATCTGGGCGTCGCACCTCCGTTGACGAAGAAGGTGCAAGCGGGCGTCACGTACACCGATTGGTGGGCCATCAGTTCCACCAGTCCCCATCCCGAACTTGCCTTTGAGTTCGTCAAGTTCTTGAGCGATCCCGACCGGCTGCGCATCTACAACGAGATGATCAGCTACATCCCGCCGCGTCAGGATTCGATTACCTCGGACTGGATCGCCGCGAATCCCGGCCTTGCCCTGTTCGCCGAGGCGGTGCTTCCGTACGCGCAGCCCTTCTTCTCGAGCCAGCATGCGCTCGAACTGACCAGGAGCTTCGACCAGCGCATGGCGGCCGTAATGGATGGCCAGATGCCGCCCACCGAAGCCCTCGAGGCCATCGCGGCGGAGTACGACGGACTGGCGGCAAACTAGGACAAGTTAACAAATTGACAGCGGGAGGGGCTGTCCCAAAAGTGCATTTGGGACAGCCCCTTGCATGTCCCCAGTCGATTTTCTGTGCTGGGCACTCCGCCCTTGACACCGGCCCTGACTTGGGATAAAAGTTACATAGAATGGATATCTTATCTGTAAAAGTAACTTCTATCCGTTCGACCATGTTTTCCGCACCGCCCGGCGGTTTCGTAAGGCGAGGGGCGAGGCCGTGGAAGCAAAAGACGTATCTTCCTCCGGAGCGCCGTGGGATCTCCGCACCCGGCTAGCGGCGGCGCTTGACCGACTGCGTCCGGCGGAGCAACGCATTGCCCGCTTCCTTTTGGACGAGGGGGCGGCGTATCCTGATCTTACGCTCGCGCAGCTGGCAGAGCTGTCCGGATCCAGTCAGTCTGCCGTCGTCGATCTTTGCAAGTCCATTGGACTGTCGGGTTTCCGGGAGTTCCGTCTCCTGTGGGTGAAAGAGCAGGCGGAGAGACAAGTACGCAGCGAGAAAGAATCCAGACTATTCGGCACGCTCCTTGTTGAGTTGGAACGCACCGAACGGCTACTGCAGGGGCGCGTAGAACGTGCCGCGGCCTTGCTCGCAGATGCTCGAGAAGTATTCGTCTTCGGGAGCGGCGGCTCCGGCTTGGTGGCAGAACTTTGTGCCGAGGGCCTTGCCGTCGCCGGGAGGCTAGCGTTCACCTTTAAGTCGGACGAGGCGATCTCCAGCGCCTTTTTCGACCGCGACACCGTCGTTATCGTCATATCTCACCGCGGCAAGAATCCACGGTTGGCCGAAGCGATGGAGAGGGCCAAGACGGCAGGTGCTACGACCATCCTCCTTACAAGTCAACCGGCCACCATTCTGACCTCCCTGGCCGACGAGGTACTGCTTACGTCTTGCCCGTACGGACCGGATTTGCCGCTCATCACTGCCGAGATTCGTGCCATTCAGGTGGCCGCGGTCCATGCGCTCGTTACGGCGTACACCCGGCACACGAAGCAGCCCGATATGGATGTGTCCGCATACCGGCGATGGCATCAGAGGCAGGGTCCGTGAAGGGAGGCGAGGCCGGGGAAAGATCGTTTTCAAGCGGTCCGTAGGTTTCATACGCTCGCGGATTAAGAAGAGGCTGACCGAGGGAGGTAACGACCATGCTTAAGGGCGTAAGGCAACCGTCATTGTCGCGCACGTTACTCATTGGAAGTCTCGCACTATTACTGTTTTGGTCCGTAACGACACTGGCCGAGGACGTGATCGTGCTTGAGTTGAACCTGAACAACTGGGACGACCGAGTGATCGCCAGCACCCAGGAGGCGGTACGCCGCTTCGAAGAGCTCAATCCCGACATCCAGGTGAACGTAGTGCGCCGCAAGAACTGGGATGAAGTAGCCGTCCGAATCATTGCCGGGGATCCGCCCGATGTCGCCATTCAAGGCCTCGGTATCGGCGTGCACGGTCCGGCAGGCCTTTTCATCGGGCTGGACGACTTCATCACCGATGAACTGCGGGCGGCCGTCTTCGAACCGATGTGGAGCAACTTCACCTGGGACGGCGTGCAGTACTTAGTACCCGCTATGGAACACGGGCCGCGCCTTGCTATGGTTTGGAACGCGCAGTACTTGGCCGAGGCGGGACTCGCTCTGAATCCTTACGAGGCGCTGACGTGGGAGGAGTTCTTCGACTACGCCGACAAGCTCACGGTTATTGACGGCGAAGGCAACGTGGAACGCATGGGTTACGATCCGATGAACGGGCAGAACATCCGTCTGTTCACCATCGCACCGACTTGGGGGGCTGCCGACTATCTGAGCCCGACGGAGGAACCCAAGCTGAACCACCCGAATTTGGTGCGCATGCTCGACTACACCGCGGAGCGCACGGCTTACCAGTACCCCGGTTACACTTGGCGCACGGGATGGTATACTCCGGGCATCGCCACGGGTGAGGTGGCCGTTAGCAATCTGGGCGTCTACGCACCGGGAGAGATCGCAACGCGGAACCCCGACATGGAGATCCTGGTGACGTGGGTGGCGAGCCTGGACGGAAGCAAAGTGCAGCAGGTAAACGGCTGGGGCTTAGGCATTCCTGCCGGTGCGAAGAATCCGGAGGCCAGCTTCCGCCTCATTGAGTTCCTCGCGACCGACGTAGCTTTCCAGCTAGACCTGTATAACCGGACCGGCTTTATGGGCGGCGGTATTGAGTTCTTCAACGAGCTGGCCGCAACCGAGCGGGATCCGAATCGTCGCTGGTATATCGAGAGCCTGTTCAGCGCCGATTTCATCCACGCACCCTATCCCGATCCTTTCTCCGGACGCGCCGACTCGCTGTTCCGCACTGCGGTACAAGGGGTATTCAATCGCACGAGCTCGGCGGCACCGCTCCTCGAGGACGCGCAAAGGACGCTCGTCGCTGAGATGCGGCAGGAAGGACGTTTCTAGGCTCTAGGAGGCGTACCGCAACGTAGCCTGATCCTTGGCGGGCGGAGGCTGTCTCGTACAGGCAGTCCTCCGTCCCGTTTTAGCTTTTCCGTCCGGCGGTGCGCGGCGGAAGACGTGTTGGGTCCGGACGTCGACCGCGTGGAACAGTGGCGTTTGGCTAACGTGCAGGTCGGAGGGGACCTGCCGGCGCCGGGCCTTGACGTTTTGCAAAGCCTATGCTAGAATTGCAGGTGCCTCAGGAATCCCACGCGCACGCGGAAGGGTGCGAGAGTGGCTGAATCGAGCGGTTTGCTAAACCGTCGTAAGGAGCGATACTCCTTACCGAGGGTTCGAATCCCTCCCCTTCCGCCAGGAAAGCCCCCGTTCGGGGGCGTTTTTTGTATCCTGTTTTGTGCCGGATTGCCTGTACTCCCTTCACACACCGATTTCCGTATGCCCCACCCTTTTCCGGTTTAGACTAAACCCGTGTCCGCCGGGCAACACAAAGGAGTTTCGACAAAATCCGTCCAAGTGTAGACTAGGGGATGTGTAAAGAGGGGGGCGATACACCATGTCCGTTGGAGGCGTCGATTGGGCGTTTTTGGGTCAGCGCGTCGGCTTGGGCGTCCTCCTAGGCCTGGCAGTAGGCTATGCAACCAAGAAGGCTCTGAAGATCGTGCTCATCATCGTCGCGCTCGTGCTCCTGCTTCTGCTCGGTCTGCAAAGCCTCGACGTCATAACGATTAACTGGCACATCGTCGAGCAAGCGTACAGCCAAGCCTTCCAGCAGCCCACGGGCATCATCGGACGGCTTACCGACTGGGCCGGCGAGCTCGCCATCCTGATTCCCGTGGCCGGTAGCTTTACCCTGGGTTTTGTCATCGGCTTCCGGTTGGGCTGAGCCGTCACAACCCGCGGATCATGCTCGATTGCGGCGCCACTACGATCGGCACCTCGGCGGTGGCCGATTGTCCAGAGACCATATCGCGCACCGTAAGGCGCCAGACATAGTTGCCGCCTGCCACATCGCCGACCCAGAGCGGTACCGACAGCGCGACATCCCGTACGGGACTGTGTGTGATGCGGTTCCACACCATGACGCCGGGCAGGTGGTTCACGACATTGCCGTCTGCGTCGATCAGCGTGGCATCGACGGTCAGGTGGATTTCGTACCGTCCTGCATCGGACCGTACGTGGAAATTGCGGGGTTCGACGTAAACGTGTATCCAGTCTCCCTGGCGATATACTCTGCTCGTTCTGGGGACATATTCACCGTAGTCGAAAGCCCGCTCCATGATGAGCAGCACTTCCGCGATCTGCAGGGGCAACTGCTCACGCACGTGCGACAACAACGTTTCCAGCGCGTCCGCAACCCCATCCCAGTCGGAGGCCGCGGCAGCCGCCTGCACCCGGTGCCATCCCTGCTCCAACAAGGATCCCATCGTCGCGGGATCCACTTCACGTCCGAGCGATTCGACCGCCAGGACAAAGCGGCCTTCGGCACCGGCACCGTACGTGTTCACAACCACCAAGTATTCTCCCGTCCCGGGCAGACGCACCTGTACCGCAGCGTCCGTGCCGCCTGCAGAATCGTTGTCTTCGGCCAAGATCTCCCATTGGTCATCCAAGAGCAGCAAGTAGGCGTCGAAGTCCTGCGACGTGAGCACGACCCGTACCAGCTCGCCTTCCCGGCCGCGGAGGGTATACAGCACGGCAGGGGTACCGTCTTCCAGCACCCACCCGTCCCCCGACAGAAGGCCGCCGACCATGTCGCCGGCTTGCAAAGGATCGACGGAAGGCAGCTGCAAAGACGCAGTGCGCCCAAAGTACACTTGCCCGGTCGTTTCGATCTCTACACGGCCCGCCAGACCGAAGGTATCCTCCGCCCCGGCTTCCGTACGCAGCGTCGCTCGCAGCTCCACTGCATGGCTCAACGGAAAATCGCCCGGCACAAGACGCGCCGTCACGGTCTGTTCGCCGGAAAGGAAACTACGCAGAAAGTTTCCGCTCTCGGCTTCGGATTTCAAGCCCATCGTAAGGCGCACCAAAGCCGCAGCTTCACCGCCCTCCTCGGCCGTTTCCCAACCGACAAACTCGATAACCGGCTCCGTTGGCACAATGCCCAGTGCCAGGTCGGAGTTGTCGGCCAGCAGCGGCAGGCTTAGGGCGCTCATGTCCGAAGCAATGGAACGTCTTTCACCGGGATGTAGCGGAGCGAACGGCTCTTGCTCCGTTCCGGGTTCCCAAAATAGCCAGTTCGGCGCGATGAGGGGGCTTGCGCTCGGGGCACCTTCCACCAGCCTGGCCTGCCGCTCTCCGGGCGCTACGGCGTAAACTCCCCTCCACGTCGGCGCCACCTGCGGCCTAAGCGTTGTGGGATCGAGGGGATGGGCCTCCACCTGCAGCAGCAGGTTGCCCGCGGCATCAGGCTCGAGAACCGTGAACGTGACATGTTCCGCCATACGGGACACACGGCTCAGCGCCCCCGGCTCCTGTAGCAAGAAAAGGCCCTCCCGCTTCACGACGCGAACCACGGTATCGAGCACCGCCAGGTAACTTTGGCTCGCACCCGGTTCTTGCGGCAAGCTAGGCCCCTGCAAGACGAGCGGGCCTTGCGTGGCCCCGGCTGAAGCCGCAAATAAGAATACAACAAGGAGACCTGCGCTAAACAGCGAACATTTCCTCACCTGAAGCACCCCGCACTTTGCGCTGTCGCCGCTCGTGTTCCACTTCTCCTTCGTCGCCTGCGTTCCTTGTGTTCAGCAGGCGGAAGACCCGGGCGCCGCAGGTACGCAAGGAGGCGGAAAACAAAAAAGCATGCGAACCAGAACCCTCTGGCGCATGCCTGGCGGAAGGGGGGAGATTTGAACTCCCGGCGGCTTTCACCGCGACGGTTTTCAAGACCGCTCCGTTCGACCGCTCCGGCACCCTTCCGTGACGCGAAAAGCATATCATGTCCCCGGGCTGGGTGTCAACCGAGCGCCGGCTCAGAAGGCTCCGTGCGCGGCACGAGCGCTGTGCACAGAGCGGGCACAATCCAGTGGAGGGAGCGCCAGTGTCCGTTTCACAGACCTTCGCCTTGCGCGCCGATCCGCGAGATCTGCTCCGTTTCGGCGAACAGACCGCCGTCGCCGCCTTCCAGTTTAACTCGCTCCTTCAGGGCGTGGTCCGCGGCTACTACGCAGCGCGGCATTGGGTGTTTACGGCGGCTTACGACGGAGACGAAGTGGTGGCCGCTCTCGTAGTCAGCCGCCTCGACGGTTACGGCCTGCTCCACGCCGTGGACGACGCTGCAGCCTGGGAACTGATCACCCACGTGACGGCCAAACAGCGGCTCACGGCCGTCGCCGGGGAAGCCGACGCCGTGGCGGCCGTGACGAGGCACCCGGCGATCGCTTCGCGCATTTACCGCACCGAACATGAGCTGTTCATGGTGCTGCGTGCCTTCGAACATCAAATCGAACCCGACGGCAACTACCGCCTGGCCGAGCCGAAGGACATCCCGGCATTGCGCGCCTATGCCGCCGGCTACAGTGCCGAGCACAACGTTCCCTTCCACTGTGATTGGCATTACGAGGTCGCCCGGGGCCAGGTGCTCGTGGCCGACACTTTGCCTCCCGACCCTCCCGGCCGGATCGCATCGTGCCTCATGCGCGGCGGGACGACCGACCAATTTGCCCTGTGCAGCGGTGTCTACACCTTTCCCCGCTTCCGCGGCAAAGGATACGCCCCGCGGCTTGTCGCGAACTTCGCCCTGGAAGCGGCACTGGGCGGCCTCGACACGTGCCTTTACGTGGGAGTGAACAACCGGGCCGCCCTGAGCGCCTACCGGCGGGTCGGCTTCTTTCCCGTCGGCGAATATCTCATCCACTTCCTACGGCCGACCGGTTAAGCGCTGCTCCTACCTGTCCTTGGGAACCAGCCGGTCCGTGCCCATATACGGGCGGAGCGCCTCGGGAATTACGACGGATCCGTCCTCCTGCTGGTAGTTTTCCAAGATGGCCGCGACCGTCCGACCGATCGCGACGCCCGAACCATTCAAGGTGTGCACGTACTCGGGCTTCGCTCCAGGCTCGCGGCGGAAGCGTATGTTGGCACGCCGGGCCTGGAAGTCTTCGAAGTTGCTGCACGAAGAGATCTCGACGTACCGGCCATAGCTCGGCATCCAGACTTCCGGGTCGTATTTTTTCGCCGCGGTGAAGCCCACGTCGCCCGCGCACATCATCATCACCCGGTACGGTAAGCCAAGGCGTTGCAACACTGTCTCCGCGTCCCGCACCAAGGATTCGAGTTCGTCGTAGGAATCCTCCGGCCGGACAAACTTTACGAGCTCCACCTTGTCAAATTGATGCTGCCGGATAAGACCACGGGTGTCGCGGCCGTGGGCCCCCGCTTCCGCCCTGAAGCACGCGGAATAGGCCACGTGCTTGATCGGCAAATCCCGCCCGTCGAGGATCTCGTCCCGGTACATATTGGTCACAGGGACTTCCGCGGTCGGAATGAGAAAATACTCGGTACCGGCGATGTGGAACATATCCTCCGTAAACTTCGGCAGCTGGCCCGTGCCGGTCATGCTCTCCCTGTTGGCTAGGAAAGGCGGCCAAACCTCCGTGTAGCCGTGCTCCTCGACGTGCAAATCGATCATGAAGTTGATCAACGCACGCTCGAGCTTCGCGCCCGTTCCCTTCAGAAAGGCGAAGCGCGCGCCCGTGACCTTGGCGGCCCGTTCGAAATCGATGATGTCCAGCGCCGCGCCGATCTCCCAGTGCGGCTTCGGTTCGAAAGAAAAGTCACGCGGCTCGCCCCACCTGCGCACTTCGACGTTTTCCGCTTCCGTGAAGCCGTCAGGCACCGACTCGTGGGGGATGTTGGGGATGACGAGCAGCAGTTCCTCGATTTCTTGCTCCAACGTCTTCACTTTGGTATCGAGCTCGCGGATGGTTTCGGCGACGCGCTTCATCTCGGCAATGGCCTCGGACGCGTCCTGCTTTTCCCGCTTCAGCCTGCCGATCTCGTCACTCACCTTGTTCCGTAGCGCCTTCAGCTTCTCGACTTCCGCCAGCGCACTGCGCCACTGTTCGTCCTTCTCCAAGAGTTGATCGATGGGCACGTCGTCGCCGCGGCGAGCCAGCGCCCGCCGAACGCGCTCCGGGTCTCTCCGAATCATCCTAAGATCCAACATGGGCACATCCTCCTCCATAACCATTTCTGCCGTAGGGAAAGTCTCCGGGAAAGAATGAAAAAGGCGGCCTCTCACCCGATCAGGGACGAGAGCCGCCTCCCGCGTTGCCACCCTATTTGCCCTGCCCGAGACCGACCACGGGCCAGGACCGCTCGTTCGGCTGTAACGGGCTCCCCGGGTGAGTTCGGGCGCAAACCGCGCTTTTCCCCACCACTCCGAGGCGGATTCAGCCACGGACCCGGCACCGGTTTCCACCTTCCCGGCTCTCTATCGCCTGCCCTGCGGCCTACTGGTCCTCATCATCGCGCTGTACCGATCTCGGCTGTTCCGAATCTAGCATACCCGCTCTCAAGGCCCCGCGCAAGTCTAGAAGCGGCAGCTGGGGTGGATGTCGGCCCCGCGAAAGCTCTTCAGTGCCGCTGCATTAAGGCCGCTGTCGATCCGGACGTCGCTCGTGTGCAAGGAGAGCACGAGCCTGCCGTCGGCACTGTACTCCTCCACCTTCGTCACGACCAGCCGCTCCAGGTCGACCCACAGGTAGACGGTGTCGGTCACATCGACGCCGAGCTTGCCGACCGCGCCCTCGATCGTCTCCTGTACCGTGTCGACGCCCTCCTCGAGCGCTTCCGGCACGGTGCCCTTAATGACTGCATGGTCTACGCCGTTCAGCTCCTCGACCCGCACTACTTCCAGGCTTTCCAGCGCGGCCGTTCCACCCCCGCCGAATAAGTGTGCGAGGTCCAGGTCGATGCCGAACTGGGCGAGGAAAGCTTCCGGCGTGTCGCACTGTACCATGTCGTAAATTGGCGAGTACTGGTACAGTATGTTCGCCTCGTAATCGAGCACGAAGATATTGCCCAGCCACAGTTCCGGCTTGCGAAACGTAATGCGCAAAAGGGAGGGCGCGATTGCCTGCACCTCAAACTCCGACTGCCTAAGCACCTGCGGGCTGTTGTTCGTATATGAATTGATGGTGATGATGCCCGTAATGTCCTTGAGCTCGGCAAAGCGCGCCGCGACGAGTTCGAGCAGCTCTTCAACCGCCGGCACGGCCCGGTGCGACGCGGCTACAGGTTGTCCCGCGGAAGAGTAAGCCGTCGGAACCTGGGGCACCGTCCAGGCAAAGAGAAGCATGAAGACAAGCAGACCGGCTAGCGGAACACGCACCGGGGTGCGCCGTCTCAGACGTGGTGACATCACTTGGCTGGCCTCCCCTAAGCGCCTCGATACAGCGGATAGGCCGAACTCAACTCCTGGACGCGCGCCCGGAGCGATGCCCGCACTTCATCCAAGGTGCCGCGAACCGCCGCCGTGAGCGCCTCGTCGATGAGCTCGGCGATGGTCTCCATATCGTTTTCGGTGTAGCCCCTCGTAGTGACGGCGGGAGTTCCCAGCCGGATGCCGCTCGTGACGAAGGGGCTCTCTTGATCGAAGGGAATGGTGTTCTTGTTTACGGTGATACCGATGTCGTCGAGTACCTTTTCGGCGTCCTTACCCGTAATGCCTTTCGCCTTGACGTCGACCAACATCAAATGGTTGTCGGTACCTCCCGACACCAGGCGGTACCCCCTGGCTTGCAGCGCCGAAGCCAGGGCCCGGGCGTTGGCTAACACGCGGGATTGATACTCTTTGAACTCAGGCTGCAAGGCCTCTTTCAAGGCGACGGCCTTCGCCGCGATGATGTGCATGAGCGGTCCGCCTTGCAGTCCGGGAAACACGGCCCGGTCGATGTTTTTCGCCTCTTCCGCCTTGCAAAGGATCATACCGCCCCGCGGCCCGCGCAACGTCTTGTGCGTCGTCGTGGTTACGTAATCGGCGTACGGCACCGGACTGGGATGGAACCCCGCCGCTACGAGCCCTGCGATGTGAGCCATGTCGACGAGCAGCTTCGCTCCCACCTCGTCGCAGATTGAACGGAAAGCGGCGAAATCGATGATCCTCGGATAGGCGCTGGCGCCCGCGATGATGAGCTTCGGCCTGTGCTCCAAGGCCGCCTTGCGTACGGCGTCGTAGTCGATCCGCTCCGTTTCGGGATCGACGCCGTACGAGACGATGTTGAACCACTTGCCCGAAACGTTGACGGGACTGCCGTGTGTCAGGTGTCCGCCGTGGGGAAGAGCCATACCGAGCACGGTGTCGCCGGGCTCGAGGGCAGCGAAAAAGACGGCTTGGTTGGCCTGGGCCCCGGAGTGGGGCTGGACGTTCGCATGCTCGGCCCCGAAAAGCTCCTTTGCCCGTTCGATGGCAAGGGTTTCGGGGATGTCGACGTATTCGCACCCTCCGTAGTAACGTCTTCCCGGATACCCTTCGGCGTATTTGTTTGTCAGGACGGAACCGGCAGCGGCTAAGACGGCTTCACTGACGAAGTTCTCCGAAGCGATCAACTCGATCTTGCTCTCTTGTCTTTGCCTTTCAGCTTCGATCGCCGCATACACTTCCGGGTCGATTTCCTTTAGACGCTCGTACACAGGAGAGGTGCCCCTTTCACGACAGAAGGATCCAAAACAGTATAGCACAGCAAAAGGCGGTGCAACAAGAACGACGTACCGCGATTTTCCAGGCAGCAAGTCCAAAGGGTGGGGCGCGCCCCACCCTATCAGAACACGATGCCGAGGTCGAAGGTGAACCCTACGGCCTTGTCGTCTTGTCCGCCAAAGACCGCCTCGATCTTCTCCAGTCGCAAACGCGTCCTCACGGGCCCAAGGCGCAGACCGGCCTCACCGGTGAGGGACACCGCTTCTCCCGGTACGTAGGAAACGCCGACCCCGACCGGCAAGAAAGCCAACCCGCTCCAGTGCAAGGCGGCCTCGATGCGGTCCGGTTCCCGGTACGTGAAACCTTCCCCCGTGCCGTGGACCGTGCGGGTGTAAGATCCCCCAAGGTGCAGGGTAGGCGATACACGGTAGCCCAGGCTGACTTCGAACCGGCGGGGCAAGGTCCACTTGAGCCCCGATATGACTTCCTTCTCTACCAGCTCGAGGGCTGGTCCGCCGTCGGCGTCCAATTTCCCTTCATAGCGCTCGCTGTAGACGTCATGCCACGTAATGTGACCGAGATCCATGACAGCAAAGCTCAGGGCCAAGTTCTCGTTGGGATGCCAGGCAACGCCGAGGTCGAACGCCGTACCGTCGCCGTGGAGTCCGGATCCCCAAATGTAGCGGGCGTCGAGCGCCATTTCGCCTTCGAAACCCGTCTTTTCGTCGGTGTAGTGCAGGATGCCGCTACCTTCCGCCTCCGCTTCCAGATAGCCAATACCCATCAGCCGATGGTATCGCCCGCCGACGCGGAAGGAAGGTCCTATATTGAACGCGAAGCCTACCGAGACGTCGCCGAAGGCGGCTGCGCCTACCTCCGTGCCGTCCACCGTATAATGGCGATTCGGATCGTTGCCGTTCAGCACCAAGTCGGCCAGGTCTTTGGCTAGGCGGCCGTCGCCCAAGGTGCGGATCGAGGCATCCGTGCTGAAGCCGGCAAAGCCCAAGCCAACGCTCGACCAGCTGTGCCAACGCATGTCGAGCCCGCCGGAGGGAATCTGCTGGACGAGCTTTTCTTTCACTTCTTCCGTCAGGTGTTCGTTTAAGTACTTGCCGATTTCAAAGATAGACCAGGCATTGTTCGCAATATCGACGTCGCCGGGCAAGAAAGCAAAGCGAAAGGTCGGCTGCCCTACACCGATGTTGACCGGATTTTCGCCCGGTGTCGAGAAGATCTCGGGCCCTACCCGGACCGCCGAGGCCAAAGCGGGTGCCACGGCCAGCAACGCTGCCAGCAACGTTCCCACGAAAACACGACCCCAGTGCACGCGCTCTGCTCTCATGGACCAACACATCCCTTCCCAAACCGAGTGTCAAGTTTTCACGTGTTCAGCCGCGGTTAACTCCCACGGTCACCACCGCATAACCCCGCAAGGTAACGTGGTCGTCGGCGGTAAAGCGGACCGCGATGCCGTCCGGACCCGCCTCGTCGTTGTACAGCGCAAGGCGGGCCGTCATGAACACGCGTTCACCGACGAGAAGCTGCCGCAGCTCCTCGCTAATGTGAATTTCCCGCGTCAAGCGTGCCGGTGCAACCGCCCGGCCGCTTGGATCCACCACTCCGTTTGGCACCTGCAGAAAAACGGAGACGGCATCGGCACCGGGAGTAGCCTCGGGTGCAAAGCGCAGCTCCACGTCCATGCCAACGGGCGAGCGGCTGACCACGTCGACCACCAGCGCCAAATCGACCAGACGCGCGTCGAACAGAGCCGCTTTCGCATCGCCGTCGAGCGCAATCTCGATGGCTCCGCCGGGCTCGATCCGCAGCGGTTCCGAGGGCATGTGCACGTAAAGGGGCGCCCACAACTCGGCTGCAACCGCCACGCGGTCTCCTTGCTGCACGTGGACCCATTGCGCGGGTATGTCGATCACGTAATGCAACCGCAAGCGGTCCGGCCGGGGACTACCGTTCAGCAGCGATCCCAAGTCGATGCGGAGCGGTCCACCATCCGTCAAATCTTGCTCTGCTACCGCCCGCGCCGTTTCCGCACCGCCGCTCAGCGCCGCGACGTGCACACTCACTTTACCGGTTAAGGCGGGTGCATTTTCCACGGATATGATGAGCTCCGCGGTCAATATTTGGACGTCGGGCAAGTCGGCCAGCCCCGCTACACTGACCTCGATGCCTTGTGCCGTTTCGACCGTGGCGCCTTGAAACGCAATGCGCTCCGCCTTGTTGAACGTCAGCTCGGGCGGAGCAAAGGTATCCAGCGGATAATGAAAACCGATCTCGTTGTCGCGATTTGCAATAGACTCCAGTTTCCCAAGGTCGAAACGAGTGTTTGGAAAGAGGGGGACCGCGATGGGAATGTCCCAGCTCGGGCCGGTGAAGTCGCGCCAGCGGGCCGGCTCGAACAAGACGCAGCCGGTAACAAGCAGCGGCAATGCCGCCAGGCTGAGCCCCAAGAGCACTCGACTTCTCATCGGCCGCACTCCTTTCGGCAGGCTCACAAGTGAAGCAGAGCTACACTCGAAGCCTTACGCCGAATTTCCCCACGGCCCCCCCTCTTACCTGCCGTTCCAAACCAAAGCGGGCGAACCATTTCCCGGAAATGTGGCACCCGTGGATCCCTACGACGGATCCCAATCGGTGAGAGCGCACATACCGATGCGCGTTGCCCACGGATCGTCGTCGCCGCTCGCCGGTCCCGTGCACACGGTGGCCGACTCGAGAAGCCGGGTCGCCTCCTGAGGGCCCCACGTTCCGGCCGGATACATCGACAGCGGCACGACGTTCTCATCCCAACCGGCCCGGACGGCTTCGATGTAGCGCCACGCGGTCTCGGCCTCATCACCCCGAATGAACATCGTCGTGTCGCCCAAGATGGCCTCCAGCAGCAGGTACTCGTATGCCTCGGCCGACCGCTCTTGGAACGTCCGCTCGTAGTAGAACTCCATGTCCACGTTGCGCACCTGCATCTCGGCCCCGGGAACCTTAGCGCCGATGGAGAGCGTGATGCCTTCGCGGGGTTGAATGTGTATGACGAGGGTATTCGACCTCAGTTCGGGCACCATGCTCCGCTTGAAGGCCAGGTGAGGCGGGCACTTGAACGAGACGACGATCTTCGACGACCGCTCGGGGAGCCGCTTGCCGGTGCGCAGCAAAAACGGCACGCCGGCCCAGCGCCAGTTTTCGATGCCGACCCGCAGGGCAGCGAAAGTCTCCACTTGCGAGTCGGGGGCCACGCCGGGCTCGTCGCGGTAGCCGGGCACCGTCTCGCCGCCGATGCGGCCCGTCGTATACTGGCCGCGCACCGTGTTGCGAGCGATGCTCTCCACGGTGGGCAGGGGCATCGACCGGAGCACCTTCACCTTTTCGTTGCGGATGGCCCTGGCGTCGAAGGAAGACGGAGCCTCCATCGCGATCAGGCTGAGAAGCTGCAACATGTGATTTTGCACCATGTCGCGCAGGGCACCCGCTTCTTCGTAAAACGCGCCCCGGTGACCGACGCCGATCGACTCCGCGACCGTGATCTGCACGTGGTCGATGTAGTGGCGGTTCCAAATGGGCTCGAAGATGCCGTTGGCAAAGCGGAACACGAGGATGTTCTGCACCGTCTCCTTGCCCAAGTAGTGATCGATGCGGAACACTTGGTTTTCCTCGAAATAGCGGGCGAGCAGTGCGTTTAACCTGACCGCTGACTCCAGATCGTGTCCGAAGGGCTTCTCTACGACGATGCGACCCCAACCCTCGTTGCGGGACCGTTCCAGTTCGCCGATTGACGTGATGAGCGCTTCGTACAGGCTCGGCAAGGTGGCCAGGTAATACAGGCGGTTGCGATCGGGCCGGGCTTCCATGCTTTGGCCGATCTCGCGCAGTTTGGCATCTACGCGGCTGTACGTACCGGGCTCGTCGGCATCGCCGCGCACGTACACCATGTTGCGCGTAAGGCGCCGCCACGCATCTTCATTGAAGTCCTTACCTTCCGGGCCCGCCAAGACCGCCTCACGCAGTTGGTCTCGAAAATACTCATCCGACCAATCGCGCCGTGCCACGCCGCAGACGATCGTCTCCTCCGGCAGGTGCCCGTCGAGCATAAGCCGGTACAACGCCGGAGCCAACTTGCGGTGGGTCAGGTCGCCCGTCCCGCCGAAGATCACTATGCTAAACGGATCGGCCTTCCGAAACCGTCTCTTCACAACCGCATCCTCCCTTTCTCCTTGCTTGCGCAAGCCGTCCGGCGTCCGGTATGGAATCCGTCGCGCAGGAGGCCTGACCGCTCTGGGGGAATATGACTACGACGAAAAGGGGGGTCTGGCCATTCAACTCGTCGCCATCCAAATGCGCCTCGACGTCGCCGATTTCTTGACGGAGGACGCCTTCGCCGCCAAGATAGACGGCCTGTTGGCTCAAGCTGCCGAACGGCTCGACCCGAAGGACCACACCTTGGTCGCTTTCCCCGAAGACGTGGGCCTGATGCTCATCGCCCAAGGCCTGCGTCGCGAGCTCGCCGGCGTCTCGGAAGTAGCCGATGCCATTCGCCGGGTTACCCGCCGCTTTCTCGTCCCCGCGGCATGGCTCAAGTTCCGTCACGGCGTCTCCTGGGTGCCCGCGATCTTTCTCCTCCGCCACCGCACCGTGGCATCCGCCTACTTCCGGGTGTTTTCCGAAGCCGCCCGCAAGTACCGCGTGTGGATCGTCGCGGGATCGGTACCGCTGCCGCCTTACGCCGTGGAAGCAGGCCGCGTGCTTTGGGAAGAGGGCTGGCTCGCGCCGGAAGTGTACAACAGCTCGTTCCTGTTCGGACCGGACGGCAAAGTGGTAGGCCGCCAGGACAAGGTGCACCTGATCGAACTCGAACGTGAGGCGGCCCTCGACCTGACGCCGGGTTCCGTCGATCGGCTGCGCACGTTCGAGACGCCGTTCGGACGCATCGGGATCGCCATCTGCCTAGACGCCTTTGAAGACGACGTGGTAGACGCCCTCACCCGCCAGGGAGCCGACATCCTTGTGCAGCCTTCGGCCAATCCGGGGCCGTGGACCGCCGAGCAACAGACCGACTGGCTCCGAAGCAGTTACCGGCGGGTATATTTGGAGCAGCGCTTTTCCTATGCTCTCAATCCCATGATGCACGGCACCCTCTGGGATATTCCCTTCTACGGCCAGTCCAGCATCGTCACGCAGGAAGACGGCACCGCCCTCCACGGCTACGCCGACTTAGGCCCGATGCCGGGTTTTCACTCCGTGGCGGCAAGCGACCGTGAAGAGGAGGTGCTCGTCGCCAAGGTGTGAGTGGCCGGCAACGCCGGGCGACACGGGACCGGCAGCCGGGAACCCCTCAATACCACGGGCGGAGCAGGAAGAACACGGCCACGCCCGTGATGGAAACGTACATCCAAATGGGGAACGCGATGCGGGCGATGCGCCGGTGCTTGCGAAACGTGCCGCGGAACGCGTGGAAGAGCGTAAACCCGGCCAGCAGGGGCAGGAACATCGCCAACACGAGGTGAGTCCCCAAGGTAAACAGGTATACCGTCCGCAGCCAGCCGGTCCCGCCGTACAGCGTCGTACCGTGCAGGGCCGTCTTCACCAAGTACGACACGAGAAAGAGGCCTGACAGCGCCGTGGCGGCGACCATGCAAACACGATGCCGTTTTCGATCGCCGCGCCGGATCATGACGTAGCCGAGGAGCAAAAACAAGGCCGCCATGCCGTTCAAAGTAGCATTCAGGGCGGGAAGGAAGGTTGCCGTATTCATCGCTCTCCACCTGCCTGCTCGCGGGCACTACCGCCCGACCGCTCCCTGAAGTGTCGGCTCGCATGCAGCACCCGTGTGAAAACCCCCTCCAACCGGCCGAAGGGCCGCATCAAGAGGCTTCTCCCCACCGCGCGCACCACGTCTTGCCCGGCCAAAAGCGCCTGGCCGTTTCGCGCCTTTTCGCCGTCGACCGAAGCGAGGACGAGGACCCCGATTTGACGGCACACCCGGGCCTCCAGGGATCCTTGCAGCATACCGGAATGGCCGAAGTCGGGGCCCGCCGTGGAGATGTATCCTTTCCAAAGGGCCGCGGCTGCCGCGACGTATGCATCGGCTGCGCCGTCCGCCGTGCACGCTCGGACGAGAAGGTCGGCCAGCAGCGTGCTCACGTCGACCGCGGGATCGCCGCGGTGCGCCGTGTCGAGGCCGAGCCAGACTGGGCTTTCCGACGCGAACAGTACCAGCTCGGCCGCTCGCCGCCCGAGCGCAAGAGCGAGCCCTAACCCCGTCATTTCCTTCACGACCGCTTCAATAAAGCCGGCCAAGTCGGGATGGGACCGGGCTGTCACCTGAAAGTCGGGACGCAGGCGCCCGGTTCGGAAGGCAGCGGACGGCGCGATCGTAGCGTCCCGGTGCGCAAATTCCGTATGAAGCATCGCGAGGTCGCTGCCGAGCCGCTCTGCGAGCGGCAACCGCTCTCCCAGCTTTTCCGCCAGCGCGGGCCAAGGCTCCGGCTCGCCGGCCAGCGGTCCTACCAGGACCCACTCGCCTGCGCTCCCCCCTTGCCCCTCCGGGCCAACGGGCAAAGACAAGGGTGAAGCGACGCCGCGCCCCTTCTGCCATGCCAACGCTTCGCGCCTGCCCGGAATCAGTATAAAATGCCTTCCGTCGCCCTGCACGTGCAGCCAAGTCCCTTCTGCCACGTCGAGCCAGGGCCAGATTTCCAGGCGAGCGGTCCCGGCAAACGGTTCGCTTCGAGCCAGGCCGCTGCGTATGCGATCCAACCGATACCGCAAAGGCGCCACATCCCTCGCGCTAAATCTCGACCTCGCGGGCACCCGCACCGGGCCAGAGGCCTAGGGGGCCAGCGGCGCGCGTCTAGAGTCATTCGCCACAGGCGGCAGAATGCCTGCAAGTGGCAAGTGCAACACAATCGGGCAATCCGTTTCCGCCCAACCGGCGCAGGAAGTGAACCTTTTCGCCTCGAAGAGAGTAGTTAACGCGAGGAGAAGAAGAAGGCCGTGCGCCCTCTTACACGACAGGTAAAGGTGGATGGATGCACGTGAAGACTATCGTAGGAATCTTGACCGTCATTTTTCTGGCAGTAGGCTACGTCGTGCAGAACTGGATCATGAGCATGATTCCGAGCGACTGGTCACCCACGGCTTGGCAGACGGCCGGAGTGTTCGCAGCCATCGCCGGTATCGGTGCGTTAATTCCTTTCATGCTCTACGTCGTCGCCGTGCTCTGGCTGATCCGCCGGCAGGAGCGCTAGCCTGGCACACCAAGCCGACGGGGCGGCTGCGCACGTGGCGAGCCGCCCCGTTTGTCGTTGCGACGGGCTTTCGAGTGGCGCATTACGCGGCCCGGTAGACGATGCGGCCCTCGACCATGGTGGCCGTGCAAAGCAGCGAGTTGGAATCAAGCAGCACCACGTCGCCGTACTTGCCCACCGTCAGGCTGCCCCGGCTGCCGTCCAGTCCCACCGATTCCGCCGGCGTGAGCGACGCCATGCGCACTGCCGATACGAGATCGACTCCTACCAGCTTTACCATATTCGCGACGGCGCGATCCATCGAGAGCACGCTGCCCGCGAGCGAGCCTGACTCCAGCCTGCACTCCCCGTCCTTCAGAATGACGGCTTGACCTCCGAGCTCATACACGCCGTCGGGCATGCCCATAGCCTCCATGGCGTCGGTGATCAGGCAAAGCCGTTCGGGCCCCTTCGCCTGCGCGAGCACCGCCATGGCCGCCGGATGCACGTGGATGCCGTCGGCGATCAGTTCGGCATATACCCTCCGGTCCGTCAACAACGCACCGACGACGCCGGGATTGCGGTGATGCAAGCCGGTCATCGCGTTGTAGGAGTGGGTCGCATGGCGCACGCCCTGTTCGATCGCCTCGATCGCTTGATCATACGTGGCGGCGGTGTGGCCCATCGAGACGGCCACGCCCCGTTCGTAGAGCCAGCGTACAGCGTCCAAGTTGCCCTCTACCTCGGGCGCCAGGGTGACCAGACGCAAACCGCCTTCCAAGATGTCGTAAATCTCTCGGAGTTCGTCCATGTCGGCCGGCCGGACGTGCTTCGGATGCTGGGCGCCGATCATTTTAGGGTGGATGTACGGTCCCTCCATATGCATGCCGAGCACCCGGGCGCCGCCCCAGTCGCTCGCCGCCGAGGCCACCATCGCTTCCTTGACCGCCCTCGTCGCGGCCACGATTTCCTCCCGGCCAACCGTCATCGTCGTCGGCAGCAGCACCGCGGTGCCGTGGGCGGCGTGCACCTCGGCAATGCGTGCGATGGCCTCCACCGTACCGTCCATCGTGTCCGCGTGGCCGCCGCCGTGTACATGCACGTCAACGTACCCCGGGGCCACGATGCGGCCCTGCGCGTCGATCTCGCCGAGCCGGGCGGTGGGGAACCTCTCGTGGCCGTCCGGTTCCGTGAGCACCGTAGGAAGCTCCTTTGCCGGGCCGACGTAGGCTATGCGGCCCTTGCGCACCACGACCGCTCCGTCGTCGATGACCTTATCCGGCGTCACGACCGCTCCGCCGCGAATGACCCAATCTCGTGCCATGTTAATCGGTCTCCCTCTCTGCAAGCTTCGTCTCGAGTACACTGTACATCACGTCGACCGGCGCCCTCTGTCCCGTCCAAAGTTCGTATGCGAGCGCCGCCTGGTGCACGAGCATGCCCAGGCCTTCTAACACACGACAGCCCTGCGCTTTGGCCGCCCGCAGGAGCGTCGTCTCCCGCGGCGTGTAGACGATATCGCAAACGAGGGTATCTGGACTCAAGGCGTCGGAGGAAATAAGGGGCGGTACGTCGGCTTGCGGTGCCATACCCCACGACGTGGTGTGTACGATGACATCGTACCCGCGCAAGACCTGCGGCGTCAGCTCGTCCAAGGCGTAGGCCCGGGACTGCCCGCCGGCCCCCTGCGTCAAGTGTTGCGCCAAGTCCTTCGCCTTCTCGTACGTACGGTTTGCGACGTCGACCCGGGACGCACCCTCGAGCACCAGCTGGACGCCGATGGCCCGTGCGGCTCCTCCCGCGCCGACGAGCAGCAGGCTGCGGCCCCGGGGCTCCGTCCCTGCGTCGCTGCGGAGCGAGCGCAAAAAGCCGGCACCGTCGGTGTTGTAGCCGATCAGACGCCCGCCTTTGTTCACTATCGTATTCACCGCGCCGATCAAACGGGCGCTTTCATCCAACTCGTCCAGGTACTCCAAGACGGCTACCTTGTGTGGAATCGTGACGTTGAGACCCGCCAGGTTTAACGCCCGCACGGCCCGGACCGCCTCGCCCAAGTGCTCGGGTGCGACGCGGAACGGCACGTACACCCACCCGAGGCCTTGCGAGGCGAAGGCCGCATTATGCATGGGCGGGGACAGGGTGTGGGCCACGGGATCGCCGATCACCCCGGCGACGCGGGTGGTACCGTCGATCACCGTCCCCTGCCTTGCCTCTTGACGTACGTTCATGCGTTCACCCCTCGTGAAAGCCCCGAGACGGCGCCTGCCCGTGCACGCGGGACGCGCACCTCGCGCGACGGCAAGAGCAGCTCCATGGCCTCTTCGATCCGGTTCACCGCGCAGACCTCGATTCCGGGCAGGTCGGGCGCCTCTGCCTCGTTCTCCTTGGGGATGATTACACGCCGCACTCCGGCTTGTGCTGCGCCGTGCACCTTCTCGTACACTCCTCCCACCGGCTTGACCCTGCCCTGGATGGAAATCTCGCCCGTCACCGCCACGTCCTGCCGCACCGGGCGGTTCCATACGGCGCTGATGATCGCGAGCACGATGGCCGCGCCCGCCGACGGCCCGTCGATACGGCCGCCGCCGACGACGTTCACATGCACGTCCCAGTCCGCTATATTCTCGCCGGTCACCTGCCGCACCACGGACGCCGCGTTGAAAACCGAGTCTTGGGCCATGCTACCCGCCGTCTGGTTGAAGCGGATGGTGCCTTTACCGGCCTGGGCGGCTTTGAAGGCGACGGCTTCGATCTCCAACACGCTTCCGACGAACCCGTGGACGCCCAGGCCGAGTACACGGCCGACCTCGGGTTCGTCCGCTACGATCGCCGGAACGTACGGCGTGAGCCGGCTCACCTTGGCCACCCGCCGGACAGCTTCCTCCGTGATCGTCACACGCGGCGGCTGCCGGTCTCCTTGCCGCTCCTCGCCGCCTTCACGGTGTGCGACCGCTTCGGACAGAGACAGACCGTAGGCGTCGGCCAAAATCCCCACCGCACGCCTTCCTTCTCGCGTGTAGGTACCGATCAGGCGCGGCACAGCAGGGTCGAGCCCGGCGCCTATCTTCTTCGCTGCGCCGATGACGATCCGTCCGATCTCCTCGGCCGTCAGCGGGTCGAAGAACACTTCCGCGCAGCGGGATCGCAAAGCGGGGTTGATCTCGCTCGGGTCGCGGGTCGTCGCGCCGATCAAGACAAAGTCGGCCGGCGCCCCGTCCTCGAACAGCTTCTTGATGTATTTCGGCACGTTCTCGTCGTGCGGATCGTAGTAGGCCGACTCGAACCAGACCCTCTTGTCCTCAAGCACTTTAAGCAGCTTGTTTTGTAACATCGGGTCGAGTTCACCGATCTCGTCGATAAACAGTACGCCGCCGTGAGCTTCCGTGACCAGACCCGGCTTCGGCTCCGGAACAGCCGTCTCGGCCAGATCCCGCCGCGCCCCTTGGTAAATCGGATCGTGAACGGAGCCCAGCAGGGGATTGGCCACCTCCCGTGGGTCCCACCTGAGCGTCGATCCGTCCACCTCGACGAAGGGGGCGTCGGGGCCGAAGGGAGTAAAGGGCAGCTCCTTTGCGTGCTGCAGCACAAGGCGTGCCACGGTCGTCTTGCCCACCCCCGGCGGGCCGTACAAAATGACGTGCTGCGGATAGGGCGATGCGATCTTCGTCAGCAAGGCCTCGATCGCATGGCGCTGGCCGACGACTTCGTCCAACGCGGCCGGGCGCAAGGTCTCGAACGCCGAGCGTGCCAAGCGGATCTGCTCTTTGATCTCGAGCTCGGCATACTTGCGCAGCGTGCGGGCGTTGTCGGGTCCGTTTTTTTCCCTGAGCACCTGGCTGCGCAAGTCGCGAACATACTCTTCGTGGCGCTCTTGCATCTTGAGGGCGACGCGCTGCTCGATCTCTTCCTCCACCGCCCGGCGGGCGATGTCGTCCGCGAGCCTCTCCTGCAGCTCATCCAATATTCCGGGAATGGCTTCGGGCACAACCGGCCCGGACAGCGTGGGGTCGTCCATGACGATCCGCTGCAGTGCCAGCACGCGCTCTTCGATCCGTGGCGAGCGCATAAGCGGCAGCGCGTCGAGCTTACCGGCTTTCAACACGAGGCGGTCGCTGCCGTACAGTGAGTCCAGCAGATCGAACAGCGCATCGACGCGGCGCTTCGTCTCGGCCGGGGCCAAGAGCGGCCTTTCCTCGCCGCCGGCAGACCGTTTGCGGTGACGACCCCAAAGACGCCTCATGCCGCCTCGACCACAACTTTCAGCTGCGCCGTCACGCCCGGATACACGCGCACCGTCACGGTGTAAGCGCCCAAGCTCTTGATCGGCTCGTCGAGTTCGATCTTCCGCCGGTCGATCTCGATGCCGTGCTTCGCCAGCTCATCCGCTACGTCGCCCGCCGTGATGGAACCGAAAAGCCGTCCCTTCTCGCCCGTCTTGACGCGCAGGGTTACGGTGAGCTGTTCCAGTTGCGCCTTCACCTGCTCGGCCTCCTCGCGCTCGCGAGCCTCTTTGCTCTTCTGGACGGCCTGTTCATGCTTCAGACGGCGCAAATTCCCCTCGTCGGCGGCCACGGCCAGACCGCGGGGGATCAAGAAGTTGCGTCCGTAGCCCTCCTTCACCTCGACGACGTCGCCCTTTTTACCCAGGGACTTCACATCTTGCGTGAGAATCACTTTCAAGGCAGAGCACCTCCAACGAAAATGCAGGCGTTATTCAATCCTCGTCGTGCCGGCGCAGATTCACTCCCGTGTCTAAGAGCCCGAGAAACGCAGCCAGCAAGTTGCCGAACGGTACGAGAAAGGCAAACAGCGCGAACCCGACAGTGAGCGCCGGATGCCAGCCCCATTTGAACACGTAAAAGGCGGCCACGGCGATGCCGGTGACGATAAAAACCTGCGAGAGCCCGTAGACCACATTAAGAAGCACCGCGTGGAGAAATGCCGGCAGCGGCGCAAAACCTAAGGCCAATATGACCAGGAAGGCGATCGCCCACGGAGCCGGAAGACGCCACGTCCGCAGGGGCGGAAACCAAGGAGTGTCGATCTTCAGCGCCCGGAGTACCCGTTGGATCCCCCACATGTTAAAAAACGTGTAAAATACGGCACCGCTGATTAGGGCCGCGGGATAGACCACTCGGAGCATCGCGATCTGGCCCGCCAGCTGCTCGCCCATCAGCTCCTGTAACAGGTCAAACAATTCACCGATCGAGGCGAAGCCGAGCAAATTCAGCAGGGTGTAAAAGAACGTGCCCAAGACGATTGTCGAAACGACGCTGCCGACGATGAGAAGCTGCACCGGCCGCAGACCTTCACGGAGTCCTCCGCCTAAGGCCAACCCCAAGGCCAGCAACAAGATAACGGTCACGAGGGCGAGCGGATCTCCGATGAAAAGGCCGGTCACGACCGCCGAAATCAGAGCGATGACGGTGCCGACCCCCATACCCTGGCGGAACGTGATGACGCCGAGCGGCACCGGCGCGATATAAAAGAAGGGCACGAGGAAAACGCCCAAGAGCGAGAAGAGCGCGGTCAGTGCCCCGAAGAGAATGCGCTCGTGAAGGGTCTGAGGCCCCTGCTCGCCGGATGCCACCTCAGACTCACCTCCTACAAAGTGCGTCGCGGAGGTCGTAGGCATCGGCTGGCCGGAAAGCGCACCGGCAACAGACAAGGGGCCCAGCCCTACCGGACGTACGCCCCCAGGATAAGCCACACCGCGGCATGCTCCCGTCAAGACCAGCGCCCTGCGCCGCCTCCAACGGTGGAAACTTTCTGCGATGCCGCGGGCTTCTCCTCCTCAAGCGTCTCGGACAATTCCTGGGGCACCTGGGCGGCGCCTCCGGCTTCGGCCTCCCTCAGCGCATCTGGAAGGCCGTCATAGGCAGAAGGAAGTTATTGACGATCTTGAAACCGTACTCTGCGTCCGTGGCCCATCCTACGCCGGCGGGGTTCTGACGCGCACCGAGATGTTCCACATACCTTGCCGTACCCCGGCGCACCAGTACGAAGCGGGGACTGTACAGCGTGCGCCCCGCCGGCAACGGAGCAGTGGTGGCATAGGCGTACAGATGCTGAACGTGCGCCTCGACTCCGATCTCCCGCGTGGCAAAGATCGCCCCGTGTACGCCCGCTTCAAAACGTACAACCTCAGGATCGGCTCCGTTCAAGGGCGTGAAGCCGTCGCTCGGCGTACCCGTCGCGCCGATGCCGGCGAAGTTGTTCTGCCACGGCTGGACCAGGTTGCCGAAACGAAAATAAGCTGTCTCGTGCGCGGCCTGGGCCAACGCCACTTCAGGCCGTATGCCGTAAAGGGGCGCGATATCGTAGTAGAGGTCCACCAGTTCCAGCCAATCCGAGTTGCCGATGCGAGCCTGCAGCCACTGGCGAGCTTGCTCCCGCGGCACGACCGATGGACCCATAATAGGATGCAGCACTTGGAAGACGATGTTATCGGTCGGAGCGGCCACAGTACGGGCGGCCGGAACGAACTCCGACCCCGGACGGTAGGGAGCGACGGTCGCCGGCCCGTCCAATCCGTCGATGCGCCACCTGCCATCTAGACCGCTCGTCACCTGAATGTTCGTGCCTTCGACCGCCACCACTACGCCTGCGACACCGGCACCTTGGGCGTTTACGATGCGTCCGCTTATCGAGTAAGACGGGGGCACCAGTTGGAACCGCAAGTTTTCCGTCCCTGCCGTTACGGTGTGGCTCATCGGTTCGAAGCGGCTGCCTTCCAGGTGCGGCACGATCGTCACCCTACCCCTCAGTCCATCGATACGCCACACGCCGTCCGGACCTGTCTGAGCGATCGCGTTCGCCCCCTGAGCAACGACCGTGACGCCCGGAACGCCTCTGCCGTCCACATCGACGATGCGCCCGACGACGGAATAGGTCGGTTCGGAGGGACGGAAGCCGCAGCCTGCGGCAACGACGGCGATGGCCAACAGAAGCAGCGCGTTCTTCAACATAGGACGACACCTCGATCGCCAGCAGTGAGATTTTATACCAAGCTTACTCGGATTAGTTAAATAGTGTTCTGGCCGTAACGGGCATTTCCTCCTTTGTACCCGCAACGGCGATAAAGTCCGGTTCCTTCGTGATCCTTCGTGACAGGCGTCGAGCGTACTGGTACTATGATGGTAACGCACTGACACGAGGAGGGGTGGAGCGATGTCCGGCAAGTACGACGTGTCCGCGGGCCGGAAGTTTCTTTACTACGGCGGCATGGCGCTCATGGCCGTCGGGTTCGTGTTGTTCATCTCGATCTTCTTTACAGCGATCGGTGAAATGGCGCGACCCGGTTTCGGCCCCGGCCTTGGCACGCGCTTCGGCACCGTGACCCGGCCCGGGTTGGGAGCCGTAGACCCCGGTGCTTCCCTGATGCTGCGTGCAGTGACCGGAATGCTGCTCGTAATCGCAGGCGGCGCCATGCGCGCGGTGGGCGCCAAGGGACTGGCGGGTTCCGGGCTAGTCCTGAGCCCCAAGAAGGCGAGGGAAGATCTTGAGCCCTGGGCGCGGATGACCGGAGGCCTGGTGGATGACGCGCTGTCCGAGGTCGACGCGCTGAAACGTCCTAAGGAGGCTCCGGCTCGGCAAGTCGCGGTCAAGGTGCGCTGCCGGGAGTGCGGCACCTTGAACGACGAGACCGCCAAGTTCTGCGGCGAGTGCGGAAAACGGCTGTAGGGGGCGCCGGGACTCGCGCTTTGTAGCCGTGCGGGTCCCGGGCAGGAGTTTGCCATTCGCTCCGCCAATGTGACCGTAATACCGGATGAGAGGCGGGATGATAAACCATGAAGCTCGTACTGGCCGTCGTAGAAGATGACGACGCGATCATTTTGATGGACGCCCTGGTGGAAAACGAGTTCGGCGCGACCAAGCTGGCGAGCACGGGCGGCTTTTTGCACCGCGGGAACACGACGCTTCTCATCGGCGTGGACGATGACCGCGTCGACGAGCTCATCGCATTGATCCGGCGCGTCTGCGTCCGCAAGAAACGGGTCCTGCCTCAGGCCTTGGCCGAGGTGCCACCGTCGATCTCGTTGCCCATCGAGGTGGAGTCGGGCGGTGCTACTATCTTTGTCCTGTCCGTCGACCGGTTCCAGAAGGTGTAAATCAAACGTCGGCGTTGCTCCCCTCGCCCCGCGGCCGGTACGGGACAACGCCGTCCAGCTCCTCGGAGGGCAAGGCAGCTAAGTATTTCCGTACGGTCTTTCCCGCGATTTGCATCTCCGGCGCGATAGCGGCCAACGGCACCAAAACGAATGCCCGCTCGAGCATGCGCGGATGGGGAAGCGTCAAGTGCGGGTCGTCCGATTGGAGCGTGCCGTAGGTGAGGATGTCGATGTCCAAGGTCCGCGGACCCCATCGCTCGTGGCGCACCCGTCCCAAGGCCTCTTCAATGCGCTGGCACGTGGCAAGAAGTTCTTCCGGCCGAAGGTTCGTCTTGACTTCGACGACCTGATTGAGAAACCAAGCCTGATCGGTCTTGCCCACGGGACGGGTGTGGTAGAGGGGTGACGAGCGCAACACCTGAATCCCCGGCGCTGCCGCGAGGCGTTCGCGGGCCGCGCGCAAGTACCCTTCCCTGTCGCCCATGTTCGATCCCAAACTCAGGTACGACAGCACTTCGGTCAACGTCGGTCACCTCCGAACGACGAGCTGATCCCGGAACGTGGCGTCGGCCACCTTCACCGTGCGCACCATGATCCCGACGTCGTGCACGCGCACGATATCGGCCCGGCCGGCGACCGACAGGGCGACCGTGGCTGCCGTGCCTTCCACACGCTCCGAGACGGGCAGGCCCAGTACCGCGCCGACCATCGACTTGCGCGACGTGCCGGACAGCACGGGGTAGCCCAACGTGCGCAGCTCCGCCAGGCGCGCGAGCAGCGTCAAGTTGTGCTCGAGCCGCTTGCCGAAGCCAAAGCCCGGATCGACGATGATGTTCTCGGGCCGGACGCCGGCGGCAAGCGCGCGGTCGGCGGAGTCTTTCAACCCTTGCAGCACCTCAGGGACGACCGACACGTACCTTGGGTCTTGCTGCATGTTCTTCGGGCTGCCCTGGATGTGCTGCAGGATGATCGGCACGCCCAGCTCGGCTGCCACCTCGGCCATGCGAGGATCGCCCCGCAGGCCCGTAACGTCGTTGATGACCGCCGCGCCGGCCTCCACGGCCGCCTTGGCCACGGCGGATTTGTAGGTGTCGACGGACACGCGTGCCGATAGCCGCTTGACGATGGCCTCGACCACGGGTACGACGCGTCGCAGCTCCTCCGACTCGGGCACCGGATCCGCTCCGGGCCGCGTCGACTCACCTCCGACGTCGATGAAGTCCGCGCCCTCGGCCAGCATCTTCTCGGCGTGGGCCACCGCGGCCCCGAGGTCCAAGTACTTGCCGCCGTCCGAAAAGGAGTCCGGGGTGACGTTCAATATGCCCATCACATACGTGCGCTCGCCCCAATGCCAGTCTTCTCCGGCCAGGCGGGTAACGGCACGTAAAGACCAGGGCAGGCCGAGGCTTTTGGCGATGCGCTCGCCGATCTCGGTCCAACCGGGTTCATCGGGAAAGCGGGCGAGCAGCGCACGCCAAGCCGACCGGCAGCCGCCGAGCAAAATCGCCGTGCCGTCCGCGGCCTCGTAGCGGACGATGCCCTCCCCTATAAGCGCCGCGTGCAGCCGGCGCGGCAAAGGTTCCGTCAGCCCGCGGCAAAAAAACCACTCCGTGCGGCCGGCCTCGACGTGAAGCGCCGCCTCGGAATTCAGAAAGCCGAGGGTAGAAAAGGCCCTTTCCAGCTCTTCCCCCTTGGCCTGTACAACCGTTACCATTCCGTTCCGTCACCCTCATCTGGCTCGGTCATCCAGAGGCATACATCAACAGCACGACCGCCGCATTGATAACACCGTGCGCCACCATCGGCGCGAGGAGCGAACCCGTACGTTCGTAAAGCAGAGCGAACAAGAGACCCGCTGCAAAAATGGGCAGGGCCTGCACCAGGTAAAAGTGGAAGGCGGAAAAAATGAAGGCGCTGAGCACGGCCGCGGCGGGCACGCCCCAATGGTGCCTGAGGCCGCGGTAGACGTAGCCCCGGAAAAACAGCTCTTCCGCGAAAGGAGTGACCACGGCTAAGAGCACAAAGACCGCAGCCTGAAAAAGCGGGCCGCCGGAAACGAGTGGAGCCGCCCTTTGCAGCTCCGCTTCGAATACCGCCTGTGCCGCCTCGGGTCCCAATAGCACCGCGAGAAAACGCAAGCTCACCTGTGCCAGAACGCCGTTCGAGACAAAACCTAATAGCCCCACGCCAAATCCCGCGACCAGATGCGCCGCCCGGCCCGCTCCGGCCAGCAGGCCGGCCCGACCCTCGGTCCGCCCAATGCGGTACAGTGCAAGCGCAATGAACAGCACGGGCGTGAACAGCATTGCGAGCCAGCCGGCCACGGACGCGGAACCGGGTAGGAAAGAGAGAAAACCCTCGATAATGCCGGCCAAAAGCGCCGGCAGCAGCAAGGCCGCGATCAAGACGAGCCCGATCGTATCGAGGGATTCGGGAAGCGGCTTGGGCCTGTAACGCGCGATCCTTCAGCCCCCCAATCGCCTACGGGACAAAGCGGCTACAGGCGGTAGTTCGGCGCTTCCTTTGTGATCTGCACGTCGTGCGGATGGTTCTCGCGCACGGAGTTGCTCGTGATGCGCATGAAGCGAGCCTTTGCGTGCAGATCGGCAATGGTTCGGGCGCCGACGTAGCCCATGCCGGCCCGCAGGCCCCCCACCATTTGGAACACCGTCTCGGACAGCGGGCCCTTGTACGGCACGCGGCCTTCGATGCCTTCCGGTACCAGCTTCTGGGCGTCCTCCTGGGCGTACCGATCGCGGCTGCCCGCCCCGGCCCGCATCGCACCGAGGGACCCCATGCCCCTGTACACCTTGTAGCTGCGCCCCTGGTAGATCTCGATTTCACCGGGGGACTCCTCGGTCCCGGCAAAGATGCCGCCGAGCATCACCGTATCCGCTCCCGCGGCCAAAGCCTTTACGATGTCTCCCGAGTAACGGATGCCGCCGTCTGCAATCACCGGGACGCCGTGCTTCTTGCAAGCCTTGGCGCTTTCGACGATGGCCGTAATCTGGGGCACGCCGATGCCGGCGATGACACGGGTGGTGCAAATGGACCCGGGACCGATGCCCACCTTTACGGCGTCCGCGCCGGCGTCGATGAGCGCCTGGGCGCCTTCCTGCGTGGCCACGTTGCCGACGATCAAATCGACCTTATCGCCGAAGCGGGCCTTAAGCTGCTTCGCGGCTTCGATCACGCGCTTCGAATGCCCGTGGGCAGTGTCGAGAACCAACGCATCGACGCCCGCCTTCACGAGCTCCGGCGCCCGCTCGTCGATATCTTCCGGCCGCGTGCCGATCGCCGCACCCACGCGCAGCCGCCCCTTTTCGTCTTTGGCCGCGTTCGGGTATTGCCTGGCCTTCTCGATGTCCTTGATCGTGATGAGACCTTTGAGATGGAAGTTTTCGTCGACGAGGGGCAGCTTCTCGATGCGGTGCTTGTGCAGAATGCGTTTTGCCTCTTCGAGCGTGGTGCCCACGGGCGCCGTCACGAGGTTTTCTTTGGTCATCACGTTCTCGATAGGCTGGTCGAAGTTCTCTTCGAACACCAAGTCGCGGTTGGTCAAGATGCCGACCAAGCGACCTTCGCCGTTCACGATCGGGACGCCCGAGATGCGGTAACGCGCCATGAGGTCGAGCGCATCCTGTACGGAATCGTTGGGGTGCAGGTAGATGGGATCGACGATGATGCCGCTTTCGGAACGCTTGACCTTGTCGACTTCGCCGGCTTGCTCCTCAATCCCCAAGTTCTTGTGGATGACTCCGAAGCCGCCTTCCCGGGCGATCGCAATCGCCATGCGCGCCTCGGTCACCGTATCCATGGCGG
>LSQX01111492.1_pt1 | contig 54510 bp, 51 predicted proteins | sample 654561 | NCBI WGS metagenome assembly LSQX01 (sample SAMN04489861, study PRJNA283612) | anaerobic digester metagenome | isolation source: 4 biogas reactors fed with cattle manure at either 37C or 55C with and... | place: Denmark: Kongens Lyngby | collected 2014 | reverse complement strand
ATGCAGTTTTGCAGAGATATTCAGTCGGAAAGATTTATAACAGCCTCTGAAGAAACGGGCAACTTCTTCCACAGAGACGGTCAATATTCCTTTGATGAACGAGATAAAGGTGAATGGGCGCCGTTTAATTCTAAAAAGGATTACTGGGGTTACCCTGAATGCTACTGTTGGTTTCGGCAAACGGTTAAAATACCAAAGCATTTTGACGGCAAAAAGGTTTACTATGGCATTACTCCATATCTTGGGGCATGGAACACCGTAAACCCGCAGCTTATTATTTTTGTAAACGGCAAATTACTTCAGGGAATGGACTCTAATCATCAGAATGTTATTATTACTGATAATGCGGCAGCGGGCGAAGAATTTGAAATTTATATAAACGCCCATGCCGACGCTAAAGAGTTTAAGTCTGAGCTTAAAATGAAAGCCTCAATCTTTACTATGGACGAAATAGCCGTTAAGCTGTATTATGACATTCTCACGCCGCTTGAGGTTGCAAATCTTTATTCGGGCGACAGTGACGAGAGAGTAAATCTTATAAAAGCGCTTAATACTGCCGTTAATATGGTTGACCTTGGCGCCGTAAGCGAAGATGATTTTAGAGATACGGCAAAAAAAGCGAGTGAATACCTTGAAAAAGAGCTTTATGGCAAAAAGGGTGAAGCTACGGCTTATTGCGTAGGGCATACTCATATTGATGTTGCATGGCTTTGGAGACTTCGCCAAACGCGTGATAAAACAGGTCGCTCATTTGCTACAGTATTAAAACTTATGGATGAGTATCCGGACTACATATTTATGTCACCCCAAGCGCAGCTTTATGATTTTGTAAAGCAAGATTATCCGGAGATTTATAAAGAAATAAAAAAGAGGATTAAAGACGGCCGCTGGGAAGCAGAGGGCAGCATGTGGGTTGAGGCTGACACTAATGTCGCCTCCGGCGAGGCTTTAGTGCGCCAGTTCTTAGTCGGCAAACGCTTTTTCAAAGATGAGTTCGGCATTGAAAATAAAATAATGTGGCTTCCCGATGTTTTCGGATACAGCGCGGCGCTTCCTCAAATTATGAGAAAATCCGGAATTGACTATTTTATGACGACGAAAATTAGCTGGAATGAATATAACCGCTTACCGTTTGACACATTTGAATGGCAAGGCATAGACGGCACAAAGGTGCTTTCGCACTTCTCGCCCGGTTGCCATAAGAGTGACGACTACCGTGATACTTTCCAAACAACATACAACACATATCTGTCACCAAAACAGGTGATAGGCGGGTATGATAGATACGGTCAGAAAGATATAGGCAAAGACTATCTCATATCCTACGGCTACGGTGACGGAGGCGGCGGCCCTACAAGGGAAATGCTTGAGTTTGACAAGCGTATGGCAAAGGGTATTGAGGGTTGCCCCGTAACTGTTCAAAGCACGGCAAGAAGCTTCTTTGAAAAGCTTGGTAAAGATGTATCGGACAATCGCTATTTACCGACTTGGGCCGGTGAGCTGTATCTTGAATTTCACAGAGGCACATTAACCTCTGAGGCGAAAAACAAAAAATACAACCGCAAAACGGAATATTTGCATCACGATGCGGAAACGCTCGGCGCTATCGCCTCTGCTTTAGGTAAATACGATTATCCGCGTGAGCTTTTACTTCAAAATTGGAAGCTGATTTTACTTAATCAATTCCATGATATTCTGCCCGGCTCCTCTATTCCCGCAGTTTATGAGGACAGCAGAGTTCAATATGAAAAAGTGCTAAAAGACGGAAAAAAGATGATAGATAAAGCTATTGACGCTATTGTATCAAAAGTTAAGCTTAACAATCCGTCTTATGTGGTATTTAACACGCTCGGCTTTAAGAGACGGGATATTGCATACTGTGAAATCCCATCTGTTAAAACTTTCAAAATTTTAGATAAGAACGGCAAAGAAACTCCTTACCAAATTTATGATGGTAAAGTAGCGTTTATCGCCGAAATCCCCGCCAAAGGCTTTGCCGTATACAGCATTGTTGAGGGAGCGCCGTCTATAAATACTAAGCTTTTTGCAAATTTAGAAAGTGTTGAAACTGATTTATTATCTGTGAAGTTTGATAGTGAATTAAATATTGAAAAACTCGTTCACAAAGAAAGCGGGAGAAGCGTTTCCGGTAAAAACAATCTCTTAGGAAAGCTCGTTGCGTTTGATGACCGCCCGCACAACCACGACGCATGGGATATTAAGGCTTACTTTGAGGAAAAGAGTTGGGATATTGTTGATGCTGACGAGAAAACACTCGTCTCAAACGGTGCTGTAATGGCTGTTTATAAGGCAATAAGAAGCTTCCGCAAGTCAAAAATCACGCAATACACATATGTTTATAAAGATTTAGGAAGAATTGATATTAATTATGTTATAGACTGGAAAGATAGTCATATAGCGCTAAAAGCGGATTATCCGGTTGATGTTAATACGAACCGCGCGACATTTGATATTCAGTTCGGCAACCTTGAGCGTTCTACAACACGCAACACGAGCTGGGACTTTGCGCAATTTGAGGTTTGTATGCACAAATGGGCAGACCTTTCAGATAACGGCTTTGGTTTTGCTGTTATAAACGATTGCAAATACGGCGTTGATGTTAAAGACGGGCATATAAGACCCACGCTTTTACGCTCTCCCGTCGGGCATCATCCAATGCAGGACAAGGAAATACACGAATTCACCTTCTCTCTTTATCCGCACAGCGGCAAAGCTTGTGATTCTGCCGTTTCTGAAGAAGGTTACAATGTGAACTTTCCCATTCACACAAGGCTTGCCGAAAAAGGCGGCAACACTTTCGAGGGCGACTATTCATTCATAAGTGCGAATGCCTCTAATATCGTTATAGAAACGGTAAAGCTTGCCGAAGAGTCCGATGATATAGTAGTAAGGGCTTTTGAAACATGGAATAAGAGGACATCGTGTACGCTAAAAGTTTCATCTGCAATAAGCAGCGTGTCTGAATGTGACCTTATGGAGGAAAATGATGTTCCTGCCGTTCGTGAGGGCAATCAAATCCATGCGACATTTAAGCCGTTTGAAATTAAAACATTTAAGATAAGTCTTAAAAATAGTTTTCGGAGCATTACATGAGCCGCAACAATTTTTTCTCAATGATTTCAAGAATGAAATATATAAATCGGTGGGCGTTAATGAGAAACACGAGAGAAGAAACTCTTGATACGCACACGAAAGAAGTAGCAGTAATTGCCCATGCGTTAGCCGTATTGGGCAACCTGCGGCTGAAAAAATCCTACAACACGGACAGGGCGGCAACGCTTGCCCTTTATCATGACGCCCATGAAATTCTAACAGGCGATATGCCAACTCCCGTAAAGTATCAAAACCCTGAAATTCTTTCGGCATTCAAAAGCATTGAAAATGCGGCAAATAGGAAAATAGCGTCAATGCTTCCGCCTGATATGGAAAGCGTCTACCTGCCTTTACTGACGGGAGATGAAGACAAGGAACTTATTCCGCTTATAAAAGCAGCAGATAAAATAGCGGCGCTTATAAAATGTATTGAGGAAAGAAAAGCCGGCAACACAGAATTTCTTTCAGCGGAGAAAGCGATAAGAGAAAACTCGCCCGCATTAAAAATAAAAGAGGCAGAGCTTTTCCTTTTGGAGTTTCTTCCGTCTTTTGAAGACACTTTAGACGATATGAGCGTTTAATTAGGAGTATTTATGGAAATGAATGAAAAAGCGGCTTTAACTCCAAAACAAAACTTTTTTCAAGCCGTAAAGTTTGCACTTTTCTCTGCCACGGCAGGCATTATTCAGGCAGTCAGCTTCGCCGTTCTAAATGAAACTATGAATTGGCAGTACTGGCCGTCTTACCTTATTGCCCTCACTTTATCTGTCCTTTATAACTTTACAATAAACCGTAAATTTACATTCAAGTCAGCAGCAAATGTCCCCATAGCAATGCTAAAGGTTTTTGGCTTTTACTTAGTGTTTACACCCGTATCTACCATACTCGGCAACTTTGTTAAAGAAAACCTTGGCATAAATGAATATATTGTTCTTGCCGTTACTATGGCAAGCAACCTAATTTTAGAATTTTTGTTCTGCCGCTTCGTCGTTTATAAAAATTCTATTAACACGAACGAACAAGCTAAAAAGGGCGAGTAATACAACAAAAAATCAAACAAAAAGTATTCCGATAATTCTTTTATCAGAATACTTTTCTTATTTCTGTATGGTATAGCTTTTTCCTATCCGATTACATAAATAATTGGTATTAGCCTATGGTGTATTTAAATGATAGTATTATTATAGCCAATAATAGAGAGGGGAGTTTGTTATGAAAACTTCTGAACTGTTTAATAATAAAAGGGTTTTATCCTTTGAGATATTTCCTCCTAAAAGAACATCGGGAATAGAGACGATTTATTCTGCCGTAAACGAGCTAAAAACTCTTTCACCCGACTTTATAAGCGTAACATATGGCGCCGGCGGCAGTGATACAAATGAAAATACGCTTAAAATCGCCTCTGCCGTTAAAAATGATTACGGTGTTTTAAGCGTTGCACACTTACCCTCAGTAAATCTCGATAAAAATGATGTGCTTCTGCTGTTAAGCGAATTAAAAAGTGCGGGTATTGAAAATATTTTGGCTTTAAGGGGAGACATTAACCCCGACTATCCCCCGAAAAACTGCTTTAAGTACGCAAGCGACCTTATTTCATTCATAAAAGAAAACGGCGACTTTAACATTATAGCCGCCTGCTATCCGGAGGGACACTATGAATCTAAAAACTTAGTAAACGATATTCGCAACCTTAAAATAAAGGTTGACAGCGGCGCAGACCACTTAATAACACAACTGTTTTTCGATAATAACTATTTCTATTCTTTCCGTGAGCGCGCGGCTATTGCGGGAATTGATGTGCCTATACAGGCAGGTATTATGCCTGTAGTCAATAAAAAGCAGATTGAGCGTATGGTTACGCTTTGCAAAGTGGATTTGCCTAAAAAGTTTTTATCTTTTATGAACAGATACGAGCATAATGAAGCGGCTATGCGAGACGCCGGAATTGCCTATGCCGTTGACCAAATTGTCGATTTATTATCAGAGGGCGTTGACGGGATACATCTTTACACTATGAACAATCCCTACATAGCGCGCCGAATTTATGAGGCTGTTGCCTCTTTGATGAATTAAAGGAAAAGACCTTGCTTTTGCAAGGCTCTTTTTATGTTATGTTATAACCGTGTTTTTTAATAATCCTTTTTAGTTTTAAGATATACTCCTTACCCTCTGGGCTGAGGCGCGTATTATTATTTACTATAAAGCCTACGCGCATTTTTTCATCTGTTAAAAGCGGAACAGATATAATGTCTCCGCCGCTTATATCCCCACCTAAAAAGCCTGAACATATAGTATAACCGTTAAGCCCTATTAACAGATTAAAAAGTGTGGCGCGGTCACTTACATAAATCGTCTTTTTGCGTATTACCGTACTCAGTATTTCCTCTGAAAAGTAAAAGGAGTTATAGCTTCCTTGTTCAAAAGCCAAAAACGGATAGTCTTTTAAATCCTCAAGTGTTACTATGTTTTTTCCTGAAAGCGGGTGCTTTCTGCTTATAAATACATGAGCATTTGCCTCAAAAAGAAAGTTAAACTGTAATTGATTTTCTTTTAACAGCTTTTTTATTACCTTTTCATTAAAATCACTTAAATATATAACGCCTATTTCACTTCGTAAATTTTTTACATCGTCTATTATTTCCTGTGTCCTCGTTTCACGCAGCGTAAATTCATATTCATCTACATTTAATCCCAAAAGCAACTCGATAAAAGCGTCCACGGCAAAGGAATAATGCTGTGTTGAGATAGAGCATAAACGCTTTGACGGCTTTTCACCGGTATAACGCTCGCGCATTAACTCCGCTTGCTCTATTACTTGACGGGCATAAGAAAGAAACTCACTGCCGTCAGGCGTTAAAGCCACACCCGTTGGCTGGCGGCTGAAAATCTCTATCTGAAACTCCCCTTCAATTTCTTTAACTGCCGCCGAAAGGCTCGGTTGTGATATAAAAAGTCTGTTTGCCGCTTCTGTAATGGAGCCGCATTCAGCTATTTTTATTATGTATTTTAGTTGCTGTAGTGTCATAATGTCACCTCCATAGCTTTTTTCTATAATTATACGCACTTTAAAGGAAAAATCAATATCCAATCATACTTTTATTCAAAAAAATATGATTTGACGAAGTATGCGTTTTAGTGTAAAATATAACTTATTACCATATATCAAAATACAGGAAGTGAATGCCTTGAAATTAACAAAAGCAGTCGCAGCAGATGAAAGGGAGATGCATAGTTGAATGTTGTCTTAACAAAATTTAAGGAAGTCTTATTTTCCGTTCTTCCTATATCAGTAATTGTAGTTATATTAAATTTTACATTAACACCTCTTGAAACACCGGTCTTATATAGGTTTTTAATAGGTGCTTGTTTTATAATAATAGGGCTTACGGTTTTCTTGCTCGGTGTAGACTTAGGAATTACCCCTATAGGCAACAATATGGGGGCTACTATAGCCAAAACAAATAAGATTTGGCTCGTTGGCTTATTGGGATTGTTTCTCGGTTTTTTTATATCTGTCGCAGAGCCTGACCTTCATATTTTAGCGGGTCAAGTCAGCACAGTTACATTGGGGCTAATTTCAAAATTTTCTATTGTTGCCGTGGTATCATTAGGGATAGCCGTTTTAGTTGCGCTCGGGTTAATCAGAATAGTAAAGAATATTCCGTTAAATAAAATGCTCACTGTCATATATATTATAATATTCGCTCTTGCAATCTTTACTTCTCCCGAATTTCTTGCCATTTCCTTTGATGCCTCGGGAGCGACTACGGGCGCTTTAGCCGTTCCGTTTATGCTTGCTCTTGCTATGGGTATTTCTAAACTTAAAAAAGACAGTAAGGCCTCGGAAGATGACAGTTTTGGGTTAGTCGGACTTGCGTCCTCAGGCGCCATTATAGCAGTTATGGTTATGAATATTGTCTCAAAGTCTGACAGTATGTCGGGTACGCTCCCTCTTTCTAATGGAGTTGCAGGTTCTTTATTAGAGCCATTTATTGAAAAGCTGCCTGTTATTCTTTATGAGGTTTCCCTTGCTTTGGCACCGATTTTAATCATATTTCTTCTATTCCAATTTTTTTCGTTTAAGATGCCAAAAGCCGTTTTCATAAAAACTCTTTTCGGCTTGACCTTAATGTTTACCGGACTTATTATGTTTTTATTAGGCGTTAATGCCGGCTTTATGGAAGTTGGCAGTATTATAGGTCACGCACTCGCTTCAATGGACAATAATATTTATGTCATATTAGCAGCGGCAGTTATAGGTATGGTTACAATCCTTGCAGAGCCTGCCGTTTTGGTTCTAACTCAGCAAATAGAGGAAGTAACAAGCGGCTATGTAAAAAGAGGCATCGTTATGGTATCATTATCTTTAGGCGTTGCTCTTGCCGTTGCGCTTGCAATAATAAAAATAATCGTCCCCGGCGTCCATTTATGGCACTACCTTTTACCGGGATATATAATTTCCATTATACTATCATATTTTACTCCGGGTCTTTTCGTCGGAATAGCTTTTGACTCCGGCGGAGTAGCTTCAGGGCCTATGGCGGCTACATTTATTTTGGCGTTTGCTCAAGGCGTGGCTGAAGCTGTACCCGGCGCCGATGTTTTGGTAGACGGGTTCGGTATTATAGCAATGATAGCAATGACACCGCTTTTAGCTTTACAAATATTAGGTTTAGTCTTTAAGATAAAATCTAAAAAGGAAGGAATTAAAAATACAAATGAATAGTGAATTAGACAGCGACAAGTTTGAATTACTATATGTTATTATTAATCGTGGCTCAGGCAGTAAAATTTTAAGGGCTGCCAAGCACCACAGTATTTCAGGCGGAACAATTGTTTTTGCGAGAGGTACTGCTCATCACGGAATTTTATCGTATTTAGGACTTTCCGACACGAAAAAGGAAATTGTATTTTTAGCCGCAGACAGACAAAAGGCGCTTCAAGTGCTTTTAGACCTTAATAATGAATTCGATTTTTCAAAACCTAACCATGGTATCGCCTTTTCAATTCCCATAAGCAGTATAAAAGGCTCTAAAAATATAACTGACAGTAATAAAAATAATGAAAAGAGAGACGGTGACAGCATTATGTATCAAATGATTACGGCTATTGTAGATAAAGGCAAGGCGGAGGATGTTGTATCGGCCGCTGAAAAAGCAGGTTCAAGAGGCGGCACCGTTGTAAACGCGCGCGGCTCCGGCGCTCACGAAACGAGTAAGCTCTTTTCAATGGAAATTGAGCCGGAAAAACAAATCGTGATTATTTTGGCAAAAGTAGATGTTGCAAAAAATATTGTAAACTCTATTAAGGACGAATTAAAAATGGATGAGCCCGGCAACGGTATTGTTTATACCCAGCCCGTTGATAAAGCTTTCGGAATTCGATAATAAGAATTAGGTGGCTTTGTATGAGAAAATACCTTTTTGAGGAGATAAGCAGACGCGGTAAGCTTATAACCCTTTCATGCCTTGTTTCCGTGTGTTTTTTAATAGCTGTTATTTCTAATATCTACTTTGGTATAGGTACGGCATACACACAGTTGTTTTTTATACCCGTTATTCTTACAGGGCTTTGGTTTCATAGGAAAGCATATTTCGTCGCCGCGTTTTTAGGCGTCACTCATATCATTATAAACACAATAGTAAGCGGCTCGCTTGAATTTAGTCCTTTTCTTCGTACCGCCGTATTAATGCTCTCTATCTTGCAAAAGAGCGCGGGCGCAACCGCGTCGCCGTATTTGAGATAGTGGACGAAAAGCCTGTAGCGTATATACGCCTTAATTGGCGGCCGAGTATGGCATGCGGCGAAAAGACTGTTGATAAACAGCATATGATGCTCTTTGAAATTGCAAATAACCTTATTAATGCCGCTATAACTAAGGCAAGTAAGAAGGAGGTTTCAGAAAAGCTTGATATGCTTCTTTCGCATATAACAGAGCATTTCGAATATGAAGAAAAAGCCCAGCGTGAAGCTGGTTTCCCCGATTGGAAAGGACATACGAAAATTCATGATGAGCTTGTCGAAAAAGCGCTGGAGCTTAAAAAATCGTTTGAAAAGGACACAATAAAGGTTACAGACCTTTTCTCATTTATGGTTGACGATGTTGTTTACGGTCATATGATGGTTGAGGATATAAAATTTTACCCTTATTTAAAAAATAGTTTTACATCTTAAATATTAAAAACAGAAAACGGTTAGCTTATAGGCTGACCGTTTTTATGTTTAAAACATTATTATAAATTATGGCAGAAGCCGTCTTAGCTCGTCTATGTGCGCTCTTGTGTCCATATTCTCAATTCGGTGGGCATCTGTGCCGAAATGGAATACTGAGCCTACTTCCTTGCCAAAACGCCAAAGTCTTTTAGTAAGCTCGGGGTCCAGAAGCGCTTCACCGATGTTTATTTCCCACGCGACCTTATGCTTTTTAGCAAGAAGCATCAGCATATACAGCTCCTCGTCCGTTACGGCGGCGGCAAGGGAGTTTTTATCAGGGAGGGCTTCCACATAACCGCCGTGAATGGGGTGGGCAATACAGTCCGCCCGTTCAGCTTTTATAAGAGCCTCTAAAACCTTTACTGTATGTTCGGCATAGCCGCGCGGCGTTTTCTCGTTCGGCTGCTCCCAAAAGTCAAGGTGATAATGGTTTGCGGCATACAACCTGTAGTCGAGCGCTGCGTTAGTTTCATCACTGTCAAGCCATTTTCCAACGCCATAAACGGACAGCTCCGCGCCGTAAAGAAACGGGATTTTCGTCTCGGTCAATTCCACAACAAATCTATCTGCTGTATTTTTCTCAACCATAGGCGTGTTTTTATGATTAAAGTGGTCAACGAGCGCAACCCGCTCAAGATTTAACTCCTCCGCTCTTTTTACTATTGCCTTTACTCTCATTTCGGGCTTTGCACAGCTGGAAAAAGGCGTGTGAACATGAAGATTTTCTTTGACAAGCTCGTCTATATCAAAGCATGGCTCTCTTAAATACATTAATTTTCTCCTTTTATAAATATATATTTATTATAATACAACTATTTCGTTTTTGCAATTCATAAGTTGAGCCGTATTTAGTGTCATCAATACTTTTTCCACATATTATAGTAGGGCAATAAGTATTGAGGTGATATTATGGGTGACATTAAATTCTTTTTAGGTACGGGAAACGCAAACGGATATGTTTCATATTTTCACGATACCTACAATCCCGAAAACGGCGGAAAATATTTTATACTAAAAGGCGGTCCCGGTTCCGGCAAATCCTCTTTTATGAAAAAGAGCGCCGACGAAATAGAAAAAGAGGGCTTTACAGTACATAAAATTCATTGCTCATCAGACCCATCTTCTCTTGACGCCGTCTTATTTCCGGAGCTTAATGCCGGCATATTTGACGGTACTGCGCCGCATATTATGGAGCCTGTCCTCCCCGGTGTATGTGATGAAATCGTAAACCTTGGCGACTGCTGGGACAGCCGCATATTGCGGCAAAACCGTGCCGCTCTTACGAGCTTAAAATCTGAGTATAAAGAGTTTCATAAAAAGTCATCTGACTTTCTTTTCGTCGCGTCACGCTTTGATAAGGAAAACCTGAGAATTGTGTCGCGCACCATAGACGGTGATAAACTTGAAAGATATATAACAAGGCTATGCACCCGTGAAATAAGTATTTCAAAAAATAGAAACGGAAAACTACACAAACGGTTTTTAAGCGCCGTAACACCTGAAAATGTTGTTGTGTTTACAGATACCGTCGTAGAGCTTTCCACAAAAATTATTGTTGTTCACGATGAGTTTTCCGCCGTATCGCCTTTAATAACAGTAAACTTATGCGCATACGCGCTTAAAAACGGCTTAGATGTTATTGCTTGCTACTGCCCGCTTTTCCCTAAAGAAAAAATTGAGCATCTTTTCATTCCGGAGCTTTCACTTGCCGTATTTTCCTCAAACTCATACCATAAGGCGCCTAAAGAATTCGGAAAGCAAGTCCATGCTGCACGGTTTTTAGATAAAGAGACTATAAACCTCAAAAAAGAGTTTATAGATTTTAATAAAAAAGCAAAATCAGAGTTAATTCTTGAAGCTGTGACAAAATTGAAGCAGGCAAAAGCTGTTCACGATAAAATGGAAGAATATTATGTAAAAGCTATGGATTTTGACAAATTAGAACATATGCGTCAAAAAGTCGTTTCAAAAATATTCGATTTTGAATAGCGTGTTTTATTTGCTTTATTTAATAATTACAGACAGCTCATAAAGGCTGTCAATTACTGTGCAGCCGCATTTTTTGAGAATTTTCTCTCCCTGATGACCCTTTGTAATAAGAACACAATCTATACCAAGTGCGCTTGCAGTTTCAAAATCATGAAGCGTATCTCCAACCATCATAGCGCGGTTTTTATTGTAGCCTTTCTCGTTAAAATATTGTGCCGCACGCTCTATTTTACTTGCCGCCTTGTGGTCGTCAGCTCCGATTATATCCTCAAAAAAGCCGCGTATGCCGTATTGGCACACGAGCCGCTCTACTGCGTCTGCTTTAGCGGAGGTTACAATAACCTGCTCTATTCCTAAATTCTTATTGCGAGAAAGCGCCTCCCTTGCAAAAGGCATAAGCTTTATTTTCTTGAGCCTTTTTTCGTAAGATGTCTGAAACGAATGCGATATCTTATCGAAATCAAGCTCATTTGTGCCATAAAGTCCTGTGTAAAATTTCATTATCGGCGTATCCATAAGCAAGTAGTATTCTTCCAAATCTATATGACTTTCGCCCGTTTCGTCAAGCATTTCATTCACGCATGAAAGAGATGCCGCGCAATCATCTAAAAGCGTACCGTTCCAATCCCAAAAAACCACATCATACATTTAACAATAACTCCTAAATTTTGCTAAGACCGCAGAATGCGGCTCGTATTGTTAAATATAACATACTTTTATGGAGCTGTCACCAATTAAATGATTTTTTAGTGTGAAGAACAATAGGCTTATTCTCCTTTGGACGGACAATAAGCCTTGCGTTCTTTTTGCTTTCTGTATAAAGCGCCGCCATGCTCATTTTTATATATGGCAAAACATATATTGCCGGTATTATGAAAACACAGCAGACAAGCGGTATTAATAGACTGATTTTAACGGCGGCAGGATTAATTCCGGAGCAATCGAACACTGCTATGCTTCGCCTTATTGCGTTTCTTGGTGAAAAGGCTTTACTTTTTGCGGAAAACAGCGCCGCATAACAGTATTTTTGTATTGATAAATACCACGATACTATACCCGTTAAAAATAAGAATACAACTAAAAAGGAAAGAGCAATAAATACACGCAGCGAAAGCCCCGTATCATAATATAAAAGAAATGTAATAAAAGCAACGAAGCCGCACGGAATTAGCATAACAAAAAGCCAAAGCAGCCGAAACACATTTACGGTTACATAAAACATAAGCGCTTTTAATGATGATAACGGTAAGCAGTGGGAGAATAAAACCTTAAGCCTTCCGCTGCCGCCGCCTGCTGTTATTCCGTAGTATTCCGTTTCTCCAAGCTTTATGGCGGCTGTCGTTTGCACTAATAAAAGAATAAACACTGCCGATATAAAATATATCAGATAATGAAGCCAAAGACCTGCGCCGAAAGAATTAATATAGTCTTGAGCCGTATTTGATGATAAAAAATATACTGTTAAAACACAAGCTGAGATTAAAATTATCCTTATAAAAAGCGCGAAAAGAGAGACAAGAAACAGCTTCCCCGTCTTTCCCTGCAGCGCCTTTTTAGCAGTGTTTTTTACTCTGCCGACCATTAAAACCATCCCTTTATACCATTTGCTTTTATTCTTGCCTTTTTAGGACGGTTTATTATACTATCTGTTAATTTATTCTGTTAAAAGATTTATTCCCTCAATAACCGTTTTCATTACGCTTTCTATGCACTCGCTGTTTACCGCTTTTGTGTCATCAAAACGATTGGGATACAAATGCTTTCTGTCTTTACCCGCCGCTCTTATTATTGCAGACGGTATTCTCTTGTGAATAAACTTTGCGGCGTCCGTACTGCCAAGCTTTATAGGGGACTTTACCGTTTTTACACCGACATTACCGGCAGCTAATTTCATTAGGGCGTTTATCTCCGACGAGGTTTTTAACAGCCCTGTTTCATCTTTCGTAACGATAGAGATTTCATCGGTTTTACAAAGCGACTCTAAAACTATTACCGTTGTATCGGCTTTTCTAAGCTCGCTCATATGTTTTTTTATGTATGATGCAGCACCTTTTTGACCTGCATTTTTAGCGGCTGTTAAAAGGCAAATAATTTCCGTATCGCTGTACCGATACCCGCTGTCCGAAAGCTCTTTCATTATCCCTATTGCAGCATAAACTGCTGATAGATTATGAGCCGCGCCCCGTATTCTCTTTTTATTTGAGAAAAAGAAAACCGCCGGAATATATACGATATTAAATACCAATTGTATAACGGCAATCTTTTCCCAAATATCGTTAGCTTCAGGAAGCGAAGTGATATAAAAAAGAAATATTAGCAGTGAAACAAACATAGCAAAAGCATAAACTATCGTAAATCCGAAAAGTAAATACGGCGAAAATCCTGTTGAATAGCGGTATTCATATGCCCTATCTATATTGGCACATATAATTACCCTTTTATTTGTACGGGCATACGGCTTTCGGACGGCAACCACATTTCTCCCTTTTACTCTCGTTAAAAGAAAGTCTGCCGCAGACTTCCCGAATATAAAGCCATAAACGAATAAGCAGAGAGCCGCAAAACAAAAAATCAAGGCGGTAAACGGAAAAGCAAGCGAGCCTATAAACCGCGTCAGAAAAAATACAAACGAGCAGAAAATCATAATGACAGCAGGAATAGTATATGCAGCTTTATCCGCCATAGGGCAGTATGCCACATCCTCTATAGAGGCGCTGTCAGAAAAAACTGAGAGGACTTTTCTTAAATATTCGGCTGTGTCACATTCATTTATACCCTTTTTGTCAAAGCCTTTAAAGGTGTCCGAAATGTATCGAACACCTTGTGCCGTAAATTTTCTGCTTTCAAGGTCAAAATAAGGGGAATGTTTCATAATCCTTAGCCTTTCAAAGCTCTATTTTATAATGCCGCTGTCCCCGTGATAGACGGGAAGCGAATGCGGACGAACAATTTCTCCGCCGGACTCAAAAGAATTAATAGCCGCGAAAATATATTCCATAGTAGCAAGTGCGTCTCTGCCGTTTGCTCTTAAATGCTCTCTCGGCACCGCATTTGTAACATCTTCAAGGAAAGCGTGAATTCTAATAGGAAATGTCGCTCCGAAATCCGTAACGCCCGTGCTGTTTATAACAGGCTCTTTCCCATTTTCCCAATATGTTATTTTGTCAACACAGTCCTCAATGCAAAATGTTCCTTTAGTGCCTGCAAGTTCAAAGCTCCACCAACCGCCAAGCCCAAAGCAAGCGTCTCCCCTTTGTGAGAGCAAGTATCCCATACAACCGTTTTGGAATTTCATATGTATGCTTTGTACGGAGAGCATAAGGTCGCCCGACTGTTTACGCGCACCGGGTTTGTCCATAAACGCCTGTATATGCGTAACATCACCGCAAAAGTGGCGCATAACGGAGAAAGGGTGCGTTAAAAATGCTTTCGCGTGGGAGTAGGGCATTTGCCAACGGGAATTTTTATCTATCGTTAAAGGATTTACTGAACTGCCGTTAAAGCCGACTTTGTTTATACAATAAATCTGCTCGCCTACCTTATCGTTTGCAATATATTCTCTTGCCCTGTCCGCAGGCTCTGAAAAGAAGTGGTTAAGGTTACAGCCAAGGTAAAGATTTTTCTTTGCCGCAAAGTTTACCATCTCTCTTGCTTCAAGAATGTCGTTTGAAATCGGCTTTTCCGTTAAAACATGCTTTCCCGCGTCAAGCGCTTGCATAACAGGCTCAAAGTGCCAGCTTCCGTTTTCAAATCCACTCGTGCAAACATCAACAATATCAAGCTCCGGATGGGCGTTCAGCATTTCATTAAGGCTGTAAAACGCAGGGACTCCATGCTTTTCTGCCGCCTCGTCCGCTCTGTCCTTTTTAAGGTCACATACACATATTAGCTGTGACAGCTTATCCTCATTGTAACATTTTGCATGGGTATTTCCAATGCCTCCCATTCCGACGACACCGACTTTTAACTGTGATTTGGACATAAATATAACCCTTTCTGTGCTATGCACAAATTTTATTCTTTTACCTCTGTCACATTAACTACGGCGCCGTTTTCCTTAATGGACCTTATGGCGGCATGTATAACTCTTGATGCCTCAAGTCCCTCTTTTCCGCTGCCGTCAATGTCAGAGGGCTTTACGCCCTGTTCAATTTGCTTTACAAAGCTGTGAATTCTATCTCTGAATGTATCATAAAAACCCTCAAATCCTCCAAATACAGGATTTGTATAAACCTCTTTAAGCCACGACTCTGCTGGATAAAGCGTCGCCTCGCGCCACATATCCTCAAACACAAATCTGCCGTTTACTCCGGCGACTTCGCACCGCTCCATTGGGTGACCGCGTTTAATGTCATATGAACTTGTAAGATGCCCCACCGCACCGGAGGAAAACCGCATATTCACAGATGCCGTTGAATAAATTTCCCTATTTTCGGCTTTTAGCGCAAAACAGGACACCTCTTTAACGGGACCGCAAAAATACTGCATAATGTTTACACTGTGCGGATTTAATGCCTTTAGGTGATAATACGGAGTATCTAACGGGTCGTCCCTGCCTATCCATAATGCCATATTGCAGAAAAGCAGCTCGCCAATTCTCCCCTCCTTCTGCCACTTTTTAGCCTGCCTTGCGGCGGGTGTAAAACGGTGGTTAAGGTCAATTCCATAGCAAAGCTTTAGTCTTTGTGCCGTATCAACCATTGTTTGTGCCTCAATTAAATTGTTGCTGATAGGCTTTTCACCAAGCACATGGCAGCCCATTTCTAAAGCTTCAATAGTAGGCTCAAAATGGTCGCTCGCATATTCAAAACCACCCGTAGAAACACTGCAAATATCGGGCTTTAGCGCCTCTAACATTTCACGGGCGCTATAAAAATACGGTACGCCAAGCTTCTCTCCCGCACTTTTCGCCCTTTCGGGTATTCTGTCACACACTCCGACAAGGGCGGCTTCGCTGCATTCCTTATATGCGCGCCCGTGTATATTTCCTATGTGACCCATGCCAATAACACAGCATCTCTGCATTTTATTCGCTTCCTTCCGTTTTTAATCCTTAGATTTTGACTGAAGTTTTTTCGCCGTTTTAGAGCTGCCTATATAAAGCGTGTTATATGCCTCGTCTGACGACTTAAAAGGTCTGCCAAAGCCGTTCCAGTCAAGGTTCGTATACATAGGATTAGTTCTGCCCGTTTCCTTTTCCCTTTTGCTTATATGCTCTTGCATTCGCGTCTTTAAGAACTCTGCAACCTTAGGCTCTTTGTCCGCTATATTATGAAGTTCACAGGGGTCGTCAATCAAATTATAAAGCTCTATTTCGGGTTTGTAGTGAAAATCAGGCTCAAGCGCTATCATCAGCTTCCACTCAGGCGTACGCCAACCGTGTTTTCTCATCCATGTAGCTTCCGTTATGTAAAATTCGCTTTCTTGTTTTATTCCCTCTCCCGTAATAGACTTTGTCATATCTCTGCCGTCAAAGCTTATGCCGCTGTCTATACCTAAAAGTGAGAGAAGCGTCGGCATAATATCTTTTACTTGGCAGTAATCAGAAACTCTCCCCGCATACTCAAATTTATTATAACGGAAAGCAAATGGTACGACTAATACATTATCATATAATGAATGATGGTCGAAATAACAGTCATGCTCGTCAAGCGTTTCGCCGTGGTCAGAAGTGAAAACAACGATTGTATCATCCTCTGCGCCTAAGTCACGAAGTTTTTCTAAAATCTGATTAATACACGCGTCCATATACGCAATAGCGCCGTCATACTGCGCTATAATATACTCGGCATCAGTACAGCCTTCCGGAAACCACGACTTGAGATAGTCGCAAAACGGCTTAAAATCATATACAGGCTGCAGTGATTTATTGTCGGGGTCAAACTCGTCCTTACTGTAAAACAGCCTGTCAAACGGCTCTGCTGCATAGTACGGGCTGTGCGGGTCCATATGGCGCATAAACATTAGCCACGGCTTGTCTTGATTTGTGAGCCTTTCAAGCTCAGGCAACGCAACATCGTTCATATTCGCCGCCTTATTAGGCTCCCAATCGCCATAGCTTATATAATTGTCAAATCCTCTTGAACCGGCGTTGCCGCCAAAGCCAATGCAGGTAGAGGTGTACCCGTTTTCACGAAGCACTTCCGGAAATGTTTTTACACTATCTAAAAGCTGCCCCTTATGACGAAGCGCCACGCAGTCTGTACCAAAACAATCAAGCCCCGTCAGCATTGAGGCATAACCGGGAGTAGTCGGAATAGACGGACTGAACATATTTTCAAATACAATACCGCCGTCATTAATATATTTATCAATGTGCGGCGTTGTGAGCCTGTCATACCCGTAAAGGCTCATGTGGTCGCTTCTTAAACTGTCGATACCGAAAAATAGAATATTAGGACTTTTTTTCATTTAAATCAATCCATCCTTTTTATATTAAGTTTTATCTTGCGCCAAGCCTTTTAAGGCAGGCGTTTATGTATCCGTAGCTTTCTGCCGCTATTACGGCGCCGCTTTCAAGACTTTGGTCGGCTCCTATAATCTCAAGAGAAACAGGACCGCTGTACTTTGCGTCTACCATGGCCTTACAATAACCGTAAAGGTCTATATCCCCCCTGCCGCAAGCCTGAAACGGCGGCTCACCGGGAGACGGTCCCGCGCCAAGGCAATCGCGTATATGTATATGCTTCATATAATCTATAACATTTGGCAGTTCCAGAGCCGGATTTTCCCCCGCTCTGTGAATGTGGCTCGGGTCCATATCTACTCCAAGAGCTTTTGAATTTACTTCTCTTATCATCCTAAGCGTCGTTTCAGTATTGTGTACAGCCGCCCCCACATGCGCTTTTACGCAAAGCGTTACGCCGAAGCTTTCCGCGTCGCTTGCTAAAACTGATATAATATCCATAGCTTCCTTAAACGACTCCTCGTCGCCCGACTTTCCGCCGGAGCCGATATTTGCCACGGGTATAGAAAGCTCTCTGCAAGCTTCAAACGCAATTAGCATTCTCTCTCTATCTCGTGAAGCGACTTCCGCAGAAAGAAAAGGTAGATTATATTCCTGTGAAATAGAAAGAAGCTCTGTTTTTTGCGTTTTGTATTTAGTGGGAGCAAGATGCTCACACATACCCTCGATAGCCGAAATCTCAACTCCGTCATATCCACAGCGGCTTATAATCTGTGCCGCCTCACGAAATGAAAAACGCTTGAACAAAACACTGTTTACACCAAGTTTTATCATCCACTATCCGCCTTTCACCAATAAATATTTATTTTATTGTAATGCATACACAAAAACATTTCAAGGCAATATTAAAAAAAGATTGTAAATTCTTGTGTATTGCTTTAATATGTTCTTTAAGGGGATATGATTTATGAAATTTGAGCTTCATACTCACACAAAAGAAAACGATATAGTCGTTACAAAAAACGCGCCCGAAATCGTGAAAATGTATCACGATAAGGGCTATCGGGGAATGGTTATCACTAATCATCTTTTCGACCTTTCATTTGAATGGTATAAAGATGTGCTGCAAAATGCGCCGCATAAAAAAATAGTTGACTACTATCTTACGGGATACCGCAACGCAAAAAAAGCGGGCGACGCTCTTAATATGGTTATTTTATTGGGGCTTGAACTTCGTTTTGACAATACTGTTAACGATTATCTTGTGTACGGAGTTGATGAAGATTTCCTCTACAATTCGCCTTTACTTAACACCTTGACGCTTGACGAGTTCTTGAAAATCAAGCCTGAAAACGCACTCGTATACCAAGCGCACCCATTTAGAGATAATATGACAATAACTAATCCTAAAAAGCTTTTCGGTATTGAGGTTTATAACGGCGGCACAAATAAACAAAGAAATGATTTTGCGGATTTTTGGGCAGATTTACATGGCTTAAAAAAGATAAGCGGCTCTGACTACCACACGCCAAAGCATTTAGCAAGAGGCGGCGTAGACTTTTATAACCGTGTAGAAACGGTTGGAGAGCTTGTAACAGAGCTAAAAAATGAAAGATATACGCTTATTAAATCATAAAGGAGCTGTATACAATGATAAATATCGGCATTTTAGGCTTTGCACACGGTCATATTTTCGGTATTTGTGAGCAGTGTCTGAAAAATCCAAAGCTTAAAGTAAATGTCGTGAAAGGCTTTGACGCACAAGAGAGCAGAAACAAAAGCGGCTGTGAAAGGCTCAAAATAGAAAGTGTAAAAGATATTTCTTCTATCCTTTCTGACCCTTTTATAGACGCTGTTTTTATTGCGAGTGAAACGCTTTACCACGCAGAATACGCCGTTATGGCGGCTGACGCCAAAAAGAAAATTATCCTTTATAAGCCTATGGCTTTGACGCTCGAGCAGGCAGACAGCATAATAGAGGCAATTAATACGAACGGCGTGGACTTCACACTCTCATGGCAGATGAGAACAGACCCTATAAACGAAGAAATAAGAGAGCTGATAAACGGCGGTGAATTGGGCAAGCCATATTATTTTCGCCGCCGCCACTGCCTTTCTATGCACCTTGACCCTAACTTTAAGGACAGTTGGCACTGTGACGAAACACTCAACCGTGATATTTTCGCGGACGACAGCGCCCACGCGATAGACTGGATGATTTCCCTTTTCGGTATGCCCGAAAGCGTAATGTGCGAAATGTCCACCATGCATACGCCTGAGGTTAAAAATGATTTGGGCGCGGCAATTTTCAAATACCCGTCAGGATTTATAGCAGAAATAACATTTTGTGCCTCATGCTCTGCTGCTGAAATTACAACGGAGTGTTATTTTGAGCGCGGCGCTTTCCAGCACTACGGCGGCGATGCCGTATCAACAAGGCTGCCTCACGAAAATATGCCGTCCCTTAAATGGTTTTTAGAGGGCGACACAGACTGGCGCGTTAGCAACACGCCCGTACCAAAAAGTCAATGGGATAGAATTTGCGCACAAGCTCTGCCTTTAGCCGACTTTTTACACGGCAAACGAAAGCCTATAGCTACGGCAGACGAGGGCAGAAACGCCCTAAAATGCGTTCTTGCTTGCTACTACTCCGCCGAAAATGGGGTTAGAGTTAAAATAGTTTAGCTACCACACAAATATATTAAAATAAATAGACAGAGAAGAATGTTAATCTAAAAATACACAACTTCAAATTAATCACATTATAAAGCTTTGCCGTCATTCTGTTTCAACAGTATTTGTTTCTCTCACGAACTCCAAAAGGCTTTCTGCGACATCTTCGTCCTTTTTGAAATACATATCAAAGTCCTTTGAGCGCGCCTTTGGGGTGCCTATCCAAACGGTTAACACCTCATCTGTCCGTATGATTGTGCGAAGCGTGTCAAGCTCGTCTTGCTTTATGTCGCTTGCCGTAACAACAAGGATAATGCCCGCGTCAAGAATAATATTGCAAAGCTCCCCAAGCCGCCTTATATGCTCTGTGCGTTCTTCCTCTGAAAGCATAGAGCTTTCGCTTTTTATATCGGCGTTTACGCCATACAGCATATTTCCTATGCCCATATAATAGGCGATTTTACCGTCTTTTAGGAGCGTTTTTTCTAAATTCCTTGCAACTGTCTTTTTGTCAACACTGACGGCACCCGTTATTAAAATCATCTGTGCCCTTTGACGATAATATCTTTCGCGCTCTGCTGATGTTATGCTGCTTTTATGCCATTTTATATTTCGTATATTAAGCTTTTCGCTAAGCCTTTCATCCCCTAAAAGCTCTGTAATAATCCCGCCGCCTGAAATCTCGTAGTCGTCCACGATAACAAAACGCTCTGTTTCAGAAATACCGCTTGATATATCGAATGCCGCCGGACGGTGCAAGTGTAAAATACACTGTGCCACCTCATGGCGGTTTGCTTTTGTCTTTTCGCTGCTTTCAAGTGTAGAGGCATTAAGAACACCGAGTATTTTCTCAATCTCACAGCCAACTTGAAATGTACCGATTTTTAGTTTATATGTTTTTCCCTCTGAAAGCGGCTTTTTGCCGAGCCAAAAAACGGACGCTTTTATTCTGCTGCCCGTCAAGGGCGCTTTTTGCCCTATAATAGTTATTAGCTCTCCTCTTTTAGCATAGATTTGCTCACTCATACAAAAACCCGCAGCATATCCCGCAGAAACACTCGTTTTCGGACATTCGTTAAATGTTTCTATTGATTTTACAAATGTTTTTTTGCCTGACGGTAAAAGCATAATCTCGTCGCCCGTATTAAGTACACCTGACGATACCGTTCCTGCTATTATCCGCCTGTCGTCATTTCCTGCCGTGAATTTATATACATCCTGAACCCACATACGAAACGGCAAACCGTCTGCTTTTTCACTGTGATAAAAGCTGTCAAGCGTTTGAAGCACCGTTTCGCCCTTGTACCACGGCATACTTTCGCCGTAAGAGGCTATATTTTCACCGAGTACAGCACTTATTGGAATATAACACGAAGCTGTGATGTCAATTTTACTTAAAAACTCTGTAAAGTCTTTTACAACATTGTCATATGCGCCTTTACGCTCATGTATTTCAAAAAGGTCTAATTTGTTGACAAGAACGGCGACCTGTTTTATGCCAAGCATAGAAAGCATATACCCATGGCGGCGCGAATTTTCGCTTATTCCCTCACGCGCGTCAATAACAAGAAGCGCGGCATCTGCGTGGGACGCACCCGTAATCATATTTTTTAAAAACTCAATATGCCCCGGCGCGTCAATTATGATATATTTTCTCTTTTCCGTCTTAAAAAAGCAGCGAGCGGCGTCAATCGTTATGCCTTGTGAGCGTTCGTCTTTTAACGCATCAAGTAAAAATGCGTATTCAAACGGCTTATTAGTTCTGCGGCATAGTTCACGGACTGCTTCAAGCTTTCCTTTCGGAAGTGAGTTAGTATCTGCAAGAAGTCTGCCTATTACAGTACTTTTTCCATGGTCAACATGCCCTACTATAACGATGTTCATTTCCCTGTTTTGCATATCTATAAAAACGCCCTTTCATATGGCAGTTATTTTTTAGCTACATATAACCGTCTTTTCTAAGCTCCTCAAGCCCGCCGCCGTCCTCTTTATCCTGCTCTCTGCCGGAGCGTTCGGCGATATTCGAGAATTTGCCCGTTTTAAGCTCCTCTATTATTTCTTTTATGTTTTTAGAATCAGACTGTACCGGCGTTGTGCAAGGCCAACACCCAAGAGAGCGGTAACGCTTGCCGTCGCCTTTATTAAAATAGAGCGATACAACGGGAACGCCCTCTTTTTCTATGTATTCCCAAACATCAAGCTCCGTCCAGTCAAGCAAGGGGTGAACTCTTATATGCGTACCGGACTTAAAGTCCGTTTTATACTGCCCCCAAAACTCCGGCGGCTGGTCGCCTATATCCCAGTCATTATTCCTGTCACGCGGGGAAAAGTAACGCTCTTTAGAGCGGCTGCCCTCCTCGTCCGCACGAATGCCGACGATTACTCCCGTATATGGCTCCGTATTCTTATCCACCTCATAAGTCCCTGTATTATGGTTCATTCTAAACCTTTTCCACTCTCCCGACAGCGTGTTTCTAAGCGCTTCCGTTTTCAGGTTCTTACAGCACTCAATCCGCGTCGCGTTACCGTCCGGAAAGGTTAGCTTTTTTTCAAGCGCCTTTGTATTTTCACCGTAAATCATATCAAGATTCCACTCTTTTGCAAGCATGTCGCGGTATACTATCATTTCAGGTATTTTATAGTGTGTGTCAATATGTACGAGCGGAAACGGGACATGACCAAAAAATGCTTTTCGCGCAAGGCTCAAAAGCACCGTAGAGTCCTTGCCTATTGACCACAGCATACACAAATTAGGAAAGCGGTTATATGCCTCTCTTAATATATGTATGCTTTTGTTTTCAAGGCTTTCAAGATGTGTCATACTTTACCCCTATTATATAAATTTATTTTCAATATTATTTAATATGTAAAACCCTTTTTTATTAAGCGAATTCTCTCTGTTATACCTCATAGCAGAGCCGTCCCCCTCAAGAAATACACCGCCCGCTTCTTCAACTATGCACTGCATAGCGCATGTATCCCACTCCATTGTGTACCCTGTGCGGTAGTAAATATCAGCCTCTCCTGCGGCTATTAGACACCCTTTTAATGACGAGCCTGCTTTTATGGTACCGCCGATTTTATCCGCATTTTTTTGAAGTAACTCTTTAGTTTCATCATCAAGATGAGAGCGTGAAGTCATAACCTTCAGGTTCTCTTTTCTGTCTGACGCCTTTATTGCTGTTTTTTCAGTGAAATACTCATCAGAAAAATCATATTCATATGCGCCTTCATAAACGGCAGCATAAAATAGTCGCCGCAAAGCGGGAGCGTAAACTACGCCTAAAATGCTTTTGCCGAAATACGAAAGACCTATATTAACTGTAAACTCACCGTTCTTTTTCACAAACTCTTTCGTGCCGTCAAGCGGGTCCACAATAAAACAGCAAGGATTTTTAAGCCTTTTTAAGTCGTCTGTGCTTTCCTCGGATAGAATTGCTATATCGGGATATTTTTCTAAAAGCCTTTCTCTTATTAGTCTTTCTGCCATTAAGTCCGCTTCAGTTAAAGGAGATTTGTCATCCTTATATTCTACGGTAAAGTCCCTTTTATATATCTCCATTATCTCGTCGCCGGCTTCTTTTGCCGTCTCGCACAGATATTCTGTCATTTCTTTTATGGATAAAAGGGTTTCTATATAGTCAGCTACTTCCCTTGCCGCTTTTTTTGCGGGAATTTTTAATGTTTCTATTATAATATCGGCATCCTCCGGCTTTTCATAGGGGGAGGAAATGCCTGTAAAGTCTAAAACTTCACCCGAAACAGCTTTTTTATAAAGCCCTTTTGTATCACGCTTTATGCATTCTTCTATCGGCGTATCTACAAATATTTCTACAAAAGAACAGGCGTTTTTACGGCAATGCTCTTTAGCTTTTTCTCTGTCCTTATTAAAAGGCGAAATAGCGCTTACAATAGCAATCGTTCCGCTGTCCGCGAAAAGTGAAGCAACACAGTAAAGCCGCCTCACATTTTCCGCTCTGCCTTCACTGCTAAAATCAAGGTCACTGTTAAGCCCCAAACGGACATTGTCACCGTCAAGCAGATATGCTCTCATTCCGCTCGATAAAAGCACTTTTTCAAGCTCTGCGGCTATTGTAGATTTACCGGAGCCTGAAAGCCCCGTAAACCAAATTACAGCGCCTTTGCCAAGTAATTGCCGACGCTTTATTTCGTCTTTACTTTTGAACTTAAAAATATTGTCCATAAATCCTCCAAAAGCGGTTTTTTTGTTGCATTCAGGTGGTATTAATGATAATATTAGCTAATGTTAAACGGAGGTAAGTTTATGCTCGTAACGATAATAGGCAGAGGGCATTCGGGAACACGCGCCATTTCAGAAACTCTGTCGCACAGCGGTATTTATATGGGAGAGCCGTTAAACGGTTCGTGGGACCTTGTGCCGCCCGAAAAAATGTATGAAGCGTGTAGAGTTTTTGGAAGCTATGTAAAGCACACAGGCGGTCTTAATTGGGATTTTAGTAAGGTTATAGACACAAAGCCCGACCCCATTTTTATAAGATTGATTGAAGAATATCTTCACTCTGTGCTATCGTCTAAAGCAGAAAATAAGGGCTGGAAAATTCCCGAAACCACTCTTTGCTATCCATGGATACTTAAAATGTTCCCCGAAATATACTGTATCCACTGGGTGCGTGACCCGCGGGACTGTATTTTAAGCGGTCATGTTACAGATGACCTTAATGATTTTAATATAAAGTACCCTACGACTTCTGATATTCGTGAAAAAAGGGCGATTAGCTGGAAGTATCAAAGGGAATTAATGAAAGCTACTCCCTCTCCGCCGTCTCTCTTGTTTTTAAGATTTGAGGATATGGTATTTAAGCAGGACGAAACGCTTTCAAAGCTTGAAAACTTTCTTTCTATGCCAATGGCTAAAATTCATATGCGCAGGGATTCCATAGGCAGATACAAAACAGATACGCAAAATAGCTTTTTTGATTTTTTTAAGGAGGATTTACTTGATTGCGGCTATGAGCTTTAAATGAGCCTTTCCATTATATCCTTTTTCGTACCGCTGAAAAGTAAGTACGGCGCTATGTCAAACACAGTTTTACAGCCGCTGTCACCCGCGTTATATAGCCTATATGCCGCTCTCGCATAGCAAAGCAAAATGTTTGCCGTAAACTCCGGGTTTGAATTTAGCTTTATACTGTATTCAATTATTTGTTTATTCTCATTATCAATACCCGTAAAACCGCTTCTAATAACTGTTCCGCCGTGCGGCATTGCGGTGTGATTTTTATTGAATTCCTCGTCTGTTATAAAGTGTACTGTTGTATTATAATCCTTAAAATAATTCGGCATATTTTTAATCGCGCTTTCAACAAGCCCTTTATTTGCACCGTCTTTTAGCACCACAAAGCATTCACGGGTATGCATTTCACATGGTGAAAACACAGGCAATATGCCCTCTCTCACCTCTTTTAGCGCGTCTTTTGACGGATTTGTGTATTGCACAGCTTGTTTTACGCCGTCTATACGGCGAACAGCGTCAGAATGACCTTGACTTACGCCTTTTCCCCAAAATGTATAGCCTTTTCCGTTTGGTAAAAACGCTTCAGAAAAAAGACGGTTCAGCGAAAACACGCCGGGGTCCCAGCCTGCTGAAATAATAGATACTTTTTTCCCCTCTTTTGCGGACTTGTCCACATTGTTAAAATGCTCTAAGACTTTTGTGTGGGTGTCAAAACTGTCAACAATATTAAAATACTTTGCCATATCGGGCGACTCTTTCGGCAAATCAGTGGCACTCCCGCCGCACATTAGCATAACATCAATTTTGTCCGTAAAGCTTAGTACATCTTGTTTTTTATGTACGGGTACGCCCGATACAGTTTTAACATCAGATGGATTTCTCCGTGTAAAAACTGCAACAAGCTCCATATCAGAGTTTTGAAGTATACCGCTTTCAGCGGCTTTTGCTATATTGCCGTATCCAAAAAGACCGATTTTTATACTCATTTCGTCACCCCCGTTTATTCGTAAATCAATTTATTATACTACTATAATTTACAGCAAATAGCAAGCGCACAAAAGTATTTCTTTGTTCATTTTTAGTGACTCGGTCACATTAAAACTGTTTGGTTTATGTTATTATATTAACAAACAAAAACCATTTTGATAATTGGGATACTTTGTATCTTCATTATATAAGCGTTAAAAGGAGGATTTTTTATGAAAAAATACATTTGCATTCCCTGCGGGTACATTTATGACCCCGCACTCGGTGACCCCGATAGCAACATAGAGCCGGGTACGGCGTTTGAAGATATTCCCGACGACTGGCAATGCCCCATATGCTTTGTCGGCAAAGAAGACTTTAGACCAGAGGAGTAAGGAGGAATACAATGAGTATGTTTTGTTTCCAATGTCAGGAAACCGCCGCGGGTAAAGGCTGTGCCGTTCGCGGTGTATGCGGTAAAACTGAGGATATAGCAAGGCTTCAGGACCTTTTAATTTATTCTCTAAAAGGTGTGGCAGAGGTTGTCACAAAAGGCGGGTTTAATGCGGCTTCTCTAAGTGACGCCAATCACAAGGTTTTGAGCGGTCTATTTATGACTATAACTAACGCAAACTTTGACGGTGAAGCGCTCACACAAAAAATAAAAGAGATATTAGCTGTTAGAGATACCCTTAGAAACTCCGTTAATATTGCAAATTTACATGACAGCGCCGTTTTCACAGTTAACTCTCCTCTTGAAATGGATGAAAAGGCGGCTGTTGTCGGTGTGCTTTCTACAGAGAATGAGGATATTCGCTCGCTTCGTGAAATGATTATATACGGTCTTAAAGGAATGGCGGCATATGCTGAGCATGCCCTTAATATCGGTAAAGAGGATTTTGAAATATACGCGTTTATTTATGAGGCGCTCTCTGCTGCTCTTGACGACACGCTTTCAGTTGACGAGCTTGTGGCACTAACGCTTAAAACGGGTGAATACGGCGTTAAAGCTATGGCGCTTCTTGACGGCGCCAATACATCAAAATACGGAAATCCTGAAATTACAACCGTAAATATCGGTGTAAAAAACAACCCCGCTATTTTAATTTCGGGTCACGATTTAGTTGACTTAGAGCAGCTTCTTATTCAAACTAAAGACAGCGGCGTTGATGTTTATACCCACGGTGAAATGCTGCCTGCGCATTATTATCCAAAGCTTAAAAAATACCCGCACCTCGTCGGAAACTACGGCGGCGCGTGGTGGCAGCAGCTTACAGACTTTGAAAGCTTTAAGGGAGCCATACTTTTTACAACCAACTGTATAGTCCCCCCAAGAAGTGAAGAAATAAGAAACAGAATTTTTACGACAGGCTCCGCGGGCTACCCCGGGTGTGTACATATTTCGGCAGACGCTGACGGAAAGAAGGACTTTTCTAAGGTTATAGAGCTTGCTAAAACGCTCCCCTCTCCCGTTGAAATTGAGACGGGCAGTATTGTAGGCGGCTTTGCGCACAATCAAGTTATAGCGCTTGCCGATAAGGTAGTTGACGCCGTAAAGTCCGGCGCCATTAAAAAGTTTTTCGTTATGGCAGGTTGTGACGGCAGGATGAAAAACAGGAATTATTATACGGAGTTTGCAAAAAGCTTACCTGCTGACACGATTATTTTAACGGCGGGCTGTGCTAAATACCGCTATAATAAATTAAACCTTGGGGATATCGGCGGTATTCCGAGAGTGCTTGACGCAGGTCAGTGCAACGACTCATACTCGCTCGTTTTGATAGCACTAAAGCTTAAAGAGGCTTTCGGTCTCAGTGATATAAATGAACTTCCCTTAGCCTTTAATATTGCATGGTATGAGCAAAAGGCCGTTATAGTTTTGTTGGCTTTACTTTATCTTGGTATTAAAAACATTCACTTAGGACCCACGCTTCCCGGATTTTTGTCACCGAATGTTGCAAAAGTTTTAATTGAGAATTTTGGCATTTCCGGCATTGATTCTGTAGAAAACGATATAAAAACTTTTATGGCTTAACGCTATTATTTTTCGCCGATACCAATAGGTGTCGGCGAATTTTCGTTTTGTATTGTCTTTTTTTGATAGTAGTGTTATAATTATACAAACTATAACTATATAAGGAGGCGCTGTTTTGGCTGAAAAATTAAAACTAAACTACGGCAAAACGATACTTATTGGTTTCGGGTTTTTAGCATCCTCAGTGGCATGGGGTATATATGACCCGTATGTTACCACAATTCTCAACAATCTGCTTAGTAAATCTGAACTGATTACCCGTTGGGGAGAGGCAATAGTCCAAAGGTTTCCGTCAATACTTGACTTTTTAACGGCTACGGGAGAAGATGTCGGCACTGTGGCGGGCGGATTTACACTCGTTCCGCTTTTTATTGGAATTATTATGACATTTGATAATATATTCGGCGTAATATTCCAACCCACATTCGGGAAGCTGTCTGACAGGTGCCATTCACGCTTTGGCAAACGCAGACCGTTCGTATTTATCGGAGCGCCGCTTTCGGCTTTATTTTTTATCCTCGTTCCGAAAATGACGGCTATACCGGCTTTAATGTTCTGCATTATTATGTTCGTATTTATTATGTCGCTTTGGCGCGCGCCCGTCGTGGCACTTATGCCCGACCTTACGCACCCTTCTTTAAGAAGTGAGGGCAACGCCGTAATAAACCTTATGGGCGGTATTGGCGGTCTTTTTGCTATGCTTTCTGCAGATATTGTGTGTACAATAGGCGGCTTTGACAAAAAGACGCAGCCTGAGCTTTATATTCCGTGGGTTTTCGTATTCGGCGCTGTCATTATGATTGCGGCAACCGTTATTCTGTTTTTCTTTGTAAAAGAGCCTGACAGCAGACTAAAAGCATATGCAGACCAGAGAAAATCAGACGATGAAGAGGCTGAAAGACAAGCCGCAAAAGCTGCCGCTAAGGCAGAAAAAGAGCGTCTAAAGGCGATAAGGCTTACCTCAAGCGAGCGAAAAAGTCTTATATTTATGCTCGTCGGGCTTTTCTTCCTGTTCTGCGGCACTAACTCTATTCAAACATTTTTCGCTCTGTTTGCGGCGGAAATTCTCGGAAAGAGCGTAGGTCAAGCAACCTCAATGATGACGATGTTCGTTATATCCTCTGCAATAGCCGCCGTTCCGGCAGGATATCTTGGCAAGAAAATAGGCAGGAAAAACACAATTCTTATTGGATTAGGCGCTTTCCTTGCCGCCTTTATTGCTTATCTTGCCGTTGAAACAATAACGGGGCAAGGCATGGCTTTAGTTTGGGTTGCACTTATAGTCGGCGGTGCGGCGGGTATGCTCATAACCGTAAACACTTTACCCCTTGTGCTTGAGATTGGCGGTATTGAAAAAATCGGCACATTTACAGGTTATTACTACACGGCTACTTTCTCTGCACAGATAGCAACACCTGTTGTATACGGCGCTGTTCGTATGCTGTCCGGTACATATATGTCGCTTTTCGTCTACTGTCCGGTATGCTTCTTGCTTGCTGCGATTGCCATTTTCTTTGTAAAGCACGGTGAGGCTATACCAAGTGATATATTAAAAGAAATCGCTGACGATTAATCACAAAATTTTTGCCGCCGGTTTTTCGCCGGCGGCTTTTCTTTTTTAAATTTCAGTTGTTTTTAACACACTGCTTGAAATGATTGCCCTTTTCTTCAAAATCCTTATACTTATTATAGCTTGCCGCCGCAGGAGAGAAAAGGCAGGCGCTCCCCTGTTTTGTGCATTTATAAGAAAGCTTTACGGCTTTTTCCATATCATCTGCTTTATAAAGCATACCCTTATATCCGCCTTTTGCAAGAGCGTCTATAATCGTATGCCCCGTTTCCGGCAGTCCTATTAAAGCTTTGAGCTGACCTTTCGCTAAAAAGCTTATGAACTCTTTATAATCTATCCCTCTGTCAAGCCCGCCGAAAATCAAAGTATCTACATTTTTTATAGATTTTATGGCGTTTATAACGGCTTTCGGAATTGTTGCTATACTGTCATTATAAAACCCTATGCCCTTATATTCGCCAACATATTCAAGCCTATGAGGAATGCCGTTAAAGCCTTTGACGGCTTTCTTTACAGCGCTGTCTTTAACGCCGAAAATCCTTGCTGCCGTAACGGCATAGCCTAAGTTTTGTTTGCTATGCTCGCCTAAAAGGTGGGGCGTTAAGGATTGCAGTTCTGTTATAAAACTATCGCTCACTGCTCTTGTAAAAGGGACTTCGATTATTTTACCCTTTGTAATGCCGGTAAAAGGCGGCACTCTGTCATCCTTTTGCTCCGGATTATATATGAAATAATCATTTTCATTTTGATGCTTTGCTATATTAAGCTTTGCTAAAACATAGCCGTCAAATCCGTTTTTATAGTGGTCAAGATGCTCCTCATAGATATTGACGAATACAGAAATATGGGGGGACGCTTTCGTAAACTCCAACTGATGAGAGGACATTTCCACAACTGCTATTTCTGTTTCCTTTGAAATTTCAAAAACGGGTATGCCGATATTGCCTAAAAGCTCTGTTTTAGGGTATGTTTCTTTTAGCATTTCAAAAATGAGCGTGGAAGTCGTTGTTTTGCCTTTTGTTCCCGTTACACCTATTGTCGTAACATCAAAAAACCGTAAAAACAAATCAAGCTGACAAGTAATTTCAGTGTCCTTATTAACAGGTACATCAATAAACGGTATGCCGGGACTTTTTATAACTAAATCATAATTATTTATATGAGAAAGATACTGCTCACCGCATATCACTTTTACAAATGCGTCATCTATCTTAATTTCTTTGCAATCTGCCACAGTAAGCTCTTTTTTTGGCAAATGCCGCCTTAAAAATGCGAGAGTGGACTTTCCCTCCCTGCCATAGCCAAGTATTAGGATTTTCTTATCTTTAATATAGTCAATCACTTTTTGCGGCAACTTTTTTCATCTCCTCTACGGCAAACATAAACCTTTTTGGCACGCAGTGTTGTGAATTAAATTCAAAAAGCAAGTCTTCGCCCTCTTTTACGATACTTTTTATATTCTCTGTTTTATCAAGATAATCGAGCAAAAACGGAAGTTTTTTTCCTTTTTCTTTTAACATAAGCGTCTTTTTCGAAATAGCAAACAAATACTCCCTTGCCGTACCGACGCATTCAAACGGCTTTATAGGAGAGCTGCCGTAAAGACTTTTAAATTCAGACAAAAGGCTATAGTCGTCAAAAAGGTTTTTTGAAAAAATCTGAATAATTTCCTCATCCGTTAAAAACGGTGAAAGAATGCCGAATACGAAAAGACATTTTGAGCATTTACCGCACCAAATATTCTTAGACGCGCCTTTGTTGCAGCTTCTGAATGCTTTGTGATACTCTTTTTCTAAAGAAAAGTATTTCGCAATCTGAAGCTCGTTAAACGGACGCAGCAAACTAAAATATTCTATGCCATTCATTATAAATGTGCTTACATAGTCACGAAAGTCCGATTCAAACTGAAAGGACTTTGAGTATTGATGATTTATATCCCCGCCATTTATATTGCCCTCATTTGCGCTCGCCTCATTTGAAAGCGCAATATTTTCACAGCCCGTTATATAAGCACAATATAGTGATAAAAACGCTACAATTGCTGAAAAAGGCGTATGCCCGTTTAAGAAGCCTTGCTTATTAAGCTCTAAAAGGCGTTTATCAATATCTCTTTTAACTTTTATTATATAGTCCTTGCCAAATCCCGCCGCTTTAACACATTCAGTACGGGCTTTTTGCTCATTTATCGTTATGAACAGATTTTTCCTATTTTTAAGAAGCGACAAGGTAACACAACTATCTTTCCCGCCGCCTATCGGTATTAAATTTAACCCGCCTTTAATAAATTCATCCGGCGGCTCTTTTGTTTCTTTTCGCGCCTCTATTTCTATAAAGCTTTCAAAATCTATATCTATATTATTTATATAAAAAAACTCACCAAGTCCATTGTACCAAAGCTTTTTAAACCAATGTATCTGCTTTTCACTCAAAGTACCGCATAAAACTTTAATAGTTTTGGGGCATACAGCCTTAAAGTAGCTGACCGCCTCCACAAGTCCGAGGGCGAAAACAATGCGATTTGCTGTTTCACTGTCGAAACTGTTTAGAAGTGTTAAATTGCTCGTGTCTATCCGAATTTCGGGCGAAAAATCCGTGAGGCCTTCAATAGTAAAATTGAAGGCCAGAATGATTTCATCTTTGTCCCTTTTTATAGAATAATCCCTATATATAAATACCGGATATTTTTCTCTCGTATAATCAATAACCATAAAGCTCATAATTATTTTTGCCGCCGGACTTTGCTTTATACATAGCCTCGTCTGCTCTTGTGTAAAGCTCTGTATATGAGCCGCCGTGGTCAGGCCACATCGCAATACCGATACTGCACGACACACTATGATTTAAGTCCGCTTCAAGCCTTACTTCCGTAAATACTTTGCAAACCTCCTTCGCCTTTTCAGCGGCGACATCGGGGGTAATATCGTCAATAAACAGAACCATTTCATCCCCGCCTACTCTGCCGAGTATATCGGAAGACCTGAAAAGCGCCTTTAGTCTGCTTGATACATTTATTAGGAAATGGTCGCCCTCAATATGACCGTAAGTATCGTTTACATACTTGAAATCATCAATATCAACAAGGAATAATGCGGCGCGGTTAAGCCCCTCTTTATTTTGCAGAACATCATTAATTTTAAGACCTGTGGCGATTTTATTATAAAAGCCTGTAAGCTGGTCCGTTTGCGCCTGCGCCATAAGTCTTGTTTTTTCACGCTTAATTCTGTCAACATTCGTAAGCTTACCTATAAAGCGCGTCGCCTCACCCTCGTGGTTATAAATTGTTGTAAAGGTGACAGTGTACCAAGTGTCGTCTCCACGCTCATTTTTAAGCCTGAAGTCAAAAATATTCGTTCTTTTTCCGGCAAGAGCATTGCTGATATTTTCTAAAATAATCGGAACATCCCTATGGTCGATTACTTCGCTGTATGTGATTGTTTCAATAGCGTTTTCAATAATAGGCGAACGCCTTAACAGCTTTTTAAATTTATATGAACATTCAAGTACATCTGAGGCAACATCGTACTCAAATAAAATGTCGTTTGATATTTCCTCAAGAATTTCGTACTTCTCTGAAGCTTTTTGAAGGTCCTTTTGCGTTTCTTTAAGCTCTGTAATGTCTATTAAGTTACAAACAAAGCTAATACCATATTCCTCAGAAGGTATACATGTTGCCGAAATAAGCGCATATGCCTGTGAGCCGTCCTTCTTATGAATACGACACTCAAACTGATGTTCTTCATAAAGCGCATCATGACCTTCTTTAACAAGGTTTATAATTTGTATAAAATCCTCATAATAAACAAGGTTAAACAAAGTCGCATCATCAAGCGTTTCATATTCTTCACGCGTATATCCAAACATATCGAAAAAACCGTCATTCGTATACACAAGCTTTACCGTATTCGGCAGAGGTGCGACTAAGGCCATTCCGGTAATGGTGTTTTGCAAAATCATTTCAAGCTGTTGTCTTGATAATTCGCTTTCATGATAACCGCCCGTTCTCATCATAATGCATCTCTCCATTTTTTATGTTACTATCTACATTAAATCATTTTATAGTATAGCACTTATTTCCATAAATAACAAGATTTATTTTTATAACACTTGATATAAATACCAAGTTTCATATATAATTGAGATGCTTTCATTATTTTTCTTGATTATCAGCATCGAAAAGAGGTTTATTATGGAGAAAAGGGTACTTGCGTTTGATTTTGGCGCATCCGGCGGCAGAGCCATTTTAGGTATATTTGACGGAGAAAAGATTTCTCTTAAAGAGGTTCACCGTTTTTCTAACAATCCCGTCAAGGTAAGAGGCACTGTGTATTGGGATGTATTAAGGCTCTTTTATGAAATAAAAGAGGGGCTTGTTGCGGCACATAAGGAGGGCGGATTTAGTAGTGTCGGGATTGACACTTGGGGAGTGGATTTCGGACTGATAGGTAAAGACGGCGCTTTAATTGAAAATCCCGTTCATTATCGTGACGAGCGAAATACCGGTATGGTTCAAAAAGCGGCGGAACTTATGGAGCTTCATAAACTTTATGATATTACGGGAATTCAGTTCATGGATTTTAACACGCTGTTTCAGCTTTTATCCTTAAAACAAAACCGTCCCCATATCTTAGAGAATGCAAAAAAGCTTCTTTTTATGCCCGATTTATTCAACTATATGCTGACAGGCGAAATAGCGACAGAATATTCAATAGCCACAACCTCACAAATGATTGAGCTTGAAACGCACGACTGGTCAAAGGATATACTTGACACATTCGGCATTTCAGAAACCCTGCTCCCGCCCGTAAAAAGAACGGGCAGTATTCTTGGCAAATTAAGCGTTGATTTGTGTGAGGAGTTATCAATTAACAGCGCAAAAGTCGTACTTGTAGCCTCTCACGATACGCAAAGCGCCGTTACGGCTGTGCCGTCACTTGAAAAGGATTTCGTTTTTATAAGCTGCGGCACTTGGTCGCTTTTTGGGACAGAGGTTGACGAGCCTATAATAAATGAGTGTTCAAAGTCACTCAATATTACGAATGAAGGCGGATATGACTACTCTACCGCCTTTCTAAAAAATATTTGCGGGTTATGGCTAATTCAAGAAAGCCGCCGTCAATGGGGCAGAGCAGGCACCTCTTACTCCTATGCAGATTTAGAGCGGTTAGCCCTTTTAGAAGAACCGTTTAAATGCTTTATAGACCCCGACTCCCCGGAGTTTACGCCAATGGGTAATATCCCTGAAAGAGTTCAGGACTTTTGCCGCCGCACAAATCAATATGTGCCGCAAACTGTGGGTGAAATTATGCGCTGTATATATGAAAGCCTCGCTCTAAAATACAGATATACATTTGACGGCATTAAAAAATGCACGGGTAAAGCGTATGACAGAATACATATCATGGGCGGCGGTACGAAAGACAGACTTCTCTCAGATATGACGGCCAACGCTTGTAATACGGCGGTACTTGCAGGTCCTATTGAAGCTACGGTTTTAGGTAATATAGCAATACAGCTACTGTCAAGCGGCTCTATAAAAAGCATAAAGGAAGCGCGCAAAATAATAGCAGACAGCGAAAACTTAAAAGAATATACGCCGCGCGACCCTGAAAAGTGGGAAGAAGCTTTTTCACGGTTTAAGGAGATTATTAATAAATAGGCAGAGTTACAGTCAAAAATCAGTCAACTTGATTTTCCTTTTATTATGATGTATATTGTTATTAAAGGCGGTGAGCTTGTGGCAATTCATGAATCAGGAGAAATGTATCTTGAAACAATACTGATTTTATCACAAAACTTGCCTTTCGTGCGGGCTATAGATATTTGTGAAGAAATGGGTTATTCAAAACCAAGCGTCAGCCGCGGGCTTGGACTTTTAAGAAAAGGCGGGTTTATTGAGGTTGACAATTCGGGAGGAATAACTCTTACATCGGATGGAAAAAATATTGCACAGCGCATTTATAAAAGGCATAAAACTCTTACAGAATTTTTGATTTTGCTCGGTGTGGATAAAGAAACAGCGGCGGCAGATGCGTGTAAAATCGAACACGATATAAGCGATACATCATTTCTTATGATTTGTAAATTTATTGAGCGTGCATAATGCACGCTCAGTTTTATTTAGTATTTTTCGCCGCTTCTCTCCTGTCTTGAAGCTGCTTTGAAATATCAAGCTTCTTCTGTCCGGAAATATCGTACTTAATCATAGGTATCACTGAAAGCAGACTAAATATTCCGGGCAGCGCCGTATATGTAAAATATACAAGGCTTTTCGTACTCTCAGAAAATACCGTGGCATCTGCATCGTATTTTGCCGTGCGAAGCAGCACAAGCCCCAATGCCGTACCCATAGCAAGGCACACTTTTATTGTGAGGCTTAATACGGCATATGCCGTGCCCTCTGTACGCCTGCCCGTTTTCAGCTCGTAATAATCCACACAGTCAGCAGTCATAATCATCGGAAGAAGTGTTACCGCACCGAACTGTAGTCCTATAAGGAATAGGAAAGAAAACATAAGCACCCTGTTTTCCGTACCTATGAAAAATGTTATAAACGAAATAACAAAGCCGTAAACAGAAAGCATTAAAAATACATTTCTTTCACCTAACTTTTTAATTAAAAGCGGCGTTATCGCCATACTTATCATAGAGCCTATTGCCGTTGTGATGCCAAGCACCACAATAAGGTTTTGACCGCCAAGCAGCACATTTGCCGCTTGTATTTGTATTCCCATAGCCATTTGCCTGCCAAAGCCTAAAAAGTACGATACTATAACCATCATAAGCGGCTTGTTATCTTTTAATGTTCTCCGCATATCTCCGAACGACATTTTTTCCGTTTTATATGCTACCCGTTCTTTATTACATAAAACGATAAGTGAAAACATTAAACATCCAAGCACGCCTATTATAACGGCGGATAAAAGATATTCTGTGCTGCTTATGGGATTATCCTTGCCGCCTTCATAACCAAAAACGAGCGACCCTCCGGGGATTATAAGGCAAGCTATTGGTACTACCACATAAGCTGCCGCAAATCCAACAGACTTTAAAGTGTTTGCTATTGAAACTACATTTGTACGCTCTGTCGGGTTAGGCGTCAGAACAGATGCTATTGCCTGTGACGGAACATCGCCAAGCGTCATAGCAAGACTCCATAAAAGAAAAGTGACAAATATGTACGCATACAGCGCCGTACCGCGAAGCGGCACTTGTATGAAAATCACAATAGTCATTATAGCAAGCGGAATAAGCGACAAAAGAATAAACGGCTTTAGCTTGCCTCTTTTTGAGTTCTTCCGCTCTATCATATTACCCACAACAGGGTCAAATCCCGCCGAGACAATACGCACAATAAGCAGCAGTATGCCGACTACCGCAAGGTCTGCCGCCATAGTAGCGCCGTAAAACTCTGCTTGATATGAATTTAAAAAACCGACAATAGCCTGAAAACCAAATAAGCCGACTGAATATGCGGCTATTTCCTTTTTACTCATATGTTTTACTGTAATATCCATAAATCATCACCCCTGTTACATTATCACACAAAGAAATAAATCTCAAGATGTTTTTTGAAAACAGTTTTTTGTACATCCGTGCAATATGGTACAGTTTATTAAGTACGGCTCATAAAAAACAATTAAATCTGAGCTAAAAGCTTCTTAAAATTACTGTCCTCTCCAAATATAAGAACACTCTCGCCATCACTAAACCTGTAATCCGCTCCCGGTACGGCTGTTAATTCACCGGCGCCCTTTCCTTTAACTGCTATAACATTTAAATTATAATTAAGCCTTACGCCAATTTCTCTTAATGTTTTGCCCGTCCATTTCGGCGGGACTGTCACTTCAATAATTGAATGGTTTGATGAAAACTGAAAATAGTCAACTATCGAGTTAGAGCCTATTCTTGCGGCGAGGCGTATTGCCATATCCTTTTCCGGATAAATTGTTTCATCAGCGCCTACAAGCGTCAGCAGTTTAGCATGCGCGTCACTGTCCGCACGGGAAATAATATGGCGCGCGCCCGCCTCTTTTAAAAGAGCCGTTGCCTCTAACGACACTTGAAAACTGTTGCCTACCGCAACTACGCATATATCAAAATTCCTAACGCCGAGGGATTTTATATATGCTTCGTTAGTTATATGCCCTATTTCTGCATTTGATATAAACTGAAGCGCGTCGTTAACCTTTTCCTCATCACAATCTACGGCAAGTATATCATGATTATGCCGGTCCAGTGTTTTTGCAAGCTGAAGCCCGAAACGGCCAAGCCCTATCAAAAGTATAGATTTCATATTCTTGCTCCTAATTTCATTTTTCTAATAACTAACCGACCGCTATTTTTTCAAGAGGAAGTCTTGAAAGCTCCGGTCCGCTCTTTTTCCTAATGGCGTAAAGAATTGTAAGGCATCCCACCCGCCCGAAATACATAAGAAACATAAGTATAACTTTTGTTATAACCCCTGCATTTTCAGAAACCCCTATAGTAAGCCCTACCGTTCCGATAGCCGATGCCGCTTCAAATAATGATTCAAGTATCGGAAATCCGTCAACAGCGGAAATTATTGTTGCAGAAGCCGCAGTTAAAACAATATATATAAAAACAATAGCCGCGGCACTTTTTAACACAACATCGTCAATGCGCCGCCTAAACAGCTTTACGCTTGAATTCCTTTTAGAAATTGATAATGTATTCGCGGCAAAAACGGCGGCTGTTGTAGTTTTTATGCCGCCGGCAGTCGAGCCGGGAGAACCGCCCACGAGCATGAGCGCCATTGTTATGAAAAGCGACGGCTCTGTTGCCTTTAGCATATCTATACTTGCAAATCCCGCCGTTCTTGGTGTAACGGACATAAAGAATGAATTTAGTATCTTTTCTCCGAAACTAAGCGGCTGAAAGGCTTTTGAATTATACTCTAAAACGAAAAACATAAAAGTGCCTGAAACGATAAGGAAAGCCGTTGTAGTCAGCACTATCTTTGAGTGCAGCTTATAATGCCTCCAATGAAGCCTGTTTTCTCTTACATCATTCCATACATAAAAGCCGAGCCCGCCGAAAATAATCAGCGCGCATATTGTTAAAAGCAATATCGGGTTATTGTTAAAGTGGACTAAAGAAGAACCTTTTCCGTATTTCCCAAGCACATCAAAGCCGGCATTGCAAAAAGCAGAAACGCTGTGATAAATGGAATAGTAAATCCCACTTTTAAATCCCGCATTCGGAATAAAGGTTATCGAGAGCAAAGCCGCCCCTAATAGCTCAAATAATAACACACTGCTTATAACGAACCGTGCCATACGCACAACTCCGCCTACTTGCGGCGCGGAAATTGACTCTCTCATTAGCACCCTTTGTCCGTATCCTATCCTTTTGCCCGTAAAAGTGACTATAACGATTGCAAGCGACATAAAGCCTAACCCGCCTATCTGTATCAAACAGAGTATGACGAGTTGACCGAACACAGTCCAGTGCGTAAATGTATCGAAAACCGTAAGCCCCGTTACACAAGTAGCAGAGCAAGCCGTAAAAAGCGAATTAATAAATGCGGTGCTTTCTCCGCTTTTTGATGAGACGGGAAGCATAAGAAACAGCGTTCCGCAAAGTATAATAAACATATATCCAAACACAAGCACCTTAACGGGCGGTATCTTATGAAAAAAGCGTTTTATGCTATTTTTAATCTTTTCGGTAAACTTCTGTTTTTCTCCGCTTTCGTATTCATCTATAACCATTTTGGTTTTTACTCATCCCTTTGGTATATACTACGAAAAGAACTATATACCTTTGTATCGTGTTTTTCAATAGGTTTTGCATTTTTTATTATTCTTTAACTTTTCTTATAATGTCCTCAAATTCCTTTTCTGTAAACATTCTTGGGACGGGATACATCGGGTTCCCCTCTTTATAAGCCCTTTTTGCAATCGTGCTTATGTCCTTCTCCTTTATCATATCGAATTTAGACGGAATATCAAGCTTTTCATTAAGCGCCCGTACGGCGTCTATAAACATTTCTGCTTTCTCGCCCGTGTCTTTTCCGCTCGTATTAAGCCCCGCGGCGTCTGCAAGACCCGCAAGCTTTTTGTGAGCAGATTTTCCAAAACTCTCGATAACATACGGTAATAGCACAGCATTGGCAAGACCGTGCGCCGTCTTATACATTCCGCCTAAATTATGTGCGATAGCATGAACATAGCCGACATATGCTCTTGTAAAAGCTAACCCCGCATAATAAGATGCCTCAAGCATATTTTGCCTTGCCGTTATGTCATTACCGTTTTTATAAGCGTTTTCTATATTATCAAAAATCATCTTGACGGCTTTTTCGGCATTCTGTTTCGTCTTTTTCGTATTACTTTTGCCGATATATGCCTCTACCGCGTGGGTAAGCGCGTCCATACCCGTAGTAGATGTAACATGGGGCGGCAGTAAAATCGTAAGCTTTGGGTCAAGTACAGCGCATTTCGGACGCAAAACCATATCATTTACAGCGAATTTCTCATGCGTCTTTGGGTTTGTAAATACGGCGGCTATCGTTGTTTCGCTGCCTGTGCCGGCAGTTGTAGGCACGGCATAAAAGTACGGAATTCTTCTCCTAACTTTTAAGAACCCCCGAAACTGTTCAAGCGGCTTTTTAGGGCGGGCAGCTCTTATACCCACGCCTTTTGCACAGTCCATAGGCGAGCCGCCGCCAAAAGCTATAATAGCCTGACTGCCGCTCCTTTTATAAAGCTCATACGCCTCTTCAACATTATCAAGTGTGGGGTTAGGCTCTGTGCCGTCATACACACTGTATTCTATTTGCTCATTATTAAGTCCTTCTAAAAGAGGCAAGAGTAAGTTAAGCTCCATAAGCCCTTTATCCGTAACGATAAGTACGCTTAAAAAACCGTCGTCTTTTATTTTCTTCGGCAACTGTTTAATTGAGCCTGCCCCTTTTAACAACTCCGGCTCACTCCACTTCACAAAGAAGCTTCCTATGTAGTAAGCTTTTTGTACCGCCCTAAAAATAATTCTTCTGAAAATGTTCATGACTGTTTGCCTTTCTGTATTATGTCTTTGCTCTGAAATTGTTTTTTATGATATCATTTTTAATAATAAAATACAATACAATATATGAATACATAGTTTTCCAAATTCATTTTGTCGTAATTTTTTCTTGCATCTTTTAGTTTTGTGTGCTAAAATATTTTCTGTCGGGCGGGAGTAGTTTAGTGGCAGAACTTCTGCTTCCCAAGCAGACGGTACGGGTTCGATTCCCGTCTTCCGCTCCAAAAAATCCTGGACGATGTTCAGGATTTTTCATTTAACACTTATTTAGTTTTATGATACTGCAAATCCGCCGCGTTATTTACTTTACTAAAAGCAGTAAAACAGCAGTTAATGTTCCGCCCCCCGCCGCAGCAGCAAAAAGCTTTAGCGCAAGGGGAAATCCCTTATCCTTCATTTTATATTTGCCTTTAGGCGGCGACACCGTCTTATCTATGGCGCTATGGGCTTTTTCTCGCAGGCGGCTTTCAGAAAGTCCGCTATATTCGGGGCGAACGAAAAAGATTGCTTTTTCGAAATATTCATTCCCCGTTTCCGTTATTTCTACAACCTGTTTGTTAACTCCTTTTATCATTTCCCTTTTCCTTTCACATTCACAATGCATAAAGTACAATAGTATGCACAAAACCTATAAAAATGTCTGCGGCTAAAAACGGGTTTGAATTTGTGCGACACAATCCCTTAGTTTCAGTTGTATTTATCGTGTGTTTTTTGCTTTTTTTAGTGTTTCGCGGCAAAAATGTTTTTCAAAGTTATGTTTTGCCGAAACAATTCAATTATTCTCTATTTAAACAGTACAAGCACAGAAAAGCGAATTCTTTAAAACATTCAAAAATTATATGTTCGTCAGAATTCCAATAGCGAATTTATACTCTATGTATAACGCTTTCTTAGGTGAAAATGTTCATAACTATGTTCAAACTGTTTATAACCTACCTGAATTTATCATATTCTAAGCACTTTTCGCCTTTTTTTGACAATTAGTGCCATTTGTCAGTTTGTATCCTTTTATTACAAAGTGTTGTAAGCACTTTACTGATTATACTATTCGGAGAGAAAATAAAAAGCCTTTGCAGACTTTTTAATGTGTATTTTATACATTGTGCAAGGTGCATAAAAGTTAAGACAAATCTTGTACAAAGAGGAGAATTTTTGTAAACTTTAGAACGGATGTGTACTTTTGAAAATTAATTTTGTCAATAACGATATTATCGTGTCCGATGTCTCGTGTTTTTCGCTTTCGCTGTCGCTTGATTGCGGTCAGGCTTTTCGTTGGAAAAGATACGGTGATATTTGGCAGGGTGTAGTCTGTGATAAAGTATTAAATGTATCGCAGGACGGGGAAAACATTATTTTCCACAACACAACAAAAGATGATTTGACTTTTTTTACTGATTATTTTGACCTTAACAGAAATTATGAAAACATAGTCGGCATTTTATCGCGCGACCCGTATCTTAATATAGCTTGCCGCGAATATTATGGTATCAGAATATTAAAGCAGCAGCCGTGGGAGGCGCTCTGCTCTTTTATAATTTCAGCTAACAATAATATCCCCAGAATAAAAGGAATTATTGAAAGGCTTTGTATTTATTTTGGAAAAGAGCTTCAGGAAAGTCTTTATTCTTTCCCCTCACCAATTGAATTAGCAGAGCTTAGCGCCGATGATTTAGCGCCGATAAGAGCAGGTTTTCGCGCAAAATATATTATAGATGCCGCAAGAAAAGTTGCTTCTTGTGAAGTTGACTTAAATAAAATAAAAGCTTTGGAATTGTCTGACGCAAAAACAAATCTGCTAAAGATAAAAGGGGTAGGCGAAAAGGTGGCGGACTGCTCGCTTCTTTATGGTTTTAACAGACTTGCTGTTTTTCCTAAAGATGTATGGGTAAAAAGAGTTTTAGATGAAATGTATCCGCATGGTTTACCTCCTTTTATCTCCGGATATGAAGGAATTGCACAACAGTATTTATTTCATTGGAGAAGAAACATAAAAATAGAATAATATTCTGAAAGGACTGGTATTTATGAAAAACATTCCGAGACCGGAATATCCAAACCCTATCTTTGAAAGAGAGAATTGGCAAAATCTTAACGGTGAATGGGAATTCGAAATTGATTTCTCATGCTCCGGCGAGGAAAGAGGACTTTTTCGGGACGGCGTAAAGCTTTCCCAAAAAATCGTTGTCCCCTTTTGCCCCGAAAGCGTTCTTTCGGGAATTGGTTTCACGGACTTTATGGAGTCTGTATGGTATAAAAGAACAATAACCGTAACAGAAAACCAACTAAAAAACCTTGTATTCTTGCGTTTCGGCGCCGTTGATTTTTTCACGACCGTTTATATTAACGAAAAAAAGGTCGGAACGCATTACGGCGGGTACAGTGCTTTCTCTTTTGATATTACTGACTTTTTAAAAGTCGGTGAAAATACCGTTACCGTCCACGCCGTTGACGATACAAGAAGTCCTATGCAAGCAAGAGGAAAGCAGAGCGAAAAACATTATTCCCATGCTTGTGATTATACGAGGACGACGGGTATTTGGCAGACTGTCTTTTTAGAATTCGTGCCGAAAACTCATATAAAAAGTGTTCGTTACTATCCTAATATAAATTCTGCCTCTGTTTTAATTGAAGCGGAACTTATGGGTGAGGGCACTTTTGAAGCTGCGGCGTTTTTTAATGGTGAAAATGTTGGTTTCTCTTCATCCGTATCATCATTCGGAAACTCTGTATATTGTAATTTATCACTTTCACAAAAGCATCTTTGGGAGCTTTCCTTAGGAAATCTTTACGACATTGAGCTTACTTTTGGGGAGGATAAGGTTAAAAGCTATTTCGGACTGCGCGAAGTAAAGCTGTCAGAGGGGAAATTTATGCTAAACGGCGAAAGCACATTTATGCGTTTTGTTCTTGACCAAGGCTTTTATCCCGACGGTATTTATACGGCGGCAACAGAAGCTGATTTAATACGCGACATAGAGCTTTCGATGTCCGTTGGGTTTAACGGCGCACGGCTTCATCAAAAGATTTTTGAACCTCGTTTCTTGTATCATTGTGACAGGCTTGGTTATATGGTTTGGGGCGAACACGGTAGCTGGGGTATGGATATATCGGATTATAACAGCTTGAAATATTTCCTTCCGGAATGGCTTGATACGCTAAAAAGAGACTTTAATCATCCTGCCATTATAGGGTGGTGTCCGTTTAATGAAACATGGGACTATAACGGCAAAAGGCAGGATAATGATATTATAAGCACAGTCTATAAAGCTACAAAAGCATATGACAAAACGCGCCCGTGCATTGATACGAGCGGTAATTACCATGTTTATACTGATATTTATGACATACACGACTATGACCAAAATCCCGAAACCTTTGCAAGAAACTATAACAAGCTTATGACTGCGGGCGAATTGTTCGAGCGCGTCACACTTACTGACCCAACGCGGCAGAGTTATGGCGGCGAGCCTGTTTTTATCAGTGAGTACGGCGGTATAAAATGGAGTGAAAAGGAAACAGACGGAAAATCGTGGGGTTATGGCAACGCACCTAAAACGAAAGAGGACTTCCTAAAACGCTATGAGGGGCTTACTAATGCCATTCTCGATAACGATAAAATAATAGGCTTTTGTTATACGCAACTAACCGATGTAGAGCAGGAGCAAAACGGTATATTTACATATAATAGAAAGCCTAAGTTCGATTTTGAGATATTAAAAAGGATTAATTCCCGCAAAGCGTTAATTGAAAAGGACTAACCACGAGGTTATAAGCCTTTCTTTCTGCCGCCTAATCCGAAGCGTAATATTAAAAATGCACCTAAGAAAACTGCAACGAGCATTTTCCCTATAAAGTTATTAAGGAAATTAATTATTGCTTGTGCTTTCGGCAGATTAATTACTTTTACGCCTAAAACATCCTTATAAAGTACTACTTTTGTTAAATCCTTTATCTTGTGTTCTTTAATCATTACTGTGATTGTTTTATTTGAATCGCTTTTTGAAACAACCTGTTTAATATCAATATCTTTATCAGTTTTCGTAAAAGCTATTGTATCACCCTGTGTTATTTCATCAAAGCCTTTTGGATAAATTAGCAGGGAGTCTCCCGCCGATAGACTTAAACTTTCATTGGCATCTTTAACCTCGATAAACTGAAAATCGGATAAAGGAAGCAGGTAAACAATTAAAAACATACAGATATAAACCGCCACTATCAAATATATGAGCAAAGAAACAAACCTATACATTATATGACCTCCTTTTACATATATACTTTTTAATCTGTAATGTTATTTTACTATATTTAAAGAAAAATGTAAAGAATTGTTAATTTATATCAAAATAATATATTCCCGGCATAAACGATTTGTTCATCTATGCCGGTATTTCTACTCTTTATTTGTCAGCTTGTTTAGAATATTTCTTTTTGTAAACAAAACGCATAAGCCGTGTTTCTATCGGATTTATGGGCTTTGACTTGCCTAAAACATTTAACCCTATAAATGTTTTACAGCCTTTGTCAACGACCATTTCAACTGCCTCGGCGTCGCTTTCAGAACTTCCGCAGCAAAGCGCTCCGTTGTCTTTCACTAAAACCGCATTCCTGCCTCTTAAAGCTTTTATAACCTTTTTCGACGATTTCAGCGTATTATTCGGATTGAATACGCGGCAATTAAGCGTGGGACCGATTAACTGAGCAAAATCATCAAGCATAGGCAAAACTCTTTTACCGCTTTCTGATGCTGCAACAATATCCGCACTTTTTGAATGAATTATATTATTAATATCCTTACGCTTTTTATATATACCCATATGCAAGTCCGCAGTATCGGGTACATCCCTGCCGCCTATTAACGCGCCGCTTTTTATATCAATTACAGCGGTATCGTTCCCGTTTTCAATTGAAAAGCTTTCACCGCTCCTTTTGCTTGAAGCTGCCGTTAACTCACTCGCCCTCTCATACTTATCCTGCTTTTTAAATATACCGGATACATATTCTCTGACAGAATTAAAATCGTCGCAAGCTCTGCCTTTCAGGTCTTTGCACTTTTCTGAAATATATCTTTCGCATACTTCTTCAAGTGCTTGTGCTACCGCAAAAGCATCTTCATAGTCCGCACCAAGGCATACCGCACCGTGGTGCGCCATAATAACAGCCTTTGAGTTTGAGCGGGAGAGAGCAGCCGCAACACCTTTTATAAGCTTCCCGCTCCCCGGAAGTCCGTACGAAGCGGAAGGGACATCTGTGCCTATTATCTCTTTCGCAAAATCCGGCACATAGTTAATATCCGTTTTAATTGCACTCACAACAGACGCGAATACCTGATGTGTATGGATTACAAAGTTTACATCTTTTCTGTGACTGTAACAAGCGGCGTGTACGCCTTTTTCAGAGGAAGGCTTAATATCGCCCTCATATGAAAGGCCGTCAATATTTACAAGTACAATTTCATCCGGTGTAAGCGTTTCGTAAGGTCTGCCGCTTGGAGTAATAACGAACTGTTTATCGTTTATACGGCAGCTTACATTACCCCATGTTCTTGCGATAAGTCCCGTTTCGACGAGTTTTTTCCCTGCTTCTATAACGAGTTCTTTTGCTTGCAAAATATCCATAATGCTCTCCTTGTTATGCCTTTACGGCAACTTGCGCAAACACTTTGTCAAAGCGCTTTAGCGCCTCGTCTATAAGCAGAGGCGTATATGCGGCACTCGTATAAAGACGGCTGCCTGCAAGAGTTACAAGACCCTCTGCCATATAAGCGGCGCCCATGTGCTCCATTTCCTTTTTTCTTTCGCTTGTTGCGGAAAGAACATTCGGAATAGTCCACGGTCTGCCCCAATTGATTGAAAAATGCATCGTACCTACTGTTTCTAAGTGACAAACAGAGCCTTGGTTAAACGCAACGAACGGAAGATTGTGCTTTTTAATAAGCTCTTTAAGCCCCGCCGTAAGCCTGTCGCCCATCTGCCCCGCTTTTTGACAGGCGTTCTGCTTATCAATTTCCTCAAGCATATGGTATCCCGCAACACATGAAATCGGAGTAGCCGCCATAGTGCCGCCCATAAATGCCTTTTTAACCTTTGCCGTACCGTCAAGCCCTGCGCCAAGATATTTCATAACTTCTTTTTTACCGCCAATTCCGCCGGCGCCCGGGTATCCTCCCGCTATTACCTTGCCGAAAATCGTAAGGTCGGGAGATACGCCGTAATAGCCTTGCGCTCCTGCCATACCGATACGAAATCCCGTTACAACCTCGTCAAAAATCAGCAGAGCGCCATATTTACGGCAAAGCCTTTCAACGCCCTTGTTAAAATCAAAATCAAGTGGTCTTGTTCCGCTTTCAGGTCCAATAGGCTCTATAAACACAGCCGCCGTGCCGCCTCTGAATTGGTTCATACGGAGAACTCTTTCAAGGCTGTTAAGGTCATTTGGGAAAAACTCCTGCGTATGCTTAAATAAATATAACGGCACTCCGTTAGCTTGTGTAAACTTTGAGCCCGGAACGCGTATGCCATAACCTAACTGGTCACTCCAACCGTGGTAAGCTCCGCCCATTTTAACAATATTTTTATTTTTCGTTGCAAGCCTTGCCACTCTTACTGCCGCCATGCAAGCTTCTGTTCCGGAGCCTAACATACGGAACATATCAACGGTTTCTATACTGTCTGAAATCTTTTTAGCAAGCTTGTATTCGTATTCGTGGAATAATCCCGTCGACGGACCGCAAGTGTTAAGAATGTCAATAACCTTTTCCCTTACCTCAGGCGGGTTTGAGCCTAAAACCGTAGGACCGCCTGCCTGAAGAAAATCAAAATATTCATTTCCGTCAACATCGTGAAGCTTCATTCCCTCTGCTTTTGTAAAAACGAGCGGGAAAGGATAGTTAAAAGCAAGGTTATGCTGTACACCGCCCGGTATAATCTGCCTTGCTTCTTCTATCATCTCTTTACTTTTTTGACACTTCTTTTCAAAATAGTTTTCTTCGTACTGTGCTAAAACCTCCGGCTTTATGGAATAAATGGGCTTTTTAATAAGCTCATCAAGCTCCCTTGTCACCGCCGCTGCATCATGATACTGTGAAATAGCAAATCTCGTATCCATAATTATCCTCCCTTTTGGTGAATATTAATTCACTTATATTATACAACATTAATAAAAGTTGTCAATGTTATTTCATAATTTTAAGAAAATATATATTAAACATTAACGATTTATTAACTAAATAATAATGGTTTTTTACAATATTTTGTTTGACTTCATCGGTTATTTTTGGTATAATGACTAAAACATTTTGATAGGAGGATGCTTTCGTGACTGACACAAAAACTCTGGCATATATAAATATGTATGCCATCTTAGGAACACTTGAAAATTTGTGCGAACTGGTCCCCGAGGCTTCAGATTTACTGAAAGGCAAAAAGCCTGTTTCCATAGGCTTTGATGTTAAAGGCGGCCCGTCTGCTACATTGTTTTTTAAAAACGGCAAATGCCGCATGGAGCAGGGTGTTGATAATTGCGATATCAAGCTCCCATTTTCATCCCCCGCGAAATTCAATGGGCTTATTGACGGCACAGTAACCCCTATTCCCTCAAAAGGCTTTACACACATTAAATTTTTACTTAACGAATTTACAAAGCTTACCGACATACTTACTAAGTACATGAAGCCTGAGCCAGAGGCTCTCAGTGACAGGGAGTTTTTCGTAAGAAGTACCTCACTTATGTTATCGGCAATAACAGTGGCGGTGGCTCAAATTGCTAATAACGACAGCATAGGCAAGTTTACCGCAAGTCATATTGTTGACGGTGATATTGCGCTGCTCATTAAAGACGGTCCGGGGACAACGCTGCGCGTTAAAGACCACCGTCTGCTTGGGATTAAAGCACCGCCTGAAAATCCCCGTGCTATCATGGAGTTTAAGAGCATTGAGCTTGCGCGTGACCTTTTCGACGGAAATGTAAATGCCGTTGCGTCAATAGGAGACGGAAGTATTAGGATGAGCGGTATGATTTCCATGATTGACAACCTGAACAGACTGCTCGACAGAGTTGCTCTGTATTTAGCATAAGGAGGATTAAAGATGGCAACGAATATTTATAAATACAGCAAAAGCCGCGAGTATTTTGAAAGAGCGGCAAAGGTTGTACCATCGGGTGTTTATGGGCATCTCGGTCCCGCTGAGGGTTGTATGATTCCCGTAACCTCTTTCCCGCTTTTTGCGGCAAGTGCCAAAGGCTCACATTTTACTGATGTTGACGGTAACGATTTTATTGATTATATGTGTGCTTATGGACCGAATGTTTTAGGCTATGGTGATGAAGATGTTGACGCCGCTGTATTAGAGCAGGCAAAAATTGCAAACTGCACTACTTCGCCGTCAATAAAATTGATTGAGCTTGCGGAGCTTATGGTTGACACTGTGGCATCCGCAGATTGGGCGTTTTTCGCTAAAAACGGCGGTGACACTACAACTGCCGCAATTATGGCAGCTCGTGCGCACACAAGCAAAAAGAAGATTATTTTCGTAAAAGGCTTTTATCACGGAGTGGCGCCTTGGACACAGAAAATAGATTACCCCGGTGTAACACCTGAGGATGTTTCCGGCAACCTTTATGTTGACTGGAATGATTTTGATGCGCTTGAGAAACTTATCGCTGAAAATGAAGGAGAAGTCGCAGCATTTATCTCCACTCCTTATATGCACGGTAACTTCATTGATAACCAGCTTCCTGCCGACGGATATTGGCAGAAAGTCAGAAAGCTCTGCACAGAAAAAGGTATCGTTTTAATTGTGGATGATGTTCGCTGTGGGTTTAGGCTTGACCTTGCCGGAAGTGACCATTACTACGGCTTTGAAGCAGACCTTATATGCTTCTGTAAAGCGCTTGCCAACGGCTGGAGTGTTTCGGCGCTTTGCGGCAAGGAATTTATTAAGTCCTCTGTAAGCGCATTATCATACACCGGCAGCTATTGGTTAAGCTCTGCACCGTTTGCCGCGGCGATAGTTTGCATAAACAAGCTAAAGAAACTAAATGCCCCCGCCTTATTCCGCGAAAAGGGAATTAAGCTTACGGACGGTTTTACGGCTGCAGGTAAAGAGCATGGATTTGACCTTGTTGTTTCCGGTGAACCGGCACTGTTTTATTTGAGAATAGCGAATGACGACAGTCTATTTATTCATCAGGATTGGGTTCAGGAATGCGTAAAGCGCGGTATGTTTATAACGAACCACCACAACCACTTCATATGCGCCTCTCACTCTGATGAAGACATAAACAGGTCAATTGAAATAGCCGAAGATGCCTTTAAGGCAGTTAAGAAAAAGCATCCAGGGATTTAACGAACAGTAGTACAATTAAGGAGGAATGATGAATGCCATTATCAAAGGCCGAGTGGCTTTCCCTCGAAAAGAAAGCTGACGAGCTGAGAAGACTTACGCTTGACACTACTTTTTGGGCGGGCAGCGGTCACATTGGAGGCGGGTTATCTGTTTTAGATATGCTAACCGTTCTCTACTACAAGTATATGAATATTAAGGTTGATGACCCCGACTGGGAGGATAGGGACAGGTTTATACTCAGTAAAGGTCATGCCGCTATAGCTTATGCTCCTGTGCTATGTGAAATTGGTTTTAATGACAAAGAGCAGCTAAAAACCTTCAACCTTACGAATTCCAAAATGGGAATACACCTTGACTCTAACAAAGTCGTCGGTGTTGATGCCTCAACAGGTTCCTTGGGACACGGATTATCAATAGCAGTGGGTACAGCGCTTGCCGCAAGACTTTTAAATAAGGATTATAAAACATTTTGCATTTTAGGAGACGGTGAATGTAACGAAGGCTCCAACTGGGAGGCTGCTATGACTGCCTCTCACTACAAAGTAACAAATGTTATCAGCTTTGTTGACCGTAACATGTGCATGATAGACGGCAGAACAGAGGATATTATGAGCCTTGAGCCTTTCTGCGATAAATGGGAGTCTTTTGGATTTATCGTAAAAGAGATTGACGGCAACAATATCAAAGAAATCTGCGAAGCTATTGATTTTGCCTATGACAATAAAACTGACAAACCCGTTATGATAATCGCAAATACCAAAAAAGGCAGCGGAATAAGCTTTATAGAAGACGATTACAGATGGCATTACGGTGCTTTAGACGAAGAAGTGTATGAAAAAGCAAAAACAGAGCTTGACAAATCTTACAAAGAGCGTGTAGCTCGCGCTGAAAAGGAGGGTGCGTAATATGGCAGGCGGAATGACATATACAGCGGTTGACTCTACTTCTCTTTCGACCTCTGAGTATTACGGAAAAGCGCTTGTTGACTTAGGGCGCGCTCATCCGGAGGTTGTGGCACTTACTGCAGACCTTGCTAAGTCCACTAAAATCGGTGAGTTCCAGCAAGAATTTCCGGACAGATTTTTTAATGTCGGCATAGCAGAGCAGAATATGTTCGGCGTTGCGGCAGGTATGGCAAAGGCAGGGCTTGTGCCGTTTCTTTCGACCTTTTCAATATTTGCATCGCTTCGCGCGGCAGACCAGCTTCATACAGACATCTGCTATCAAAATATTAATGCAAAGGTAATAGCCACGCATGCGGGAACTTCATTCGGGCAAGCAGGCTCAACACACCACGCAATTGTTGACCTTGCCGTAACTCGTGCAATACCGAACCTAACTGTAATTTGCCCCGCAGACGGTTATGAAACCTATAACGCCGTTATGGCAGCTTACAACACACCGGGTCCATTTTATATCAGAATGAACAGAGGCTTTGACAGGGTGCTGTATAAAGACTTTGATTATGGTTATGAAATTGGCAAGACTGTTACAGTACACGAAGGCACAGACATTACCGTTATTGCAACAGGCTCTTGTGTATTCCAAGCACTGCAAGCGGCAGATTTTCTTGAAAAGGCTGACGGACTAAAAGTCAGAGTTCTCAACATGCATACTATAAAACCGATTGATAAAGAGGCTATTATTAAAGCCGCCGTTGAAACACGCCGTATCATAACGGCAGAAGACCACACAGTATTAGGCGGTCTTGGCTCTGCTGTTGCGGAAGTCGTAGTTGAGAGCGGAAAAGGCTGTGCATTTAAAAAGCTCGGACTGCAAGATGTATTCGCTCCTATTGGACTTCATGAGGACATTATGTCCATTATCGGAATTGACTCAAATGGAATAATAAACTCCATAAGAGAAACCATGAATATGGATTTTGAGCAGGATGACGATTGGAACGATGAGGTTTAAAAGCTTTACACAAGGAAAGGATTGATTGTTTTGGCATCAAAAGACGACATATATGCAAATAAAATTTTCCTTTGCGGCGCTTTGCCTCTCCTTAGGACTATTGTTGCCGATATTCCCTCGCTCAAGAAAAAATTTGCAAACATTCACGCCGTATTTCAGGTAAGCGCGCTTGACGATAGCTCGCCTGAGGGTAAGGTTGCCACACATTTTACCGTAAACGGTGACGAGTGGTTAGTCCACGCCGACAGGGTTGCATACAAAGTTAAAAAGCAACCGTTCATAGAATTGGAGTTTAAAAGCATTGAGTCAATGAACGCCTTTTTCAAAGGTAAAATCGGGCCGTCAACACTTCCAAAGATGAAAGGCGCCGTAAAATTTGCAAAAGAGTTTATAGCCTTTATGTCTGCTCTTCTTAAAATGGCATCGTTGCTTGGACTTGAAGCGCCTCCGGAGGATGAGGAAACGAAAAAACTGCTCGTCAAACTATACTTTTACCTTTTATCGACGGGCATTAGCGCGCTTAACAAAAACGGTCATGAGGCAGTCCATGCTTGGACGCTTAAAAGCCCTGACAGGGTCTATGCTTGGGCAGTAGAGGGAGCGCCGGAGGTTTCTGCATATCTTAGAATAAAAGCAGGTAAAAGCAAGGCAGGTAAGGGCGATTATAAACGCGCCATGCCGTTTTTCACCATGAAGTTTGATAATTTTGACAGCGCACTCGGCATATTGCTTTCTATTGACGATATGTTAGACGCCGTCCGCAAAGGCAGGCTTATAATGGAAGGCGCGCCGGAGTTTGGCGGTCAAATTGGTGAATTTATGATGATGGTAGGCGCTCTTGCAAAGTAAGGCATTTTATTGTAAATTAGCAGAAATATACAAGGAAAAAGTAAAAACTTCTTCTTGACACACTATGTATTCTGTTATATAATGGCAGAGTATTCTAAATTGTACCTTAGGCGTACTTCGGAAGGAGGGAACCTAAAACTATATGAGCCAGGTTAAGATTAAGGAAAACGAGTCGTTGGACAGCGCTCTCAGAAGATTTAAAAGGCAAACCTCAAGAGACGGAGTTATTCAGGAAGTTCGCAAGAGGGAGCATTATGAAAAACCTTCCGTTAAGAGAAAGAAGAAGTCTGAAGCAGCTCGTAAACGAAAGTATTAATGAGCTTTCACAAACAAAACAAGGGAGACGGAATACATTTCTGTCTCCCTTTTGTTGAGGAGTACTATGGGATTACATTCATTTAAATATAGGTTTCGTACAATTGACGAAATATCACCCGAAATACTTAAAGAAATCGGGGTAAAAGGCGTGGCTGTTGACCTTGATAACACGCTCGTTTATGATGGGTCACTCAAGTTCTTTAACAATTCAAACTCTTGGGTTGAAAGCATAAAAGCAGCAGATATTCCTATTATTATTCTATCAAACGCAACGGCTATAAGAGCATATTTACTCGCTCGAAAGCTCGGTATTGACTATATTGCTTTTGCCCGCAAGCCATCTCCAAAAGCACTTTATAAAGCCGCGAAAAAGCTTGGTGTTGATATTTCGCAGCTTGGTATGATAGGCGACCAAATATTTGCCGATGTTGAAGCGGCAAATAAGGCGGGAGCCGTGCCTTTGCTTGTAGACCCAAAAACTCCCGAAGTGTTTTTCCGTAAACACTTTATGGAAATAAGGAAACGCGAAAGAATTTTACTTGACGAATTTAACAAGAGGATAGGCTATTATGTCAACGATTGATAGACTTAAAAAAACATTAAACAATGAAACCGGCGCAGTTATTTCGTCGCCGGTAAACAGGCGTTACTTTACGGGCTTTCCGTCAAGTAACGGATTTTTACTCGTAACTACGAATAGTACCGTCTTTTTAACGGACAGCAGGTACTTAGAAGCTGCCGAAAAGTCAATTACAGTATGTCCAGTAGATGAACTTATAGATGCTAAGCGGCAAATACCGGGGTTTTTTAAAAAGCAAAAGATAAATAAAATTCTTTTTGAAAGTGACAGGCTTTATATTTCTGATTTTGAAAGAATGAAAGCCTTTTTTGATATAAAAGAGCCTATTTCCGACGGTTCTCTTGATAAAACGATAAATGAAATGCGCGCTATAAAAAACAGTTTTGAGCTTGGATGCATAAAAAAGGCGCAGGAGATTGCAAAAAGCGCTTTCTCTTATATCCTCGGCTTTATAAAAGACGGTGTAACTGAAAAACAAACAGCTCTCGAATTAG
>LSQX01050278.1_pt2 | contig 54549 bp, 55 predicted proteins | sample 654561 | NCBI WGS metagenome assembly LSQX01 (sample SAMN04489861, study PRJNA283612) | anaerobic digester metagenome | isolation source: 4 biogas reactors fed with cattle manure at either 37C or 55C with and... | place: Denmark: Kongens Lyngby | collected 2014 | reverse complement strand
CTAAAACGCATGCCATCTACTCTACCACATATTCTGATTGCATTGTATCAGAATAAACTACGGTTGACAAGAGTGCGATTGAAAGGATTTAGTTGATTTGTGTGTAAATTAAATTTATACGAGCATGTATTGAGGGAGGCGGTAGTTTTGTATAAGTTTCTCCATACTCGGGTGCGGGTTAGTAATTTGGAGCGTTCAATCAAATGGTACTGCGATAACTTGGGTTTCCGGGTGAAAAGCCGCAATGATCGCTCTCCGGCGGGGAATCAAATCTGTCATTTAGAACTGCCGGGTAATGAGCATATGTTGGAATTGACCTACTCTCCAGATTATAAATTAAATGTACCGGAAGATCTGCTGCATTTTGCTATTGGTGTTCCCAATTTGACCGCGTTTTGTGAGCAGTTGGAACAGAAGGGAATTGAAATTTGGCCGGATAACTGGCGGGACGAGTTTGCCAAAGGCAATAAGATGGCATTTATTACAGACCCTGATAATTACGAGGTAGAGCTTCTGGAACAAGGATAATGCTCGGCATCAGGCTATTTGACTTCAATAATAATAAATATTATAATTTATAAGAGACTGGAAATAGGAGATGATCCTGATTAAACGACAGTTTATTTTGATAACACTTAGTTTGCTGATTGTATTTTCTGCATGTTTAACTGTTAACGCTGCAGATTCAGTGATCAGCTGGCTGCCGGAAACACAGCGGTATCAAATCTCAATCATTACTCCTCAAGGTGAAGCAGAGTATGTCTACGATGTTCTCTTTGAAATTGATCCGGAAAATGGACAAGCCACGGTAACCACGACCGGGTCCGGCTATACTATGGAATCACGCTATGATGCAGATCTGCGTCTACATTACAGCGAAATGCAGGTCGTAAATCAGCATGATGCAGGCAGGGTTGGCTTTGATCGCCGCTCAGCGGTATATGATCCAGAAGAGAACAGAATTATACTCGCTTTCTACCTCAATGAAAGGCTGCAGGATACTCGGGAAATTTATCTGCATGATGAAGGAACTGAGATCGAAGTTCTAGGATTGTATCTTCAATCGCTGCTGCTGCAGAACCGCACCGATTTTCATGGTAAGTTAGTAGACTTAAATGGATCAGGTCGATACCAGCTCGATTCTAGAGTGCTAACAGCAAAGCAGGTTAGGGATTTGACAAAGAAGAAGAATACAGCCCCTCAGGTGCAGCAGCTTCTGCAGGATCCGGAGCAGGTAACAGTTTTTTCAATAGGTTATGATGGAATTTTACGCTGGTTCTTTCCAACGCGGTTTCATGTAGTTTTGGAAAGCGAGGCTCCCCACCGGATTCTTGCTTTCTGGGCTGGCAGTGGTGATAGGCTGCGGTACCATTTATATGATTATCAGGAATAGGGGAACAAGAAGCATTTTCGTCCGAAAATGCTTTCTAATCCGCGTTAGATTTCAGAATAGATGGAAAGGAAAGAAATTCACAGGTGCGTGCAGTTATCCCTTATACTGCACGAAGTAGATATGTAGTAGCTGCTGTATGGAAATAAATAACATCGAGGTGGTCTGTATGACACGAATTGGCCGACTTTGGCTTGCCTGTTTCGTGATGATATTATGTTTGAGCCTGCAGCCTGCAGCTGCCCAGGATTCGCTGCAGTTTCTGCTGGAAGCTGATGCTGCTTATCAGCTGAAGTTTGTTTTCCCCAATCGGTTGGATACTACACCGCCAATTCTCTCCATCTATACGTTCAATGAGCAGGGGCCGATTTTAAATCGTACCCATCTGCACCAGGGATTGGTGTATGATGATCTGGCTGAGTTGAACTTAGTTTTTGAAACACCGCAAGGATATACTCGCGCAGAGGTGAAGGTATCTGGAGATCAGAATGCAGCTTCAAGTACATTGAGCTTAGAAAGATTGGATCGCTTTGATCCCGCACAGCAGCCTATGCTGGCTCACTTAATTGTCAATGAGCTGGTGTATACCGGGTTAGTAGTGGATGCCCGCGGACTGGATTTAGAAAGAGGAATGAGTCCCCGGATTTGGTCAGAAACAGGAGAATTAATTTACGGCGGGGTAGCTGCTGACTACGAATTTGTTCAGCATTCAGGTGTTATCAGCTATGGAAATGATTTATCGGATGACTTAATGAATCGTGTCTCGATTCTTGGAAAGCTTACATATACTGCTCCGCTGGTAGTTAAGGCACAGGATGTTAAAGGACAGCCCCAAACAGGAGTGGTGATCAGTCAAGAAGCAGCTGAGCAGATTTTAGCTGCAATTAAGAACTATGATTTCTTTGCCCATTACGCAGTAGTCTTTTTAATTGATTAAGCAGAGCAAATTTCCCAGTGATCTAGAATCACTGGGAAATTTTTATGCTGCGGGGACTAACTGCACTTTTATAGCACTCGGTTAGTTCTTGTACCGCTTTCTCCGGGATTCCCTGCTTTCGCAGTTGATTGGCAAATATTCTGGTGGCTTTTTTCCTCTGATACAGCACGGACGGCAGCATCAGAGTACTACCCACAAATAAACGAGCAATCCCTTTGATAAATAAACCGATTGTTCTCAGCATAATTTTACTATGTGCCAGAATTAAGTTTATCTAAAAAGGACTGGAAATTATTGATGTAATCTCTACTCATAGACAGAGCATCCTCTGGTTTGAACCCAGCTTCAATCAACTGCTTATAAAATGCTCCTACTGCTTTGCCCATCTCTGTAGCGGTTTCTTCAGAATATGCGGCTTTTATTAAATTCTTGATTACCTCTGGTGCTTTGCCCGCAATAAAGTCAAACATCTCAACCATTTCCTTCATATCTTCTCTATCTTGCATCGACAAATACCCTCCTTTGATAATTGAAAATCATCCAGGTAACTAAATTTGGCAGACTCGCCCTAAAAATTGGGGTGAGGAAGGATTCTGCCAATTTGGCGGATGGCTGTGCCGCTGCGGATGCTAATACCCGGAAATAAACATTGGCTGCTGTTTTTTTTGGAGGAGCAGTTTTGCATTCGGTTAGTGTTCTGGAAAGTTCCAGTTCAAGCAGGAGTATTTCACAAAAATCTGGTGCTTCCATGATTAGTTGAAACACTTCCTGCTTTTCCTGTGGGGTAAGGCTGCCTTGAATGTATCCTAACGCTAGGTCGCTATAGTAATCTGCTTTCATGTTTAACTCCTCCCTTAAACCAGTCCCGCAGCTTGGCACGGGCTGTATAAGCCCGGCTTTTGACAGTACCAACTGGAATTCCAATGATTTCAGCCAGTTCTTGATAGGTTAGCTGCTCGACATACAATCCGTAGATTATAGTTGAGGCGGTGGGGTCCAACTGATTGAGTGCTTCCTTAAGGGTTAAGTCTGTTGAAAAATCTTCCACAAGCATGTTCTGATCTAGCTCTACTTCATCAAATTTAACACTGCGCAGCTGATCTACCATTTTGTGGTGAGCAATGGTGAGAATCCATGCCTTAATAGATTTTACATCTGCCAGTCGATCTAAGCCGCGGTAGACAGCGAGAAAGGTTTCCTGCAGAATTTCTTCAATTAGACTTTCATCATTTAACTTAAACTTAAGGAAGCTATAGACAGTGTCTAGATATGCTTCATAAATTTCGTCGAAGCTCATCATCCTTAACCCCTCCACCCTTATAGTCGCAGAATTTCTAAATAAGGTTCAGTTTTTTACCAATTATTTAGCCTGGATCGCTTTTGACATTTACTGGCTTCCATGCTATAATCTTGAAATAACATTATATTATTGAATTCTATACACCCTCAGCATATAAGCTATGAGGGATTTTTTGTATCAATTCATCTTTAGGAGGGATGAATATGACCAAGAAAAATAAAATTTATATTATTGATGTAACTAATCGTGATGGTGTTCAAACTGCTTTTATCGGACTTTCTAAACTGCAGAAAACCATGCTCAATGTTTACCTAAGTGAGATGGGAGTTTACCAGAGTGAAATCGGTTTTCCAGCTCTGCAGCATGAATGGAATTATATCAATGCCAATCTGGAACTGGCCAAAAAAGGTGCCATGGGTGAGATGCGCCTCCAGGGCTGGGTGCGGGCCAGCGTTGAAGATGTTGAGCGGGCAGTAAAATATACTAATATTAAGCATTTAAATCTGTCCATTTCTACATCCCAGATTATGACCGATGGTAAGTTTGGCGGCCGGTTAACTCGTGAAGATGTGCTGAAAATGATGACTGAAGCAGTTGCCTGTGCGAAAGAAGCCGGTATTGAAACAATTGGCGTTAACGCGGAGGATGCTTCCCGAACAGAAGTGTATACCAAGGACAAACGCTATGATGAAGACTACTTAATCCGGTTTGCTATGGCAGCTAAGGAACATGGTGCTGACCGCATTCGCTACTGCGACACACTTGGTTATGACCGCACCGTCTCAATCTACGACAGCGTTAAACGGATTGCAGAAGCGGTGCAGATTCCGATTGAACTGCACTGCCACAATGATTTGGGTTATGCGGTAGCTAACTCTGTTGAAGGGGCGATGGGGGCAATTGATGCCGGAGTAGACGCCTATATCAACACAACAGTAAACGGGATGGGGGAGCGGGCTGGCAACGCTGACTTAGTTTCAGTAATTCTGGCTCTGAAGAAGTCCCGGGGGATGCAGGATTTGGATATTCTTGATGAGAAAATCGATCTGACTAAAGCTTGGAAGGTATGCAATTATGTTTCCATGGCCTTTGGTCAGCCGATACCAATTAACCAAGTCGGTGTTGGTAAAAATGCCTTCGCCCATGAGTCGGGAATCCACGCCGATGGAATGCTCAAAGATCGCCGCAATTATGAGCTATACTCGCCGGATGAATTGGGAATTGAACCCCACGAAATCAGGCCGTTAGGTCGGATCATTACAACTGGCGAATACGGGGGCGTCAAAGGGCTGAGACATGTATACAGCCAGCTGGGTGTGGAACTAGAAAACGAACGAGATATTCTGCGATTGGTTCAATATGCAGCCTTACATAACCAAGCGCCCCTGACTAATGACGAATTACTGTTTATTGCTAAATACCCGGAGGAAGTAGAAAAGATTCTTACGGTAGACCCGCGTCGGGTAGATTAAACCAAAACGGATCTCGCTTAGGCGAGATCCGTTTTGCTTACTGCCTCGGCCAGATACCGCTGGTAAACATCGGCTAACTGGGGATTTTCCAGTGTAGCTAGAATGTAATCGGTATATGCTTCATTAGTTGCTCCGTCGCTGCGGCCGGTGAGCTTTACTTTGCGCTCAAATTGGCTGCAGATATCCAGCGCCATCTGCAGCTGTTCCCCTTGCTCATTATAGCCAATGTGTTCCAGCATCATTACCGCTGCTTTAATCAAACTGCTGGGATCAGCATACTGGGCACGACCTTCAGCCACCATCCGGGGAGCAGAACCGTGGATTGCTTCAAACATGGCGTATTTAGTGCCGATGTTTGCACTGCCAGCGGTGCCGACTCCGCCCTGGATCTGAGCCGCTTCGTCAGTTAAGATATCGCCATAGAGGTTTGGCATAACCAGCACCTCAAAATCTGAGCGGCGGCTGGGATCAATCAGTTTAGCTGTCATAATATCTATATACCAGTCATCGCAGGTGATCTCTGGGTATTCAGCAGCGATCTGTTTTGCGATGCTGAGAAACTTGCCATCGGTGGTTTTTACTACATTGGCTTTAGTCACTACTGTAACCCGCTTTTTACCGTGTTTTTTGGCATATTCGAATGCTGCCCGGATAATTCGTTCTGATCCTTGGGTGGTTGTTACTTTAAAGTCTACTGCTAAGTCAGGGGTAACATCAAAGCCTTGACTGCCGAGGACATACTCGCCTTCCGTATTTTCCCGGAAGAACATCCAATCGATATTCAGTTCAGGTACTCGAACCGGGCGGATATTGGCAAACAGATCAAATTCCCGCCGCATGCTGACATTAGCACTTTCAATGTTGGGCATATCAGCGCTTTGATCGGGGGTAGTGGTAGGTCCCTTGAGCACAACATGGCACTGCCGCAGTTCCTCTAAAACAGCCTTTGGAATCGATTCCATATGGGCGATGCGGTTTTCGATTGTCAGTCCGTCGATTGTCCGCAGTTCAACTTTACCTGCCCTGATTTCATTGGCCAGCAGTTGTTCTAAAATTCTTTGGGTTTGAGCTGCGATGTAAGGACCGATACCGTCTCCGCCGACAATACCAATTACTATGCGCGGTAGCTCCTGAAAATCAATAAAAGTGTCTTCCTGTTTCATTCGTTCCACTCGTTTCAGCTGCTGTTCGAGAATTTGTGCAAAATGAGCTGTGGCAGCTGCGATTTGTTCCTTGTACATAGTATCCCTCCTTGCTGATTTCCATTTTATTCTTGAGTCACCGCATTAAATCCTTTCAAAACTGGTATAATTGATATAAGAAAGTGAGTACCCAGCTCTTGCCGGATTTGGTAAGAGTTTTATTATTCAAAAAAAAAGGATGCATCGCTGCAGGCTCGAAGTAGAATATGAACCAAGAAAGGGTGAAAGCCATGACCATCAGCAAAGATATTAAAATAGTTATCGTCACTGGTTTGTCTGGAGCTGGAAAAACCCAAGCGATGAAAGCATTAGAGGACCTAGATTATTTCTGCATAGATAATCTACCTCCCTCGCTTTTGCCTGAACTGATCAGAATTCACCAAAACACGGAAGAGACTCGTCCTGTTGCTGTTGCGATGGACGTTCGCGGTAAGGCGCATTTCGCCCAGTTAACCAATGTGATCAAGTGGCTGGAGGAAAGTGGAGTACCATATAAAGTGGTATTTCTGGAGTGCGAAGATGATATCCTGGTTCGCCGCTTCAGTGAAACAAGGCGGCGCCATCCCCTCGCCGAACAAGGCAGTCTTTATGCCAGTATTAGCCATGAGCGCAAACTGCTGGCTGATGTCCGGGAACTAGCTCATATTATTGTCGACACTTCCGCGATCAAGCCTTCTGAGCTGAAAGCCTACCTTAACAGCGCACTAATTGGCAGAGATGATTCGGAGCTGCTGCTGCAGATCAACCTTCTCTCGTTCGGATTTAAATACGGTGTTCCCAATGATGCTGATATAATTTTTGATGTCCGATTTCTTCCCAACCCATTTTATATTGACAGCTTAAAGGAGTTGACCGGAGAAGACCAAGACGTTGCTGATTATGTGCTTAAGTGGCCGCAAACACAAGCTTTCATTGACAAGTTTTACGACCTAATCGTGGAACTTCTCCCTGCATACAGCAAGGAAGGAAAGGCGCGGCTGACCATTGGTATTGGGTGCACAGGAGGTCAGCACCGTTCGGTTGCCATCAGCCGTGAATTAGGCAGAAGATTGTCCCATGATGGCATCCAGAATCAGGTAAGGCATAGGGATCTGCCGGAAAAATAAAATTTTCAAGATTCTACTTGTATTTCTTACTAAACTGTGGTATGCTAAGGCTACGTTAAAAGGTAGTGAAGTTTGTACGCTGAGTTATGGCCTCTTAGGCTTGGAACGATGAGCAAAACTTCCGCTTTTTAATGAGTATTTTTTAAGGAGGCCATATAGATTTATGGTGACAGGAACAGTAAAATGGTTTAACGCAGAAAAAGGTTACGGCTTCATTGAGCAAGAGAACGGAGAAGATGTATTTGTACATTTCACTGCCATTCAAGGCGACGGCTTTCGCACCTTGGAAGAGGGTCAAAAGGTAGAATTTGAAATCGTTCAAGGCAACCGCGGACCACAGGCCGCTAATGTTGTTCGCCTCTAATCAATTGAGAAGCTCAGCCCCAGTCAGTTACTGACTGGGGCTTTTCATATCTGCCCCTCAGCAGGCATAAAGGTAGGTATGAACAGTGAGGTGATCACATGTTAGGCCAGCTGTTAAACTTGATCCAAAACAGCTATGATCAGGGATTAGATGATTATTGGCTCCCACCTTTAGTAAAATGCGGTGCTGATAATCTGCCTGTTGGCCGGGTGCAGGATCAGGATGTCTTGATATTTGCCTGCCGCCGTGGTGAGCGGGAAATCCAGCTCACCGAAGCGTTTGTTGACCCTGATTTCCACCATTTTCCCCGGGAATACCTGTCCCAGCTGCAGTTTTTTCCCATGGTGGAATATCACCGCAAGTTTGCTGACTATCCTCCATTGTTTCACTCCATCAAACCAGAATCTCCTTTAGGTGAGGTGCTGGCAGAGCACGGTTTAAGGCAGCTGCGGATAGCAGAATCGGAAAAATTTGCCCATGTCACCTACTTTTTTAATGGTCGCCGGGAAGAGCCTTTTCCCCAGGAAGACTGGATCATGATTCCCAGCATTAGGGAGGCGGTCCACCAAAACCCGCAAATGCGGTCGGCAGAAATAGCGGAAACATTGGTGCAAAGCTTGCAGACAGGGCATTATGAATTTGCTCTTGTCAACTTTGCCGCCGGTGACATTTTCGGACATATCCCCGATTTTCAAGCACAGGTTGCCTGTGTTGAGGCAATTGACCAGGCTCTCGGCAGAATTGCAGCTGCAGCCCAATCATTAGGCTATTGTCTGATCGTTACAGCTGATCATGGTTTGTTAGAGCAGGCATATCTGCCGGACGGCTCCCACAGCATTGGACACACACGGGCTAAAGTACCCTTTATCTTAGTTGATCCTACAGTGCCACACAATACTATTTTCCTAGCACCAGAAGGCAGTCTGCAGCATGTTGCTCCTACAATTCTTAATCTCTTAGGTTTGGAACAACCAAACCTAATGACCGGACGCTCATTGGTACAGCCTTATCTAACATCGGTTAAGGGAGTGGTGTTAATCGTTCTTGACGGATTTGGCATCGGGGCAGAAGCGAGGGATACCAATCCGATTTATGCCGCTGATACTCCAACCCTGGATCGCTTATATGCCCACTATCCGCATACAGCTCTCCACGCCTCTGGTACTTATGTCGGTTTAGCACCGGATTCTGGTGGCAACTCGGAAACTGGGCATCTCACATTAGGTGCTGGTAGAATTGTTCCTCAAGATGAAACCAGAATACCCAAGAACCTTACCCCGCTGCATCTCAAAGAGAATAGCAGGTTTTACCACAGCATCAAGCACTTAAGTCCCGAGCAGTCAGTCCACCTTTTATTTCTGCTGTCACCGAAAAGCTCCCACGGCAGCACCAGTGAAGCCCTAAGCCTCCTGAGAGTATTACAGGAATGGGGAGCCAAGCAGGTGTATCTCCATGCTATTACTGATGGGCGCAGTGCACCCCGCTTTGGTGCGGTAAAGTTTTTGCCTGAACTGCAGACTGCACTGATCGATCTTGGCATAGGGGAGCTGGTTACTGTCTGCGGCCGCGGTTATATGCTGGATCGGAGCGGTTATTACCTGGAGCGAACTCAATCTGCATACGAGGCTCTAGTTAAGGGCAGGGGGGCTTGTTGGATGGGTTAGGGCTCTGCTTCATTATTTGCGGAAGTTATCATCAATCAAGCTGAAGCTGGCAATACTATCTGACACAGTCTAATTTTGCTTGTGATTGAGAAAGGGTGATCGGATGTGGATGCCAAACTGTCATATCAGGCATGGCTGAACAATGAACTAATTGACCAAGTAACGAAGGAGGAACTGCTGGCTGTGAAGGGACAGGATGCGGAGATTTATGACCGCTTTTCCGGCCAGCTTGAATTTGGTACCGGAGGCTTGCGGGGAATCATTGGAGCAGGTACTAATCGGATGAATATCTACACTGTGAGGCTGGCAACTCAAGCCTTTGCTCAATATTTGACTGCCCATAACCAGAATCAGCGTGGTGTAGTAATAGCCTACGATTCACGCTTCATGTCGCGGGAGTTTGCTGAAACCGCAGCTGCTGTCTTGATTGGAAATCACATTCCAGTATATGTCTTCCGCCGGATCACCCCCACACCGCTGCTCTCATTTGCTGTGCGCCACTGCCAAGCTGGTGGAGGTATTATGATTACTGCTAGTCATAATCCTAAAGAGTATAACGGCTACAAAGCTTACAATGAAAATGGGATCCAGCTCCATCCAGAGTCGACAGTGGAAATCAGTGAGATTATGGAAACGCTGGCGCTGAAAGATGTTAAAATAGCGGAAAATGCTCAAGCAAGCCCCCTGTGGCACTGGCTCGATGAGGATGTTTACCAAGTGTATTTTAAAAAGCTGTCTGAGCTGGCCCCAAAACGGTCTGATTTTGACCTGGATCTCAAAATTATCTACACACCTCTCCATGGAGCCGGAGCTGATTTTGTTCCTCGAGCCTTAAAGGCAGGTGGTTTTGCTAATGTGAAGTTGGTTTCGGAGCAGATGGTGATGGACAGCGAGTTTTCAACTGTTGAGTTTCCCAATCCTGAAGAACCAGACGCCTTCAGTTTAGCCTTTGCGTATGCGGAAAATTATCCTGCTGATCTGATCATTGCCACCGATCCTGACTGCGATCGGGTAGGTGCTGCCGTTTGGGCGGAGGATCGCTATGTGCTGCTTACCGGCAATCAGATTGGGGTGTTGTTGACTGATTTTCTGCTGCAGTGTTTACCTCCTGAACAGCGGAGCAATAAGGTAATCATTAAAACACTTGTCTCGACAAATATGGTTTATCCTGTTGCTGATAAGTATGGAGCAGAAGTTAGGGAAACGCTAACCGGATTTAAGTATATAGGAGCTGCAATTCAACAGCTGCCGCAGGAAGGCAGGGAGTTTTTATTTGGATTTGAGGAAAGCTGTGGCTATTTGGCTGGTTCTTTCGTGGGGGATAAAGATGGAATAATTGGCAGTCTGCTGATAGCACAGTTGGCTGCGTATTACCGCAGCCAGGGGATCACACTCCAACAACGGTTGGAACAGTTATATGAGGAACACGGTTATTACCTCGATACACTGCAGTCGTATTATTTTCACAGCCGCAGCGAGGCAGACAAAGCCAAAGCTTTAATTGAGGAGCTGCGGCAGGATCAGCTGCTGACAATAGCCGGACTTAATGTGAAATCGTTTAAAGACTACCTTAACGGTGTTCATTTAGATTTTGAGCAGAACCAGGAATTTGAGCTGGATTTTCCCAAGGAAAATATGCTGCAGTGGGAAACAACCGCCGGAGACCTGATTACACTACGTCCTTCAGGCACTGAGCCGAAAATGAAACTGTATATTTCCATCTCCGGTACAGATTCTAAAGAAGCAGAACATAAATTAGGATTGCTGATGAATGCTTTTGATTATCTGATTAATCAAGGTTTGACTGTGATGTCATGATTTCAATTGCTAAATGGGTAATTTCTTCATCGATTTTGCCGCTGCGCACCTGAGTCATCAAGATCTGATTAATCGTCTGCTGGGACAGTTTGTCTCGGTAAGGCCTGTCTTCACGCAGCGCCTGGGTGATGTCAGCTACAGCCATAATTCGGGCACCTGTATCCAGCTGGGTGTGGTTTAGACCAAACGGATATCCGCTTCCATCTAGTTTCTCATGGTGGAATGCTGCCCAGTTGCGGATCGGCTCTGCTTCCGGACCGAGGCTGTCGAGCAGATGGTAAGTATAGTAGGGGTGCTGCTGCATGATCATTAACTGCTTGTGATCCAGCCTGCCTGGATATTCTAAAATCTCATCTGGAACCGCCAATTTGCCTAAATCGTGGAGCAATGCGGCAATTTTCAACAACCGCAGCTCGTCATCGCTGAATCCGACTTTGGTTCCAAGAGCCAGCGCCATTCGGCTCACTCCCAGGGAATGTTCAGCTGTAAAGCGGCTTTTATCATCAATGATCTCGGCATAGATTGCGGCGATGCTTTCCAGTTCGTTAAAGGTTAAATACGTGAATTGATCGCTGGTAAATTCGGCGATCACTTTTTTATATTGCTCAGAGGTAAGATCCAGCCAAAAGCTGGACTTGGCAGCTAGATGCTTTAAAACTGCGACCAGTTCTGGATCAAAGATTGTCCCGCTTAAGCGTTCGATTCGTTCTATAACTGAATGGTGCTGCCAGAGAATATAACTGCTTTTATCAATCAATACCTCGGCGCGGTCGCTTAAGTGGATAATGGGACTGTAGATATCGGTTTGATCTGTCCAAGCATCATGGTGAGCAGCTACAATAGGGCTGAACTCCGCAAGAATTGTCGAGCGTTTAAGCAGTTCTGCTCCGCGGACGCAGTGGGGGATTATTTCCTGACCATCTACATTTAAATCTGCTATTTTCAGTTTTTCACGACTGCTGGAAATGCCGATATCATGGAGCAGACTGGCAATTACTAAATTCTCCAGTTCTTTTTCAGATAAGCCTAAAATTCTGCCGATTGTTAAAGCGATGTAAGCTACCCGCTGACTGTGATTTGCGACAGCTAACTCAGTTAGTTCGCAAGCTGATGTTAAGTCAATCAGTAGTGAAAATAGATTAACCTTGAAAATCATACTCACGTCTGCTGCAGCCTCCTATTCCATCAATAGACAACTCCCTGTTTAGTATACCATGAATTGGCAAGCTGTGGGAAGGTGAATACCTTCAGGGAGGATTTACCCTGCTGAAATCGAAGTATGAACAGTCATAACAGGATACTATTTATGTAATGAGGTGATGCTGTGAACTTAGAACTGTACTGGCAGCTTTTTTCGTCCTGGTTTAAAATCGGACTGTTTACTTTTGGAGGCGGTTACGCCATGCTGCCGCTGATTGAAAAGGAAGTAGTAGAGCGGAGGGGGTGGGCTGCTCAAGAAGAGATTATTGATATTTTTGCCCTATCCCAGTCGCTTCCTGGGGCAATTGCCATCAATTCTGCAATTTTCTTAGGTTACCGGTTAGGCCGGGTAGGTGGAGCGGTTGTATCAGCGGTGGGAGTTGTGCTTCCATCAATGCTGGTAATTTTAGGAATAGCAGTCTTCTTTACAACACTGAAGGGAAATGCTGCGGTAATGGCTGCTTTCACTGGAATTAGGGCTGCTGTTGCTGGACTGATAACAGCTGCTGCAGTGAGAATTGCACGGTCTAGTATCCGCAATTTGGCTGCGGTAATCTTAGCTGCCCTATCCTTGGGAATTAGTTTGTTTACCGAGATTCACGCAGCCTGGGTTATTTTATTTGGTGCCATGGCAGGAATTATAATTTTTTACTATCTGCCGCAGCGGTCAAACTCATCAACAAATGCTGGAGAGGATAAGTCATGATCTATTTTGAGCTGTTGTGGAGATTTTTTAGAATTGGCTTTTTTACAGTTGGCGGAGGTTATGCTATGCTGCCGTTAATGCAGCATGAGATTGAGATTAATCAGTGGATTACTCAACAGGAGTTTGTTGATATTATTGCCATTGCGGAAATGACTCCCGGTCCTGTTGCAATTAACGCAGCCACCTTTATTGGTTATCGTGTGGCGGGGGTTTTAGGTTCTGTTGTAGCGACGTCCGCAATCGTACTGCCATCTCTCCTGATTATTCTGCTGTTATCCCGGGTGCTGGAAAAGTATCGCGATCATTTGTTAACCAGAAGTATCTTTGCTGGAATCAGGCCGGTGGTAGCAGGTTTAATCTTATCTGCGGCTTGGTTTATAGCAGTAACGGTAATCTTCCCGCAAGGACTGGCTACTCTTACTTTGACCTCCATTGACTATGCCAGTGTGATCATTGCAGTTTTGGTTTTCCTTTTGGTAAGCAGATATAAAATTGACCCGATTAAGATTATCATTGGTGCCGGCTTGCTAGGTTTGGTTATTTTTTAGTTAAAACCTGATTAATTTAGTTGCTTTTAATTGGTAAGAAGAGTATACTGTATTCGAAAGGTGACCGGGTGGTCACATAGTTAGGAGGTGGTGAAACTGCCAACTGAAACATTTTATAACTTGCCAGAAGCAAAACAACAGGCGATTATCGAGGCGGCTGTAGCAGAGTTCGCTGCATCCCCTTATGATAAGGCGTCATTGAGCAAGATCGTGGCAAAAGCGGGAATTGCCAAAGGGAGTATGTACCAGTACTTTGAAAACAAGCGGGAGCTGTACCTTTACATACTGGATTTGGCATATGCCCAGAAGAAACGCTTTTTGAAAGATGTTTTTGATCAGGCGGACGATTTTTTTGCCACGCTGAAGCGCTATTACCGCCGTTCCTATTTATTTGCCAAAGAGTTTCCGCTGTATCACAAGATTATCAACCATTATTGGGATTATTGTGCAGAATTTGAGGAGGAGATCCGCACCAGCCGCGAGCTGAGGGCCAATGATTTTCTCACTATGCTTCAGCAGGCGATCGAGAATGGTCAAGTGAATCCTGAGCTTAATCAAGAAGCAGCTTTTTTTGTGTATCATTCTGTTGGCAAGGAGCTGATTGATAATTTTATTGAACTGTCGGAAACGGATCAGGCGCAGCATCTGCAGTTTATTGATGCTGTCCTGGATGTGCTGGCAGAAGGTTTGCAAATTAGAAAGGAGTAGCGGAGATGAGATTAGAGAAAACGCTGTTAACAGTGCTGCTGTTCCTTGTGATTTTTGGAGGAAGTGTTCCAGCCTTAGCTGATAATGATATCTTAAATATTGCGGTACCTACCGACCCTGATAGCTTCGATCCGACTCGTTCAGTGGCTGCTGCCACTGCAGAAATTGCGTTTAACATTTACGAGGGTTTGGTCAAAAGCACTCCCGATGGTCAGATTACAGGAGCTTTGGCCAGCCACTGGGAGATTGATTCGACCCAAACTGTCTATACTTTTTATCTGCGGGAAGCTTATTTTCACAACGGCAAACGGGTTACCGCTGATGATGTAGTCAATGCCCTTAATCGAGCGCGGGATCCGCAGATCAGTCAGCGGGCGAGCAGTTATCAAGCGATTGCCCAGGTGTACGCAGAAGGCGACGATCGGGTTGTGATCGAACTGTCAGAACCTTATGCTCCTTTGATTTATGAACTAACTGAGCTGGCTGCAGCCATTTATCCCCGCGATGCAGCAGGTTTGGATCAGCGGCCAATTGGGACCGGTCCTTATCAACTGCAGGAATGGCGACCAAATCAATATATTAAGCTGACTCGATTTGAACAGCACTGGTCCGGAAAAACACCTTATTTTCGGGAAGTGTATTTTCGGATTATCCCGGATTACAACAGCGCTGTTGCCAGCCTGCGGACCGGCAGTATTGATCTGATTCCCCGCTTAGAGGCAGCGTTTCTGCATTTAGTTGAACCTGTTCCCCATCTGAAGGTTCACGCTGATCCAATGAATTTAGTGCAGCTTCTGGCAGTTAATAATTCCCATCCTGCCTTAAGGGATCTGCGGGTTAGACAGGCTATTGCAATGGCTGTCAATCGAGATGAAATTGTGATCGGCGCAGCTTGGGGTCAGGCGGAAAAAATCTATACAGGTCTCAGCCCAGCAATGCCTGAATTCTATAATTTTGAGCTGGCAGAAGTACTGCCGTACAATCCTGAAAAGGCGAAGGAACTGCTTAAAGAAGCAGGATATTCAGATCTGCATTTGACAATGACTCTGCCGTCAGCATATCCACTCCATGTTCAAACCGGTGAGATTATTGCTGATCAGCTGCGCAGGGTTGGAATTGATGTCACGATTGAAATAGTTGAATGGGGTACTTGGTTAGAGCAGGTTTATACTCAGCGCCGCTACGATTTATCCATTGTGGGATTGACCGGTAAGCTGGATCCCCATACGATTTTAAATCGCTATGTGAGTACAAACTCCAGAAACTTTACCAACTTTAACAGTCCGGAATTTGATCAGCTGATTATAGCCGGTGTCAGCAGCACCGCAGAGGAGCGCAAAGCTATCTATGATCAGGCTCAGGCTATTTTAACTGAGCAGGTAGCCGGTGTATTCATTATGGATCCACTGCAGCTGAACGTAATGAATGCAGCAATCAAAGGCTGGCAGAGTTACCCAGTGTATGTAGTTGATGTAGCAGCACTGTATAAATAATGGAAGCAGGCAGGGAGGATTACAGTGAAGTATGTGATGCACAAAATGGTTGGTTTAGTGGTGACACTGTTTTTAATCAGTGCCCTGACATTCTTTAGTGTTAACATTCTCCCTGGCGATCCGGCACTTTTGATCTTGGGCACGGAAGGTGATCCAGCCAGGCTGGAATCCCTTCGAGCAGAGCTCGGCCTCAACCAGCCAGTAGTGGTGCGTTTTGTGAATTGGTTGGGAGGCCTGCTTCAGGGAAATCTCGGCAAATCAATTCGCTACAGTGTTGATATTGCCGGACTGATTGGAGATGCACTGCCAGTGTCATTGTCACTGGCAGTGCTGGCTGTTGGCCTGGCACTGTTAATCAGTATTCCGTTAGGGATCAGCTGTGCGGTCAAACAGGGCTCGGTTTTGGAAACCCTGAGCCTAATTTTGACTCAGCTGGGCATGGCTCTGCCTGCTTTTTGGCTGGGCCTGCTTTTGATTGATTTGTTTGCGGTTAAGCTGAATTGGCTGCCCCCTGCAGGCTACACCTCAACAGCCAGTTTAGTTTTACCTGCTTTTGCCCTGGCGATCCCCAGGGCAGCTGTGTTAACCAGAGTTGTCCGCAGCAGCATGATTGACGCGCTGAGCCAGGATTATATCCGCACTGCCCACGGCAAAGGCCTGGCGCGGCGAGCTGTTTTGTATAAACATGCCTTAAAAAACGCAGCAATTAATATTTTCGCAGCTGCAGGTGTGCATTTAACTCAGCTGCTGGGCGGCACACTGGTAATTGAACAAGTCTTTGGTCTGCCCGGACTTGGTCAACTACTGATTAATGCAGCTCTGCAGCGGGATCTGCCGCTGGTGCAGGGGTTGGTGTTGGTATCGGCAGCCTTGATTCTAATCGTGAACTTCGGCCTCGACCTGCTGCTTTTAGCCTTAGATCCTAGACTGCGGTTTGACTAGGGGGATAAAGATGCGGAAAGCCAATCTACCAATAGTGATCGGGAGTTTTTTTATTGTTGTTATTTTGATACCAACTATGATCAGTCTTTTTTATACACCATATGATCCGGAGACAATGCAGATCACCGCTCGGCTCCAGTCACCATCATCAACCCATTGGCTGGGTACAGACCAATACGGCAGGGATATGTTGAGCAGAATTATGACTGGCGGCCAAACATCGCTGTTGATTGGCTTTGCCTCTGTTGGCGCTGGAATGGTAATAGGAGTGGTTTTGGGGGCGCTGGCCGGTTTTTACGGTCATCGAATTGATGAAGTGTTAATGCGTTCTGCAGAGGTTTTTTATGCGTTCCCCAGCATTCTGCTGGCTTTACTTGCGGTAGCTATTTTTGGTCCAGGTGAGAATACTGTGATGGCGGCAATTGCCATCGCTAATATTCCAGTATTTATGAAAATCACCAGAGCTAGTTTCCTGCAGCAGAGCAAATTTGAGTATGTCCAGGCGGCCCGGGCTGTCGGTGCCTCAGATCTGAGAATTATGTTTCGCCACATCCTGCCGAACTGCGCCCGCTTAATTTTGGTGCAGGCAACAGCTTCATTTGCAGGTGCGCTGCTGTCAGAAGCGTCTTTAAGTTATTTAGGAGTCGGTGTGCAGCCGCCCAAACCGAGTTGGGGTAGAATGCTTAAAGAAGCGCAGGCTTTTGGTTCCCTTGCGCCGTGGACGGTGGTTTTTCCGGGGATTGCAATCGCCCTGATAGTGCTTGGATTAAACCTTGTAGCCGATGGACTAAAAACAAAGGGAAAGTGACATCTAAAGGTGAATGATCCAGAGCAGGGAGGGACTAAGATATGGCTTTTTTAGATGATTTTCCGATGATTAGAGACCTACTGTTTATTGGGGCAGTGGTGCTGTTCAGTACAGTTTTATATCATCTGACAAAGCGCTATGTGCTCCGGTTGATCAAGTTTATCTTTGATCAAACACCGTTTAATTGGGACGAGCAGTTATATGAATATGGTGTGTTTGCGGACCTGCCCAAGCTTGTTCCAGCAGTGATTCTGTATCAGGGTATTACTTATGTTCCAGCTGTTGCAGTGGTCGGGCAGCGGTTTATCACAATCTGGGTGATCTTTATTTTAGTAAAGTTTATGGATAAACTCCTGTCCGGTGCACTTTTAATTTATAACTCTTACGAGATCTCCCGCCGGCGGCCAATTACCACATATGTTCAGGTTGTGAAATTGTTTTTATTTTTAGCTGCCGGTGTTTTAGCTGTTAGCATTCTTATCGGCCAGTCACCCTGGATCTTTTTAAGTGGTTTGGGAGCAATCACGGCTGTCTTGATGCTGATCTTTCAGGATACAATCCTTGGCTTTGTTGCGAGCGTGAGAATTAACGGCAGTGATCTGCTGCGGATCGGCGACTGGCTTGAAGCTCCAGACTTCGATGCAGATGGATTTGTTATAGAAATTGGTCTCCATCACGTAAAGGTTCAGAATTGGGATAAGACAATTACAACCATACCCACCCATAAACTAGTTTCCAGCCCCTTTATTAATTGGCGGGGGATGTTTGATTCCGGAGGCCGCAGAATCAAGCGTTCCATCCTGATTGATCAAACCAGTGTTAAGTTCTGTACTGAAGAAATGATTGCTAAGTATAAGAAAATCCATGTACTGAAAGATTATATTGAAAAAAAGCAGGCGGAAATAGCGGAATATAATAAAGAACACGGTATTGATGACAGTGTGGTGGTAAATGGACGCCGCATGACAAATTTGGGTACATTTCGCGCCTATGTATCGGCCTATCTGCGCAATCATCCCGGAATTCACCAGGAGATGACCTTTCTCGTGCGGCAGCTGCAGCCAACCAGGGATGGCATTCCCCTGGAAATCTATGTGTTTACCAACAACACAACTTGGGCAGTTTATGAAGGTATTCAAGCAGATATTTTTGACCATATTCTGGCGGTGCTGCCGGAGTTTGACTTGAGAATTGCACAAGATCCCACCGGCTATGATCTGCAGCAGTTATTGGCCAGACTGGATCAGAGCAAAGGAGCTGAGGCACATCTTGAGCAGTAACTTTTCAACCCTGATTGAACGCCGCGGGACTCACTGTGAGAAGTGGGATAGCTTAAAGCGGCTCTACGGCAGAGATGATCTGCTGCCGATGTGGGTGGCGGATATGGATCTGCCCTCACCCCCGCAGGTGGCTGCTGCGCTGCAGGAGCGGGCCCAGCATCCCGTTTACGGTTACACATTTCGACCAGACAGCTATTATCAAGCATTTAGGGATTGGGTCAAACAGCGCCACAAATGGGAGATCGAACTAAATTGGATCAGCGACACCCCAGGTGTGGTGCCTGCATTAGCGTTCTGTGTGACAGCGTTCACTGAGCCGGGCGATCAGATTTTGATCCAAACCCCTGTGTATAAGCCGTTTTTCCAAGTGGTGACCAGTAACGGCCGCAGGCTTGTTGAAAGCCCTTTGATTGAGGAAGCTGGGTATTACCGGATGGACTATGATCATCTGCGGCAAAAATTTGCGCAGGGTGTGAAGATGATGATTCTGTGCAGTCCCCACAACCCTGTCGGTAGGGTATGGACCGAGCAGGAGCTGACACTGCTCGGTGAACTCTGCCTGGAATACGATGTCAAGCTTGTCGCTGATGAAATTTGGGCAGATTTAGTTTTCCCACCCCATCAATTTACCCCCATGGCTGCTCTACCGGAGTATGCCAACCAAACTATTTCCCTGATGGCACCGAGCAAAACTTTTAATATCGCGGGACTGCACAATGCGGCAGCAGTGATTCCCAATCCAAAGTGGAAACAAACCTTTGACCGCGCTCTCAAAAATTTTCATCTAAATTCCGGGAACATTTTTGCAATTACCGGATTTACCGCCGCTTATCAGCATGGTGCGTCATGGCTGGATGAACTGTTGGTGCTGCTTAAGGCCAACTGTCAGCTCGCAGTCCGGATGTTAAATGAATTCTGCGGCGTTAAAGTTCGGCAGCCGGAAGGGACCTATCTGCTCTGGTTAGATTTCCGCAGCTTCAACCTTGAGCCTCAGCGGATCATGGAGGTATTGGTTGAGCAAGGCAGAATTGCCCTCAGCGATGGCCGCAGTTTTGGCCGGCAGGGAAGCGGATTTTTCCGCATGAATATCGGCTGTCCCCAGTGGATGGTTAGGGAAGGAATTGAGCGAATTCAGAGATCAGTCAAATATCTTGCGGAAATCACGAATGCTGATTGAAATTCACGATGTAATCAGCGGATTAACCCGAACGATTGCTGATAAAAAACAGATAAATTATCGGAAAATCATTGACTGCCGCTAAGTTCTCTGCTATACTATAGTCGACAAAATAAGTTCAATTTGATTGAGACAGAAAGAGGATCTAGGGCGGAAGTGATGTCCAAGCGATCCTGATATGCCGCTTTAGGCATATTACACCGAAGGGATAAAAGCCCAGGCGGGTAGGTTTCTCATGAGCCTACCCCCTGGGCAATTATTTTAAGGAGGTAATTGGCTTGAATCAGAACAGCGTCAGTGTAATTATGGGCAGTACTTCTGATTGGAAAGTGATGCGCTACTGCTGCCAAGTGTTAAGGGAATTGGAAATCCCTTTTGAGAAAAAGGCTTTGTCAGCCCACCGGACTCCGGAGCAGGTAGCTGAATATGCCAAGAGTGCCCACGAGCGTGGGGTGGAAGTAATAATTGCTGCTGCAGGCGGAGCTGCTCATCTACCAGGAGTGATTGCCTCCTACACAACAGTGCCGGTAATCGGGGTGCCGATGCAGACTTCGGCCTTCGGCGGCTTAGACTCCCTTTTATCTATTGTCCAGATGCCCAAGGAAGTGCCGGTAGCAACTGTCGCTGTTGGCCAAGCCGGGGCGATCAATGCGGCTCTGCTGGCAGCCCAAATTTTGGGTTTGAAGTATCCAGAAATTCGTCAGCAGTTAGCTGCTCGGCGGCTGGATGTTAAAGCAGCAGTGCTTGCTGCTGCAGATCTTGAGGATATAGAATAGATTTTTACAATACAGAAACAGGAGGAGATCATTGGTGGCGCAGTATCGCGAACCAACACCAGCGGAAATCCAGGAACAGAAGCTGTACCTGGAGATGGGTCTAACTGAATCAGAGTATGAACAGGTGGTAGAGCTGTTAGGCAGACTGCCGAACTATACTGAAACAGGTCTGTTTGGCGTAATGTGGTCAGAACACTGCAGTTATAAAAATTCTAAACCATTGTTAAAGCGGTTTCCCACCGAAGGCAAGCAGGTGCTGATGGGACCTGGCGAAGGCGCAGGCGTAGTGGATATCGGGGATGGGCTGGGGATTGCTTTCAAAATGGAATCCCACAACCATCCCTCAGCAGTAGAGCCCTTCCAAGGTGCCGCAACAGGTGTCGGCGGCATTCTCCGGGATGTTTACTCTATGGGAGCGCGGCCGATTGCTCTCCTGAACTCTTTGCGCTTTGGTGAGCTGACTGAAGCTAGAGTTCGTCAGCTGTTCAAAGAAGCTGTGGCTGGCATGGCGTGGTATGGAAACGGCACAGGTGTTCCTACTGTTGGGGGAGAGGTCTATTTTGATGAGCGTTATACCAATAATCCGTTAGTAAATGCTATGTGTGTTGGGCTGGTCCGCCATGACCGCATCTGCCGCGGCTTGGCACAGGGGGAAGGTAATCCTGTGCTTTATGTTGGGGGCGATACCGGCCGTGATGGGATTGAAGGAGCAACCTTCGCATCAGCTGAGTTCAGTGACGCTGATGAGCCCAAGCACTCGGTGGCAATCGGCAATCCTGAGACAGGCAGAGCCCTGCTGGAAGCTTGTTTAGAATTGATTGAACTGCCTGGATTGATCGGCATTCAGGACATGGGTGCCGCTGGTTTAACATCTTCCAGCGCGGAAATGGCCAGTAAAGGCGGCAGCGGCATTGAGCTGAATCTGGATCTGGTGCCCCAGCGGGAAATTGGCATGACACCGTATGAAATGATGCTCTCCGAGTCCCAGGAGCGGATGCTGCTGGTGGTGGAAAAGGGCACTGAAGACCAATTTGCTGAAGTGTGCCAGAAATATGGATTGACCTGCGCAGTAATTGGCCGCGTGACTGCCGACGGACAGCTGCGCTTGCTGCATCAAGGCCGGACAGCTGCTGAAGTGCCGATTGCTGCTCTAACAACAGCAGCCCCGGTTTATCAGCGGTCAGCCAGAGAGCCTGAATCGTACCGAATTAATCAGTCTTTAGCAGTGACTGACATACCAGTAGATGATGTGGCTGAAACACTGAAGCAGCTTTTGGCAGTGCCGTCAATTGCCAGCAAAGGGTGGATTTATCAGCAGTTTGATTATCAGGCGGGGGGGCAGACTTTAGTTGCGCCCGGCGCCGATGCGGCAGTGATTCGGATTCCAGGTACCAAGAAAGCTGTTGCGATAACAGCGGACTGCAACGCCCGCTATCTTGAACTGGATCCGAAGGTAGGGGGCGCAATTGCAGTTGCAGAAGCGGCCCGCAACCTGGTCTGCACCGGAGCCAAACCGTTAGCGGTGACTGATAACCTTAACTTTGGATCGCCAGAGAATCCTGAGGTATTCTGGCAGTTAGAGCAGGCGGTTGAGGGAATCAGCGCAGCTTGCGTCAAACTTGACTGCCCTGTTGTATCAGGAAATGTCAGCTTGTACAACGAGACCAATGGTCAGCCAATCTATCCAACACCGGTAATCGGAATGGTTGGTTTAATTGAAGATGCTGACCAGATTCTCCCCAATCACTATCAGGAGGCGGGGGATTTGATTGTACTGCTGGGATGTTCAAAAGCAGAGTTAGGCGGAAGCCAACTCCAGAAGCTGGTTGAAGGCAGTTTAAAAGGACGCCCACCTGCCCTAGATCTTGATTATGAAAAACGCCTGCAGCAGGCTGTGCTTGCGGCCGTTAAAGGTGGACTGCTTCGTTCTGCTCATGATCTGTCTGACGGTGGCCTAGCAGTAGCTGTATTAGAATCAGCATTTGGTACAGGGCTGGGGATCGATCTCAACTTCAGCCAAGATCTATCAGTCAGTGCGGCCCTTTTTGGTGAATCCCAGTCGCGGATTGTAGTCAGCATCAATCCAAATCAACTAGAAGCTTTACAGGCTTTAGCTGCTGAGCACCAAATTGACCTCACAGTTTTAGGAGCTGTGACAGCAGCCGATCAGGCTCGAATTGTTTACAAACAACAGGTGATAATTGACTGCGCCATCAGTGAACTGGAAACAGTATGGAAGGATGGGATTGTATGCCTGATGTCCAGCTGACAAAAGGTTTACATGAAGCATGTGGGGTGTTCGGGATCTATGGACACCCCCATGCCGGCGAACTCGTTTATTACGGACTGCACGCTCTTCAGCACCGCGGTCAGGAAAGTGCTGGCATTGTGGCGGTAGATCAGGGGAAGTTCACTACCCATAAGGGAATGGGATTAGTAACTGATGTATTTAGAAACGGAGATGCCTTTGATCTCTCTGGTGAGAGTGCAGTAGGACACGTCATGTATGCCAACGGCAGTCCTACCATTACTGAGGTACAACCTTTGGTCTTTAAGTATCGAGCTGGAACAATTGCCCTTGCCCATAATGGAGCGCTGGTAAATGCTGCTCAAATCCGCCGCTCGTTAGAACTGCAGGGTTCGATTTTTCAAACTAACAGTGATATAGAGGTGATTGCCCACTTAATTGCCCGCTCACCCCATGATGACCTGGTCTCCGCCTTAAGGCATGCATTGGGTGTGATCGAGGGATCTTATGCCCTGCTGGTGCTGGCTGAAAATAAGTTGATTGCTTGCCTTGATCCCCAGGGCCTGCGGCCCCTGGCTTTAGGAAAAGTAGGCGGCAGCTATTGTTTTGCCTCTGAAACCTGTGCCTTTGACCTGATTGAAGCAGAATACATCCGTCATGTGGAACCTGGGGAGATGGTGGTTATAGGGCAAGATCAGCTTCGCTCCCTTAAAATAGGGGAGCCAAGTCCAGCATTCTGCAGCTTTGAATATATCTATTTTGCCCGTCCTGACAGCAACTTAACGTCTAATACCAGTGTTCATCAGATTCGCAGAAAATTGGGAAAACAGCTGGCTGCCGAAAGTCCGGTTGAGGCTGATTTAGTTTTGGGAGTTCCCGATTCCAGCTTATCTGCGGCAATTGGCTATGCCGAAGCCCTGAGCATTCCTTTTGAGATGGGGCTGGTAAAGAATCGCTATGTAGGGCGCACGTTTATCCAAGGAAAGCAAGAATCTCGCACCCGGGATGTGAAGCTCAAGCTGAGTGTAGTGCGGAAAGTGGTTGAAGGCAAGACAGTGGTGATGGTTGACGATTCCCTCATTCGGGGAACAACCAGCCGCCGGATTGTGCGCCTGCTGCGGGATGCAGGCGTGAAGGCGGTGCATGTGCGGATCAGTTCGCCGCCAGTAGCTCATCCATGTTTCTACGGCATTGATATTTCATCCCATGACGAACTGATTGTAACTCATAAATCTGTTGCAGAAATCCAGAGTTATATTGGAGCGGACTCATTGGAGTTTCTTACTATCGATGGTTTAGTTCGAGCAATTCGTGGTACCAATGATAATCACGGTTTATGTCTGGCTTGTTTTAATGGAAAATATCCGACCACGATTGATTTTCAAACTGAGGAGGCGCAAAATGAGTGAGGCATATAAACAAGCAGGGGTTGATTTGGCTGCTGGTTATGCGGCGGTAAAAGGGATCAAAAGCCATGTCGCCCGCACATTAAGACCTGAGGTGTTGAGCAGTGTGGGCGGATTTGGCGGATTATTCGCCTTACCGCTGGATAAGTATAAAAATCCCGTGTTAGTTTCTGGTACAGATGGTGTTGGCACCAAATTAAAACTGGCCTTTGCCCTTGGAAAATATGATACAGTCGGCATTGACCTGGTGGCGATGTGCGTGAATGACGTAGCTGCTCTAGGAGCTGAGCCCCTGTTTTTCTTAGATTACTTTGCCGCTGGCAAGATTAACCCAGAATTAGTAGTAGAGGTTGTCAAAGGGATAGCTGATGGCTGTACCGAGGCAGGGTGTGCCTTGATAGGCGGTGAGACAGCTGAAATGCCCGGCTTTTATCCCGATGGAGAATTTGATTTAGCGGGTTTTTGCGTGGGGATTGTTGACCGAGATCAGATTATTACTGGTGCGGAAGCTGCTCCTGGCGATGTGCTGATCGGGCTGCCTTCCAGTGGTGTCCACAGCAATGGTTTTTCGTTAGTGCGCAAAATTATTGCGGATCACAGTTTGGATCTGAATGAGATTGGTCCAGAGCTGTTAACTCCCACCCGCATCTATGTCAAGCAGGTCCTAGGTCTGCTTAAGCACTTTCGGTTAAAAGGCATTGCCCATATCACCGGTGGCGGCTTTATTGAGAATATTCCCCGCATCCTTCCTCCTGGCTGCAGTGCAGAAATTATACTGGGCAGCTGGCCGATTCTGCCAATCTTTACTAAGCTGCAGCAGTACAGCTCTTTACCTGATCCCGAGATGTTCAATGTTTTCAACATGGGTATTGGCCTGGTACTGGTTGTTGATCCTGAACAAGCGGAGGCTGCAGTTGAACTGCTGCATCGCCAGGGTGAATCAGCATATATCATTGGTCGGGTGACTGCAGGCGACCAACAGGTGGTGTTTAAGGAGGGAGCTTAGTGGTTAGGATAGCGGTATTTGCTTCTGGCTCCGGTTCCAATTATGAAGCAATCATGCAGTATTTTACCAAGCTGACGAGTCCTAAGGCAGAAATCGCCCTGCTTGTATGCGATCAACCAGGAGCAGGGGTGTTGGAGCGGGCGGCCAAATGGCACACGCCGGTACTGGTAGTGGAGCGCAGGCGTTTTGCCAGTAAAAAACAGTTTGAGCAGTACATTTTGGCACAGCTGCAGCAGTATCAGATCGACTTTATTGCCCTGGCAGGATATATGCGCCTGCTCGGCCCAACTCTGCTTGATCACTACTTAGGCAGAGTGATCAATCTCCATCCTTCTCTGCTGCCGGCATTCCCTGGGATCGATGCGGTTGGTCAGGCGCTGAAAGCGGGTGTTCGCGTAACTGGTGTTACTGTCCATTTTGTGGACTACGGGATGGATACAGGTCCGATTATTGTGCAGAAACCGGTAGCGGTTGAGCTGGATGATACCCACAACACCTTGTCCAGCAAGATCCATGTGGTGGAGCATGAGCTTTATCCCAAAATTGTTTATGCCTGCGCTTTAGGCAGAATCTATCTGGATGGAACAAAAGTGTGCTGGCAGAATCCTGATGAAGCGGTTAAGGAGTGACGAGGATGAGAGTACTTGTAGTTGGCGGTGGCGGCCGCGAGCATGCAATCTGCTGGAAACTAAAAAAAGATAATCCTGAAATCGAACTGTTCTGCGCTCCCGGAAATGGGGGAACTGCGCAGGTGGCGGTCCCAGTGGCTGTTGATGCGGAGGACATCCACAAGCTGCTGGACTTTGCCCTTAATCAGAAAATCGATTTGACTGTGGTTGGTCCGGAACTACCCCTCAGCTTAGGCATTGTTGATCTGTTTCAAGCTGCCGGATTGAAAATTTTTGGACCATCTAAACTTGCTGCTGAAATTGAATCCAGCAAAGCGTTTGCGAAGGATTTGATGAAACGCTATGGTATCCCCACAGCTGCTTATCAGGTATTCAGCGATGAACAGGCAGCCCTTGATTATATTAATTCTGTAGGGGTTCCCCTGGTGGTTAAAGCTGATGGTCTAGCAGCAGGAAAAGGAGTTGTAGTCTGCAGGGACCGGGAGCAGGCGGTTGCGGCAGTAAGGGAATGCTTCCAAACCCATCCGAAAGTAATAATCGAAGAATTTCTGACTGGTGAAGAGCTTTCCCTGATGGCCTTTGTTGACGGCACTACCGTTGTCCCGATGGCACCAGCCCAGGATCATAAGCAGGTTTACGACGGTGATAGAGGGCCCAATACTGGCGGAATGGGTGCCTATTCACCCCTGCCCCACATTGATCAGTCGGTAATTGAAGCAGCGGTAAACAAGGTGCTGATTCCGGCAGCGGAAGCCTTGGTTCGGGAAAACCGCAGCTTTACCGGAGTGCTTTATGCTGGGTTGATGCTGACGGAACAGGGGTTAAAGGTGATCGAATTTAACGCCCGCTTTGGGGATCCAGAAGCTCAGGTGGTCTTACCGCGGATGGAAGCAGATCTGCTGGAGATCATGCTAGCATGTGTGGAGCACCGTTTAGATCAGGCTGCAGAGATTACCTGGAGCAGGAATGCGGTGGTGGGGGTGGTGCTGGCCAGCTGCGGTTACCCAGGACCATATCCGACAGGGAAGGTGATCTATGGCGTTGAGCAGGCGGAAGCTAGATCTGGAGCTGCTGTGTTTCACGCAGGCACCACTCTTAAACAAAATCAATTGGCAACAGCTGGCGGACGAGTGCTTACAGTGGTAGGGCAGGGAGCAGACTTAAAACAGGCGCAGAACCTGGTCTACGCAGCAGTTGGGGACATCAGTTTTGATGGCATGCATTTTCGGCGGGATATCGCAGACAAGGCACTGATTAAATCGGGGCAGAAGCAGGTAGCGGGCAGCTGATGCAGGAATCCTTACCGCTTCAATTGAAATAATCAGTAAGTCAGGTGTTAGGGGGGTTAGGATATGGCTGATACTTATGAAAACTCCCGGCGCTATCTCAATGCATTTATTGATATCGAGCAGGCATTGGGGAAAATCGTCAAGAACGAACGGCATATCCCCTTTTACCGGCTGGTGGATGCAGCGGCGCGAATTGATCCTTTTGTCCGGGATATTGCTGTTGAGCTGAAAGAATACGGTGATCTGCGCAACGCGATTGTACATGAGCGAATTAATGATGAACCGATAGCCGAACCCCATGCTGATGTGGTCAGGCGCTTAGAGTGGATCCGGGATCTCCTCAGAACCCCTCCCACCGTTGGTGAGATCTTTTTAGGTCCGGTAGTGACGTGCAGGCATGACGATACTTTACGGGAAGTTGTCAGCCGGATGCATGCTAATGCTTTCTCCAAACTCCCTGTTTACCAAGGCCCCAATTTTGTCGGCATCCTAACGGCGGAGGCGGTTACTTATTGGTTAGCCGATCATATTGACAACGGCCTGAATTTAGGCCAAGAACGGGTGGAATCGGTGCTCCGGTACCTCCATAATCCCGATAACTATCAGTTTGTAGCTCCTGATTGCTCGCTCTTTGATGTACTGCGCATTTTTGAGGATTATAGTCATCGGGGGAAACGCATCCAAGCAATATTAATCAGTGATGACGGTACGGAAATAGGACAGCTGTTGGGAATTATTACTGTCTTTGATCTGCCAAAAATCTACCACACCATCGATTTAAAATAGCTCTCAAAAAAGAGAAGAGCTATCTGCTGAGATAGCTCTTTCGTTTATTCAAAGTTAACTTTAGCCTCGGAAACTATTGGGTCCATGCTTCCGGTGATAGTAATAATTAGGGTGTAGGTTTTGCCTTTCAGTTCCGCATTATACAGCTGCTCGTCGAGGTAAGTCAGCTCTGCCGGCAGATCAATTGTTACTGCTTCTGCGATGGTGATTCCAGGAACAATAACACTGGACTGCTCAATTGGTACTGAGGTTGCCCACACTACTTTGCTGTCGGGATCCTGTAATTCCAGCTTTGCTTCATCTACTGTTAGACTGCCTAAGCCTGCTGTTGTAAATTTCAGTGTAACATCCTGCTTTTCGTCTCTAAATTGAAACTTGATGGGATCAGGCTCAATTCTAATCTTGAGCGATGGTGTTAATATTCCAAAGCAGCCTGTAAGGAACAGCGAGACTGCTGTGATCAGCAGGAGTTTGGTTGCTGGGAACCGCCAGCTCGTTTTCATTTCGGATTCCCCCTTGATAGAAAATTACCTACATAGTAACAAAGAATTCTTCAAAATCTGAGGATTTCCTGCAAATTATTTGACATAAAGTGCTATTACGTGTATTTTATTGTTAGAACTGCATCAAGTCGATGGGGAAAGCGGCAGGAACCGCTTGTATTTATACTTTCAAGAGTGGTAAAATAAAGCAGAGATTGCTGTCAGCAGTGAGAGGATGGGGATAGATGAGTAAAGAAAATACAGGCATTAATCTCAAGCCAACTAATTTTATTGATAAAATTGTGGCAGAGGATGTTGCGAACGGATTGGAAGAGGTAGTTACCCGCTTTCCACCCGAACCCAACGGTTTTCTGCATATCGGCAGTGCCTATGCGATCAATATCAGTTATTCGATCGCAAAGAAGTACAACGGCAGGTTTAATCTGCGCTTTGACGATACTAATCCACTGAAAGAAGATATTTCTTATGTCAACGCGATTATCGATGATTTTAAGTGGCTTGGTGTAGATTTTGGTGATGAGCCGTTATATGGATCGGACTATTTTGAGCAGATGTATGAATATGCAGTTTATTTAATTAAGAAAGGTAAAGCCTACGTTTGTGACCTTTCGCCTGATGAAATTCGGGAATATCGGGGTACGTTAACTGAACCGGGTAAAAACAGCCCTTATCGCGATCGTTCGGTTGAGGAAAATCTGGAACTCTTTGAACAGATGCGGGCTGGTAAGTTTGCTGATGGGGAAAAAGTACTGCGGGCTAAGATCGATATGGCAAGTCCCAATATTGTAATGCGGGACCCGGTGATCTATCGGATTATTCATGCAGAGCACTACCGCACAGGGGATCAATGGTGCATTTATCCGATGTACGACTTTGCCCATCCCATTCAGGACTATATTGAGGGCATTACCCATTCCCTCTGCTCAAATGAGTTTGTGAATAACCGCGAGTTATATAACTGGGTTTTAGAAAACCTTGACTTACCAAATAGACTGCCTCAGCAAATTGAGTTTGGCCGCTTAAATATCAGCGGTGTTGTCACCAGCAAGAGATACCTCAAGCAGTTGGTTGACAGTGGGTATTTAGAGGGTTGGGATGACCCAAGACTGCCGACTATTCAGGGAATGCGCCGCAGAGGTTACACTCAAGATGCGATTTTTGCCTTTTTAAACGAGATTGGCGTGCCGAAAACTGAAAGTACTGTTGATGTTGAGATGCTGGAGTACTTTGTCCGTCAGGATCTGATGGAAAAGGCAGTCTGCCTGATGGCAGTTGTGGATCCGATTAAAGTTGTGATTACCAATATGGATCCGGATACTGTGGAATATCTGGATGCGGATAACAACTATAAAACTGATGCAATGGGCACGCGCAAAGTTCCCTTTACCCGTGAGCTTTATATTGAACGGGAGGACTTTATGGAGGACCCTCCGAAAAATTACAACCGCTTAACTGTCGGCCGTGAGGTAAGGTTGAAGCATGCTTACTATCTTAAATGCAATGAAGTGATCAAAGATGAAAATGGCAAAATCGTGGAGCTGCGCTGTACTTATGATCCAGAAACCAAGAGTGGGTCAGGTTTTAGCGGCCGGAAGGTAAAAGGCACGATTCATTGGGTCAGTGCTAAAGAAGCGCTCCGCTGCACTGTGCGCCATTACGAACCTTTGTTCTCAAATCCTCCGGAAGAGGATAATCTGCTGGAATCAATTAACCAGAATTCGCGGCAGGATTTCACTAATGCGGTGATTGAACCAGCTATTCTTAATTTTATCGATCAGGGAGCAACCCATTATCAGTTCCTGCGCAACGGATTCTACGTGTTGGACAGTAAATTAGGTTCCAAAGACAACTTAGTCTTTAACCGCATCGTCCATCTCAAAAGCTCATATCGGCCGCAGAAGTGAGAAGTTGTCCATAAAACATGTGGGGATCAATTTAGTCCTCGCATGTTTTTTCTTTGTTCATAAAAACGGTTTTAATTAACAACACTAACAAAAATAGCAGTGTGCTGAAAAGAAGGGAGTTTTATTATGTCTAGTGTGCAAATTAAACCGAATGTTTATTGGGTGGGTGCGGTCGATTGGAACATCCGCACCTTTCACGGTCCTGCCTATTCCACTCCGCGAGGCACCACATACAATGCTTATCTAGTTGTTGACGACCAAATTACGCTGGTGGATACAGTTTATGGACCTTTTGCTGAAGATCTGATCAGGCATATCGGGGAAATCATCGATCCGAGTAAAATTGATAATGTGATCATCAACCACATTGAATCTGATCATATCGGCGCTTTTCCCGAAATTATGAAGCTGAATCCTAAGGCTAAAGTTTATGCTACTGCTAATGCAGAAAAGGGAATTAAGAAGCTGTTCTTCACTGATTACAATATTACAGTTGTGAAAACCGGCGATTCAATCAACACTGGTAAGTATACATTTTCATTTATTGAGGCGCCGATGCTTCACTGGCCGGACAGCATGTTCACTTATATCTCGGAACTAAAGCTGCTTCTGCCAAACGATGCTTTTGGACAGCATTATGCTTCTAACTTTCGCTTTGCAGATGAGGTTGACCTTGGGTTAGTAATGTTTGAAGCACAAAAATACTACGCAAATATTCTTAATCCATTCTCACGTTTAGTTTTAAAGAAGCTGGAGGAGGTTGCCGAGCTAGGATTGGAGATTGATATGATTGCTCCCAGCCACGGTTTTATCTGGCGCGGTAATCCTGAGGTGATCATTGAGGCCTATCAGCGCTGGGCGCAGGGTGCAGCGGAGAAAAAGATTGTAATTGCTTATGATACGATGTGGCAGAGCACAGCTAAGCTGGCCCATGCGCTGTTGGAAGGAGTAACAGATGCCGGTTATCGAGGAATTCTTTATCAGATTTCCAAATCTGACCACAATGATATTATTACCAATATTTTTGATGCCCGGGGTGTCTTTATTGGTTCACCCACATACTATAATGATACGCTGACCACAGTTTCCCCTTTACTTGATGAGCTGATCGGTCTTAAAGCTGAAGGTAAGTTTGGGTTAGCTTTTGGTTCTCAAGGGTGGGCTGGCGGTGCAGCCAAGACAATTGAAGCAAAACTAAAATCAGCCGGGGTAGAACTGGCTGCACCAGCTTTTACCGTCAAATGGGTGCCTACTGAGGAGGAGTTAGATCAAGCCCGCAGTTTGGCCCGCTCCATTCTCAGTTAACACTTTTTCCAAGGTTAAAAGGGAACGTTTAATCGGCAGCCCACAGCTGTAACCCCCGAGGCCGTTGGCGGCAAGAACGCGGTGGCAGGGAACCACTATTACCAGTGGATTTGCGCCGACAGCTCGTCCTACCGCCCGATAACCTTTGGTGCCGAGCTGGTCTCCGATCTGTTTATAGGTAAGGGTTTGTCCATATGGGATTTTCACAAGTTCATGCCAAACTCTTTGCTGAAAAGCGGTACCGGAAAATTTGAGCGGCCAGTCAAAGCTGATTGGTTCACCTCTAAAATAGCGATCCAGATCAGCCGCAAAAGGATTTGGCAGGGAAGGAGTATGCTGATGATGAGCCTGCTCTTCGTCTGGAGCTGCAAACCAACTTTTAATAAATCGGTTACCTTCTACTGCTAGCAAAAATAATCCTAATGGTGTATAATGCTTATAAATATCCATGGGTATCCCTCCCGCAGGAAGATATCAGTTTTAGGTGCTGGTCCGAACCATTTATGGGTCGGACTAGTGTTATTTACTAGAGGTGAATCAATTGTGGCTGCGAATTTTCAACTAAACAATGCACAGATGCAACCAAAAAACGTGAACAGAATTGTTTTTGCTTTAGCTCTGCCAGCGATAATTGAGATGCTGCTGCAGCTGACAGTCGGTATCGCTGATACAGCCATGGTCGGCAGGCTGGGAGCAGAAGCGTTAGCAGCAGTTGGATTAGGAAATCAGCTGCTGCTTTTGCTGTCAACAATCCTTGGTGCAATCGGCACCGGCAGCACTGCACTAGTGGCCCGGCATGTTGGTGCTGGTGAGTATGAGTCCGCGGGCAGTGTTGCTAAACAGGCAGTAATTCTGGCAGTGCTCATCGCCCTGGTTTCCGGAACGATTATCCTGGCTTTTGGGGAACAGATTCTGGGATTCCTATTCCGCAAAACTGACCCAGGTGTAGTCGCTTTGGCTGCCAACTATGTCGCCATTGTCGGACTGGCCCTTGCCTTTAATTACTCCTTGATCCTGATTAATTCTGTGCTCCGGGGAGCCGGGGATACCAAAACCCCGATGCGGATTACGGCAATCGTTAATCTGATCAATATTGTTGGCAACTTTTTCTTGATCTACGGTATCGGACCTTTTCCTGCCTCAGGGGTGCAGGGAGCGGCGGCTGCAACTGCCTTGGCCCATGGCTGCGGCGGTGTACTGGCATTTATCAGTCTGTTAAAGAACCCGAAAATTCAAGCCAGCTTTAAGCAACCACTGCAGATCGACAGCCAAATCGTTAAGCGCATTCTTAACATTGGTGTTCCTGCAGCGATTGAGCAAGGTTCGATGCGGATTGGCCAGCTGTTTTATACAATGATCATTGCTTCATTAGGAACTGTTGCTTATGCTGCCCACCAGGTAGCCCTCAATGCCGAATCGATTTCCTTTAACCCCGGCTTTGGTTTTGCCCTGGCAGCCACCACACTGGTCGGTCAATTCCTGGGAGCAGACAAACCGGAATTAGCAGAGCGCTTTGGGTACCGCTCCTGTAAAATGGCAGTGATTTTTATGTCGATTATGGGTGTGGTGTTCTTTTTCTTTGCTGAGCCAATCGTAGGTCTGTTTACACCAGAACCAGAAGTGATCGATCTTGCCGCTGTGTGCCTGCGGATTGTTGCTTTAAGCCAGCCAGCACTGGCAGCCCAGATGGTTTTTGCTGGCGGCTTGCGGGGAGCAGGTGACACCCGCGGTATTCTCTGGATAACCCTTTCTGGATTCTTGGTAATCCGGGTGGGATTAACCATAGTTTTAACTCTGATGCTCAATCTAGGCTTGATTGGCGCTTGGATTGCTATGTGCATCGATGTCTACTACCGGTCGCTGTTGATGTGGACCCGCTTTCGCCGAGGTAAATGGAAAACCTTAAAAATATGAGCATGCCGATTAAGCATGCTCAATAATGGAAACTACCAGTTCTGCTGCTCTAACCAAGTCTGCGATTGCAATCGACTCGTTCGTGCTGTGCACATCCTGGTAATTGAGGCCTAAGACTACAGAAGGCAGGTTCTTACCGTTAAGGATGCTGGCATCGCTGCCGCCGCCTGTCCCTTTAATCTGGGGAGTAATGCCGATTGCCTCTGCTGCTTTAACTGCAAGCTGGATTACTGGATCAGATTCGGGAATCTTGAAAGCGGGATAGGAATCTTCCAGATGGATATCTACTTTAGTACCGTATTTGGCAGCAGCATTTTGGGCTGCAGCAATCATCTGATCCACCTGAGTTTTCAGTTTATCCGGATCCAAGGAGCGGATTTCACAGTTGGCAGTGCACAGCTCTGGTACAATATTGGTGGCGGTGCCGCCTTTAATTAAGCCGACATTAGCTGTTGTTTCATGATCAATCCGACCGAGATTCATCTGGGCAATTGCTTCTGCTGCTATTTTAATGGCATTGATTCCCTTTTCCGGACTAACACCGGCATGGGCTGCTTTACCATAGAATGTTATATCGAGGTTTTGATGGGAAGGAGCTTGGTTGATAATTGTTCCCACTGCATCATTACTGTCGAGAAAATAGGCGAAATCAGCTTTAAGCTGAGAGCGGTCCAGGGCTTTGGCGCCAAACAGTCCTCCTTCTTCCGCAATGGTAAAAACAACCTCGATACTGCCGTGGGGGATCTCAGCGGCCTTGACCACCCGAATCGCTTCTAATATTGCTGCAATTCCAGCGGCATCATCAGCTGCTAAAATAGTGGTGCCGTCACTCTTAATGATGCCGTTTTCTATAATTGGCTTAATCCCTTTTCCCGGGGCTACCCGATCCATATGAGCGCAGAACATAATCGTTGGTTTGCCAGGATCACCAGGCATTCTGGCAATTACATTACCTGCATTTCCGTTTATCGTTTTACCAGCATCATCTTCCGTTACTTCGAGTCCCAGCTGCTGCAGCTGTTTGATCAGATAGTCAGCTATTTCTCGTTCTTCGCCGGCAAAACTATCGATCTGGACTAATGCTAAGAATTCGTTTACTAATCGTTCCTGATTAATCTGCATGAGTATACCTCCTTTAAAATATTATATTTTTCTCTGTTTGTATATAATGTCCTGCTCTAATCCTGCCAGTAAAGGGTATTATCCCTACAATAGAGAAATAATAGGAAAGAATTGGCTATTATTTTTATGTGAGGGTGAAACAAGTGGATAGAACGGTCAATATTAAACTGCCGAAGGGCAATGTAACTGTACCACGAGGAACCTCCTTAGCCGAACTAGTTAAAATGCAGAACATTCCCAGCAAAGTGACAGCAGCTTATGTCGATAATACGCTTCAAAGCTTGAATTACCGCCTAGAAAGAAGCTGTACAGTAGAACTGCTGGATCTAACTACTGATGATGGCATGCGGGTGTACCGCAACAGCCTGATCTTTGTGTTAGTGCGAGCAGCCAAAGAAGTGCTGCCCGGCTGTCGGGTCCATATCGAACACGCTTTAAGCAATGGTCTTTACGGTGAGATCACTGCGCAGCAGCCGCTTGTGGAAGCCGATGTGGAGCGAATCGAGCAGAGGATGCTGGAGATCATTATGGCGGATGAACCGTTTGTAAAGCACATTCTCCCAAAACAGGAAGCAGTAGAGATTTTTACTGAGCAGAATCTGGCGGATAAGGTGAAGCTGTTGCAGCAGATTCCGGATCGGGAAATAGTGGTCCACAGCTGTGGAGATTACTACGATACTATCGCCGATGTGTTTGTACCGTCTACTGGATACCTGCTCCTGTTTAAACTGAGATTTTATCTGCCTGGCTTTATTTTAGAATTTCCCAAACGGGAAAATCCTATCGAGATTCCCGAATATGTTGAACACGGTAAACTAGCTAATGTTTATTACGAGACAGAGAAATGGGGAAGAAGTGTCAGCATCAGCAATGCAGCAGAGTTGAATGAACTGATTGAGGCGGGACAGTATGGTGATTTGATCAGACTCTGTGAAGGATACCATGAGAAGCAGATCGCTAAAATTGCTGATCAAATTGCGGCTGAGCGGGATCGCCTCCGGATTGTATTGATTGCGGGACCTTCTTCATCGGGTAAAACAACCTTCGCACAGCGTTTGTTGATTCAAATGCGGATCAACCGCCTGCAGCCAGTGGTAATTGGTTTAGATGATTATTTTGTGAACCGTGATCAGACCCCCCGCGATGAGAATGGGGACTATGATTTTGAGGCTTTAGAAGCAATCGACATCGAACTCTTTAACGACCATCTTTCTAAATTAATTCAAGGGGAAGCAGTCAACATCCCGTCTTACAATTTCCATAAGGGACAGCGGGAGTGGAACAACCGCATTCTCCAAATTGGTCCGGAGCAGCCGATTATTATTGAGGGGATCCATGGATTGAATGACAAACTAACTGAAGCCATTCCGAAAGGCCGCAAGTTTAAAATCTATATCAGTGCGATTACCCAGATTAATATTGATGACCATACTAGAATTCCCACAACTGATGCCAGGCTGATCCGCCGCATTATCAGAGATAATCAGTTTAGGTCTCATACAGCTTTAGATACTATCTACCGGTGGCCTTCGGTGCGGCGTGGGGAAGAAAAGCATATCTTCCCATTTCAGGAGGATGCTGACGTGATGTTTAATTCAGCAATGGATTATGAATTAGCTGTGCTTAAGAAATATGCAGAGCCGCTGCTGTTAGAAATTACCAATGATCAGCCGGCATATCCCACTGCCCAGCGGCTGCTTAAACTGTTAAGCTATTTTAAACCAATGCCGTCGGAAGCGGACATTCCCTGCAACTCTATCTTGAAAGAATTTCTGGGAGGCTCCTGTTTCCGAGTATAAACTACAGAAATAAAGGAAGTTGATCAATGAAAATTTTACTCACCACTTTAAATGCAAAGTTCACTCATCACAATTTAGCCCTGCGCTATCTGAGAGCATACTGTCAACCGGAGTTTCCGGAGCTGGTTGTCAGGGAGTATAATATCAATCAGCAGTTATCCCTAATTCAGTCTGAATTAGTGGATCAAGACCCCGATGTTTTGGGGTTTTCTTGTTATATCTGGAATATTGAGCAGACACTTGAGTTGATTACTAATATTAAGAAAGTCCTGCCGGATGTGGTGATCGTTTTAGGTGGACCGGAAGTATCTTATGAGTACGAACCGCTGATGAATACTTATCCCCAAATTGATTACATCGTCTCAGGTGAGGGGGAAGAGCCATTTCTGCGGCTTTTGAAGCTTCTCGAGCAGACTAAAGCGCCTGATTTGGACCAGTTAAGATCTGTGCCAGGGTTGGTGTACCGCTCCGGCAGCGCAGTTATCAGCAATCCTAATATGGTGATGGATTTGGCTCAGGTTCCCGGAGCATATCAAGATCACCTTGATGAACTGGAGCACAAAATCGTCTATTTTGAAGGCAGCCGCGGCTGTCCCTATCGGTGCGAATACTGCCTGTCGTCCCGCACCGGAAAAGTGCGCTATTTTCCACTAGATCAGGTTAAAGCGGAGTTAGCCAAATTATCTAAACTGGGAATTGAGCAGATCCGCTTTGTTGATCGCACCTTCAACTGCGACCGTCAGCGGGCATATGAACTGCTGGAGTTTATGATTGAGCTGGATACCAATACCCGGTTTCAGCTGGAAATTGGTGGGGATCTGCTCACTGAAGAACTGATTCAGCTGCTGGAGCGGGCTCCGGAAAACAGACTTCAGTTTGAGATTGGGGTTCAATCGACTAACCCGGCTACCCTTCAGGAGATCGGCCGAACTACGGATCTAAATAAATTAGCAGAAAACTGCCGCAAGCTGCGGGAACGCACTAAAGTCCGTTTTCTGCTTGATTTAATCGCCGGCCTGCCTGATGAGTCCTTTGAGCGGTTTGGCCATTCCTTTGATTTCGTCTATGAACTGAAGCCAACCAAAATTCAGCTGGGTTTTCTCAAACTGCTGAAGGGATCCCGCCTGCGGGAGCGGGCAGATGAGTTCGGCTGCGCCTTTACCGACAAAGCTCCCTATGAAGTGCTTCAAACTGACAGCATCAGCTATCAAGAGTTAGCGTTTATGAAAATCATTGAGAGCTTGGTTGACAGTTTTTACAATTCCGGTAGATTTACCGCCAGTCTCGATTACCTGATCGCCCGGGATCATCTGCGGCCTTTTGTGTTCTTTTCCCAGCTTGCGGAGGAATGGAAGGCCCGGGGCTATCATTTAGTATCCCACAACCTGTTCAATCTGTACCGAATGCTGTGGGAATTGATGGGAGAAAATGATCCAATTCTCCATAATTATTTGCGCTTTGATTTTAGAGCCAATGAGCAGAAGCGGGCAACACCCGACTGGCTTCAGGGCGGGAAAACAATAGAAATCAGCCGCCGTTTGATCAACGATGGCACTATCTTTAACTTCCTGCCGCATTTAGAACCATTAAAGCTGTCGCCGCGGGAACTAAATAAATTGTTTGTAGTGGAGCAGTTTGATTATCGGATCTATCCGTGGAGTGAAAGTCCTGGGCTTGAACAGCAGTATCTGCTGTTTGATTATTCCCGCTTCCCGGTGGTTAAGATCCATGATCTTTCGCATTTTGTCGGCTCCAAGCTGTAGGAATTCTGGTGACTGCAGCGGTTGCTTCGTCAAGAGACACGAGATCAGATCGATCTACCTGATGAATCGATGTCTTGCCTAGAGCCCGTACCCCCTCCATCATTTCCAGGGTACAGGATGTGATGAATTTAGCAACTGATTTAGCCCCCTCTTTCCAGTTAAAGCGGCTGGCGTATTTGCCTCTGGCCCAAACAACTTGGGTTGGAGGCTCAAACGGTAGCGCTTTGAATAATTGGGTATGGGTCAGGGCAAACAGAGCGACTGAACCTATGTACACAGCATCGGCGCCTAAAGCTAGAGCTTTAAGCATATCTCCCGGCGTGAAGAAACCACCAGATACTATTAGGCTGATCTCGTCCTTTACACCGCGCTGCTCTAAATGCTCCACTGCTCGGCACAGCCCAATAATTGTGGGCAGCCCAAAATCATCTTCGAGAATGGGAGCTGCACCTTTTGTAGCAGCTTGAGTACCTTCTAAGGCCAACACATCCACTCCGGCATCAACTGCAATATCAATCTCTTGTTCAATCGAGTTGTTGAAGGCGAGTTTTACGCCAATTGGTACACCACCAGTTATCTCCCGCAGGCGGTTCACCAGCTTGGACAACCCATCTTTCTCCTTCAGTTCATGATGGAACGCTTTCACAATCAAATCTTTATGCTGAGGGATTTTCAGCTGCTTCCTTAGTTTTTGCGGCAAACTGCCCGCAGGGGCATAGTGGCTGACCCCGGCGATTGCTCCCTGTCCCAGCTGAATCTCAATCATGTCTCCTTGCTTTAAGATTTGGGGATCCTTGCACCAGCTGCCTCGGTTGTATTGAATAATCAAATTCTCAGCTAAGTCCCGCTCTTCCTGGAGCCACAGACCTTCACCAGTATTGGTTGCAGTCCCGGCAAAAGCTGACCCCTGGGCCAGGGCACATTTAGCTTCTTTCGAAAGGGCGATACCATAAGCCATGCCGGAAATAATGATCGGGGTAGATAAAATCAGTGGTTTTTTGCATTTTTTTCCAATAATCGTTTTCGTTTCGATTTTTGTACTCAGCGGTGTAGGCAGCCGCGATAGGAAAACTGGGCTGAAGGCTAATCCATTAAAGTCGAGCACTTTCCGGGGTGAGCCAAGGGGACGGCTGATTACCTGTCCAGATTCTGCCCGCAGATTAGTTTCCCAGATGTTTTGCGCCCCAACGCGGTATCCTGCTGAAAGTGCTTCAGCAATATTTCCTTGGTATGGATCAGTGGTAAAAATAGTTCCGATTCCCTTGACCAGCTGGTGGACAAGCATCCGGGAACCAAAGAATAATCCCGCAGTACCGGTTATACCTGCCAGCAGCCATTTATATTTTTTCTCCATATTTACGCACCTCAAAGATATGATATCCATTTGGGAATTGTTTAAGCGGGCAGGATTTGGATTTGAGATTGCAGAATTGGACAGTAGCAGGTAAGTTTTGTCTTTCAGGAGGGCTTAATTGGTGGATTCGTACATGCGGCGTCTGGTTTTGATTTGTATAGTGCTGTTTATTACAGCGGCTGAAGCGAAAGCGGATGTAAATTTTACCGACCCCCACCGAATTTTCAGATTTACCGTTCCAGCTGGGTGGATTTACCAGGCGGGGGAGAGTAATGACCGGTTGCTAGTGTTTTATGGACCTGATACTGAGCAGCTGCTCTATATTGAGTATTTTACCGATCTAGATGTCGAGGATTCCTACCAATTCTGCAACCGGGTTTTGCGGCATTTTAGTGCTGATTATGGCCTGCCTGATTTTGAGCTGCTGGAGGAACCTGTGGTTTGGAATTTTGCTGGAATCGAAGCTGCTGCGGTAGAATATGGTTTTGTTGGGAGTAAAGAGCGAATTGAACGGCGGATTTTTGTGGCTAAGGGCAGTGCCGGCTTAACAATTACCTTTAGTGATGGCCGACCTTATTTTGCTGAAAGCTTGGATCATTTTGACTTCATTCTCAACAGCTGGAGTTGGGAGGTGAGTCAGTGAAAATCCTAGTTGTGTGCCTGGTAGGGTTGATTCTCTGTTCCGCTGTGACTTACTCAGCCCAGTCCAGCTTTATGGTTCACTTTGAGCGGGCAGTGGGTAAGTCGGCAAAAGAGCAGTTAACTGCTGCTTATGGCGGTGAGATTCAGGTTTCTCTTCATGATCATCTGCGGCTGCAGGCAATCTTTGAGCGGCTGTGTTCAGCCTTGGACAGCAGTGAGTATCAATATTCTCTAATTGTGCTTGCTTCGGGTAAAGTGAATGCTTTTTCCCTTCCAGGAGGTTTTATTTTTGTTACACGAGGTATGCTGAAACTAATAGGCGATGATGATCAGAGACTGGCAGGTGTGCTGGCCCACGAGATTGCCCATGTGGAGAAAAAACATGGAATAAATGCCCTGATGCGGCAGTTGGGGCTCAGTGTAATCGTGGAATTAGGTAAGCGTGTCCTGGAAGTCCCAACCAATCAGGCTGTTCAGATTGCCAGTCAGGCTTTGATTGAAGTAGTGCAGTCAGGCTACAGTCGCGAGGCAGAATTTGAGGCAGATCTGCTAGCCCAGTATTATCTAGTTCAAGCTGGATTCGATCCAACCGGAATTATCCATGTTTTATCAGATTTGGCAGTTTACGATCGCGAACACCCCAGCGGTGAAGTTTTTCGTTCTCATCCCCATATTCACGCTCGCATTGGACATTTGCTAAGTACTGCAGGTAGTTTTTGGTCTGAGCCGCAGCTGGTTGAAGCTCAGGAACTGCAGTTTAGCTCGAAAGCGACAGATCCCTTAGGGCGCTTTTTGGTTGAAGCCTGCGCATCGGAATCAAATCCAGCAAGGCTGACCCTGTACGATCAGCAGAATGGGCAGCAGGTGACCTGGTTCGATCCGCTGTTCGTTACTGAGCTGGCCTTTGCTCCTGATGGCGCCTTGATGGCGACAGCTGTTTGGAATCAGGTAAGCTGGGATGTGTGGCTGTGGAACCGCTACGGTTCGGTGGTTGAACGCTGGCATTTAGAATCTGCGGATCAGATCCGCAATTTAACCTTCGCCCCAGATGGTAAAAAAATTGCTTATACTCGCGGCAGCGGCGATCAGGTTGAGCTTTGGGTTGGTTATGTAGGGGAGGTAAGCAGAATAAAAGTAGCTGAAATCCCCTTGGTGGAATCATTGGTTTGGCAGGTTGGAGGCATCACTGCTGCAGCAGCGACTGGTGAGTGCTATCGGATTGCTCCTCCCGCAGTTGTGCCGGTAAAAACTTCAGACCCAATACCCGTGGTGATCGAACGCAAACCGCGACTAAGCCCAGAAATTGATCAAGGACTTAAGGATTCGGTTAGGCTGACACGTCCGAGTTCGATCGAACTATAAAAGAAAAGGAAGGTGGTTTTTATGAAAAAATTTTCTGTTGTTGTGTTAGTATGCTGTTTGTTAGCTGGAATTACCGCTGCAGTTTCCGCTGCTGAGCTGGACTTTGCAGGTTTGGCTGATGTGGTGGAGCAGAAACTTGCTGGTATCGAGGATGTCCGGATGATTGTTGAGTTGGATTTAGTGCAGCAGGGACAGCCAACCAGTATTGTGATGAATGTAAAAAGCAGCAAGTCTCATCAGCTCACCCGAGTTGAACTGCTTGCGCCTGATGTTGTTGCTGGTCAAATTATGGTAATTGATCTGGAAAATAATGAGATGAAGATGTATATGCCGGTCTTAAACCAAATTATTGTTCAACCGCTGGCCAATTCAGCAGCCGGTTTAGGGTTTAACCTCGAGTTTACCGATCTGACTCAAACCCTAAATCTCCAGGGTTTATCCGGGGAAATTAAAGAGGTAACAGCTGTTGAAGCTGGTTTGGAGTATTTAGTGGTGATTAATGATCTTGGGGATCAACTGCCGTTTATGCAGGGTATCGATGTTGATCCACAGGAGTTGGTGCAGTACATCTGGATCGATGCTGAATACATACCATATCGCGTAGAAGGTTATCAGGGAACTGCTTTGCTTGGTAAATTAGTTCTGACAGAGTACGAATTTAATTCTGGTATTGCAGTCGATGAACTCCTTGAGATGCCGGACGTTCCAGTACTGCAGTTCTAGGAGGGTTAGGCGTGAATAAAAAGATCAGTATCCTTTTTGCGCTCGTTGTTGTCCTGCTGCTGCCTGGACTGGTGTGTGCTCAGACCAGATTGACTGTAGGGTACACTGGGTCCGAATGGTATACTGGCCTTGAGGCACAGACTGAGTCGCGGAAGTTAATTGGTTTTGTTGGCTACGAAACTACCGCTGCTTCCGGCTTGCTTGCAGTTACCAATGAAAACCCTCAGCTGTTAGGCTATGTCCAGATTGGCAGAGAAACCTTTCTCGGCAACCTGAAATATGCCCTGGGAGCCCACGCCGGAAATCCCCATTTTTATACCGCTGCATTAGCTGACAATAAGCTTGGGGTCAGGGGAGAGATTATGCGGCTGAGCGGCAGTAAAGCTTATGGAGCGGAAGCAGAAGTAAACCTACTTGGAGCCCCTTCTTTTAGTGTCAAGCCTTATCTTGAATTTAGAGGTGACACCCGGTTCAAAACGCAGCTTGGACTAGGGACACATCCGATATATTTGGCCTTTGTTTATGGATTCACCCCCAATCCCCAAATTAAAGCCGAACTTTTCGGGACCTATAATATCGGTGAGCGTTTGGACTATGGCGTAAGCTTCACTTTAGCCGACACTCTGAAAGTGCGCCATACCCTGAACACCGATAATGACATGACCCTGAGCTTAATCTGGGATGGGGCTGACCATCCATTTAAGCTTGGTATTGTTTGGAGTGAAGATCAAGTTCAGTGGCATGTGAGCTATGCACTGAAAATCTAGACAGAGAAGATCTATTGCTTAGATGTAAACTTTGCGTTATAATTAAGTTTGTTGGTTACATTAACTTAATTTTATATAATAGCGGTTGGCAGAAGGGGATCTGTTTGCAGTGAACATTGTATTGTTTGAACCAGAAATTCCAGCCAATACTGGGAATATAGCTCGGCTCTGCGCTGTAACAAACTGCCGTCTGCATCTAATTAGACCTTTAGGATTCTTCTTAGATGATCGGCATTTAAAGCGGGCTGGGCTTGATTATTGGGACAAGCTGGATTGGCAGATCCACGATAATTGGGAGGCGTTTCTTGCGGCTCATCAAGATCAGAGAATCTTTTTTGTGGAGACAGGCAGCAGGAAGCTGTATACCGATGTAAGCTATCGTCCCACTGATTGTCTAGTTTTCGGGAGTGAGTCTAAAGGGATTAATCCTGAGCTTTTTAGAGATTGTCCTGACAATCACATATCCTTACCAATGGTTAATCCCCGCTCGCTCAATCTCGCAAACACTGTCGCAGTAGTCTTGTATGAAGCATGGCGGCAGCTGGGTTTTCAGGACGTCTTAAGTGAATAAAGTAACTCGTTTGAGGTGAGTAATAGTGAAAATCAGAAACTTTAGGGGTGGGGTGCATCCCGAGTACAACAAACATTTCACCAGCGACAAACCAATCAAGGTTCTGCCGGCACCAAAGCAGGTGGTTATTCCTCTCACCCAGCATACCGGTGCTGCTGCTGAGCCAACTGTTGCCAAAGGTGACGCAGTACTGCTCGGTCAAGAAATAGGAAAAGCAAGCCATGCTGTATCTGCCTCTGTTCACTCATCAGTTTCAGGAACTGTTGTTGCTGTTGAACCGAGACCAGCAATTAACGGCCGCTCAGTGCTGTCGGTAGTAATTGATAATGATGGGCGTGATGCAGCAGAATCAATGAGCGGTCATCACGATCCGATCCAATTATCTGCTGAAGAAATTAAGAGTCGGGTAGAGGCTGCCGGCATTGTAGGTTTAGGAGGCGCAGCTTTTCCCACCAGCGTTAAGCTGAATCCCCCTGAAGATTATAAAATTGAGTACCTGCTGCTTAATGGCAGTGAGTGTGAGCCTTATTTAACTGCTGATCAGCGGATAATGGAAGAACATACTGAAGATGTGATTTTAGGTGCAAAGCTCCTGGCCAAAGCTGTTGGCGCCGATAAAATCGTGATCGCTGTTGAAGCTAACAAACCTGAAGCAATTAAAAAACTGCAGGCACTAGCAGGCTCACATCAGATTGAAGTTGTGGCTTTAGCAATTAAGTATCCTGCCGGTGGTGAAAAACAGCTGATTAAGGCTGTACTCGGTCGGGAAGTTCCCAGCCACGGTTTGCCTTCCCAGATTGGTGTTTTGGTGCAAAATGTCCAGACTGCCTGGGCAACTGCAGTAGCCTGCAGGACAGGGAAACCTCTGATTGAACGAGTGCTGACTGTTTCAGGAGATGGGATTAAAGAGCCAAGTAATTTCTTAGTGAGAGTCGGAACTCCATTTAAAGATGTGATTGAGGCAGCTGGCGGATTTGTCGGCGAGCCCGGAAAAGTGATTGCAGGAGGTCCCATGATGGGATTGGCCCAGTTTGATCTGGATGTTCCGGTAGTGAAAGGTGTGTCCGGCATTCTTGTGCTTTCCAACAAAATGGTCAAGCAGTATGAGCCGCTCCCCTGCATTAAGTGTGCCCGCTGTGTAGATGTCTGTCCTGTGTACCTCATGCCGGTACGGATCGAGCTGTATGCAATGAACGGAATGTGGGATCACGCTGAAGATTATGGCGCTATGGATTGTATTGAGTGTGGATGCTGCACTTACATCTGTCCGTCTAAGCGGGAACTGCTGGATTGGATTAGGGTAGCCAAGACCGAGATAGTTGAAGCACAGAGACGCCAGACTAGCTAATAGATTAGGAGGATATGCGGTGGAAGGAACACGTTTAGTTTTATCTCCATCACCTCATGTACGTGATGAAGATACAACGCAAAAAATCATGCTGACAGTTGCAGCTGCATTAGTACCTGTATGGGCTGCTGCGACGTATTTTTTTGGTTTTGATAGTATTCGCTTAGTAGTGGCCAGCGCCCTTGCCGCAATGGGTTCCGAGGCCTTGTTCTTGGCCTTGAGGCGGAAACCAATTACCATTTCCGATGGCAGCGCCCTGGTCACAGGCATGCTGTTAGGTTTAAGTCTGCCGCCATCACTACCGACCTGGATGGCTGTGTTTGGTGCATTTGTTGCTATTGTAGTTGGCAAACAGGTTTTTGGCGGTTTAGGCTATAATCCATTTAACCCAGCTTTAGTAGGGCGTGCAGTACTGGTTGCTTCCTTCGCTACGCAGATGACAACCTGGACCGCCCCCTTTACTGATGCTGTGACCCAGGCAACCCCTTTGGTAAGTGGAACTGCAGGTTATTCAGAGTTGTTTTTCGGGACAGTTCCCGGATCTCTGGGTGAAACCTCTGCCTTAGCTATTCTTTTAGGAGGAATTATCCTCTTCTATCGGGGTGTATTGGATTATCGAATTCCGGTTGGTTTTATTGGTACAGTGGTTGTCTTTTCACTGCTCTTTGGCCAAGATGTCGTCTATCAGCTGTTAGGTGGCAGCTTGCTGTTTGGCGCGGTGTTCATGGCAACTGATATGGTTACCTCTCCGATTACACCTGTTGGACGCTGGGTGTTTGGAATAGGTTGTGGATTGATCTTAGTAGTGATCAGGTTTTGGGGCAGTTTACCAGAAGGCCTGACTTACAGCATTCTGCTCATGAATGCTTTAACACCATTAATAAATCGGTGGACACGTCCGCGGATTTACGGCCGAGGGGTGAAAGACGCATGAAAGAATCAGTTAGAATGGTTGTAGCGCTGGCGCTTGTGGCGATCGCATCTGCTGTTGTGTTGTCTTTTGTTAATAATTTTACTTACGAACACATTCAAAGTAACCGAGCCCGTGTCCTTCACGGCAGTATTTTTGCAGTACTGCCAGGTGCAGTGGATGTCAAGGTAATCGAAGTAGGTCCTCAAAACATTTTTGATGATGACCGGTCAACACTGAGAAATAAACCAGACAGTGACAGTGATCCACTGCTGCTCTACCAAGGCCTGGATGAGCAGGGCGATCCGGTCGGTTTTGCTTATGTTGGTGAAGCAGCTGGGTATGGCGGCATAGTCAAGATTATGGTAGGAGTTGATCACAATACCGAATTGATTTCCGGACTAGCAGTTTTGGAACATGCGGAAACGCCTAATCTGGGCAGCAAGATTGAAGATGAAAGCTTCCGGAAACAATTTGTCGGCAAAGGACTTAATGATCCGATTGCTGTTGGACAAGATATAGATAAGATTACAGGTGCAACTGTTTCATCAGTAGCAGTTACAGAAGCAGTTCGCGCTGACTATGCTCTTGCTCTTGAAGCCTATAAGGAGGCGGTTTTGAATGACTAAAATGGTTAAAGATTTTCTCCGCGGCCTCTGGGATGAACACCCAACCTTTCGCTTGACCATTGGGCTCTGCCCAACGTTAGCTGTAACTACTAGTGCAGTTAATGGGTTGGGTATGGCACTGGCTACAACATTCGTGCTAGTTTGTTCCAGTTTATTGGTCAGCATGCTGAAAAAATTGATACCTGGCGGAGTGCGGATTCCGGCTTACATCATTATTATCGCAACTTTTTCAACTTCGGTTGGATTGCTGATGGAAGCCTTTACTCCTGCTCTGCATGAGGCTTTAGGGGTGTTTATTCCGTTAATTGTCGTAAACTGTATTATTCTTGGCCGAGCCGAGGCGTATGCATCGAAGATGCCTGTGATTTGGTCAGGATTTGACGCTTTGGGTATGGGCTTGGGCTTTACCTGGGGCTTGACTTTAATCGGTTCTGTGAGAGAATTGTTCGGTTCAGGAACAATTTTTGGTAAACAGATTATGTTTGATGGATTTACACCCATTGCTTTGTTAACTTCGCCACCAGGAGCGTTTATTACTGTAGGAATTCTTTTAGCACTAATGAATTTTATCGGCACGAAGATTTCGGAAAGAACAAACGCAAAACGGCAAAAAACAGCTAGCTAGGGGGGAAAGACAGTGGAGTATTTGCTGTTGTTCATCGGTACTGTTGTGGTTAACAACTTTGTATTAACGCAGTTTTTAGGACTCTGCCCATTTATTGGGGTATCAAGGCAGGTTTCCACTTCGATCGGAATGGGGGCTGCTACCACCTTTGTTATGGTTATGGCTGCCCTAGCCTCCTGGTTGATTCAGCATTTCATCCTGATTCCGCTGGGATTGCAAGTTCTTCAGACTGTGTCGTTTATTTTGGTAATCGCTGCAATGGTACAGCTTGTGGAGATGTTTCTGCACAAATCCAGCCCAGGATTATATCAAGCGATGGGAATTTTCCTCCCTTTAATTACTACAAACTGTGCTGTGCTGGGTTTAGCCATTAATGGTGTGACCCGGGGTTATAATTTAGGTGAATCTTTGGTTTACGGATTTGGAGCAGGAGTTGGTTTTACATTGGCGCTGATCTTGATGGCAGGAATTAGAGAGGAATTGGAATTTGCTGATATTCCTAAACCATTAAAAGGCGCAGCAATTGCTTTTATTACTGCAGGATTGTTATCGCTGGCATTCAGCGGCTTTGCCGGAATGATTTAGGTATTATGAAGGAGTGAATAAATTGACTAACAGCCTATTTGCTGTGTTGAGCATGGGGGGAATTGGGGTAATTTTAGCAATCGGTCTGGCTGTTGCTTCTAAAAAGTTTGCTGTAGAGGTAGATCCGAAAATCGAGGAAATTGAAATAGCTCTGCCCGGTGTAAACTGCGGTGCTTGCGGCTTTGCCGGATGCCGCAGCTTGGCAGAAGCTATTGCCGAGGGTAAAGCCCCAGTTAATGGATGTCCCGTTGGGGGCATAGATGTTGCTGAGAAAGTTGCGGAGATTATGGGGGCTGATGCAGGGCTTGCTCCTGAACGCAAAGTAGCTCAGGTGCTGTGCAAAGGCGGCCACGCCGAAGCGGTTCAAAGGGCTGAATACAATGGACCGAAAGACTGCCGCATTATGAATTTGACTCAAGGTGGCGATAAAGGCTGCACTTACGGCTGTCTTGGCGGCGGTACCTGCGTTAAAGCCTGTCCTTTTGATGCCATGTATATGAATCAAAATGGTCTGCCGGTTGTAATTGAAGAAAAATGCACCGGCTGTGGTGAATGTGTTAAAGCGTGTCCCCGCAATATAATTGTTTTGGCTGGGGAAGAAATGGGTGTGCACATCCGCTGCCGTTCTCTAGCATTAGGTAAGGAAGTGCGCAAGGTTTGTCAAGTAGGCTGCATTGCCTGCCGCCGCTGTGAGAAAGAATGTCCAGTAGATGCTATTACAGTTACTAACAACTTAGCAGAAATTGATTATGACAAATGCATTAACTGCCGTAGGTGTGTGGCTGTTTGTCCAGTTAACACAATTGAGTATCAAGAGGGCAAACCTGTCATCAAGCGTAAAGCAGGCTGAAGGATGATCGTATGAAAAACAAATATATTCTTGTTGTTGTGCTTGCGCTGGTGGTAATCGGCACGGTTATCGGTGCTGTGGTAATGCATAAAAGATCACCAGCGCAGTCTCTTACTTCTGCACAGCAGACCAAGTTTTTGATGGATACTGCTGTAGAAATCAGGGCTTTTGGGCCCGATGCCGAGGCTGCTGTTGAAGCTGCCTTTGCAGAAATGGCTAGAGTCGAACAGCTCTTCTCCCGCCATCTGGAGGACAGTGCTGTTTACCAGATCAATGCCCATGCTGGCGAGTGGGTTACAGTAGCCCCAGAAGTTGTCCCTCTGCTTGAAAAAGCGCTGTATTACAGTGAAATCAGCAGCGGCGCGTTTGATATCACTGTTGGTGGGTTAATTGACCTTTGGAACTTTGGCGGCAGTCCGCAGCGGGTTCCGGCTGATGAGGAGATTGCGAGGGTTTTGGCTGCAGTGGATTATACTGCGGTTGAGCTTGATGCGGATGCAGGACGCGTCCGCATACCGGTGGGTACAATTATAGACCTGGGCGGCATTGCTAAGGGATATGCTGTGGATCGGGCTTGCCAGGTCCTTAAACAGCATGGGATTACCAGCGGGATGATCTATGCCGGAGGCGATATCACCACGATAGGATCAAAGCCTGATGGCAGTTCCTGGCGGGTGGGCGTACAGCATCCCCGCCAATCCAACAGCTTGATTGCGGTATTAGAAATGACTGACAGCTCAATAGTAACATCCGGTGATTATGAGCGGTATTTTTTCCAAGACAACATTCGCTATCATCATATCCTTGATCCCCAAACCGGATATCCTGCCCAAGGTCTGATCAGCGTCACAGTTTACGGCGGTGATGCCGCAGATGCAGATGCCTTGTCAACTGCCCTATTTGTATTGGGTTGGGACAAAGGAAAGGAGCTTATCGAAAGTTTAGCTGGTTATGAAGCAATTCTGATGGATACATCAAGTAATGTTTGGGTATCATCAGGATTAAGAGATCTGGCGCAGATTTTATAGCCGCTTGCAGAGAAACAGACTAACTGCTATAATACAGTTAGTCTGTTTTATATTGCTAATCATTACTAAAAGCGGTACCGCTTACCAAATTAAATAGGGGTGTTTGAGATGTATGATCTAGCAATCTTAGGTGGTGGACCAAGTGGTTTGACCGCGGGAATGTATGCTGGTCGGGCAAACCTTAAAACAATTGTTGTGGATAAAGGGTTACCTGGAGGTCAGATGCAGAATACTCTGGAGATCGAAAACTACCCAGGATATAAATCCATTACCGGTCCCCAGCTCTCTGAGCTTTATTATGAGCACATGCTGGAGTTTGGGGCTGAATGGAGACAGGCGGAGGTAGTGGATGTTGATTTAGCCGGTAGTGTTAAAAAGATAATCTTAGCAGGTGGGGAGACAATAACTGCCAAAGCCCTGATTATCGCCACTGGTACCCAACCCAAAAAACTAAATGTACCCGGTGAACGGGAACTAGCGGGGCGCGGTGTATCATACTGTGCTACATGTGATGGTGCTTTTTTCCGCAACAAGCATGTGATTGTTGTTGGTGGCGGAGATTCAGCGGTTGAAGAAGGAATTTTTCTGACCCGCTTTGCAGCGCAGGTAACCATTGTACACCGCCGTGATCAGCTGCGGGCTGCCCCAATTCTGCAGCAGCGGGCTTTCGCAAATGACAAAATTCGGTTTGTTTGGGATACAATAGTTGAAGAGATTGTCGGTGAAAATCGGGTGACCCAGGTTAAATTGAAAAATATGAAAACAGGAGAAGTTTCCCATTTAGACGCTGATGGAGTGTTTATTTATATCGGTTATCTTCCCAACACCGGCTTTCTTCAGGCAACTGGACTGCTCAATGCCAATGGATATATAGACACAGACGGGACGATGGCTACTAAGATCCCAGGAGTGTTTGCCGCCGGTGATGTCCGGGAAACCTATCTGCGGCAGATTGTGACCGCAGCTGGGGATGGAGCGGTGGCTGCCATGAGTGCTTATCATTACTTAGAAACACTTTAGAGGCAAAATGAATAAAATAAGACGATTCAACCAATACTTTCATATAAAGGAAAATATTGCGCAAGTCAATCTAACGGGAGGGAAATATGAAAGTCAGGTTTGTCGTCTTATTAATTTTGCTGCTATCGCTGTCCTTACTGACGCCAACCAGCATTGCAGATGGGTTGGGTTCGCGCAATCTGCGTCTGGGAATGCGCGGAGCTGACGTTGAGCTCCTTCAGGAATATCTTTTTGCCGCGGGTTACCCGGTGGCAGTGGATGGAATTTTTGGTGCTGAAACCGATGCAGCAGTACGACGGTTTCAGCGGGATCAGAATTTAGCTGTCGATGGAATCGTGGGTCCCCAAACTATTGCGGCACTTCAAGCAGGCATAGCACAGCTGCAATATATAGTAAAAGCGGGGGATACCCTTAGTCATATTGCCCGTTCCTATGGCGTTTCAGTTCAGGAGTTGATCGAGGCTAACCAATTAACTTCGACAGTGATTTATCCAGGGCAAAAGCTGGTCATCCCTGGGTTTGAGCAAGAATATGTAGTGAGATCTGGAGAAAATCTGTCAGTTATTGCCCAAAAATTTGGCCTGTCCGCTGCTGACCTAGCTGAATACAATTCAATCAGTGATCCGAACCGGATCCAAGCAGGACAGCTGCTGACAATCCCAACTTCCGCCAGAGCAGTACCGGCAGTCAGCAGAACAAAGTCGCCGCCAAAGTTCATTTGGCCTGTCTCAGGCAGGATTTCATCCCCATACGGCTGGCGCAATCATCCGATCACCAATATTAGGCATTTTCACGGTGGGATTGATATTGCGGCCCCAGAGGGGACAATTGTCCGGGCAGCAGCTTCTGGACGCGTGATTCAGGCGGAGTGGATGGGGGATTACGGTTATGGTGTGGTTATTGACCACGGAGGTGGGTACACTACCTGGTACGGGCATAATTCCCAACTACTAGTTAGAAAAGGTGATCTGGTCAATACGAACCAGCCAATCGCTAGAGTGGGTTCAACCGGTGTATCGACCGGGCCGCACCTAGATTTTCGGATTAAATATCATAATGAAACTGTCAATCCCCTTGATTTCCTACCATAAAACAACACGAGCAGTGTGAACTGCTCGTTTGTTAATTAAGCAAGCGTTTTAAGGCATGCATCAATTCGTCCAGCGCATCAACCTGACCCTCTTCGATTGCTTTCAAAAGACAGCTGTGGCTGTGTTCTTCAAAGATGATCATGCCAACCCGGTCTAAAGCAGCCCGCGCAGCTGCTACTTGTGTCAGTACATCAATGCAGTACTTGTCATCTTCAATCATTCTCTGAATGCCTCTGATCTGACCTTCAATCCGTTTTAACCGCTGGATAATTTTCTTTTTACCTTCACTATTATCCATGCAGAAATCACCTCAATAATTGTATGATACCGGGTATGGGCATATTTGTCAAATCCATTGATAACGCAGGCTTAACCCAGCCTGGGGAACGAGACTGTCGATAATTGACAGCAGCCGTCCTAATAAACTGGGCTGCTCTTGATAAGTTTGAATATAATAGGGACCGGTGATGTTGGCTAACTCTAACGCTTTTTGTTCTGCATCCTCCAGAGTACCGATGGCATCTACCAATCCCGCTTCTAAGGCCTGCCTGCCGGTCATAATGCGACCGTCGGCGACCGCTTCCAGCTGTTCTCTTGGCAGATTTCGAGCTGTTGCCACATCCTCAACAAATTGATCCCAAGCATCCATGATCAGATCAGTTAAGAGTTCTCTTTCATCGTCCCTCATCGGACGGGAACTTGAACCAATATCCTTAAACTCTCCTGACTTAATCACATCCACATCAATTCCCAGTTTGTGATAAAGTTCTGTCAAATTTGTGGTCTGCATGATTACTCCAATCGAACCGGTAATTGTCGATCCGTTGGCATAGATATAATCAGCTGCCGCGGCAGCGTAATAACCACCAGATGCCGCTGTATCGCCTAAGGATGCTATTACTGGTTTGCCCTGCTGCCGAATGCGGAGCACTGTTTGGTACAGCTCCTGAGAAGCAGCAGCTGCTCCACCCGGGCTGTTGATGCGGAGGATAATCGCTTTAATTTTTGGATCTGCCGCAGCCGTCTGCAGCTGTTCCAGATAAGACCCGCTGGATCTGATCAGGGCTGAGCCGCCGCCTTCGCCGATTACTCCATCAATTTGGATCAGTGCAATGCCATCACCAAACTGGATCCGATTTAAGCGCCCAACTCCAATTCTAATAATTACAGCTGCAGCTAGCAGTACCAAAAATATTTTGAAAAACTTCTTGCCATCAAGAACCATACAGATTCCTCCGTTTGAGAATTTCTACAGCTGCACGCAGACTGATTTCTTTGACATAAACCAATCCATCTCTGCTCATTGGCTGCCAGTAGCGCTCCTGCCAGTGGATTAACACCAGCTTGTTGTTAATAGTGTAGATTTTCGGAATGCGCCGATTGACTGCTGTGCGGCGCGCTTTAATGTTTACCACTGCACCGTAAAGGTCAGGAGCGCGGGGGTGGTCCGTCAGATCAATGCAGCACATACCCATCGCAATTTTACCAACAATTGGGCAGCTGATGCCGTCAACCGATACCTGCAGCGGGTTGTGGACTAAATGGATGAGTGTTTTGCGCAGATACTGGCGCAGACTGTGGTTTTCCGGTGCCAATCCCAAGCCGTCGCTGTAACCGATTGGAATCACACCAATCAGTGAATCGCGTTTAGCTATATATGCTTGATTATAACCAACCGGTTCTCCTTTGGCAACTTGATGCACCTGGATGATCCGAGTGTACAGATTCCAGGTGTTTTGCAGGGCAATGCCCGGAGGGGGCTTTACTAAAGACTGCCCAAACAGAGCAGTGCCGACCCTAACTAGGTCTAAGTGGCTTTCTGGGAAAGTGAACAGCGCTGAGCTGTTAGCAGCATGCCAGATTAACTGAGTAAAACCGCTGTGCTCCAGTTCCTCTTTTACTGCCAATAGGCGATTTAACTGTGTTTTTGTAAAGCTTAGATCACTATTTGCTTCGGCAAAGTGGGTGTAAACACCTTCGAGTTCAAGGTATTTATGTTTAGCAATCTGACGGGCAAATTCCAAGGCATGAGCTGGAGGAATCCCGACACGGTTCATCCCGGTATTGACTTTAAGATGAATTTTGATTGTTCTGCGGTGAGTTAAAGCCTGCTCTGCCAGAGCTGTTATTACCTTGGGATCAGACACGGTGATTGTCAGATCGTGGGCAGCTGCAGAGGAAGCTTGTTCCGGCAGGATCGGGGTTAATACCAGCACAGGAATGTTAACTCCTGCTTGGCGGAGTTCAGCAGCCTCATAAATATCGCTCACTGCAATATAGGGCACCTGCTGTTGTTCGAGAAATAAACTGACTACAGCAATTCCGTGGCCGTATGCGTCTGCTTTGAGCACCGGACACACTTTTGCTTTAGTCAGACTCCTAATGGTGCTCAAATTGGCTGCAATTGCACTTAAGTCCACAGCGAGCCAGGTCGGACCTAACCATTTCATCAAAATTTCATCCTAACGATTATTTTTTC
>LSQX01244219.1_pt2 | contig 54569 bp, 64 predicted proteins | sample 654561 | NCBI WGS metagenome assembly LSQX01 (sample SAMN04489861, study PRJNA283612) | anaerobic digester metagenome | isolation source: 4 biogas reactors fed with cattle manure at either 37C or 55C with and... | place: Denmark: Kongens Lyngby | collected 2014 | reverse complement strand
AGTATTCGAGGTGCTCATAATAGTCTTCTTTCGTTTTGTCCACTATTTTCAGGTCACCTCAAGATGTTGCCAGCCCAAAAGAAGAACATCCCTCGCCGATACTTCTTGACAGAAAAGCGATTTAGCACTATCTTGTGTATAAGATAAAGAAAGAGAGGAGAAGGTCATGGATTTTACAAAGCTTTTTGATAAGGTTCGCGGTAGTTTCAATATTTTGGGCGGCGCCAAAATGGCTTTTGGTGATCCCGTTCAGGTAGGAGACCTCCATGTAATCCCTGTTGCTCGAGTTAGTTATGGATTCGGCGGCGGAGCTGCATCCGGCGCTTCGAAAAATGCCAAGATCGAAGTGAGGCTGGATAATAACGAAGCTAAAAAGGATGCACAGGACGCTGTTGGTGGCGGAGGCGGCTGCAAAGTCGATCCCATTGGTATTTTCACAATAAAAAGTGACAAAGTCAGTTTTTTCCCCATTCTCGGTGTCAAAGAGATTGCTGCGCTTTTTAGCCTCGTCTTTTTGCTACTCTTAAAAATTAGTAGGCCAAAAAAGAAGAAAAGCTGAAGCTCACACGATTTAATAATAAAAGGAAATATTTGTGCTACATATATTTAGCCCATCCAACTATGCGCCCTTCAATATAGCCTTAGAAGAATATCTATTCAATAATTTCGATCTTGATTGCTTCCTGATCTACATCAATGAGCCCTGTATTATCAGCGGGAGATTTCAAAATACTTTAGCTGAGATCAATCATCCTTGGGTTTTGGAAAACAAGATTCCGGTAGTGCGCCGGATGACGGGCGGAGGCTCGGTTTTTCATGACCTCGGAAACCTGAATTTCAGCTTTATCATGAATAACGCCGACTCCTCTGTATCGGATTTTGCCTTATACACTCATCCCGTTTTGGAGCTACTAAATCAATTAGGCGTTCCGGCGAAGCTGGAAGGGCGCAACGACCTCACCATCAATGGGATGAAGTTTTCCGGAAACGCCAAGATGGTGCAAAAAGAGAAGACTTTGCAACATGGCACGATTCTCTTTGATTCCCATGTGCAGTCGCTCACGCAGGCACTGAAGGTCAATCCGCTGAAGTTCTCGGACAAAGCCGTGAAATCCGTGAAAGCAAGGGTGACAAATGTGGCGGATCATCTACCCAATGAGCTTAGTTTAGCTGAATTTGCCGCTCTTTTGGTGGAAAAAGTAAGGCAATTCTATCCCGCAATGACAGACTATCAGCTCACTGGGCACGATGAAGAAGCAGTGAAAAAACTGATGCAAGAGAAGTATGAGACCTGGCAGTGGAACTTTGGTAAGAGTCCGAAATACAATCTTTCCAATGCCTTGCGTTGCGCTGCAGGGACGATTGAATTCTATTTGGACGTAAACAAAGGGCGGATAAATCGGCTTTATGTTTATGGCGATTTCTTTAGCTCCATGAATCTTGCTGACCTGGAAAGCCGTTTTGAGGATATCCCTCACGAAAAAGAGGCAGTGAAAGCGGCTCTGATCGATGCGAAATATAAAGACTATTTCGGCGAGGTCGCTTTGGATGAGCTCGTGGATGCGATGTTTTAGGAATCTCCAAGCTTTATTCTACTTAATTTTGAATAAATAAAGCACATAGATTCAGCCAAAATTGTGAAGAAAGATTTCAAGCGAGAATGCCCTGTTTGGACTGTTTGAATATGAAAACTTACATTTGTTCTTGACAGTAAATAAGCTTAATATTTTTGTAATTAAAATACTATAATTGGAGAATAAACTAATGAAGAAATATCTTTATATTCTACTTTTTGCCGTGATCGCACTGAGTTTGACCAGCTGTGGTGTCATTGACAGGGTCATCGGCGGCGAGAAAATGATTGTCAAATATGAGATTGAGCTGACTAAGGTCAATCCAATCGAGGAAGCTCAAGCCGATGCAAAGACGCGCGTTCCCGTTCTTAACGACACTCTTGAAAAGATTCGCTATTCCTATGAAGACGAGCTCATGCAGAGCATGTGGTTTGTGGATGAAAGCGGCTGGGAAGTGACTTTCACAAACAAAGGTGACAGACCCATAATGATTGACTGGGATGAAGTTATGTATATGGACATCGATAAGATGGCACACAGAGTGCTTTCCAAGAAAACCAAGCTCAGTGAGAAAGAAGAACCTCAAGATGCAAGCGTGATCGCACGCCGCGGAACGCTCAGTGAAGAGCTTTTCCCCGCTGATATGTATTATCAATCTTCAACGGGACTTATAAACAAACGCCCCATGTTCCCAGTCGAATATGGTGAAGCTCAGCGCTATAAAGGCAAAACTTTTACCCTCAACATTCCGCTCACAGTGGAAGGATATACTGCACAATATGAGTTTGTCTTCACCATCAAAGAAGTGAAGCAAGAAGTTTCTGCAACTGACCCTTGGAGAATGTATCACACAGACCGCGCTATCGGGATCAATTACTAATATATTAAAACAATATAAAAAAGGCCGTATACCTCATGGTTTCCGGCCTTTTTTTATGCCAATCCCATAATCGGGCTTGACATAAATCAAGCCGAACATTCGTATGTAAAAAAATATTCTTAGGAGTAAGTGGAGATGTTTCCCATTAGTTTTGGATCGGACAATCATAGTGGTGTTCATTTTACCGTTATTGCGGCATTACAACAAGTTAACACAGGTTTTTGCCCTGCTTATGGCGATGACCCTTTGACACGGAATGTAATCGAACGATTGGAGGGGCTGTTTGGCGGAGATTGTGCCGCCCATCTTGTGATGACAGGAACAGGGGCAAATGTATTGGCGCTTCAATCTTTAATAGATTCCTATAATGGCATTATCTGCGCGGACAGTTCTCATATCAACGTGGATGAATGTGGTGCTGTGCAAAAAAACACGCAAGCCAGATTGATCCCGATCAAGACACCCGATGGAAAGCTTACGCCGGAGCTTATCGCACCTAAGCTTTTGGGAAATAGAGATCAACATCATTCCCAGCCAAAGATTGTCTCAATCTCGCAAAGCACCGAGTGCGGAACGCTTTACAGCATAGAAGAGCTCAAGGTTTTGGCAGATTTTGCTCATGAAAATAAAATGTATTTGCACATAGATGGCGCCAGGCTCGCAAATGCCGCAGTGGCGCTGAATAGTGATCTGAAGAGCATTACTCGCGATATTGGAGCGGATATCATCAGCTTTGGCGGCACCAAAAACGGCCTGCTCTTTGGCGAAGCGATCATCAGCTTCCATCCCCAGATCACCGCTGATCTCAAATATTATCGCAAACAATGCAATCAACTCTATTCTAAGATGCGCTTTATCTCTGCGCAATATGAGGCATATTTGGATAGGGAGCTTTGGCGCAGCTCTGCCACACAGGCAAATAGGATGACAGCGCTTTTGGCTGAGGGGCTCAAGAAATTCCCCGAAATCAAGATTGTGCGAGATGCTGTGGTCAATTCCCTGCACGTGATCTTCCCGCCACAATGGACAGAAATTTTAAGAGAAAAATATATGTTTTACACTTGGGATGAGAGCACCGGTGAAGTGCGTTTGATGTGTTCTTTCAACATCTTAGAAGATCATGTTCGCGAGTTTATCCGCGATGTTGAGGCTCTTGCCGAGAAATCATAGTTGCGCGGTAGGATATTTCATTTATCCTTTAGTCAGAACGATATGATATATGGAGGATAAATGAAAGTACTCGTTCTTTTTTACTCAGCCTACGGCCATATCTGGGAGATGGCAAAGTCCGTCGCAGAAGGCGTAGAAAGCATAGATGGCGTGGAAGCAGACATCAGAAAGGTGCCCGAAACTCTTCCACAGGAATTATTGGACAAACTTGGAATCTCGCAAGCGCAAAAGGCCTGGGAACACATTCCTATCGCCGAGATTCAGGAATTAGGAAGTTATGACGCAATCATCTTTGGTGCGCCCACCCGTTTTGGGATGATGGCAGCTCAGATGAAGAGCTTTTTGGATGCGACAGGTGGAATCTGGGCAAAAGGTGAACTCATAGGCAAAATAGGCAGTGTTTTCACTTCGACAAACACTCAGCACGGCGGACAAGAATCCACAATCTTGAATTTCCATACGGTACTTTTGCATCATGGAATGCTTATCGCCGGCTTGCCATATAGCTTTGAAGGTCAGTCGTTATCCGATGAGATAACTGGCGGCTCACCCTATGGAGCTTCTACGATTGCCGGCGCAGATGGATCGCATCGCCCTTCCAAAAATGAGCTCAGCGGAGCGTTTTATCAGGGCAAGCATGTTGCAAGCATCCTTAGCCGCATGAAATAACACAGATTCACATAATTCTATCCCCTAAAAAAAGGAGCTGTTGCACTAAGAAATGCGAACAGCTCCTTTTGTATATCTTTCAATATTATAGGATTTCTAAGATAAGGCTTTCTTTGTCCTTCTTTTCCCTGAGGATGTGGTAGCTTTCGGCAATGAGTTTTGCAACTTCATCGCCTTTGGCTTGGTCGTTTGAAAACACTGTGCCGAGGCTCTCGCCGGCTGTGATCTCATCGCCTATCTTTTTGGGAAGCATGGCGCCTGAAGAGTAGTCTAAACTATCCGAAGTCTTCATCCTGCCTGCTTTGATGCGGACGAGGCTATAGCCGATCTTGCGTGAATCTATCTCGTGGATAAATCCGCTTTTCTCAGCGATGATGGGACTTTCATATTTTGCCGTGGGGAAAAGAGAATAATCGCGGATGACTTCAGGATTTCCGCCTTGGATAAGGATGATCTTTTCAAATTCATTAAGCGCGGAGCCGTCGGCAATCACGCGGTCAAACATCTCTTTTGCCTCTTCTAAGGAGGCGGCAAGTCCGGCGAGGATAAGCATTTGGGAGACGAGCATCAGCGTGATTTCATAGCTATCCGGCAGGGTGTTTCCTTTGAGGAATTCAATGGCTTCGATGGTTTCTAAAGCGTTGCCCACGGCGTGGCCTAATGGTGAATTCATGTTTGTGAATATGATTTTCACCTTTTGTCCAAAGCTTTCACCGGTTGTTTTGAGGTGGCTGGCAAGCTCGCGCGCCTTGTGGATATCAGGCATAAATGCGCCGCTGCCGATCTTGAGATCGATCACGAGATATTTTGCACCTTCGGCAATCTTCTTGCTCATGATGCTGGCGGTGATGAGGGCGGGACTTTCCACGCTTGCCGTCACATCACGCAGGGCATAGATCATCTTGTCGGCAGGAACCAGCTCATCACTTTGTCCCACAAGCGCATAGCGGTGTTTTAGCACCAGTTCTTTAAAGTCGTCTATTTCATATTCCGTGCGAAAACCGGGGATGGCTTCCAGCTTGTCTAAGGTGCCGCCTGTGTGTCCCAAGCCGCGTCCGGAAATCATTGGAACATAAAGCCCTAAGGCAGCGGCTATGGGTGCGAGCATGAGGGAAAGTTTGTCACCTACTCCGCCGGTGGAATGTTTGTCTGCCACTGGAAGCTCAGCAGGAAAAACAATGCGCTTGCCGCTATTGATATAGCTTCCGGTGAGTGCGGATATCTCCTCTGCTGTAGCGCCACGGAAGAAAAAACACATCAAAAGTGCTGACATCTGATAGTCGGGAATCTCACCCTTTACATAGTTTTGGATAAAAAAGTCGATTTCGGAGGCAGAGAGCGCGTGTCCATCTCTTTTCTTGAGGATCAATTCCACGGGATTGTAATTCATTTTTTGTCCTTTGTTAGTCTGATATTAGTTTTTGGCGAATGTAGCCGCTGAATATGTCCATAATCCAGACTACTAAAGCTACGAGCCACATGATGAGACCCACATTGCGCCAAGCGAGCATTTGTTGTTCCTGATAGAGCAACAGACCTATGCCGCCGCCACCGACGAAGCCGACGATGGTCGCCATGCGGACATTTATATCCCAGCGATAGATCGTGAATGCGAGATATGGAGCAAGTATCTGGGGAACAACGCCATAACGCCACACTTGCAGGGTGCTGGCACCAGTTGCAATGATCGCCTCCACGGGGCCTTTGTCTATGTTTTCGATCTGTTCGCTATAAAGTTTGATCAAAGCAGCGATGGAATGGATCCACAGCGCAAGCATACCGGCAAATGGGCCTATGCCTACCCACACGCAAAAGATGATAGCCCATACGATTGCCTCAATCGAGCGAAAGATGGTGGAAAAGGTGCGGATAAAGATATAGACCACCTTACCGTAAATGGAACGGTTCATGAGGTTTTTGGCGGCAAAAAAGGAGAGAATAAAGGCAAAGGGAATGGCTAAAACAGTAGCTAAAAGCGCAAGATAGATGGTCTCTACCAAGGCTCCCAACATCGGCACAAGTTTCTTCATATTGGGGTTGAAGATGCCTTTTAGAATCGACGCCGTGTTCCCCGCTTGAGTGGCGAATGCCAAAGGTTTTACCTCCACGATCACCCAGCCCATGACGATGGAAAGTATCACTATCAGTGCTATCGCAATTTTCCAAGTGTTATTTTGTGTTTTTTCTCCAAATATCTTGGCGGCTAAAGAATGACCCTTTAAAACAACGAATACCGCCGGGATGACAGGGAGGGTAAGCACCACCCAAATTGGGATACTCCATTCAAATAACTTAAATGCCAGCCAAGCAATGCAGGCAACGTTATATAGCCAAAAGCCATATTCGACAAGGATATACTTAATATGCTTCATAAAACCGCTTTATAGTTTTTCATTTTTGCAACTATTTTTTGATTTATGTTTGCTGTCAAGCTCAATTCTGCATCAATGCGCTAATCTCCAAAAATCGGGCGAGACAAGAGGGGCAACTCTTGGAAAGAGATTGGGTCTCAGAGGGGCTTATCTGTTCGAACCTACTCTTCAGAAGCAGAAATGCCATTGCGAGACGGTGATCGCCTTGAGTGTCCAAAACAGCAGGTTTAGGGCTGTTCTGTAGCGGGTGAACGTGCAGGCTGTTCTCGACGAGACTATATCTTGCGCCGATCTCGTCAAAGGCGCGAGTTATGCCCAGGAGCCTGTTGCTCTCTTTGTGCTTTAGTCTGCTTACATCGCGGATGCTGCTTGGGCTTGTGCAAAATAGGGCGAGTATGCTGAGGACAGGCATGAGATCAGGATTATCTTGGATAGAGAAGTCAAAGCCATTTAAGGGTTTATGTTTGATGCGGCAGGTGCTGTCTATGATGCTAATATCGCCGCCCATCTCGCGGATAAGATCAATTATGACGCCGTCCGGTTGCGGCAAGAGGGGATTATTCTTCAGGGGAAAGCTTAGCCCCTTTTGGCTGATTGCGCCGAGTGCGATGAAAAAGGCGGCGGTGGAGAGATCGCTATCGATCTCAAAGCTATCGGGGAGCTTTAGCTCGCATTTTTCAAGCCTTATCTGAGTGTGATTTTGTGTATGACCCACGCCAAAATGTTTGAGTAAGTCGAGGCTAAGGCGGATATAAGGCAAGGAAACTTGGGTGCTGGGAAGCTGCAAAATGGGTGCGCTTTTCATGTTCAAAGTTGCAAAGATCAGGGAACTGAGATATTGACTGCTGGTCTCGCCCTCTGCAGAGGCTCTTGTGCCGCTCAGCGTTTTGCCATGGATCAGGATATTTCTATCCTGTGTGTAAATCTCGGCGCCTAACGATCTCAGAGCATCAACAAGAGGGGCAAAGCCGCGCCGAATGAGATTCTCTGAAAGCCTTATCTTGGAATTTATATTTGTTGAGGATGCTAAAAAGCCCAGCCACAATCTGAATGCAGTAGCGGACTCTGCAAATTCATAGTTATGTGTGCTTTGGGCATGGCAGGAAGGATCAAATCTATAGACGCGCGGCTCAATCTTTTCCACGATGAAGCCAAAGGTCTCGAGTGCGCGCTCCATCTCCAAAGCGTCGTCGCAGGGATTAAAATTCTTTATCACAATCCCTTTGCGAGCGTAAGCAAGCAGGAGTTGCAGCCTTTGTAATATAGATTTTGAGCCGGGAATCTTTGTGTCCATCTGTTCTACCACCATCTTTTTTCTCTTTTCTGCGTTTCCATGCTTGACAAGATTCTGTCAAGTTCATTCTTGTGAACTTATAGAAACTAAAGAAGGAAACTATGAAAGAAAGACCCTCTTGGCAAGAATATTTCATGAAAATGGCATATCTGGCTTCAACGCGTAGCACCTGCCTGCGTCGTGCTGTTGGCGCGGCTTTGGTGAAAAACAACCAGCTTATTTCAACCGGTTATAACGGCGCTCCTAAGCATAGCCCACACTGCTCAGAAACGGGATGTCTCAGAGAAAGCCAAAATGTTCCCTCAGGACAGAAACATGAGCTTTGTCGTGGAGTGCATGCCGAACAAAACGCCATCATCCAAGCTGCGATTAATGGAAACAGCACCAGTGGCGCAGTTCTCTATTGCACGCATCAGCCTTGCAGCATCTGTGCGCGGATGATTATCAATGCGGAGATCAAAAGGGTGTATATTGCCAATTCATATCCCGATCCGCTTACAGAACAGCTCTTTGCTGAGGCCGGGATAGAGATGATTGTCTATTCTTTGCCCTCTGAAGAGCTTTAGGATAGGGCTTTTTACTTGGTTTGAAATTGATCTATTGAGCTGTCTGAAGAAAGACAAAACTGCTTGAAAGGCTTCGGTTTTTATTGAAGCCTTTTTTCAAACAGGTTTACATAACATGGTTATGATTAATATGGCTCAAGTTCAATTATGGTGGATTAACAAATAATAAAGAAAACTAAAGTCGTAAATATCTTCAATGTTTGAATACTATTTCCTATCGATAAGCAAGCTCATGGACGATAAGGGTAAACCACTGCTTCCTTATATGGTTCAGCCTATGTTCTGCTTATGATATGGTCATGGTGATGACCACATCATGACCATATCATGACCAGAAACCAATAAGGAAGAGGTTTGAAACAAGCATTACATAAGTAAATTTCATGCCCAAAATTGCACTGAAGCTACAAAAGTTTTTGTGCTTTGGTTTAAAGTATTACATCTTAATGCATTCGGCTTAAAGTGGCTTACCCACTATAATTGAAAATGAGCCCTTAATTATCTTTTTCAAATTATTTCAGGCTTTATTTATCAATCACTTACGAGATCGACGGAAAAATAGTTGCTCATTTTGTCACCGTTTTTCGATTTTGTCACCCTATAGATAGTAGAGCGCACTCGTGCGAATTGAGAATTGAGAATTGAAAATGGCTCGCTGCGCTCGTGATAGTTCTTTTATAAGTATATAGTTGTGTTAATTAGTGAAATTTATAAGGCAAAACGAAATGTGGAAGCCACATCGGCGAAGCTGTATCTGCCCGATGCGCTGCTACTCAGTGCTTTCGGGTGATTAAACGCGGGTAAAGACGGCGAGCACAAGTCCTTCTTCGAGGCGAATAAGCGCGCTCTTGTGTATCAGTTCGTTGCTGATGCCACGGCTTTGATGTTGCGCAAGAATCAGCTTATCAAGAGGATATTTCAGTCCGATAGAATCCACAAAACGGGAATATTCGCTGTAGGAAATCAGCGAGAGCATATCGCCCGGCTTGCCCTTGATCAGGGTGTCTGATTTAAGGAAAAACAGTGTTTGATCTTGGCTTTCGATCCGCGCGGGAATCTTTTGCAGATGTAGCCAGATCAGGTTTTGGATGATGCCGGCGCTGTGGTCAAAGCGTCCATCCAAGCTGTTGCACACAATGATCTCGTCATAAACTCCGGTTTGAACACACCAGATCAGTGCCAGCTCGGTGTCGGTCTCGTTCTTCTCTGCTTGGTGGCGAATGATCTCAGTATCGGGATAGCGCCTGAGTTCCTCGGCAGGCAGGGAGTCCATGTCTCCGATGATGACTCTCGGCGTGAGATTTAGATCTCGCACACGGATGAGCCCTCTATCCACGGCTATGATGTCGCCCTTTATATTCTCATAACCCGAGGGAATATTCATAGGGGCGTGATTGGTGATTAGCCAAGCTTTGCGAGTTTCGTCGTTCATGGCTCTTTGCTCCCTTGATGGGTGAAAAAGTGTTTAACGGCTGGCATAACTCTCGATTCTGTTCAGGTATAAAGACGGATTGAGCTTTTGTCCGCGAAAGTGTACTTCATAATGGAGATGCGGTCCGGTTGAGAGCCCTGTTGACCCCATGAGGCCTATTATCTGTCCCTTTTCCACCTCTTCGCCCACCTTCACTCTTTGGATGTCGAGATGAGCATACAGTGTCGTATATCCATTGCCGTGGTCTATGAAAACTCTCTTGCCGAAGCCTTGGTCGAAATCTGCTTTGGAGACTTTGCCGGTGGCGGTTGCATAAACGGCTGTTCCTTCGTTATTGGCGATATCTATACCGTGGTGAAATTCCAGCCTGTTTGAGATGGGATGAATGCGCATGCCCCAGCCATCGGAGATGCGACCAAAGGTGGGATAGATGGCAGGAACATTGCCCGTGACGGCAGGGCGGCTTTGACGCTCCTCTTTGGTGTTTTGTAGGATTGATACCAGCCTCTTCTCCAAGTTGTGCATGCTGCGTTTGAGCAGTTCATCCACGCTGCTTCCATAGTGCAAAGAGATGTCGTCAACATTGGGATAGCCGGATATCTCATCCCTGTCTTCTTCAATGAGATTCAATCTTTGATAGATGGAATCGATGACGGCTTCATAGAGCTCAAGCTTCCCGCGCAAAAGGCTGTTCTCTTCCCTGAGTTCAGCGAGTTTTCGCACATCGCTGCTGCGACCTATGATGATGCCAAAGCCAAAGCCTAAGAGGACAAATAAGACGATGATGATGTAGCGCATTAGGGGCGAACTGTTGCTGCCCGGTCTGCCCCACATCGGAGATTCTTGGATGCCGGTTCTTTCAAATGCTGAATTATCGTGCTTAGGTTCCATAATTTATACCTTCATTATTAGTTAGGGCTTACACACTTTACAAGGTTCAAGCCCGTTTGTCAAAGCGTCCACGAGGGGGATGGGGAGTGAGCTTTCTTTTGTATAGCGGCAGCTCTTGAGGTGATATTTGTTACTGCCTGTGTTAAACCAATATTCCACCTTTGTGGCAGCGCTTGCATTAGTTTCTTTCCAGAGACCTTTGCCGGCTTCTCGCGCGACTCTTTGGTGGTCTAAATATTCTTCCATATGTTCAAAAGGATATTTGAGATAGGCATAGCCATATCCTTCTTTGATGAGATGGGTGTTGATGAGCAGCCCGTCACACATGCGATGCGCATAAACCAAAAGTCGGCCATAGCGATCAATGTGGTTTGTGGCGGCATTGTTTTGGTCGAAAGTGAAATAGACTTCCTCACCCATTAGGGTCTCTTTTAGAAAGTCACTTGCTTCCAAGGCGTAGTGTTCCACCTCTTTATCGGGATGCACAGATTCGGGAGTATCCACGCCCACGAGACGAACGCGGACGCTTGTTCCATCCTTTTCGGCCACGAAGGTGTCTCCATCCACGACGCGAGTAACCGTGTATATATCCTCTCTTTTTTGAGTATCTTGAGCAGGGGCATCATCGGCGACATGGCTGCTCTGCTTTGAACCGGGACGCTCTTGTTCCCAAGGTGCTTGCGGCTTCTTCTCTTTGCAAGAGCTGAGCATGCCCAAGATCAGTGTGAGACTTAAAAGATATCTAATATGTTTCAACGTGATATGCCTTCTCAGGGATAGAGAATATTTGGTAGCCCGCTGACGGGGTTGTTCATGGTCTGAAGCGGGATGCTGAAAACATCTGAGAGAATCTCTTTTTTCATGATGCTTTCAGGCGTGCCGAAGCTATGCAATCTCCCCTCTTTTAGCAAAATCATCCAGTCTGCATAATTTGCCGAGAGGTTGAGATTGTGCGAAATGAGCAAGATGCCCTTATTCTGCGTTAAAACAATGTCTTTGAGGAGCTTGATGATCTCAATCTGGTAGTTTATATCCAGATGCGAGAGGCTCTCGTCAAGGAAGATGAAGGGAGTCTCTTGGATGAGTGCGCGGGCGATATACACGCGCTGTTTCTCACCTCCTGAGAGCTGATTGAGCCAGCGGTCTTTGAGCGTGCTGAGATTTAGCATGGCAAGTGTATCCTCTGCCGCTTGGATGTCTTCATCGGTGTATTTCTGCATAAGTTTCATGAAGGGATAACGCCCCATGAGGACGGTGTCTAAGACGCTGTAATCAAATTCACTCTTTTGTTCTTGCGGGATGAAGGCGATGATCTTGGCGAGTTCTGCTCTGCTATAGTCCTTCAAATCTTTGTCTTTGATGACGATCTTTCCCGAGCTTGATTTCAGATATCCCATTATGGCGAAAAGTAGGGTGGATTTGCCGGCGCCGTTTGGACCAAGCAAGACGCTGAGCCCTTTCTCGGGAATCTTCAGCGAGACATCTCTCAGCACTTCGTTATCGCGATAGCCGCAAAAGAGGTTTTGGATGTCTATCATTCTGTCATCTCATCCAAGGCTTGACTTGCTTTTTTGACATAATCTTCGTCGTCGTCAGCGGCGATGGCCATTTTTAGGACCTCGGAAGCCTTTTCCGGCATGTCATTTGCGAGGTATATCATGCCCATGTGATAGAGTAGTTCAGACGGCAAGCCTTCCTGAATGTCGATCTTTTTGATTTGTTTGAGGGCTTTTGCATAGTCTTTTTGCAAATAGCGTAGCCATGCCATGGAATCTATGTAGCTGTATTGCTGTGGGTCTTTCCTGAGTGCTTGGGAGATCAATCGCTCTGCCTCGTTTAAGTCCCCTGAATTTTCCAGTAGGAGGTAGCCGAGATTGTTTAGGCACTGTGCATCATCGGGATATCTTTGCACTGCCATCCTCAAGTATTTGATTTGTGCAGGGATATCCCTATTTTCAGTGACTTGGTCTATCACGATCTGAAAGTCTTCAATCCCGCCCACACCGCGGTTTACGAGCTCTTCTGAATAGCGTTGCGCAGGGGAATGGTCGATGATCTCTTCCATGCTGACATTGATCAAGAGAAAGCCCTTTAATGCGCTCTCCGGCAAGCGTTCACATTGTTTTGCGATCGCTACAGCAGCTGCCTCATCGTCCTTTTGTTTGTTTCCCCTATAATCGGGATGGAGCATGGCCACAAAGATGGCACGGCTAAGATTGCCAGAGGAATATACGCCTTGAGTAAGCTCTTCAAAGGGGAGAGTGTTAGGATGCTTCAATTCATGTAAAAGCAAGAAGTTATATATCTCACCGGTGTTCATATCGGGCTTTTGTTTTTGCAGATAAGCAAAGAGTTTCTTTTGGGTGGCGTCGTCATCGCGCATATAGGCGATAATGCTCAAAACCCTGATCAGTTCATAGTTTTCAAGCGAAAGGAGGTAGTCGGTGTGCCCAAACACAATCTCGCTCATATCGTTATTATCCAAGAAGAAGAGATAGTCCATCGCCAAAGCCTGTTCTTGCGGTAGCAGATAGCTCTTGATGTGTGCCGTCAATTGGTCTATCATGTTTTGATTGCGATATATGCGTAAGAGAAGCTGATCTGACTGTTGGTTTTTGGGCAGTTCTTTGACGATGTTGATGGCTTTTGTGGGATTATATACCTCATATTCGCGGGCAATAAGCTGTTTGATGGTGGGATCATCAAGGTCTTTGAGTGCTTTATTGAGCAGCTTAACCTTGGGCTTTTTACCGCTTTCCTTTTGACGGACAAACTCCCAGAACCATGCCTTTGCATCGGGATGGTCTTTGAGCAGGGTGTCCAGTGCCCAATCTTGAGCTTCACGTTCTTTCGTGAATTCAAACACGTTATATGCCAGTTGCAACAGCTCTTTATCCTGTTTGATGAGCTCCTTGTTTTCCAGCATGAGCTTCACGGTTTTCTTGCCGAAATTCTCATCTTGTCCAAAGATGTAGGCATAAGCGGCGCTTTTTAGCCTGAGCTTTTTGATCTGCGGGCTATCGATATCCTGCACACTTGCCAGCTCCAAAACTTGTTCGGCAGAGATGAAATCAGCATAGTTAAAGAGATATGAACCACTCAAAAAGAAGTAGATGGAAGCAGGATTCGGTTTCGACAAGTCTTGCGCCGGATCAATTTTCTCGCTTCTGACCTGAGGCACGGCACAGGCAGAAAGCAAGATAATGGCCGAGAGGATGATCAATAGTCGTTTCAATTTGTCTCTTTAACCTTAAAACTATTTGAGATAGCGAAGAGCTCGGTGAGAATGGGAAGTTTGTCCCCCGCAGGGAAATAGACGACGTTGTCTATGATGTAACTCTTTCCTTCGTGATGGAAAGCAAAGCTCTGAAAAGCCCCGCCAATCATGTGTTTTTCATTTATCCAAGCACCCATAAGCTTCAATGCGTCAAATCCCGCGAGTCTCGTCTGGCTTTTGCGCATGGTTTCCTCGGTGAGTATATCTCCTTCAAAATACTTATCGCCCAGTTCCTTCCTCTTCTCCATAAACCACTCTATACCAAAGTCTTCCTCATCCATTTCTTCATAATAGACATTGATATATTTATCCGGAATCTCGCGTTCTTGCCTTCTCGCACGATATAAAAGTGAGAGGAATCTGCCCTCTTTGTCATTTGAATAGAGGCGATAGTTGTCCGGAATCTGCATGCTAAAAGGATAGTGTTCCCAGAAATGAGCAGGAATAACCTTCTGCTGATATGCCTGATAGCCCTGTCTCATGACCAAACGCTGCAACAAGATATCAAAGATTTTGTCGTTTTGCACAGCCGCCACTTTCTTCAAGTTTAACGGATTCGATGCCAAGAGATAGATGATCAATTGGTCTCTGGTTGCATAGTTTTTTGCCACAAAGAGTTCGCCGCCTGTTTGTTGAACTCGCGTGATGAAGTCCGGCGCAAGACTCTCTTTCATGTGTTTTGAGACAGCCCCACTGCTTTCCAAGTCACCGATAAACATCAGGTTACGATATTTAGAATAAGCGGAAAATTCGGATATATCCAAATGGATGAGATTGAAATACTTTTCGGGATAGACCAAGAGCACTTCCTGCTCGATGATGCCTTGGATGAAGGGGCTTAGTGCCTCCCAATTGTCTTTATCGCAAAAGAGATAGATGTCGCGCTCATCTCCGAAAGCGATGCCCTTGCCGTTGTCAATGAGTGAATCAAACTTTGTATAGCGATCCTGCTGTGCGCTACCGCCCTTACAGGAAAAGAGGCTGAGTCCAATGACAATGATGAGTAATATCTTAGCTTTCATTCTTTCCTCCGGGCAAGATTAAAATGCGAATATAATTGAAGCCACTGGCAAGCGTGATGATAACCACGAGCCAAAACCACAGCTTCACGCCGATGATAAGTCCCTGCGAGATATCCGCAACAAGAGCATTTAAGCCCAAGGCAAAGATGATTCCCACCATCTGCATAAAGGTCTTAACCTTACCCAAGTATCCGGCAGGAACAACGATGCCTTTCTTGTGGTAGATATCCCTGAGCAAAGTGATTCCCACTTCCCTGATGAGGATGATGGCAAAGATGAGCCAACCGAGATTAAAAGGCTCTGTAAAACATATTGCACTAAGCGCCGAGAGCACCAAAAGCTTGTCAGCCAGCGGGTCCATGATCTTGCCGAAATCGCTGATAACATCCCACTTCCGCGCTAAGGTGCCATCTAAATAGTCGGTGAAAGACGCCACCACAAAGATGATGAGACTGAGCATCGCAGCGCTTTCGCTTTCACAAACGAAGGCGGCATAGATGAAGACGGGCACCAAGATAAAGCGGAGCACCGTGAGGAAATTTGGGATGTGTTTACGCATCGTATTCCTCGTCAAATCTTTCCACAACCACAACGCTATCTTCCATGCTGAGTTGCATATCCATCACAAAACTGCGCATAATGAGATGAGAGATAATCGTCCCGACAATGCAAACAAGTGCCATCACGACAAAGCTCCACCAAATGGCGAAATTGTCCCAAAAGCTGAAATATACTCCCAGATAATACACTGCAGCCACTACTCCCACGGGCACTACAAACATCGTGAAGCTACGATTGTTGCTCTGTTTGCGATAACGCATGACATCGACCACCGAGAGCCGACGAGACTGTTCGTGAATATAGTTTCTCAGTTCCAAGACCTGTCTGCCAAAGACAAAGATCAAAAGTAAAAGGATAGAGATGAAAACCGTGAAATGGATGAAGTCTTTCTTTTGATTTAAATAGCGAAGCATCAGCTTGGCATAGGCGCTGCTTTGGCTGTCTATCTCCACATCAATATTGCCATCTTGTTGAAAGGTTCCCAGGTGGTTCATAAGCTTCGCTTTGGTTGCGATGGCGGCAGGACTTGCCGGGAAGGTAATAGTGATGACATCCGGCAGATCATATCCTGCAATGGTGCTATCCGTATGCGGTAGACCATAGCTTTCCACCAAGTCCATCCCCGCTTGAAAGCCTGTTTCGTGGGTGTAAGTCAAGTTCTTTTCAAGTCTTTGAATCCCTTCCAGGATGCTTTCCAGGTTACTCGTATCCGATACATAGCAATATACCGGCAATTCTGCCAAGTCCTCTAAGGTGGCGTGTTGTTGTCTGCCTAATTCATGAGCAACGAATCCCCAGCCTCCAAAAAGGAGGGTCATCAGCGCTAAGATGAGAAAAAATCTTTTATTCATATTGATTCTCCATGCCTAATGTAGCGATGAAAAACGCTTTCGTTCCAGTTCGAACGACATTAGTAATTATGTCAAGTCCCGAGTTTTTTGCCTTCTCTAAAAGCTCGTCCAATCTCTCTATGGGATAGATCAGGATGGCTTTGCCGGAGTCTTTGAGACAGCGTGAAATCAGCGACAAGATGTCGTCCATCCCGCAAAGAATCTCAAAACGGCTGATGTTGCGAGAGTGATGCGGACTCTTCCTCCCACTGTCTTGTTTGCGCCAAGGCGGATTTGAAATGATCAGATCATATTTGCCTTGATGCGTGATTATATCTGAGACCAAAAAGTCTATTTCCACTTCGGAAAGAGCGGCGTTCTTGCACGCCAAATCTATCAATTCAGGCTGAATATCAATTCCTGTGATGCGCCAATCCGGGCGGGATAAAGCCGTCATCACACAAACAATTCCCGCTCCACATCCTGCTTCGAGCAGTGTGATATTCTCTCGCTCGTCTTTGATGCTTGCTTCATAGAGAAGCTGAGATATCCCGCTGACAGCCATAGAGCGGCGGTCTTGGAAAAACCTTTTGCCCTCAAAGGGCAGGATGATCTCCTCCGTATCCAAAGCTCAACTTATTTACTCAGCTCAAACATCCGGTCTATGCAACGCCCTGCTTTGACGGCAGTTTCATCGTCAACGGCGATATGATAGTTCTCCGTTTCCAAGGCATGCAAGACATCGGTGAGGTGAGTTTTCTTCATGTTTTGACAGATAGCACGCGGTGAAAGCGTGACAAAACTCTTTTCCGGATAGAGATGATTGAGATAGTCAGTAAGCCCGTTCTCTGTGGCGATCACAGCTTTATCGTGGTTTTTTGCATAGTCTATCATCCCACCGGTAGAAAGCACGAGGTCTGCCTCATCGACGATCTCTTTATCGCATTCAGGATGAGCCAAGAGCGGGTGATCGGGATATTCTTTCTTAATTCTTATGATATCTTCGGTGGAGAATCCCCATTGGTGGGTGGGACAATATCCGTCCCAAGTGATCACATCACGTCCCGTCTGACGCGCTGCCCAAGAGCCCAAATTGCGATCGGGCACAAAGAGTATCTTCTGATCCTTGGGTATATTTGCAAGTATTTTTACTGCATTTGAAGAAGTGCAGCAAACGTCGCTTTCCGCTTTCACTTCCACGGAACTATTTACATAGCAGACCACTACGCTGTTGGGATGTTTGGCTTTGAATTCACGCAGTTGCTCGGCAGTGATCATATCCGCCATGGGGCATCCCGCATCAAGAACCGGCAAAAGGATGCGTGAATCTCGGTTGAGAATTGCTGCGGTTTCTGCCATGAAGCGAACTCCACAAAAGACCACGATGGGGCTTTTTGCGTCGCGCGCCATATATGCCAATTGCAGTGAATCACCGCGATAGTCAGCGATTTCCTGAACTTCCACGGCCTGATAGTTATGCGCTATAATCAACGCGTTTTTTTCTTTTTTAAGCTGTTTAATCTTTCTGATTGTCTCTTGCATGTGTGTTTACCTTGAAATCTTTATATTAATATCCGCTGTGTCCAAAGCCGCCTTGGGCGCGTGAACTGGGCTCAAGGGACTGGACTTCAACAAATTCAACTTCCTCTACTTGGCTAAAAACGAGCTGAGCAATCCGCATTCCATGAGAGATCAGCACCGGCTCTTCGCCGAGATTTGCCAAGATCACTTTCACTTCGCCACGATAGTCTGAATCTATGGTGCCCGGTGCATTTAGGACAGCGATGCCATGCTTTAGAGCAAGTCCGCTGCGAGCGCGCACCTGCGCCTCATAACCCTTGGGAATTGATAGCGATAAGCCAGTGGGAACAGCCATTCTCTTCATGGGCAAAAGCGTGATATCCTCGCTCAAACAGGCATAAACATCATATCCCGATGAGCCTTCCGTCATCTTTTTGGGCAAAATTGCCGCGTCGTTCAGTCTCTGAAAGGATATCTTCACGATTTGCGTTCTAAGAGATTATCTGCCAAGATGCGGAAACGAATGCTGCGATCACCCAATGTGGCGATTGTTTGTTTGGCTTCTTGGGTAAGCTTTTCCGCCATAGCACGGCTTTCTTCCACTCCATATTGAGAGGGGAAGGTCGCTTTTCCGGCAGCTTCGTCTTTGCCTATGCTCTTACCGAGGCTATGTTGGTTTCCTTCAACGTCTAAGAGATCGTCCACGATCTGAAAAACGAGCCCGATCTTTGAGCCATAATCCTCGATGATCTTCAGCTCTTTTTCCGGAGCTCTACCCGCTAAGGCACCAAAGCGCAAGGCGATATTGATCAATTTGGCGGTTTTGTTGTTATGAATATAGTTCAGAGTCTTCTTGTCTGTCTTTTTCCCTTCGGCATCGATGTCTTCCATCTGTCCGGCGATCAGACCTTTGATGCCCGCAACTTCGCCTAATTCACGAACAAATTGCACCTTGAGCGCATCCGGAATATCGGCATAAGTGATCAATTCAAATGCGTTTATCAAAAGAGAATCCCCGGCCAAAAGAGCTACTCCTTCGCCAAAGACAACATGACAAGATTTCTTGCCGCGACGCATATCATCATCATCAATATCCGGCAAGTCGTCATGAATCAGCGTGTAGGCATGAATCATCTCGATTGCAGCGGCAACGGGGGTGATCTTATCCAGCTTTTCTCGATACATCTGATATGCGCTGAGGGTGAGGTATGGACGCAATCTCTTCCCTCCGGCAAAGACGCTATAGCGCAAAGCTTTATGAATATCTTTCGGATACTCGTCTTTACGAGGCAGATAGCGGTCTAAAATGATGTTGACCTGCTCCTGCTTTTCTTTCATATCTTTTTTGAGCAAGACGTTCGGATCCATATCTTACATCTCCTCTGTTTTACCCGGGAGTTCGTCGCTGAGAATCTTGATCTTGGCTTCGGCTTCACTCAGCTTGGATTGACATTGCTTGAGATATTTGATGCCTTCAGAATACAGCTCGAGCATCTCATCCAGACTGGTCTCACTGCCGGATAGCTTTTCCACGATCGTTTCTAACTCTTTTAAAGCTTTTTCAAAGCTAAGTTTTTTCAAGTTTGCATTTTCCATGCGATTCTCCCATTGTTTTTTGTGTAGTATAATAGAGTCAATGGATTCTGTCAATCAAAATCGTGCAGTCAGATGTTTTTATGCCACTTTTACCGATTATAACAGCCCCTTATTTCGCCCTGTTTTACACATTTTACCACTGCTTCCTTAGAGGGTTCTGGTCATGATATGGTCATGATATGGTCATGAGCATGAGCATATCATGAGCGAAGCATATGCTGAAATATATAGGGAAGAGACAGGTTTTATAAGCCATTATAGCGTTTGACATCAATTTAGCTTTCCCATCATGACAGCATAGGGCAATTGTTCTTTTTGGACTTTTTGCCATAATATTTTGACAATATTAGCGACAAACAACGCATCAATACGCAAAAATTGCAAAAAACTATTGACAATAAATCCAATGACACTAATCTTGCCAAATAGAGGTTTGTTATTGTAATTGAAACCTTTAGGATGATAGCAAGAGCAAGCTGGTTTCTTGCTTCATGCTCATAGTCCAACGCTTTATAGTGTGATGCGCCCATCTTGGGCAACTTGGTTTATAACGTCTTAAAGACACTATTGATATGACCCATAAAAAAAAGATAAAACTCAAAACTCATTGTGGAGGAACGATGAAAAAAGGATTATTGCTCGTATTATGTTTTGCACTATTGGTGATTTCCATCTCTGCAAAACAGACGCAGCCGGGAGTAATGCTAAAAGAGCTGCCTTCTAAAGGACTTTCTCATGTTGCAGCTCCCACACGCAATGCACCCGAATTCGTATTTACCAAAAACCCAAGCATTGTAAGCGTAAACTATTATGACTACATGATTGGCAGCTATTCAGGAATACCCATACATCTCAAACAAAATGGCGATGGCTATTTCATGACATATCATGGTAAAGCCACCAGTGACGCTCAATATCGTCGCGTATATTATGCCGCAATCGACGCCGCCGGAATTATTACAGACCAAGGCGAAATCACCCGTACTGCCAAAACTGAAGGTTATCCTTGCATGGCAATCGATCCTGTCGATGGCAAACCTCTCTATGCTTGGCACGCCAATTCAGACGGCGATGCTGATCTCGAAGTAGAATTCACCAGTGATAGCTACTATGAAGGCTACATCGGAAACTTCAACGAGATTTCGATCGCAATCAATAACCCCTGGTTCATCCCGGAAGCAAACGAACCCGGCGAAGGACTTGGTGACACAGACGACAACGAATTTATCTGGCCTCAGATGGCTATCGGTCCCTCTCCAGTCCCCGGAATGCGCAGGGTTTATATCGCTGCCAGAAACTCAACCGGCCACCTTATCTGGACTGATGGAGACACTGTTCCCAGCGAAAACGTGCTTATCGCTTTTGCAGATTATGACACAGACATGATTGAATATGGCGAGCCGCTGGATTGGAACTACACCTCGGTTCCCACGCTGAACGCTTGGCACAATGCAGACCACGGCATTTTCCGCCGCCCGAATACCAGCATCGTTGCTGATGATCTGGGCAATGTCTATTTAGTTGGACATCATAATGCCTACGGTCTCGATGACGAAGGCAGCAGCATGGTCTTGATCGAGCCGAATGTGGATGTTTTCACTTGCCCAAACTATGGTGAAGGCGAATGGTCATACGTTAGTGCCGATTCACAAGTCTTCTTCCCGAACCCGGTTGTTGATCCCGAAACCGGTGAAAAATATTTCGAGCACGACGGTGAAGACCTTCCAGATGGACACCTCTATTGGGGAATCTCAAACAGCGGTCACTACAACGCAGTTATGTCAAATGATGGAAAAATGCTCTTCCCGACCACCATGTGTGCAAATATTATCGAAGGTTATTACTACCCCGCATTCCACTTCCCCAAAGTGATGGCAATTGATCCTATCACCGGTGCTTTGGACGTTCGCGACATATATCCTCGCAAACATCCCGATGATAATGTGAACGACATTTACACCCCTTGGGACGTGGAAGCACCATTTGGCGAACCCGAACAGCACTATGATGAGCCGTCAAGTCAGTGGTATTTCGACATGGAACTTGCCTGGCCCTTCCCTCATTATGATTCAGACTTGCATGATAGCAGCATGATGTTCCACACTAACAACATGAAGCTCTCCATGCCAAACGATGACAATCTCATGGTCGCTGTCTGGCAAGATAGTTTCCGTGCAAAACGCTTTAACGAGAACAGCTGGGATGAATACGCTGCTTTCCAAAACACACCTGAAATCTTTATCAGCGTATCTTCCGATAGCGGAGTGAATTGGAGCGATCCAATCAAACTCAACAATGTGGAAACCTTACCTCAGTTCAATAACATTAAGCCCATGTGGGTCTATCCCGCAAACAAAGTGGTCACAGTGAGCAGTCTTCCTTCCGGTGAAAAAGTCGGTACGATCGGATTTATGTTCTTTGATGACAACACTTGGGGCTCAAATGCAATTTCCCCACCTGCACACAGCCAGAACGATGGTGGAAACGTGATGTTCATGGAACTGCAGATAACCTTCCCCGTTCCCGCAACTGGTCCTTCTGTGGAAGATGGAACTGCACCCTCCGTTGTGAACATGCTCAGCCAGAACTATCCTAACCCCTTCAACCCCGAAACGACCATCAGCTTCAACATGCCCGCAAGCGCAGACAGCAAGCTCGATGTTTATAACGTTCGTGGTCAAAAGGTCAAAACCCTCTTCAACGGATATGCTCAATATGGCAAAAATACCGTTGTTTGGAACGGTGATGACGATCATGGCAACAAAGTCTCCAGCGGTGTCTATTTCTATCGCCTTACAAACGAGTTTGGCAGCCAGACCCGCAAGATGATGTTGATGAAATAATCTAACTAACAGATTGATAAGGCTCTCGATTTTCGGGAGCCTTTTTTGTGTCCAAATCGCCTTTTTGAACTTGCCATCCATCCTCAAATCTGAATAAGTTAAAACAGCTCAGAAAGACAATTTTGGCTACGCCATGCTTTCCTAAATCCGAATATGCTTGACATAAAAGCACATTACATGTTCATGGCAGGAGTTATTTATTCAAATATCAGAATATCTTGACAACTTAGGAAATATGAAAGACTTTTTTAAGACAAAAAATTGGACGATCATGCTTCTGCTGATCATCATGCAAATGGCTGCAAGTCTCTTTGCGATTGACTACAGTCTGCCTTTTTCGTGGCGTTTTACCCCAACTGCAGCGCCCGAAGGACCCGTTCGTCCCATTGCGGAGTTCGAGCCTTCCTCCCACGTCATAGTCCGCTATCCTCTGGGAATACCAAGCGCTTTGGTTGCTCAGCTTTCAAACACGGCTGAAGTCATATGCATCGTTGCCGGCACTTATTATCAAAATGCTGCAACAAACGCCTTTCAATCGGCCGGCGTGAACATGGACAATCTCAGCTTTTTGACGGTATCGACGGATTCCTATTGGACGCGAGACTATTCGCCATGGTTCATCTATGATGGGAATGGCGACTATGCTGTGGTGGACTTTCGTTATAATAGACCGCGTCCCGGTGACGAACTCGTGCCGCAAGCTTATGCCGATCATTTTGACCTGCCCTATTATGGAATGAATCTCTATCAGACCGGCGGAAACTATATGACGGATGGCATCAATAGCGCAATTCAATCACACATTGCCTACACCGAAAACAGCAATAATCAAGCAAACGTGAACGCACTCATGCAAAGCTTTTTGGGAATTGAAAACTACTATGTGGTGCAAGACCCAAATAACACCTATATTGATCACGTTGATTGTTGGGGAAAATACCTCGCACCGGATAAGGTTCTCATCCGTAGCGTCCCAGCTTCCCACGCCCGCTATGCTGCGCTGGAAGCCACTGCAGACTACTTTGCAAATCAGCTTTGCGCTTGGGGATATCCATATCGAGTCTATCGGGTGAACACTCCACAAGACCAACCTTACAGCAATTCGCTCATCCTCAATAACAAGGTCTTTGTTCCGATCACAAACAGCTCTGCGGACAACCCTGCTTTGGAAGTATATCGCAATGCAATGCCGGGATATGAGGTGATCGGAGTGCCCGGTGCCTCATCTACACCTTGGTTGAGCACGGATGCCTTGCATTGTAGGACTCATGAAGTGCCGGACAAGGATATGCTCCACATCGCACACATGCCTTATTTCGGCGTGCAAAACCAAAGAAATAGCTATGAGATAAATGCACAAATCATCGCCCATAGCGGAGCAGAACTATATTCAGACTCGCTGTTTGTCGCCCTCAAAATCAACTCCGGTGCTTGGGATAGCGTCCCGCTTATCCGGCAGGACGGGATCAACTTTCGCGCCGAACTCACTGAGCTATGCCCCGGCGATAGCATAAGATATTATATCTACGCAGCAGACCAATCCGGCAGAAATCGTAGTCATCCTCAATTTGCCGAAAAAGAGCCGCACCTCTTTAGCATCTATGGAGATAACACTCCGCCCATCGTGCAACACAACCCGCCTACCTATCAAGGAGAACTCAATCTCAGCCTTGTTGCCCAGATCAGCGATGACACAGGCGTTGAAAGCGCAACCCTGCACTATTTTGCCGATGAAATGGAAGCCATGAGCATCCCCATGGATCGCATAGATAACGATGTTTGGCTGGCTTCCCTCAATATGGCATTTGCTGATGGAATGCAAAATCTATACTACCAAATCACTGCACAAGACCTATATGGCAATGTCGGATATTGGCCTGAAGAAGGCTCCTGGCAAGAAGTTCCCTTAACCCAAACAGGAGTCGCATCCTCAGAAACGACCCCGCAAGCATTGCTCTCAAATATCTGGCCAAACCCTATCCGCCGTGGAAATAATCTGCAGATAAAAGTTATTTCTGAAGAAACAAGCTCGGCTCAGCTTAGAGTATTCAATCTCAGAGGTCAGCTTGTTCAGAAGATGCGGATGCCAAAAACAGGCGAAAACTTCACCTGGGATCTCAAGGATAGGAAGGGCTCTGTCGTGTCGGCAGGAATATATTTTATAAATATCAACACCGGCCAACATAGCCTGAATACTAAGCTACTCGTGCTTCCGTGAGCAACTGTGGAAATGTTTCCATAGTGAGATTGAAAATAATCATCACTTTTCCCTTGACAAGAAAACCGCTTTTTACCACCTTGTAAACAGCCTACAGACCCTACATAGAATGCCCTCCGAGCAGTGGGGATACCTCCCCGGTATTCCCCACTGTATTTTTTTGCCCACGATTTTATGACAGCCTTTTTTGCCTATGCTTTGCTCAGAAATTTCCCCCACTTTGAACAAGCAATTTCCCCTCTTAACTAATCTCTTGACTAATATGCAGTCTCAATAAATTTGATACTATCATGGCTGAGTGTTATTTGAGGCAAATATATCCCTCGGCTGAAATAAAATATGAACGAGGAAAGAATTGGCAGATATTATTTTAAAGAATGTCAGCAAAGACTTTGGCAGCTTTCGTGCGGTGGACGATGTCAGCCTCACCATCAACAGCGGTGAGCTCTTTTCTTTCTTGGGTCCCAGCGGCTGCGGCAAAACTACGCTTCTGAGAATGATTGCCGGATTTGAGATGCCCACGGATGGCTCAATCATGCTCGGTCAAACCGATATCACCCATCAAGCACCGTATAAACGTGAAGTAAACACCATCTTTCAAAACTATTCACTCTTTCCCCACATGAGTCTCTATGACAACGTCGCCTTTGGTTTGCTCGTAAAAAAGGTTCCCAAAGCCGAAATTCGCGATAGAGTTCATGAAATGCTCAAATTGGTCAAAATGCAGGATCAAGCAGAAAAGTCCCCCAATCAGATCTCCGGCGGACAAAAGCAACGCATCGCAATCGCTCGCGCCTTGATAAATAATCCTCGCGTCCTACTTCTGGACGAACCGCTTGCCGCCTTAGACCTCAAGCTGCGCCAACACATGCTGATTGAATTGATGAACATCCACGACGCCGTAGGCATCACCTTCATCTATGTCACCCACGATCAAAGCGAAGCCATGAGCATCTCGGACCGTCTTGCCGTGATGAACAACGGCAGGATCGTGCAATCCGGCCCGCCGGACGACATCTACGAGCGTCCCGCCAGCATCTTTTCCGCCTATTTCATCGGTGACACAAACATGATTCGCGGGGAAGTGACAACCGTTCACGAAGACTATTTGGAGCTAAATTGTCCCGATGGCGAAGGCAATTTCTTTGACATAGATTCCAGTTTCCAATATGCGCCGGAAGTAGGCGAACAAGTCATGCTGAGTTTGAGGCCGGAGAAGATCGCCATCTCTCGCAACAAACCTAGGGAACAAGATGACATCAACTTCATCAAAGGCGTGATCGAAGACATCCTCTATTTAGGAACGCACACGCAATACATCGTTCGCGTCGGTCAGCTCAAATTTCGCGTATTCTCTCAACACAAACGAGTTTATTTCGACGACCAAGCACCCGACTGGGAAGAAGAAGTCTGGCTATTTTGGCATGATTCAGACACTTGGCAGATAGAAGTCAAAGACCTTGACATCTCCGAAGCCGAAGAGTTCGACGAAGTTAGCGGCATGCGCAGATATCTCAAACGGAGCAAAAGCTGATGTCGGCTTCACGCGAAGCGGTGCTGGAAAAAAAGAGCAATCGCAGCAGTTGGTTGCTCAGCCTCCCCACTGTGATTTGGTTAAGCGTTTTCTTCCTCATCCCCTATCTCATCGTCATCATCTACAGCTTCCTCACTCCGGACACCTATGACGTGAAATTTGAAGTCTCCCTCGATGCCTATCGACAGGTCATCAGCGGCGGCTATTTCAAGAGCTTTTTCCAGTCCTTCAAGCTGGCTTTATACACCACCATCCTTTGCATACTCTTAGGCTTTCCCGTGGCATATTACATCGCACGCGCCAAGGAAGCACTCAAAAACATCCTGCTCATCTTCATCATCATCCCATTTTGGACAAATCTCATCATCCGCATCTTTTCCTGGCGCATATTCCTCTCCTATAGCGGGGTGATGAATCAAATGTTGATGGGAACAGGCTTGATCTCCCAGCCGATTGAGATCTTGAGAACGGACTTGGCGGTGATCTTGGTGATGGTCTATGTCTATCTCCCCTACATGATTTTGCCCCTATACAGCGTTCTTGAAAAGCTGGATTTCACGCTTCTACAAGCGGCGATGGACCTCGGCGCAAACGAAGTCAAAGCCTTTTTCCGGATCACTCTCCCCCTCTCTGTCGAAGGCATATTTGCAGGAACAATCCTCGTCTTCATCCCCTCCTTGGGCGCATATCTAATCCCCCAACTGGTAGGAAATCAAAAGTCTTTATATGTGGGGCAAATCATCACCTATAAGATCAAGAACATCCCTCGAAATTGGCCTATGGCGTCCGCTCTTTCGCTCACCTTGCTCTTATTGGTTACCCTGATGCTACTCATCTTTTATGGCTTGTATAGGCACCACAAACGCAGGAGACAATACTGATGAAACCACTGAGAACACGCTTCTTTGAGGGGATGAATCTCACCGTCTTCAGCCTCGTGATGGCATTTTTGTATATCCCGATCCTCATCCTGATCATCTTTAGTTTCAATGATGCGAGGATAGTCACCGGCTGGCAAGGTTTCACGCTCAAATACTATCAGCAGCTTTCCCAAAATAAAGCCATTCAAGAGGCGTTTTGGAACACTATGATCATCGCTGGACTTAGCACACTCATTTCAACCGCACTGGGCATACTCACCGCTTTAGGGCTGGAGAACAAGAAATTCTCGGGACGCAAGGGCGTCTTGGCGCTGATCTATACCCCTTTGATGATCCCGGACATACTCATGGGCGTCTCGCTGGCGCTGCTCTTTAATTTCACCCGCGTGAATACCGGAATGTTCACCGTTCTCATTGCGCACATCACTTTTTGCATCTCCTATACGGCGATCGTGATCCAATCTCGGCTGGAAGGTTTTGACTACTCACTGGTCGAAGCCGCTGCCGATCTCGGTGCACGCCCTTCTTATATCTTTTGGAAGATCAAGTTTCCCCTGATGATGCCGGGGATCATTGCTGCGGCACTGCTTTCTTTCACACTTTCTATTGATGATTTTATCATCACTTTCTTTACCTCCGGACGCGGATTTGACACCCTGCCCATCTATGTGGAAGGCACCATCCGTCGCGGTACGATTACCACGATCAACGCACTTTCCACCCTGATGATCGGCTTTACTTTGCTGCTTGTGTTGCTCACAAAACGCATCCGAAAGATCATCGTAACAGCAATGTGAGTGGAACGTGCAACTAAAATCTTTGACATATCTCAAAAATAAATTAGATTGACTTTATGATTAGCATACAAATTGATAAGAACACAGACTTCAATGCCTTAGAGCTTCCCAAAGGCTGGATCTTCTACGTCCTCGCCGAGGATGAGAAACCGCTATATTCGGGAATAAGCGCACGCCTCTTAGGTCGGCTCAACACCTTTTCCCAGCGCACCCAAGATGATAAGCTCATCGCCGAGATGATGCAGCGGGCAAACTTTCTATCCTATGAAACATTGGAGAGCAGCTTCGCCGCCCTCATCTTGCATAAATGTTTTGTTTCGGACAATGCACCGGAATATCAAAACCGCATTGTGCCTTGGGAAAACTATGTCTATCTCGGCATTGATAGCCACCGCTTCCCCTTCGTAAGCATCGAAGAACATACCAATGGCGATTGGCAATACATCGGTCCCTTCCGCAGCAGATTCTTCCTCGCCGAGATGATGGATACCATCTCGCGCATCTTGAAATTGCCTCATTGCGAGACGGGCAGCTATCCTTGCGACAAGTTTGACCGCGATGTCTGCCGCGGCTGGTGTCTGGCGCTGAATCCTTCCAAAGAAAGTAAGAGCGTGCACGATTTAGACAAGCTGGATAGCCTCCTCAAAGAAGCTTGGATGCACCCCAACAATGGAGTTCTCGAGATGCTGCAAAAAGAGCGGGACAGCTATTTTAACGACTTAGAATTCATCAAAGCGGACCTTTTAAACGATGAGATTGAGCTCCTCAGCGACTATCGTGATTGGCTAAATTTCCTCTATGTCGCAAAAGATTTGAACTTTGAGAATGATGATCTATTGATCCGCAATGGACAGCTTTTGGAAGCAAGGCTCGGCTCGCGATATTACCACTTCCCCGCAGATTCCCCGGAATATCGCCCGAATGAAACCCTTGCCTTGCCTCTATCAAAATGTGATGAAATGAAAATAATATATGATTATATAAGGGAGCTAAATAATGCCTCAAAAGCTTGAAAACCTCAGTATCGTGAAAGCAGTCAAGCAAGGTAAGGTTCGTGAACTGTATGACTTGGGCGACACAATGCTCATCGTCACCAGCGATCGAATCTCCGCCTTCGATGTTGTTTTCGACGACATTATCCCGGATAAGGGTAAGATTCTCAACCAAATCTCTGCCCACTTTTTTAAATCCACCAAAGACATCGTGCCAAATCACTTTATCAGCGATGATATCGCCGATTATCCAGAGGAGCTGCAACCCTTTGAAGAGCAGCTTCGCGGACGCTCGATGCTCGTGAAAAAGACACGCGTCATCCCCTTTGAATGCATCGTGCGCGGCTATATCAGCGGCTCGGCATGGAGCGAATATCGCCGCACAAACACGGTTGGCGGAATGATGATCGCTGAAGAACTCCAGGAAAGTCAGAAGTTTCCCAAGCCGCTTTTCACGCCTTCCACCAAGGCAGAAAGCGGGCACGACATCAATATCTCCTACCGCGATATGCTCCAACACATGGATGAATGGATTGGTCGCTTCATCAAGGATAAATCCTTAGAACTCTATAATTATGCCCACGATCTTCTCTTGAAAGAAGGCATCATCCTCGCCGATACCAAGTTTGAATTTGGCGTCATCGGCGGTGAAATCATGCTCATCGACGAATGTCTCACCCCTGATTCCTCCCGCTTTTGGGAGATCGAAAGCTATCAGATCGGCAAAAGCCCTAATAGCTTTGATAAACAATATATCCGCGATTTCCTCACCCAAAGCGGCTGGGACAAGAACCCTCCCGCTCCCAAACTACCCGAAGAAATCATCATGAAAACCCGCGACAAATATCTCGTTGCCCACAAAATCATCACCGGAAAGGACCTATCATGAAGCCGCTTATCTGTATTGTTGACGACGAGCCGGAACTTTTAGAAAACCTTCGTTATGAGCTGCAAGCCTTGCGTCCTGACTGGGATGTTCAAGCTTTCGGCAATGGCTTTGGCGCTCTGCAACTCTTGCTCAGCGGGCGCATCAACCTCGTGCTCACCGATATCGCCATGCCGGATATGGACGGATATGATCTCTTTGGGCGCGTGAAAGATTATGACCCCAATATCCCCGTGATTATGATGACGGGCTTTGGTTATGATCCCAACCACGTCCTCGTGCGCGCCAAAGTCGATGGGCTCAAAGATGTGATATTTAAGCCCTTTGACATCGATAAACTCATTGCTTTGATCGATAAAAAGCTCAGCGAACGTGAATAAAGAGGCTTTTGCTCAAAAACATTTAATGTCCCGCTCGGGACTCAGCTATCTTCTTTGGCCGGCGTCTCTTGCCTATGCCTCATATATGTTTGTCAGACGCAGATTACTCTCCGGCAAGGGATACAAATCCACTTGCAAGGTAATCAGCGTCGGCAATCTCAGCATGGGAGGCAGCGGCAAGACGCCCGTCTCCATCGCCTTGGCTCTCGCCCTCAAAGAACGAGGCATGAAGGTCTTATATTCATCCCGAGGCTATAAATCTGCCATTGAAGAAGGGGCTACCCTGATCTCGGACGGAACTCTCGAAAGAATCTCCCCAAAAGCCGGTGATGAAGCAATCGAAGCCGCGCGAGCTCTCCTCGGCATCCCCGTGATCTGCGGACGTGATCGCCAACGCACGCTTCACTTTGCCGAAAACTTAGAAATCGACACCGTTATCCTCGATGACGCCTTCCAACATCTCAAGGTTCAGCGCGATATAGATATCCTCGTTTTTGACAGCGAAACCGGCTTGGGCAATGGCTTCCTCATCCCCGCCGGATATCTGCGTGAAAACCTTTCAGCAATCGACAAGGATTGCATCATAATCTTTCATCACAAGCCGATGAACGAGCCGAATCTCAAACTGAAACAAAAGCTACAAGAGCGCACAGACGCATTCTTTGAAGTTCACAGCACAAATGATAGCATCATCCATAAAGGTGAGGAAATTGACCCTGTCAGCCTGCAAGATAAGAGGATTACTCTGCTTTGCGGCATAGCCGATCCCCGCTCTTTCAAAAGAGGGGCACAGGCACTGGGCATAAGCTGGCAAAATGAGATGCTCTTTGCGGATCATCAGGACTTTTCCTCGGATGAGATTAGAGACCAAATCCGCGCACGCGATGCAGATTATATCCTCTGCACGGCGAAAGATGCCGTTAAACTCCTGCCCGAATTTGAGGATAAGCTGATCATCTTGCAACTGAGAACCTATCTGCCCGAGTCTTTGTTAAATTTCATTTTATACAAACTTAATTAATATCTGATTTCTGAACCTTGGCTTTTGGATAGCAGCTCAAGCTCTGGAGCAAAACATTGGTTCAGCGCTTCAAAAGAATATCTTGAGTTTATATTTATTCATCAAAAAAACTACAAATCACTGGCTTCCACTTAAAATCACATAAAAATATGCAAAATAATTGTCATTCATAAAATGATGGCTAAGATACATTATAGTATAGCTTTCGCATGGGTCGCCTTGTCATGCGGCGAAAAATACTTTAAGAAAAACAAAAATAAATGCCGTTTCGTCTTCTCAATTTTCGCGTTTTCGACACTATACTTATAGAGACACAAATTAAGGAGAAGAAAAATGAAAACACTTGACCTGAAAACAGTGCCGATTAATGTCGTGTTTACTGATCGTCACTTTAAAATGATATGGTAAAAAGCATAATAATGTTCTTACGAAACTTTATCGAAGGATGTTGGAATTTACACCAACCTTTGAGACTTAATGGAAAAAACAAAACAAACCTTGATACGTTTTTACAAAGTAAACAAGATGCAAGGACTGTAGTCTTATCATGTATTAATGAAGGATAGAAAGATGCCTTCGGAAAATCTGACGAACTTCGTGAACTAAGAGCCACGTTTGTGAGTCTATAAGTAAACATTAACTTCCCTTCAAGGAGGAAGAAATGAAGAAAACGTTAGCATACGCAAAATTCTGGGGTACCCCCCCTCCGCAAACAAAATCAAGTAGTGCAAGCAAAAGCTTGTGTTCGTCTTTGAATCGTGCCAAAAGGCACTGTAGTATGAATGTAGGCAAACATATAATTCTTTTGTTTGTTTTCATGTTTATGTTTGCGCTTTTATCGGGGAATTTTAGTGAGTATGTAAGCCCCAATGGTCATACTTACAATCCTCGCTATAGTCTATGTGAGCATTTCACGCAAGTGCCTGTAACAAACCAAAACATCGTTATCAGTAATTCACTTACTAAGCCAAGTATCAACGCATCGGTTATTTACAATGCCGGTAGCATTTCATTTACGATCGAAGACCTCTGTTCAAGTGATGAGTTCACCATTCGTCTCGCCGGGGAAGAGGTTACTGATTTCAAAAAAGACGGAGAAACTATTACATTCGATCAAACCCTGAAACCGGGAACTTATAATCTTGAAATTGGATACACAATAATTGAACCGGAAGAAGGATTCCCTGTCGAAGATGGGTTTGCGTTTTCCATTGAGTTGACTCATGCGGACTATTATTATGAAAATGAACATGCTAAAATCTTCGTACGAAGAGACGAAGCAAGGATGCCTGCACTTGATGTAGTTCGCCCTGTCATGTTTGTAGAAGGATTTCAAATCCCTGGCCTTATGGATGGAGGCAATGCCTACACAGATTCTTTGATAAACAAGTGGAGTGTTGGTTTGTCTGAAAATACAGAACTTTACAGACTGTCTCTTAACAAACCAAATCAAGACATGAGAGATAATGCCATGATTGTATTGGGTGCATTGAGATTTATCCATAACCATCAATCCGCACCTCTTGTTGAGGGAACAAGTATCTATGGATACTCAATGGGAGGAGTTTTAGCAAGATATGCCCTTGCATATGCGGAACATTGGAATATTGCACATTATTGCACTCAGTATATTTCAATTGATGCTCCACACAGAGGAGCTAACATCAATCAAAATACACAAACTCTTTTAAAAAATATATATAAAGACCTAGATAAACGACGGGTTAGAAAATTTACAAAAAAATATAGAGGGAAAGTCAATAAAGTTAATGAGGCACTTAAATCACAGACCGCAAAACAGCTTCTGCGTAAAAACATTTATGCCTCCAATTTTGATCACCTTATCGGTTCAAATGAATTTCGAGATTTTTATTCTGAAATTGATTTTGAAATTCTGCAAGATTACAACCCTAACGGCACCTTGATAAATAGCAACCCAATGCCGGGCCAAAGCTTCTCTCAATTAGCTGGGATGCCATACAAGCAGAATAACATCAAGTGTACAGCATACTCTAACGGTAGCTTATGTCGAAGTGGCGCACCACAGAGTATTGGATATCTTGCGGAGTATAGTTTTTATGTCCCTATACTTCTTTTATGTAAAGAAAGAAAAGCAGAATGGAAAGACTATGATTATCAACCAGGTTCCGGCATTGGTGGCCTGGACATCCATTACAGTAAATTTTTATACAGTTTTGATTTCTCCTTAAACTATAGCCCCGTTATAGTCCCTACAAGATCAAGCCTTTTTCTTGTACAAGAATCAATTGGAGGAGAGCCAGATAGTCTTGACTCACAATTTGCTTTGGATAATTATAATGATATCATAAATAATGGTGCTGCGTCTGTTGATGATCATTTACTTAATCACTCATACTTTGACAAACTGTTTTATCCATATCCATCTGAAGATAGCCAATGGAATTGGACTCATGGAGAGTTGGATGAGTCTTGGGTTGCTGCCAATATTGACAGGGTAAACGCCTGGTGTAGCTTAGAAGAAAACCGAACGATATGCACCATCAGCGGTCAGATTAATATAATCGATCCAGATGAAGACGATCCAGATGAAAACGATCCAAGCGAAGGCGTATTTGCTGGGATCACGGCCAAGATGTATATTAATGGAAGAGAGAATCGAGATATTGAGATTGAAGATGACGGCTTTTTTGTAATACCGTATCTTTATACGCATGATGCCAATGTGTGTTTGGTTTTCAAAAAAGACGGCTACATGGACAGCTATAGAGATATAGCTCTTGAATATACGCCTTCAGCTCAACAAGATTATGTAGTAGAAAATGTAAATATGCATCCTTTTATGCTTAATAATATCATCGTGTCTGCTACCGGAGAAGGCTCCTTTACCGAAATAGGAACTGCCGTTGAATATGTACGAGACTATGCGTTATCCCAATGTGAAGATGGAGAGACTTTCGACCAAGCCATCAAAATCATTGTTCGCCCTGGGGTTTATGAAGAATCAGTGAACCTATCAATGCTCCCCGAGGCCGGTATCACGAATTTTACTCTGGAAGGAATAGGCGAAGTGATTGTTAATGGGCGTAATAATAGTACACTCGGGATAGACCTTGATCTCAGAACATCATGTGTTCCGGAAATAAACGAAGGACACTATCGACTCATAGGACTCAAATTTGAGAATTTCAATACAGGTGTTGCATATTTCAACAAATGTTTTGATACATACGGTTATGACCCTTTCAATGTTGACATCAAGCTAAGTATTTACGGTTGCAGTTTTTCTAATTGTGGTTCTAATGGTTCTTCTGATAATATTTATTTTGCAGGAGCTGCCCATGTAGAAGCACCAGCTTTGATCACTAACTGCAATTTCACAGAAAACTTCAGATATACTTACCCTGATGAAGCTCATTATGACAATGTTAATGTCGGAGCTTTATATCTATATACAAATAGTGATGAAGTCACTGAAATATCGGGTAATGAATTCACTGCTAATAAAGGAGGCACAAGTGGTGCCATCATAGCCCAAGGTGAAGGAAAAATTATCATCAAAAACAACAGTTTTTTTGATAATTACCGCTCGCATTTCAACTTTTCCTCCGATCGATACAGAGCGCATGCCTTATCAGTGTTTAATTCTTCAAATGCAGTGATCCGGAACAATCTGTTTGTTGATAACTACTACGAGAACTCGGCTCATGAAGCTGTGATAACAATAATAGCAAATCAATTATACGCTGGACATCCAATCCTTTTTGAAGATAACACCATAGTAAACTCACCGCTTTCTAATGGTCCCGGCGGAATAAAAGCTTTGGAATTCTCTATCGACCTCGAACAGGATATACAAATACAAAATAATGTGTTTAGCTGCCCGAATGATATGGAAAGCAGTGTGCGCTGTATATCTGTAGTTTCACCATCAATATTTAGGCACAATATGCTTCATAATACTGCTTTAACGGGGCTTGATGTCAACTTATACAATCCTCATGACCCGGATGATATCTACAATCCTCATGTCGATTATTTTAATTATGAATGCGACCCGGAATTAAATGAATATTTCCAGCCAATGTGGGATGCAAGCACCATCTCGCCCTGCATCGATGCAGGCTATGGTTTTGATGAAGACGGCACCCCTGCCGATATCGGAGCCTATACCATCGGTAGCCATCGCTACTGGGAATACACATTTGAGGATCAAGCCGATGTGGAAAGATGGCATTGGGTAAGCTATCCCATCCTCAATACCGTCACGGATAACGCACTTTATGCTAATGAATTCTTTAAGGATTTGATGCATGTGCATGAAAATTCAAACTATGAAAATGTACCCAGTTACCTTGATGAAATTATATGGCTATTAGCAGGTGAAGGTGAACAGAGTATATATTGGGTCGATAATGCAACAGGTTGGTATGATCATCATTTTTCACATATCGTCACCAGCCCTCAAGGTTATAAGATCAAATTACTCTTGAGTTCGGCATTAGATTCTACGCAACATGTGCTTTTAAAACACAGCGGCTATAAGACCCCCAATCATACAGAATTTCCCATATACGGAAACATGGAAAACTGGATAGGCTATTTTCGCGATGATTCCCGCATGCCCGAAGACGCCTTTGCCAGCATCTGGGACGACATCACTATGATCAAAGCCAAGGACTGGAGTTTATTCCGTTCCGGCGTACCGGGTAGTTATCTATGGACTCTTACCGGCAGGATAATGCCGCTGAACCCGGGCGATATGGTGATAGTAAAGACCACGCAAGACCACATGTTTAAATGGGGAGAAAATATTCCCGTCCCTCCACGAACGAAGTCAAGCCCGCAAGGCTTTGTTTATGATGAAAAAAAAGACTATATCCCCATCTATATCACGCTTACGGATGAGATGGTGATGCAATATGAAGAAGTCGGTTTGTATATAGACGGCGTGTGCAAAGGTGCGGTCGTGATAGAAGAAAATCTGGAGCAGATCTCTGCTTATATTGCAAATGCAGATGATTTGACTAATGGCGAGGTGGAGCTGACGTTTGTTCCGCGAGCAAGCAAAAGCGCACCTTTCTTGCCCGAGGTCAAAAGGATAAGTCACGAGCAATTGATGCCTAAGCACACTGCGGCAGGTGCAAACTATCCATATTTTGAGATAAACTTGGCAGATAACAAAGAAGGGGAAGACATTCCTGCACTTCCGAGTTTAGGACAAAACTATCCCAATCCCTTCAATCCCAACACCACCATCTCTTATTCTGTACCCACGGCAGGCAAGGTAAAGCTAGAGGTGTATAACCTGAAAGGGCAATTGGTGAAGACATTGGCAAATAAGGAGATTGAAGCAGGGATATACAGCGTAAGTTGGAATGGTAAAGACTCAAACGACAAGCCTGTAGCCAGCGGAGTCTATTTCTATCGTCTCAGCACCCCCGGATATAAACAAAGCAAAAAAATGCTTTTAATGAAATAAAAAAACAGTAGGGAAGGAGGAGGATGCTCTTCCTTCCCTCATGATTAAAGAGGAATAAAGATGAAAAATAAAGTTTTGATAATCCTAACGTTCCTGGGCGTTTTGCCCTGTATGTTGCTTTCCATAACGCTCAATGTAAAGCAAGATGGTAGCGGAGACTATACCCAGATACAGGATGCCTTAGATGCCGCCGATCCCGGTGATACCATCTTAGTGTATCCCGGCAGATATTTTGAAAATTTAGAGATTAATAAAAATAATATCACCTTGAAGAGTTTGGAAGCTATCAGCGGGGACTCAAGCTATATAGATTCTACGATTATTGATGGTAATAACGTCGGGCGATGTGTGGCTTCTCGTATGCCCAATTTTCTTATCAGGGGATTCAGTATAACGAATGGTATTACTGATGGTGGTGCCGGAGGAATAGGCATTTCAGAAAAAACAGATATCATCAACTGCAACATATTCGGCAATCAAGCAAACGCTGGAGGTGGAATTAATGTTGTACGAGCAAATGTATATCTTTCAGGTGTGAATATATATGACAACTATGCGCTTGCCCAGGGAGGAGGCATACATGTTTCCAGCAATGATTTATATCCCTTGAGCTTTGATCCCGATAACCGCTGTTCAATATACAACAACCGCTCCGGAGGCGGACAAGATCTATTCATTCGTAATGCTACCCGAGATTTGGATATGCCGCTCCATACATTTTCTGTACTCAACCCATCCGAATATCATGCTAAGTACATAAACAGTTCCGTACTTAACAGTATCTATGAAATCAATTTTGATATTCTAAACGCATATCATGAGGAAATTGATAGCGATCTTTATGTATCCACAAAGGGGGATGATGCAAATGACGGGCTTACTCCCGCAACCGCCCTGAAGACCATACATGAAGCCATCTATAGAGCAGCCTCAAATAGTGAGAACAGGAATAGCGTATTCATACTGCCGGGAGAGTATTCCCGCACGTCAAACGACCAAATCTTCCCTATAGCTTTGAAGCAATGGGTCAAGGTGCAAGGAAGCGGAATTGACGTCACTAAGATAATATGTGAACCAAACCCATTGATGGGTGTCGGAATCGGCCGTCAAGTGTTTTTAGCTCACGTTGAACCTCATATATTTTTGGATGGCATGTCTATTACGACAAGAGGTTTTGACAATTACTGTGCTGTCATTCATAGTGCAACCAGAAAAACAGAAGCACATTTATCAAATTTGCGCATACATGATATTTCTGCCGGAACCTACGGCACCGCTGATAATAATACCCAACTGATTTCCTTAATGATATCGGGCGAAAATGAAAGCAGCTTTGAAAATATAATAATAGAAGATATTGATACAGGTGTCACTCAACTGCTTATCCTGGGGCAAAGTATAAAACCGGATGGTGAAATATCTGCCTTCCGGGGCAAGATCAAGAATCTTATAGTCAGAAATTTCACAAATAGTTTTACTTCGCAGTCTGTTTGGGCACACCGAATGGTTTCTATATGTGCTGACGAAGAGCTCATAATGGAAAACTGTGAGTTTAGAAACCTGACCATGCTTGACGATGATACTTTGATAATACAGATTGTCGGGGTTCAATTTCCGCAACAGCAAAATCATTTTACCCTGAGAAATTGCTTAATTGCAGATAACGTATCCCCCGGGGTGGGACCTTGGGGAGGCGGAATCGCGACAATTACAGTAAATAATAACGCAAAGATTGATATCATTAATTGCATTTTTGCAGGTAATCAAAGCAATACATATACCTTGCAAGCACGAGGCGAAGTAAATTTCATAAACTCCATATTTGATAATGACAGTGAATATCAGATTAGAGTGATTCCCATGGATGATCCCGATGAACAGACCCATCTTACCTTTGATTATTGCCTGATAAAAAATGGTATAGACGGCATCTTAGAGCATCCGGTCCCGTGGAACAGTATTGACTATCGGGATACGAATATCGATGGTGATCCTCTCTTTGCCGATAGCGGATATGGCAGCCCGGGTAAGCACAACTATAATCTTTCTGAATATTCGCCCTGTGTAGATAGCGGCACTCCGGATATCAGCGATCTGGATTTACCACCTTACGATCTGGCAGGAAACATACGCGTATGGAACGGTCGCATCGACATGGGCTGTTATGAGTATAATTCCGAGCCTTGGGTAAGCATTGACGATCCGGTGACTCCATATATTCCCGAGACCATGATCTCAGCATATCCAAATCCCTTTAAGCTCTCTACAGGGATCAAGATTGACTTGCATTCCGAATATGACAGCAGTAAGGCAAACGAAGCGAGTTTAAAGATATATAACATCAAAGGGCAGCTTGTAAGAGATATCCCGTTGAACCCGGCTCGGCTCAATAATCAGCAGACACAATGGGATGGAAGAGACGCTGCCGGCAAAACTTGCGCCAATAGTATTTACTTCCTTATGCTTGAAATCAATGGTAGAAATCAAGGAATAAAAAAAATAACCCTGATTCGATGAGGATAAAGAAAACGACTGTGAATAAAAATATAACTATCTGCAAAGCTGCGACCTTAACATTTGCCCTCGCGGCTTCGCCAAAAATATCAAAATCAAGTGAAACACTTGCAATTATCAAAAACACCATAAATAAATGGGAGAAGAAATGAAAAAATTAGTATTAATCAGCTTATTGCTGGTCGTCGCCCTCAGTGCTGTAAATGCACAAGCAACCTATGGCATAAGACTCGGCGGAAACGTCAACAAATTAGATGGTGATATGAAGGGGATATTCATAACTGAGACTAAGGACTGGTTTAACAAAACCGAGCTTGGCTTCAATTTTGGCTTATTTATGAATTACCCCATAGACAAATATCTACTTTTGCAACCGGAAATTAATTACAGCCAAAGGGGCGGTCGTCAAGAAGGGGATTATGAATATTGGGATGACTGGGACGAAGTGTGGGACACTGATTGGGATCACATAGAAATTCGATTGCACTATTTAGAGCTCCCTCTCTATCTAAAAGGTGCTTTCAGCTTAGGCGACTTTAGCTTTGAGCCTTATATGGGACCGGAATTTCGATATCTGATCAAAGGCTATCTTGGCGAAGCTGAAACACCCGATGACGAACTCATCACAGAAGAAAGTAAAACCTTTAACAAATTTGATCCCGGGTTTGGTGTAGGCTTAGACTTGGCATTCAAAGATAAATATATGCTTGGCGTCCGCTATAGCAAAGGCTTTCATGAAATAGAGTTATTATCGTTTCTCGACACAAAATCCCTTCAGTTGAATCTGGGATACCGGTTCTAAATCATGTCCTTAACAAATTTACAAGGTCTTAGAACTCATGGTTTAGGTGTATTAACGAAGGATCAAAATTAGCCTTCAGTAAATCTAATGAGCCTCGTGGATTTATTGCCGCAGCCGTAAGTCCACAAAAATGGGAGAAGAAATGAAAAAATATATATTAGTCAGCCTCTTGCTGATCGGCGCCCTTTGTGCCGGATATGCTCAAGCTACTTACGGCATAAGGTTAGGCGGAAACTTAAACGAAATAAATGATGGTTATCAGATAATTGATGTAGCCTGGCTTGGTTCGAAAGCACCATTCGACAAAACCGAGCTTGGCTTCAATTTTGGTGTGTTTATGAATTATCCTATAAGTAGATATATCATCTTGCAGCCTGAAATTAATTACAGCCAAAGAGGCGGTCGCCGTGAAGGTTATTATGAGATTTGGAATGAAGGGCATGAAGATTGGCAAACCGAGTGGGTGCACAACACATTCCGATTGCACTATTTAGAGCTTCCCTTCTATTTAAAAGGTGATATTGGCATTGGTAACTTTAAAATTCAACCCTATGTGGGACCTGAATTTAGATACCTGATCAAAGGATATTTTGGTAGCGCCGATTCACCGGACGACGAATTCATTGTTCAAGAAATAAATATATTACATGGTTTCGACAGCGGACTGGGTATTGGACTGGATATGGCATACATGGATAAATATATGCTTGGCGTCCGCTATAGCGAAGGATTCCGCGAAATCATCACTTTGTCTTTGTTCCACACAAAATCACTGCAGCTAAATCTCGGTTATCGATTCTAAACCAAATTGTTCACTAATGGGGTTGCTTTTTCAATAGCAGCCCCCTTTTTTTGTTCAATTTCTTCTGCTCCTCCCCCCTCTTCCTTACTGGCTTCTGGTCATGATATGGTCATGATGTGGTCATCACCATGACCATATCATGAGCGGACGATAAGCGTATCCTTCGGGGAAGCAATGCTTTAGACCTTTTCTCGCTTTTTCACATGCAAAAGAGCGGAAAACAGGGGAAATCATCGCGAAAAATGGACTCAAAATCTAAGCACAAAAAAGTCGGCATCCGCAAAGAACACCGACTTTCTATCTTGATATTATTATTTATTTAGGTCTTTAGCTTTGATGCTGCCTTTTTTCTTTGTCACGGCTGTCTCTTCCACAAATTGGATGATTGCCATGGGGGCATTGTCGCCACGACGGAAACCGGCTTTGATGACTCTGGTATAACCACCATTACGGTCTGCAAAAGCGGGTGCAATTTCGTCGAACAATTTCTTGACCAAGTCCCTGTCTCCAAGCACGCTGTAGGCAAGCCTGCGAGAGTGAACGGTGTCTTTCTTTCCGTATGTCACCAAGCGTTCTACATGGCGTCTCATCTCTTTAGCTTTCGCCAGAGTGGTATTGATCTGGCCGTGTTCGACCATTGATCTGACAAGGTTTCTCATCATCAGGCGTCTTGCATCGGTTTCGCGTCCGAACTTTCTACCTTCAACTCTATGTCGCATTTTTCACCTTCTTTTTGGCACTTGGTACCGGTTTGCGTGGTGTCGCTGTGGCGGGCTTTTCTTCTTTTTCGCTGGTTTCCACAGCCACTTTCTCGGCTTTGTCAGCAAACTTTACAGCCGGCACGATTCCTCTGGAGCGGGCTTCGCGAATCTTGCCATAGATTCCATCCACATCCATTCCAAGTTCCAAATCATATTTTTTAAGTTTAGTTACGATTTCTTCCAGCGATTTCTTTCCGAAGTTGCGGAATTTGAGCATTTCTGCTTCCGTTTTGGAGACGAGATCACCGATGGTGACGATCTCTGCATTATCCAAGCAATTTGCAGCGCGAACGGAGAGTTCAATCTCTTTCACGCTCATATTGAGGATTTGCTCGATCTCTTCCAATTCAGGATCAAGTTCCACTTCACGGATATACTCCGGCTCGGTTTCAAATAGGCTGATCTTTCCTGCCATATCCTTGAGGATTTTTGCAGATAAGAACAAAGCGATCATGGGTTCGACGGCACCATTGGAATGGATTTCCAGGATGAGCTTATCATAGTTCATCTTCTCTTTCACGCGCTGGTGGGTGACGGAGAAATTCACCTTTAGAATGGGCGAATAGATGCTGTCAATCGGGATAAAGCCGATGGCTTTGCCCTCGGGGTCTTGTTGGTCTGCGGAGACATAGCCGCGTCCAATTCCCACGATCATCTCAATCTTGAGATCCACATCTTCAGTAACCTCCAAAAGAAAGAGGTCTTTATTTATAATCTTGATATGGGCATCAGTTTGGATCATGGAAGCGGTGACAACACCCTTTCCTTTGTGTTCCAAAACGATGGTTCTCTCTTCTACCGAGTTTGACTCTATCACGAGCTGCTTGATTCTGAGAATGAGATCCAGATAGTCCGAATCTGTTCCCGGAATGGGAGTAAACTCGTGGTGAAGTCCCTCGATCCGAACAAAGCGCACCGCTGCTCCTTGGATCGAAGAGAGCAGTATTCTACGCAGGGTGTTACCCATGGTAGTGCCAAAACCGGGTTCTAAGGGACCTATTTCAAATCTGCCAAAGTTGCGGGAATACGTTTCTTTGTCGTGTTCCACAAATTCGGGCATCTGCAAGGGTTCAAGATACATCATATCAAACTCCTAAAGACATTTACTTGGAGTAGTATTCGACGATAAGGCGCATATCTACTGTGACGGGGATCTCATTGGCAACTGGAATAGAATCGAAGCTGCCACGCATATTTTCTTTATCTATAGTAATCCAGCTATAAGGAGAAGTGCTCTCGCTCATTTCCAAAGCATCCTTAATGAACGCTAAGCTACGGCTTTTGGGGCGCACTTCAACGATGTCGCCAGCTTTGCAGAGGAAAGACGGGATATCCACTTTCTTGCCATTGACCATGAAATGGCCATGGGTCACAAACTGACGAGCTTGCATTCTGGTTCTGGCAAAGCCCATGCGATAGACAACGTTATCCAGGCGACGCTCGAGGAATTGCAAGAGGTTGTCACCGGTAACTCCGCCGGCCTTTGCTGCTTTCTTAAAATAGTTGTGAAACTGCTTTTCCATGAGACAATAGGTAAAGCGAAGTTTCTGTTTTTCACGCAGGTGAACTCCATAGTCGGAGAGCTTGCGGCGCATGTTTTGCCCATGCTGTCCGGCGGGGAATCTGCGTCTGGCGAGGATTCTGTCATATTTGCCTGCGCCAAAGATGTTTTCGCCAAAGCGGCGGCAAAGTTTTGCTTTTGGTCCTGTATATCTTGCCATGATCTACTCCTTATATCCTTCTGGCTTTTGGGGGACGGCATCCGTTGTGCGGGATGGGTGTTTCGTCCTTAATCATGGTGACTTTCAGTCCGGCTGCGTTGATTGCGCGGATGGAAGACTCTCTGCCTCCACCGGGTCCTTTGACGATGACACCGACTTTCTGTATTCCCATTTCGATTCCGGCTTTTGCCACTTCTGTAGCTGCCATCTGGGCTGCGAAAGGAGTGCTTTTGCGTGATCCTTTATATCCGATTTTACCACCGGAGCTCCAAGCCAAAACGTTGCCGGCGCGGTCGGTTAACGAAATGATAGTATTGTTGAAACTGGAGTGAACGAACACTATTCCTTCATCGAAGGAAAGGCGTACACGTTTTCTCTTAACTCTTGTTTTTTTTGCCATGATTCAAGCTCCTACCTTTTCTTTTTGATTGCTGTGAAACGGGGTCCTTTGCGGGTGCGTGCATTTGTGTGCGTACGCTGTCCACGAACCGGAAGCCCACGTTTGTGACGCATGCCACGATAGCATCCAATTTCCATGAGGCGCTTGATATTCATAGCGACCTGTGTTCTTAAGCTACCTTCCACGACATATTCATTCTGAATGATTTCGCGGAGAACTTTCTCTTCGTCCAGTGTAAGATCTTCGACCTTTTTCATATAGTCGATATTGGCCTTTTGGCAGATCTCAATGGCGCGACTGCGGCCGATGCCGTAGATGCTGGTCAGGCCAACGAAGAGCCTCTTTGACCGGGGAATCTCAATACCTGCAATATGTGCCAAACGGTCCTCCTTTCCTTAACCCTGTCTTTGTTTGTGTTTAGGGTTAGTTTTGCAGATAACACGGATCACGCCGTGCCGTTTAATTATTCTACAATCTTTACAGATTACTTTTACTGATGATCTGACTTTCATTGTCGTCTCCTTGCATTTCCTTTTATCTATTAGGATAAGGCAATTCTTTTATTTATACCGATACGTGATTCTGCCGCGTGTGAGGTCATAAGGCGATAACTCGACCTTGACTTTATCTCCGGGCAAAATCCTTATATAGTTCATCCGCATCTTGCCGGAGGAATGTGCCAAGATCTCGTGGCCGTTTTCCAGCTCAACGCGAAATGTCGTATTTGGAAGAGCTTCTGTAACGACGCCTTCCACTTCAATAACACCAGATTTACTCATGTATCTTCCTTCGTTTACGCTTTGCTTAAGATTAATGCATCGGCATCGGTGATGGCGATGGTGTGTTCAAAATGGGCTGAAAGACTTCCGTCTGCCGTAAAGAACTCCCATCCCTTTTCTTTCACACGATTTGTGCCGATATTTACCATTGGTTCGATCGCCAGCGTCATGCCGGGCATGAGACGAGGGCCATAGCCTGCTCTACCCGTATTGGGGATCTGTGGTTCTTCGTGTAGCTGCCTGCCTACTCCGTGGCCGGTGAGATTATCTGCTGCGAAATAGCCCTGCTCAAGGATATACGAGCCGATGGCGTGGGATATATCTCCAACGCGATTGCCGGCTCTTGCCGCGTCTATCCCGCGGGCAAGCGCTTGTTCCGTGATCTGCATAAGGCGAATCGCCTCTTCTGATACTTCGCCAACCGCAAAGCTGCGGGCTGCATCTCCATAATAACCGTCTTTAACCACACCGACGTCGATGCCGATGAGGTCTCCTTCTTTGAGGATAGCCTTGCGGGAAGGAATGCCGTGCACGATGCAATCATTGATTGAGGTGCACAGGGTTCCCGGAAAAGGCTTTAGCCCCGGAATCTGATATCCTTTGAAGGCAGGTCTGCCACCGCGGTCACGGATGTAACTCTCTGCAAACCCATCCAGTTCCAAAGTAGATATTCCCGGCTCGATCATCTTTCTAAGCTCGTCAAAGAGCTCGGCGATGACCATGCTTGCCGTTCTTATCTTATCGATTTCTGCAGGCGATTTTTGGTAGATCATTTAACTGCTGCGTCCGCGAAGTTTCCCCTTCTTCATGAAACCGTCATAGTGACGCATCGTGAGATGGGATTCTATCTGCTGCACGGTATCCAATGCAACGCCGACCACGATGATGAGTCCCGTTCCGCCAAAGTAGAATGGCAGATCAAAACGATGGCTCATGAGCTCGGGTAATAGTGCTACAAATGCAAAGAATACTGCACCGGGAAGCGTGATTCTGGTAAGAACCTTGTTGATATATTCGGCAGTCCTTTTACCGGGCTTTTTGCCGGGGATATGACCACCATATTTGACCATGTTTTCTGCCATCTCGGTGGGATTGAGAACAATCGCCGTATAGAAATAGGCAAAGAAGATGATCAAGCCAACATATAATATCGTATAGAGAATAGCGCCGGGGGAAAGCATGCGCTGCAAGCCTACCCAAAATCCGCTTTGACCACCAAAGAACTGGGCGATGGTGGCAGGAAACATCAATACGCTCTGTGCAAAGATGATGGGGATCACTCCGGCGGTGTTCACGCGCAAAGGTATGTAGGAACTCTGTCCGCCATATACGCGGCGTCCTACTATGCGCTTTGAATATTGCACCGGAATCTTGCGGATTGCTTCGGTTACAAAGATAACCGCTGCTGTAACGGCAACCATCACGACAATAGCAAGAGCAGCTTTCCAAGCATAAACGGGCTCGGCGTTGATCTTTTGGAACATCAATATAAATCCTTCCGGATAGCGGGATATGATTCCGGCAAAGATAATTAGGGAAATACCATTGCCTATTCCGTGTTCGGTGATCTGTTCGCCTATCCACATCACGATCATGGTTCCTGTCACGAGGGTCACAATTCCTGTGAAATGGAAGAGGAACCCTTTGAGAGGAACAACATTACCGGTGAGGTTTGCAAGCCACATAGTGATGGTGACAGCGTTGAAAGCAGCCAATCCGACCGTTGCATAACGCGTGATCTGATTAAGCTTTTTCTGTCCTTCAGCACCTTCTTTACGCAGCTTTTCAAAATAGGGAACTATGCTGCCGAGAAGCTGGAGCACAATAGATGCCGTAATATATGGCATGATTCCCAAGGCAAACACAGATGCACGCTCAAAGTTTCCGCCAACGAAGAGGTCTAAGAGACCAAAGAGAGTGTTTCCGCCCTCTTTGGCACCTTCGAAGAAAGCCTTAAGAGCTGAGGCGTCCACGCCGGGGATGGGCACGAAGCTTCCCAAGCGATAGAGCACCAAAAATAGCCCCGTAAAGAGTATCTTCTTCTTCAGATCCGGAATCCGGAACATGTTTGCTATTGTTTTAAACAAATTAAACTACCTCCGCCTTTCCGCCGTTCTTCTCAATAATAGCGACTGCTTGTTTTGAAAAAGCATTTGCCTTGATATTAACGACTTTGGTGAATTCTTCAGTAGTTCCGGCCAAGATTTTCACCGGAGCTTTAGCTTTTTGACCTTTTGAGGGTATCAAGCCCAATAGCTCGAGCTTGGCGATATCAAATTCGGTCTCTTCTATCTCTTGAAGACGATCAAGATTGAGGATACGATAGTCAACGCGGAAGATGTTCTTGAAACCACGCTTCGGCAAACGACGATAGATGGGCATCTGTCCGCCTTCAAAATAAGCGGGAACGTTGCCGCCGGAGCGAGCTTTTTTACCTTTGTGTCCGCGTCCCGCTTGGGTGCCCCAACCGGAACCGTGTCCCTTTCCGAGACGCTTTTTATTCTTTCTGCCGGCAGGCCGGCCTAAGTTACTGAGTGTTAACATGGCTATTCTCCCTGCACTTCTTCTACTTTAAGCAGATATGATACCTTGTCGATCATTCCGCGGATGACAGGAGTGTCGTCATGGACTCTGGAGCTGTTTAACTTGCCCAAACCCAATGCTTTGACAATCCTTTTGTGTTTTTCCATTCTGCTGATTGTGCTGCGCACAAGCGTCACTTTGAGCTGTTTCATTTCTCCTCCCTGCCGGTGAGTTCTGCAACGCTCTTGTTACGCAGGCGAGCTACGTCTGCAATAGTACGCATGTCTTTAAGGCCTTGAATAGTGGCTTTAACAACGTTTGTGGGAGTGTTTGATCCCAATGATTTGCAGAGAACGTTCTCGATCCCGGCTGCTTCAAATATTGCACGGGTGGTGTTTCCGGCGATGACTCCTGTTCCGGGAGCTGCCGGCTTGATAAGAACTTTGCTGGCGCCAAAGCGTGCTACGATCTCATGAGGAACGGTGCCCCTGACTATCGGCACGGTGAACATGCTTTTCACAGCTTTTTCTTTGGCTTTTCTGATGGCATCGACGATCTCGTTCGCCTTCCCGTTTCCAACTCCGATCTTGCCCTCTCTATCGCCTACGACAACGATTGCCGTGAAGGAGAAGTTACGTCCGCCTTTCACAACCTTTGCCACGCGCTTTGTATCGATGATCTTTTCGATCAGGGCATTTTCTTCTTCGTTTCTTTGTTGATGTTGGTAATTCAAGCTTTCCTCCTATTTAGAACTGGAGCCCGGCTTCACGGGCACCATCGGCCAGGGCTTTGACCCGACCATGATATTTGTATCCGGCACGGTCGAAGGCGACTGTTGTGATGCCTGCAGCCAGTGCTTTTTCACCAAGCATGCGGCCAACAACACGGCTATAATCCGTCTTTGTTTTGGCATCGCCGGCGGAGAAATCTTTATGTTTGGAAGACATCGAAGCCAAGGTTATTCCCTTGCTGTCATCGATGATCTGAGCATAGATATGTTTATTTGAGCGAAACACGGCGAGGCGCGGACGCAAGCTCGTGCCACTAAGGCGGCGACGAATTGCGTGGCGACGACGGTCGCGCAGGGAATGTTTGATCATTGTAGGTGATTTAATCATGATATTACCTCTTATTTGGTTCCGGCTTTTCCGGCCTTGATGGCAACATATTCGTCATGATAACGAACGCCTTTGCCTTTATAGTTTTCCGGAGGACGGCAACCGCGAACCTCAGCAGCAAACTGACCAACCAGCTGCTTGCTGATTCCCTTAACATTTATGATGGTGGTAAAATCGCTACGGCCACCTTTGGAGCGGGGCACGGCATTAGCTTCCACCGTCAGTTCTTTTGGAATCCCGATCAGGATATCGTGGGCATAGCCCAGAGAAAGTCTGAGCCAAGGACCAACAACTTCAGCGCTATAGCCGGTGCCAAAGATATGAAGAATCTTTTCATATCCTTCACTGACTCCGGTTACCATATTCTGCACCAAAGAGCGGGTGAGTCCATGAAGGGCGCGTTGTTCTTTGCTATCGTCCATGCGCTTCACATTGAGCACGCCTTCTTCGATTTCCACAGTGATTCCGGGCAAGAGGGTATAATTCAGTTCGCCCAATTTGCCTTTAACAGTGACGAGATTATCTTTGATCGTCACATTAAGATCGGAGCTAAGCTTGATGGGGGCTTTTCCTATGCGGGACATTCTCTATTCCTCCCTACCAAACTCTACAGACATATTCGCCGCCAACGTGCAACTTACGGGCGTCGCGATCCACCATCACTCCCGAGGAGGTGGAGATCAGCGCACAGCCGGTGTTGTTGAACACGCTGGGCAGTCTGTCTGCTTTGACGTAGACTCGTCTTCCGGGTTTTGAAACTCTAACTAATCCTTGCATCACGGGACGACCGTCATTTGTGTAACGCAGGATTACCAATACACGCTTATAGTTGATTTTTTGCTCCGGATCTTTGTCTAATATCTGAAAGCTATTTACAAAGTTTTCTTCCGCAAGGATGCGCACCAAAGCTTCGATTATCTTGCTATGGTTCACGATCACTTGGGAATGTCCGGCACGATATGCATTGCGAATTTTGGTCAATGCATCAGCTATCGGATCAGATACGCTCATTTATATCTCCTTAAATTTACCAGCTACTTCTGGTGATACCGGGGATAAGACCCTCGGCGGCATATTTACGGAAGCAAAGGCGACACATCCCAAATTTGCGCATATAGGCGCGTGGGCGTCCACATATCTTGCAACGGTTGTATGCTCTTACTTCAAATTTTGGTTTTCTTTGCTGCTTTGCAATAAGTGATTTTTTAGCCACTTTTTCTCCTTATTCAGCTCTGGTGAAGGGCATGCCGAGTTCAGCGAGAAGCTGGCGGCATTCTTCGTCCGTGTGAGCTGTGGTTACGATGCTGATGTTCAATCCGCGAATAGCATCTACTTTATCAAATTCGATCTCGGGGAAAACGGTCTGTTCTTTGATGCCGAAGGAATAGTTCCCTCTGCCGTCAAAGGAGTCTGTTTTCACACCACGGAAGTCTCTAATTCTGGGCATGGTGATGGAAGTGAGACGATCAAAGAACTCCCACATTGCGTCACCACGCAGGGTTACTTTACAGCCAATAGGCATGCCTTGGCGCAGCTTAAAGTTTGAGATAGACTTACGAGCTTTGGTCACGATGGGCTTACGTCCGGTGATCTGCTCGAGGTCTTTCACTGCGTTATCCAAAAGCGCCTTATTCTGGGTTGCTTGACCCACGCCCATGCTCACGACGATCTTGACCATCTGAGGCACCTGATGGGGGTTCTTATAGTCAAAGTGTTTCATCAGAGCAGGAGCTGCTTGGCTATTGTATTTCTCTTTTATACGGTTCATGCTTTGTTAACTCCTTTCTTACAGCTCGGTTCCGGTTTTCTTACAAACGCGGACGCGGCGTCCTTCACGATTTTGCATCACAGGTTTGCTGACTGCGTTGAGTTTTTCATTGAAGAGCATCACATTTGAGGCATCGATTGGTGCTTCTTTGTTGATGATCCCACCCTGCGGATTGGACTGGCTAGGTTTGGAGTGTTTTTTGATGATATTGACTTTTTCAACGATGACGCGACCTTTTGAAGGGAAGGCTTTGAGGATGTGTCCTTTTTTGCCTTTATCTTCGCCGCTGATCACGACGACGTAGTCACCTTTTCTAAGATTCATTTTCTTTTTCATCTCTACTCCTTACAGCACTTCCGGCGCCAGGGATACGATCTTCATATAGCCGGCTTCGCGCAATTCGCGGGCAACCGGGCCAAAGATACGGGTTCCTTTGGGCTCGAGCTTTTCATCGATTACAACTGCTGCGTTATCGGCAAAACGGATATATGATCCATCAGGACGACGCACTTCTTTTGCGGTTCTCACGATAACAGCTCTTTCAACAGAGCTCTTCTTAACCTTTCCGCCGGGCGATGCAGATTTGATTGCCACAACGATGATATCACCGACGGTAGCATATTTTCTTCTGGTTCCGCCTAATACTTTGATGCACATGGCTTTTTTTGCACCGGAGTTATCGGCGATATTCAATACTGTTTCAACTTGAATCATTCCCAAACTCCTTTATTTACTTCTCTCTACAATCTTATGCAGAGTCCAACGTTTGCGTGCGCTGAGCGGACGAGATTCTTGAATCTGAACGATATCGCCTTCGCGCGCTTCGTTGTTTTCATCGTGAGCCATAAATTTCTTATGGCTACGAACGGTTTTCTTATAAAGGGGGTGGATGTATTGGCGTTGGACGCGAACAACAATACTCTTGTCGCCCTTATCGGAAACCACCACACCTTGTTTGATCATCTTACGTGTTTCTTTCACTTTCACCTCAAGCCTTTAGCTCTTTTTCTTTGATGATGGTGTTGATCCGGGCAATTTCGCGTCTGGCGATCCGGATACGATCCGTGCGATCAAGCAAGTTCTTGGCTTTTTGGAAGCGCAAGTTAAAAAGCTCAATCCGCAGCTCTTCTAATCTTTCCATGAGCTCGTGGTGCTCCATTGATCTGATTTCGTCGATCTTCATAATTCCACTCCTTCACGGGCAACTAATTTTGTTCTAATGGGCAATTTGTGGGCAGCCAAGCGCATTGCTTCTTTAGCAGTAGCGGGGTCTACGCCTTCCACTTCAAAGAGCACACGACCGGGACGCACTACTGCAACCCAATACTCCGGAGCTCCTTTTCCTTTACCCATTCTGGTTTCTGCCGGTTTGCTGGTGATGGGTTTATCCGGGAATATACGGATCCACACCTTACCAACACGCTTCATATGGCGTGTGATTGCAATACGAGCAGCTTCAATTTGGCGACTGGTAATGAAGGCATCTTCCAGAGCGATCAGCCCATATTCACCAAAATCGACATTGCATCCTGTCCAGGCAAGCCCTTTACGGTTGCCCTTCATCATCTTGCGATATCTAATTTTCTTAGGTGCTAACACAACTCTCTCCTTACGACAGTATGTCGCCCTTATATATCCACACTTTGATGCCGATGATACCATAGGTGGTAATAGCTTCAACGTGGGCATAGTCTATATTGGCTCTAAGGGTATGCAGCGGTGTACGGCCTTCTTTATAGCGCTCGGTTCTGGCAATTTCTGCACCACCGAGGCGACCGGATACCTGAACTTTAACTCCCAGAGCATCGTGATTCATTACATTGCGGATAGCCATCTTCATCGCTCTACGGAAGGATACGCGCTGTTCCAATTGGCGTGCGATATCTCTGCCGACGATGCGGGCGTCCAGCCATTCATTTTCTATCGGGATGATATTGATAGAGATGTTCAAAGGACTCGTGCGACCTTTATTGATAAAGACGCTCATATATCTGCGGATTCTTTCGATCTCTTTACCTTTCGAACCGATGACTTGTCCCGGACGAGCGGTATAGATGTCGATATTTATAGAATTGCTTCTACGTGCAATCTTGATATTTGATACTTTCTTTTTCTCAAAGATCTCGTGAGGCTTAGAATCGGCTCTACCTTTCTTTTCACCTCTATCTTCTTGATCACCGTCTTCGGCTTTGCTTTTCTTCTTATCAATTTCGTCAAAGTCGGTACTGAGCAATCTGGTGAGATATTCACGAATCCTGAAGTCTTCATGAAGGTAATCCACATAGGTGCCGCCTTGGGCAAACCAAGTAGATTCAGTATCTCTATTTACACCGAGACGAAACAGGTTTGGATGTATTTTCTGTCCCATATCTTCCTCCTATTCCAAGCTCTGAATTGCCAGGGAAATGTGGCAGGTGGGTTTCCTGATCATAAAGGCTCTTCCCTGAGCTCTGGGCTTATAGCGCTTCATCTGCGGGCCTTCATCGGCCATGGCTTGGCTCACGATCATCTCATCGAGATTGACCTTGGGATCCTTAACCTGGGCGTTGGCTATTGCAGATTCCAACAGTTTGTAGATCGGACCGGCTGCTCTGCGGTGCGAGAAACGCAGAATAGTCTGGGCTTCGCTAACCTTCTTATCTCGGATGGTATCCAAAACAAGGCGGGCTTTACGGGCAGACCCACGGACGAAACGTAATTTTGCTGTTGCTTCCATTGTTTATCTGCCTCTTTTCTTTTTGTCTTTATGTCCACGGTAAGTGCGGGTTGGGGAAAACTCGCCCAACTTGTGACCAACCATGTTTTCCGTTACATATACAGGGATAAATCTATGACCGTTGTGCACGGAAAAAGTGTGTCCGATAAAGTCAGGGGTAATCACGGAACGACGGCTCCATGTCTTGACCACACTCTTCTTGCCATCTTCATTGAGGGCAACAACTTTTTTCATCAGGTGATCATCGACGAACGGGCCTTTCTTGATTGAACGTGCCATTATCTATATCCTCTCATTATCTCTTTTTAACCGCTTTCACGATATACTTATCCGAATATTTACGGGTGCGGCGGGTTTTGCCGCCTTTCGCAAGCTTGCCCCAAGGTGAAACAGGGTGTCTGCCACCGTGGGTCTTGCCTTCGCCTCCACCCATGGGGTGATCGACGGGGTTCATTGCAGAGCCGCGAACGCTCGGGCGCTTACCCAGCCAACGGTTGCGACCGGCTTTACCAATCTTGATCAGTGAATGATCGAGGTTGCCAACCTGTCCGATGGTTGCAAGGCATTCCTTGCGGATAAGGTGCACATCGTTTGAGGGCATTTTAACATGAACATAATCGCCATCTTTGGCAACCACTTGAGCATAAGCACCGGCACTGCGGGCGATTTGACCGCCACGGCCTTTCTTGAGTTCGATGTTATGAACTGTGCTACCCAAGGGAATGCGCTCCAAAGGAAGAGCATTGCCAAGGGATACTTCAGCATCGGGTCCGCTCATGAGTTTTGCGCCCACCTTCAATCCTTCCGGAGCGATGATATAGCGCTTTTCGCCGTCCACATAGTGGAGCAAAGCGATGCGAGCAGTGCGATTGGGATCATATTCTATGGTAGCGACTTTGGCCGGAATTCCAAATTTATCGCGTTTGAAATCTATAATCCGGTAGTGATGACGGTGTCCACCACCGCGATGGCGGCAGGTGATCCGTCCCTGATGGTTGCGCCCCGCTGTTTTGGGCTTTGCCTTGAGCAGAGACTTTTCCGGTTTGGCGGTGGTGATCTCTTCAAAGGTATAGCCCGTGCGATAGCGCATGGTTGGGGTAGTAGGTTTATAATGTTTAATTCCCATTTCTATTATACCTCAAAATCGGCGATTCTGTCGCCAGCACGAAGGGTTACGATCGCCTTTTTCCAATCCGGACGCTTGCCGCTATATTTGCCTAAACGTTTTGGCTTTCCGGTCATGCGGATGGTGTTCACAGCCAAAACCTTAACTGCAAAGATATGTTCGATAGCCTTGGCGATCTCGATTTTGTTTGCATTTATCGAAACTTTGAAGCTGTAGGAATTATCCGTTGCAACCTGTCCACTGCTTTTTTCAGTGATGATTGGGGCAATGACTATATTACGCGGATGTATCATTTGCTGAATACCTCCTCAACTTTTTTGAGAGCTGCATCGCTAAGAATGATGTAGCTGCTCTTGAGAATTCCATAGGCATTAAGCGAATCGGCTCTTTCTGCCATCACGTCAGGAAGGTTTGTAAAGCTCTTGACCGTGGGAACGTGATGTCCGTCAGTGACCACCAGCTTACGTCCTCTTTCGGGGATCATCTTGCTGATGATGGCTTTGGCTTCCTTGGTGCTCGGAGTCTCAAAATTAAGGCCTTCCACAACGTAGATGCGACCATGACGGGCACGATCAGTGAGGGCAACCTTCAGCGCCATACGTTTCTTTTTCTTAGGAATGGCGCGATACCAATCTTTAGGATAGATCGCAAAGGTGATTCCGCCGCCAACGCGAATCGGGCTGCGACGGGTTCCAACGCGAGCATTACCGGTGCCTTTCTGTTTGAAAAGCTTGCGATAGCTGCCTTGAACCATGCTGCGGTCTTTCTTTTGAACCGTACCTTGGCGTTGATTGCCGAGATACATGGTCACGACTTCGTGCAAAAGCACTTTGGGAGAATTCACATCCACGTCGAAGATTGCGCTCGGGAG